>OGPK01000242.1_pt1 | contig 62560 bp, 54 predicted proteins | sample 1552921 | NCBI WGS metagenome assembly OGPK01 (sample SAMEA2580264, study PRJEB22360) | human gut metagenome | biome: human gut; feature: human-associated habitat; material: faeces | place: Denmark | collected 2008/2010 | reverse complement strand
ACCTGCATATCTTCTGTTGCGGCACCGCCCCAGCCGCAGCAGGCGGGCGAATTCCTCGCCGTCCAGCTCCGTGTCCGCCAGAATTTCCACGAATTGATCCAGCACGCCGCAGAATATCTGCCACAGCTGGGCGTATTCCTCCGCCAGCTGCACCTGCCCCGCCGCCAGCAGTGCGTCGGCCTTGTCCCGCAGCGCCTCCGGCACACCGGCAGCCGCCGCGAATTCGTACAGCGTCCGGGCCTTGTCACGGGCGGCGGGCCGCTCCTTCAAACCGGTGGCCAGCGCCAGCAGCGGCAGGCGCACCTTTTCCCGGATGCGGTTGATCTCCTGCAGGCGGGCGGCCCGCTCCTCCGTCATGTCCCGGCCGTAGCCGTCGGGGTTCAGCGTCCACGGCACGTCACGCAGCCACATATTGCCCCGAATTTCCCAACGGATCACGTAGTTCTCCAGTAGGTCGCACTCCGCCTCCGTCACGCCGGTCATGCCGGTTTTCAGGTAGCGGAACATATCCTCGTACTCAAAGCCGCCTGTCACCGCGTCCACAGCGGACAGCAGCAGCGTCATCACCGGCTTTTCCAGAATGTCACTGCGGCAGCTGACGTAAGCGGGAATGCCGTCCCGCAGGAAGATGGACTCCAGCAGCGGACCGTAGGCGTCCAGCGTCCGGGCGGCCACAGCCATGTCCCGGTAGCGATAGCCCTGCTGGGCAAGGCGTCGAATCTGGGCGGAGACGTACTCCACCTCCGTGTAGGCGGTGGCCGCCTGATAGAGCGCCACCGCGTCGGTCTCGCCCTCCCAGGCCGCGTCATGGCCGAAGAAGCAGCGCTCCAGATGGCCCAGCGGGCTGTCGTCCTGCCGGGTCAGGTAGGTCAACCGGCACTCGACGCCCGCCTCACGGGCCATGCGGACAAAGCGCTCCTTCTGGGCGGCGGCGTTCTGGAACTGCTGGCCGGTCTTATCGCCCAGCAGCGTCACCGTTACGCTGGCGCACCGCCGCAGCGCCAGCGAAAGAACGCTCTCCTCCTGCTTATTGAAGAAGGAAAAGCCGTCCAGATACAGGTCTTTCCCATCCAGATAGTGGGACTGAGGCAGGCTGTCGTGGAGCTTCTGCACACGGGAACGGGTGTCGGTGCCGCCGTGGCGCAGCTTGGCGTCGTAGGCGGCGAAGATCAGCGCCACGTCCCGCAGCTTATCGCCCATGGCGCCCTCCATGTCCTCCACATGGTGGTACAGCGTCTCCGGCGCAATCTGATAGGCGTAAAATTCATCGGCCAACGTGGTCAGCTGGTGCAAAAACGCCGAGCGCTGGGACGGGCGGCCGAACACCTTTAATTGCGTGTGCAGTTCCTGTAAGCACCGGCGCATGGTCAGCAGCTTGCCGCCGTTGTCCAGCGTCACGTCGGCAAGGCCGCCGGTCTCGCCCAGTACGCGGGTGGTAAGGCTCTGGAAGGTCAGCACCTCGGCGCTGCGGCAGGCGGTTGGGCCGCAGAAGCGGCACAGATCCAGCTCCGCCTCGTGGGAGGTGTGCTCCGGCACCAGCAGCAGCTGGGGACGGTTCTCCCGCTCACGCTGGATGGTCTCCAGCACCCGCGCCGACTTTCCGCTGCCGGCGCGGCCGATCCAGATGGACAGCATAGGCGCGTCCTCCTTACGTGTGATAGTCTTTGCCGCCATTATACCGTATTTGCCGCCGTTTGCAAAGCGGCGCACCGAAAAAACTAAAAATGCCCGACAAATCACTTGCCAAATGCCGGGTATGCTGGTAAAATAGTACTATCGAATCTTCGACAAAGGGGAGAGAAAACTATGAGAAAGATGAAGCGATGGGCCGCACTGCTGTGCGCGGTGTTGATGGCCGTCACGCTGCTGCCGACGCAGGTGTGGGCGACGGATGGGACGGACGGCGGCAGCGCCGCTGCGCTGGAAGAACCGATCGTGAGCGACAAGCCTACCATGAGTGAGGAAACCGCCACAGACGGACAGCCTGCCGACGACCAGACGCCCGCTCCCACCGACGATGAAACGCCGGACGCGGAAGTTCCAGAGGAGAGTGAAAGCGCCGACCCTCAGGAGCCGGAGCAGGAAGTGGACAATCAGGACACTGACAATACCGATGATTCCGATGTGCTATGCAGGGCGACACTGGATCCTATCAGCCACGAATTGGAGGTTGAGCAGTTTTCAGCAGAGGAAGCTGCGGATGCGGAGATTACGTCTGCGGAGTTGAATAATGCTCTGACCAGTAATAAAAGCGGGAGCTCCTATTTCGATATCATATCCGTGACACGGTATGGCCGTGCTAAGCTGGCGAAAATGTCCCGCAGTACGGTCTACCTGAAAATTTATGATCGGCTGCTGGAAATGGCAGAGAATTTTACCGTAGACAAGGTTTCGCTTCCTACAAACCAGAAAATTACCCATGATGAAGCTTGGCTTGTTACTGCTGCGTTTTACTCTGACTATCCGGAGCTGTTCTGGGCCCGGCCGTCGTTCTGGTACAACAAAAACACCATGCTTTGCAGTGAAATTCAACTGAATTACAACAGTCATATTTACAATCTGAATACCGAACTGCCGCTGTTTCTGGAGACTGCTGAAACGATCCTGGCGGGTATGCCCACCGGCAGCGACTATGAGAAAGAGCTGTACCTGCACGACGCGCTGATCAAGAAAGTCACGTATACCTACAGTAAGCTGGAGGAGCAGAACGGCTATACCACACTGGTGGAGGGCAAGGGCGTTTGCGCGGGGTATGCTTTTGCGCTGCAATATCTGTTGATGCGCGCAGGCATCCAGAGCTACTATGTGGTAGGCTACGCAGGAGAAAACCATGCATGGAATCTGGCAAAAATCGACGGAGAGTGGTACTATGTAGACGCCACGTGGGACGATCCCGTGTATAACGGCTCTGACGATCCCTATTCCCCCTATTACAGCTATTTCAACATCACCACAAATAAGCTGAAAGAAGATCACACACTTTCTGGTACACCGTATAACGTGCCGTTAGAGAACTGTACCGCCACGGCGGCCAACTACTATACGGTCAACAGTCATTTGATCGTTTCTACCGAGGATGCGAGTCTTCCCGGCAAGGTGGCCAACCTGCTGCGGCGTAATAACGGCATCATTCGTCTGTACGTGACGGACGATGACACCGACAACACCGTGTGGCAGTGGTATCAGGACAATAACAGCAACATCGCCTCAGCCATGGAAGCATACGGCTACTATCAATATGGCTACTGGTGCTTCAACCACGAGGTTGTTCTGTGGTTTGAGGGGGATTATTTGGCACTTGGCCCCGGCGAACTGAACGGCTACAGCGGAGTCACGATTCTGGATGTGGATCTGCTGTATCAGTACCTGAGGACCCAGCAGGTGCCCGTTGCGCAGACCAAACTGATGGAATATGAGTTTCTGGAGGACGCCGATGTGAACGGTGACGGTTCTATCGACATCTATGATCTGCAATTGCTGTACGAGACGGTTTGTAACGGTTGATAAAACGGAAAAGCGGCGAAAGCCGCTTTTCTTTTTCCCGTTTCCAGGTTTTTCCGCTTGCCAAGCGGCGGTCAGGCTGGTAAAATGACAATTATTGGGAATCTAAGCAAAAGGAGGCGGAGCAGGTGGACAGGAAAGGAAAGCGTCTGGCGGCGCTGCTGTGCGCGGTACTGATGGCCGTCACGCTGCTGCCCGGTCAGGTCTGGGCGGAGATGTACAGCGCGGAGGATGCGCCGCTGTCCGCCACGGTGGTCTGCAGCAATCCCCTGTATCCGGAGCTGGGCGTGACGGAAAGCGTCACCTATGACGCGCCGGGCACGGCAATGCTGGCGGAGACGAACGCCATGGGCGACGGCGGTCGCTACGACAGCCTGACGGACGTAGCCGCCTATGTGCACCAGCAGTTCAAGGCACGGGAGCAGATACTGTTTTTCTACACCGGCTATCCGGCGGACGGGCCGTTTTCGGAGCTGACGGCGGAGGAGGCCGCGGCGGCTTACAGCAAAAGCGAGAAGCAGCTGGCGGCGGACGGCGTGTCCCATGCCGGTATCCTGCTGCGGCGGCGCTTTGCCAAGTATCTGACCACGCTGGTGCGGCAGCAGCTGCTGCCGGAGGTGTTCCGCCACGATCCGCAGGATCCCACCGGCGGCGACTACATGCGCTATCAGTATGGCAGCGTCACCTACTCCGCGTCGTGGGACGGCAATTACTTTGGTGTGACCATCGCGTTTACCTATTTCACCACCGCCCGGCAGGAAACGGAGCTGGAGCAGACCGCTGCGTCGCTGCTGGACTATCTGGGGGTGGCGCGGATGGCGGAGCCGGAGGAGCGGCTGGCGGCCATTTATGACTGGCTCTGCGCCCATGTGGAAAATGACAGCGAAAACCGGAACGATACCACGAATCTGCTGAAGTATTCCGCCTACGCGGCACTGGTGAACAAGCGTGCGGTATCGCAGGGCTATGCCCTGCTGCTGTACCGGCTGGCGCTGGCGGCGGGGGTGGACGTCCGCGTGGTGTCGGGCAGCGTCAACGCCGAATCCCACGGCTGGGATTTGGTCAAGCTGGGGGTACGGTGGTATCAGGCCGACGCCGCGTGGGACGCGGGAGCGCAGGTGCATCGCCACTACCTGAAAGCCAGTCTCAGTAATCACCAGCCGGATGGGGAGAGCGCCGCCGTGATGGGACAGCACTTTCTCTCTCCCACCGATTTCACCGTAAAGATCGGGGAGCTGAACGGCAGCGGCGGCATTGACAGCACGGATGTACAGCTTTTGTACGACTATCTGGTGACTGGCAAGGCGTCAGGCGGCCTGTCCGCCGCGGACTTCCGGAAAGCCGCCGATATCAACGGTGACGGCGCTATCGACGTGTACGATTTGCAGCTGCTGTATGAGTCGGTCTGCGGGATCAGCGAATAAAAAACATTCCCCGGCCATCGCCGGGGAATGTTTTTTATTCTTACTGCCACAGGCTGCACAGCAGGTCGGTGTAGGCGCTGGGATCGTCGATAGGCAGACCGGCGATGAGGCAGGCCTGATTATAGAGGATTTCCGCGTACTTCTTCGCCTTCTCCGGTTCGGTGATGCGGGCCGTTTCAAAGGTGATAAAGGCAGGGTGATCCACGTTGATCTCCAGAATACGCTGAGCCTTCATGTTCAGGTCAGGCTGCACGGCGGCGAAGTACTTCTCCATCTCGAAGGTAAGGCCCTGTCCGCTGGACAGGCACACGGGGTGGGTCTTGAGCTTGGTGCTGGCCTTGATCTCCGTCACCTTGTCGCCCAGCACCTCCTTCATGAAGGCGAAATCGTCCTTGTAGCGTTCCGTCTCGTCAGGCTTCTTTTCATCGTCCAGCTCCAGCTCACCGTCCACCACGCTGCGGAAGGGCTTGTCCTTGTACTGGACGAACAGGTCGGGGATGAAGGCGTCGGTGTTGTCGGTAAAGTACAGCATCTCATAGTCGTGCTCCTTCACCAGCTCCGTCTGGGGCAGATGGTCAATGGCATCCACCGTCTCGCCGGTGGCGTAGTAGATGAACTTCTGGCTCTCCGGCATACGCGCCACGTACTCGTCCAGCGTTACCAGCTTCTTCTCCCTGGAGGAGTAGAACAGCAGCAGATCCTGCACCTTCTCCTTGTTGGCGCCGTAGTTGTTCAGGGCGCACAGCTTCAGCTGGCGGCCGAAGCTGCGGTAGATGGTCTCGTAGCTGTCCCGCTCGTCCTTCAGCATCCGCAGCAGCTCCGCCTTGATCTTCTTCTCCAGATTGGCGGCGATGACCTTCAGCTGCCGGTCGTGCTGCAAAAGCTCACGGGAGATATTCAGGCTCAGGTCGGGGGAATCCACCACGCCCCGGACGAAGTTGAAGTACTCCGGCAGCAGGTCGGCGCAGTGATCCATGATCATGACGCCGGAGCTGTAGAGCTGCAGACCGGGCTTGAAATCCTCGGTAAAATACTGGTTGGGCATGCGGGAGGGGATGAACAGCAGCGCCTTATAGGTGACGGCGCCCTCCACCGACACGGTGACGACCGACTGGGGCGGGGCAAACTCACCGAAGCGCTCCTGATAGAACTTGTCGTACTCCTCCTTGGTGACCTCGCTCTTTTTTCGCTGCCACAGGGGCACCATGGAGTTGAGGGTCTCCCACTCGGTCACGTCCTCGTACTCCGGCTTGTCGTCGGGGCTGCCGTCCTTCCGGCGGGAGTGGGTGGTCAGCATGCGGATGGGGAAGCGGATATAGTCGCTGTACTTCTTCACCAGCCGCTTGAGGGTATACTCCTGCAAATACTGGCTGTACTCGTTCTTCTCCTCCTCGCTGTCGGGCTTCAGGTGCATGATGATATCGGTGCCCACGGCGTCCTTTTCGCAGGGCTCGATAGTGTAGCCGTCCACACCGGCGGACTGCCAGCGGTACGCCTGTTCACAGCCGTACTTTTTGGTGATGACGGTGATCTGGTCGGCCACCATGAAGGCGGAGTAGAAGCCCACGCCGAACTGGCCGATAATATCGGTGTCGGGAGTCTCCTTGCCCTCCAGCTCGCCCTTGAACTGGAAGCTGCCGCTATTGGCGATGACGCCCAGATTGTGCTCCAGATCGTCCTCGTCCATGCCGATGCCGTTGTCGCTGACGGTCAGGGTGCGGCTGTCGGGATCGGCGGCCAGGAGGATGCGGAAATCCTGCCGGTTCAGGCCCACCTTGTCGTCGGTCAGACTGAGGTAGCACAGCTTGTCGATGGCGTCGGAGGCGTTGGAGATGATCTCACGGAGGAAGATCTCCTTGTGGGTATAGATGGAGTTGATCATCAGATCCAGCAAACGCTTGGATTCGGCTTTGAATTGTTTTTTACGCATGTAGATTCGTCCTTTCTGTGGAATAGCCAATGCAATAAATATTACCGTTTGCACAGGTAAAGGCTCCCTTGTGTAAGGGGGGCTGTCAGCTACGGCGGCATAGCCGCCGAGATCGGGGCTAAAAACATGCCACCGGCATGTTTTCTTAACGCCCCGACTGGGGGATTGTTACATTATCAGCCAACCCCTCCGTCAAAAATCGTTAATTTTTGACACCTCCCCTTACACAGGGGAGGCTTTGGGATAGCGTTATTCCTGCTCCCGCTTCTCGTTGGCGCGGGTGATGACCCAGCCCGCCACGGTCAGTGCCGTCATGGTTCCGGAGATCACGGCCAGCGTTTTCCCCAGCAGCGCCAGCTTGGGCAGCATGTCTCCGGCAGCCTTGACCGCCTTTCCGCCTACCTTGGCAACGGTTTTCAGATCCGGCATTGTCTCACCTCTTTATCATTGTCGTGCGCCCGTTACCGCATGAAGCGGTCGATGGCGTCGTTCAGGCTGTCGATGGCGGCGGTATCGCCGTCCTCCACCGCGTCCACGATGCAGTGGGCGATGTGATCCTTCAGGATCACGCGGCCGGTGGAGTTCAGCGCCGAGATCACGGCGGACAGCTGCACCAGCACCGCCGAGCAGTCCTCGCCCCGTTCCACCATGCGGCGCACCGCGTCAAGATGACCCTGTGCGCGGCTGAGCCGGTTCAGCACTGCCTTGGTATGGGCGTGGGAATGGGTATGGCCGTGGCCGTCACCGTGGGTGTGGGTGGTGCCGTCGGCGTGAGTGTGGGGTTGTTCGGACATGGCGGGTCGCTCCTTTGCGGGATATTTTCTGCTGTTTATGATACCGCAAAATGTCGGTTTTTGCAAGGGGGGTAGGGGGATTTGCCGTTTACGGTTTGACTTGCCGGACGGAACGTGGTAGAATTGAGAAAAAATGAAAGCGAGGGTTTCTCCTATGTGCAGCCATGACCATGAACACACCCACGCCGACGGCGTGACCCATACCCACCCCCATACCCACGACCACGACCATTGCCACGAGCACACCCATGACCATGACCATGGTCATGAGCATACTCACGCGCAGCACTCTCCGGAGGAGGCGCTGGCGCTGCTGGCCTATATGGTGCAGCACAACCGCCACCACGCCGAGGAGCTGCACGAGCTGGCCCACAGCATGGAGGACGAGCCTGCCCAGCTGATCCACGACGCGATTTTGGACTTCAATCTGGGCAACGAAAAGCTGGACGAAGCGCTGAAGCTGCTGAAGGGAGAGTAAGAGCCATGTGTCTTTCCACTGTATATACCCTGAAGGGGAACGAGAAGCAGGAGGTCTGCAAGAACGTGGCCTCCATGACGGTCGAGGGCGATAAGCTGGTATTCAGCGACATTCTGGGCGTTCCCACCGCCGTGGTGGGCAAGCTGGAGAAGATCGACCTGATGGAAAACGCGATCTTTGTGCGGCAGAATTGAATGTATTCATTATGAAAGAGAGGGCGGATGCGCTGCATCCGCCCTCTCTTTCCAGCTTGTCATAAGAACGGCCTCCGGCGGGGGGGGGGGGGGGGGGGGGGCGCGCGACCTGAGGGCAAAAGTGGGCAAAAACACCGGAAGAAACCAATGGTTTCTTCACTTCCTTGTGCGCTATGCTTTGTGCGGGATTGTAAGTATCTGCCGCACGTTCACGTAAAATTTCCCTTTTCGTTTGGTTAAAAGAATCGTCTCTGCATCAGTGCCGCTGCCGCTGGCTGGTTGCGGAAAAAAACTTTTGCATCCACCGTGCGGCGGGGTGTGGGCACCCCGCCCTACGGAATTCTATCGATGGTTGGCCGTAGGGCGGCCTGCCCTCAGGCCGCCGCGTACAACGATTCATTTCCCACTGTTGATGCGCATGAGCGGCAGTGGCGCAAGATGAAAGGCGATTCGTCACACATAACGAAAACAGCCGTGTTCTGTGAACGCGCGGTACAAGACCGCGAATTCGTAATCGGTACATCGTGCAGGAAGTCCAGAAACCTGGGTTTCTGGCTGTTCTTTTGGTCACTTTTGGAACAGCGGCCAAAAGTGACCCGTGCCCGCAGGCACGGAATATTCCTTCACCGCTTCACCACTTCCCGGCCGTCCGACCAGACGGACACGATGTTGTGGCGGTGGGTCATGTAGATGATCCGCTCGAACCGCTCCTCCACGCTGAGGGAATGGCTGGCCTCCGGGAAGTCGCTGTCGTCCACCACGATGGCGTGGAGCTTGTCGCCCACGGCGAAGCCCTCGCCCGCGCCGAAGTACTTGTGGCCGGAGGTGGTGCCCAGATAGTAGCCCTCGCCCACCGTCAGGAAGTCGGTGTGCCAGTCGTCGGTGATGCGGCGCACCTTGGAGGTGCGGATGGAGGTGGCGATGACCTTGTACATAGGCAGCTGCGCGCCGCCGGCGATGTCGCTGCCCAGCGTGACCCAGATGCCCTCGTCCAGCATCCGCCGCACCGGGCACACGCCGGAGCAGATGTTCACGTTGGAATCGCCGCAGTGAACCACCACCGCGTTGGCATCGCGGATGGCCTTGCGCTCCACCTCGTCGGAGTGGACGCAGTGGGCCATCAGGGTGTGATCCTTCCACAGGCCGTACTTGTCGTAGGTCTCCCAGTAGCGCCGGCACTCCGGGTGCAGCTCCTGCACCCACTGGATCTCGCCCAGGCTCTCCGACAGGTGGGACTGGACGTACAGGCCCTTTTCCTCGGCGATGCGGCCCAGCTCCGCCATCAGCTCATCGGTGCAGCTGGGGGTAAAGCGAGGGGTGATGATGGGCTTCACATTCTCGAAATGGCAGCCCTCCAGCCAGCGCAGCGTCTCACGGACGGACTCCTCCGTGGTCTCCTGCAAAACGCCGGGCAGGCCGTTGCGATCCATGTTCACCTTGCCCACATAGCCGGTGACACCGGCCTTTTCCAGCTCCTCCATCAGCACCCACGTGGCCTCGGTATGCAGAGAGGAAAACATGCTGACGCGGGTGGTGCCGTTGGTGATCAGGTCGCTGGCCAGCCGCTTATAGGTGCGGCGGGCGTAGTCCAAATCGGCAAAGCGGGACTCGGTGGGGAAGGTGTAGGTATTCAGCCAGTCCAGCAGCGGCAGATCCATGCCCATACCCAGCATGGGGTACTGGGGCGCGTGGAGGTGCATGTCGGCAAAGGACTGCATGATGAGCTTGTCGCCGAAATCCCGCAGCGGTGCGTGGGCGTAGCAGTCCGGCAGCGTGTGGTAGACCCCGGCGATGACGCCGTCCTCCAGCACCAGAAAGCCGTTTTCCGTGATGTCCATCCGACCCAGCGCCGGAGCGTGAACGATGTGGCCCTTCAAGACCTGTGTCATGGAACGATCCCTCTTTTCAGACAAAATAAAATGAGCGCCCCGCCGCACCACGCGGCAAAGCACCCATAGTGGCGTCATCGGTGACGCCGTAGAAACGCCGCGCCCCGTTCCGGCACGGCTATATGAGTTTCCTTTGAACAGGTTTATGATACCATAGAACGAGACGTTTGGCAAGGGGGAGTTTTTCGCATTCACCCCACGGCGAACGCACCGGGTACGTTAAACGGCTGTAGGGGTGGGCGACTCTGCCCGCCCTTTCGCTGTCATTGCGAGCCAGTCCGCAGGCTGGCTCGCAATGACAAAGCGGGGTAGAACCCCGCCCCTACGCACAGATACGACGCTCTTTCCGGAGGGCGAAACTTTCCTTGTCATAAATCCCCCAACAAAACGCATATACTTGTCCGAGGTGATGCACATGGTGAAACGATGGCTGCGCCGGGGTACGGCGCTGGTGCGGGCGGCCGTGACGCTGGTGACAGTGGCCGCCGCCGCAGACGACAGCACCCCGGATGGCGGCAGCGCCGCAAAATGGCTGCTGCGTTGGACGCTGGGCAGCTGGCTGCCGTCGGACGGGCTGTCCCCCGCCACGGCGCTGGTGCTGGGACAGTCCCCCCTGCTGCTGTCGGCCCGCTGCGACGTGGCCGACTTCACGGCGGGACAGCAGGACACGCCGGAGGAACCGGAAACGGATCAAGCGCAGGAGCCGGACACGCCCGCCGTAAACCCACAGACGCCGCTCCCGGCATCGCCCAGGACGGCGCTGGCCTTTCAGGATAACGGCGTGCCCTCCCAGACGGTGAAGATCACCAACACCGCGGGCTACACGGTGGTGCGGGGCGTGTGCATCAAGAACGGCTCCAACAAAACGCTGGATGCCGCCGCGCTGGCGGCGGAGGGCTTTGCCGCCCAGCTGACCGGCGACGCGCCCCAGGTGCTGATCCTGCACACCCACGGCAGCGAGGCCTACACCATGCCGGAGGGGCAGGGCTACGTCTCCACCGGCACCTGCCGCACCAGCGACACCACCAAAAACGTGGTGCGGGTGGGGGACGAGATCGTGTCGGTGCTGTCGGACTACGGCATTTCCGTGCTGCACGACCGGACGCTGTACGACGATCCGCTGTACGAGGGGGCCTACGGCCGGTCGGTGGAGGGCATCGAGGGGTATCTGGAGAAGTACCCCTCCCTGACCTTTATTCTGGACATTCACCGGGACGCGGTGGAGGACGCCCAGCACCGGCAATACAAGCTGATCTCGCTGGAGGATCCCAACGCCGCCCAGCTGAGCTTCATCATGGGCAGCAACCACGACGGCTGGCAGGAGAACCTGAAGCTGGCAGTGGCGGTGGCGGAAGCGGTAAAGGCGGACTATCCCACAGTGATGCGGCCCATCACGCTGCGGAACTCCAATTATAACCAGCACAAGTCCCTGGGCTCCATGCTGGTGGAGGTGGGCGCGGCAGGCAACTCGCTGGACGAGGCGCTCAACAGCGCCCGGATCTTCGCCGACGGCTTCGCCAGGGTGGTGCTGGCCACCAAGGCGGAGTGACCGCCCCCGCGTATCCTGTCATTCCGAGGAGCGAAGCTGTGCGCCGCCGGTGGCAGAGGAAGCACAAGGAATGAGTGACAGCGGTCAAAATTTCAGCAGCTAAATGCCGCTGCAAAATTTTGGGCACAGCAACAGGAAATCCGTAACCAAGGCCTCCCCTGTGTAAGGGGAGGTGGCAACGCGAAGCGTTGACGGAAGGGTTGTCTGATGGACGACAATCCCCCAGTCTCGCATACGCTCGGCAGCCCCCTTTACACAAGGGGGCCAAATACGGATTGTCACACCAGTCTGCGCACTGGTTCGCAATGGCAGCTTTTGGAAATAGAAAAAGCGGCCTGTTTCCGACGCAGGCCGCTTTTTCCGTAAGAGTGATAGAGAAGAGAGGTGAGTAAATTTGATTGGGGTTTTAATGAGTAAGAAAATGTATCAAAGGGGTGAATACAAAAGGGGGTAAAGACAAGGGGGAATAAAAACTAAAAGGTGAAGAACAATGGGGGTAAAAGGGGTAAAATTGAGTAAGTGTGAGTAAGTGAGTATCCGATTTGGTAAGTAAACGATTGTTTAGGAACAGTTTTTGCTTATTTTGCCAGGGTCTTGCCCAGCTCACGGCAGGCAGTCAGAGCAGCATCGTCGGGGGCTTCGCAGCAGGTGACGCTTTCGCACACCAGATTTACGCCGGCGTCGCTGCAGTCCTTTTCCCAGCTGCGCATCCATTCGCCGTCGCCCCAGCCGTAGGAGCCGAACAGCGCGACACTGGTGCCGCCCAGACGGTTCTTGCAGCCGTCAAACATGGGCTGGAAATCCACTTCCTCCAGCACCTCGCTGCCCATGGCGGGGCAGCCGAAGGCGATGGCGGAATAGCTCAGGGCGTTGGCGTCCACCTGATCCGCGGTCATGACGGTGACCTCAGCGCCGGCCTCCTTCATGCCCTCCGCCACAGCGTTGGCCATGGCCTCGGTGTTGCCGGTGCCGCTCCAGTAAATTACAGCAGTTTTTTTCATGGTTTTTGTCCTTTCTATTTATTACTAAATTATTATTTACTTTATTATTTTCAGCTTTTCACGGTCAGCTGGCCGATATCGGAACCGGCGCGCCACATGGCACAGTAGACCTCCGTGCACTTGCGGAACCGGGCGAACATCCGCTGCGCCTTCTCCTCGTCGCCGTAGACCTTCCAGAGACCGGCGCACTTGAAATCACGGGAGCGGTGCTCGATAAAGCCCTGCACGTCCTCCGGCGGATAGCTGAGGAACAGGCCCACCTCGTGGGGGAATTCGCCCTCCTCCCGGAAGCGGCGGATCAGCCGGGCCACGCACCGCTGGCATCCGTCGCAGCGGTAGCCTGCTTTTTGCAGAATGTCCCGGGCCATGCCGCTTTCCAGATCCCGCCGCAGCTCCGCCGGACGGTACAGATACAGCAGCGCGTGATCGTCCCGGTAGCGGATGGGCAGCAGGCACAATCCCTTGGGCACCAGCAGAAGGTTGAGGCGGCGAATGTCCGCCAGCAACGATTCACGGTCGTCACAGGGGCAGGGGAACAGGCTTCCGGTTTTGATGCCTGCCAGTGTAGGGGCACACTGTTTGACCAGCAATTCTTCTGACATACGCCGCCTCCTTCCTTCTGCTAGTATGTAGGGGGATCGTTTTGATTATTCATTAGTTAGTGTTAGCTAACTGTTGGGTCTTAAAAAAGCTGCCGGAGGGATGGCAGTTTGTTTTAGTGACCCGTTTCTTTTAGTTAGCGCCGACTAACCAATCGGTCTTAAAAAAGCTGCCGGGCGGGGCAGTTCTTTCAAGCAGTTCCCTACTGGAACTGTAGGCAGTATAACACAGTCCTATTCATTTGGCAAGACCTTTTTGCAATTTTTTCCAAAAAATTTTTGGAGAGGGCAGCATTTGAAAATGCTCTCAGCATATTTGCGGGCGGACAGAGTCGTCCGCCCCTACAACGGTCTGCCGTACCCTTGCCTCCCTCTGAGAGGGAGGTGCGCGAAGCGCCGGAGGGAGTCGGGGCGTTAAGAAAACATGCCGGTGGCATGTTTTTAGCCTCCGATCGCGGCGGCTATGCCGCCGCAGCATCCATCTAGTGCTATACCGCACCACCTCAAATTCTCTCCCCCAGTCTCGCTTGCGCTCGACAGCCCCCTCACAGAGGGGGCCAAGTACGGATACTTTTTTTGCCAAGCTTACGCGAATACCAGCTGCACCAGCAGCATGTACACCACTGTGCCTGCGCCGATGGACAGCAGCACATTGCGCTTCCACAGGTGCAGCGCCGTCACCACCGCCAGCGCGATCAGCTCCGGCAGGCCGTGGGGTGCGGCGGCAATGTCCACATTCCGCAGGCAGTACACCACCAGCAGGCCCATCATGGCGGCAGGCAGCGTGCGGCCCAGATACTCCACCACCTTGGGGATGGGCTTGTTCTCCGGGAACAGCAGGAAGGGCAGGAAGCGGGTGATGATGGTGCCCAGCGTCACCGCGCCGGCGATCACCAGCGCCTGCGTCGTTGTCAATGTCATAGCTTCTTCCTCCCCAACAGTAATACGATCAGCACCAGCACCATGGCGGGGATCACCAGATTGTCCGCGCCGAACACCGCCAGCGCCGCGGCGGAGCAGACAAGGCCGATGATGCCGCTCATGCGGTTCTGGGGGTTCTTCACCTGCTCGATGAACAGCACCACGAACAGGCCCGTCAGGGCGAAGTCAAGGCCCGTGGTGTCAAAGGTGATGAACCGGCCCGCCACCGCGCCCAGCACGGAACCGGCGGCCCAATAGCCGTAGTTCAGCAGAGACACCGCCAGATAGAAGTCCTTCCGGGGCACGTCCTCCGGCGGCTCCACCGAGGAGACGATGGAGAACGTCTCGTCGCTGAGGGTATAGATCAGCGGGAATTTGGCCGCGCCCATGCCCCGGTATTTGCCCAGCATGGACACGCCGTAAAAGAGGTGGCGGGCGTTGACCATCAGGCTCATCAGCAGCGCCTGCAGCGGGTCGAACGCGGTGGCCAGCAGCGTGATGGCCACAAACTGCATGCTGCCGCAGTAGGCCAGACAGCACATCAGCAGCACCCACGGCACGCCGTAACCCTTGGTCTGCATCAGCACGCCGTAGGCAATGCCCAGCACCAGATATCCCGTCAGTACCGGGACGGTGCTGGGAAACGCAGCGCGCACGGCGGCAAGGGCGGGATGTGGTTTCTTCTCCATGTCTCCACCTCCAGAAAGTGTGGTAAAGTGGCATTATTATATAAAGTCCGCTGCGAAAATGCAACCCCGGATTCCTTCCCTCCCGTTGACTTTCCCGCTGATGGCTGGTACAATGAGGGCACTTCAGGACAAAGGTAGGTCGATCATCACATGAGCGATAACGTATTTGACAAGAAGCCCAGCGAGTGCAACTACTCCTTCGTACAGCACACGAAATGCGAGTTCTTCCCCTGTCACGCCACCAGCCACCCGGAGGATTTCAACTGTCTGTTCTGCTACTGCCCGCTGTACGCGCTGGGCAGCCAGTGCGGCGGCAACTGTCAGTGGCTGCCCAACGGCATCAAGGATTGCTCCGCCTGCATGCTGCCCCACAGGCGGGGCAGCTACGAGTACATCATGGGCAAGTTCCCGTTGCTGTCGGCGTTGGCGAAGAGGAACCGGTAAAAAAAGAGATGGCTTTCGCCATCTCTTTTTCTTATGAGTCAAACCGCACGGCGGCGCAGCAGAACGATACCGCCCGCGGTCAGCACCGTCAGCGTCAGGTACAGGGGCAGGTCCATACCGTCAGCCGTCTTGGCGGACTGGACACTGCCGGTCTTTGTCTCCGTATCCTGCGGGGTCTGGCTGTCGCCGGAGCCGCCGTTGGATCGCTTAGGCAGCTCCTGCTGTTCCTCATAGCCGCACTCGGTGCAGGTGCGGATCTTCAGGCCCGTCTCCTTGGTCGTAGGCTTCTTCACGGTGTCCCAGTCGCCAAAGGTGTGCTGGTGGGGGAACTCGATCCACTTGTAGGTCTTGTAGTTGTCGGCCACGTAGCTGGTGGGATCGCTGCCGTCAGCGTTGACGGAGCCGATCACAACGCCAGTGCCGGTGTAATCGCTGGTATCCACGGCGAAGATGGTGGCTCTCGCCTGACCCACCGCGATCAGGTGGCCGCCGCTAAGCTTGATGTTGGCGGCGTACAGGGCGGCCTGATCCGAAGCCACGTTGACCTCGCCGCCGGTCATGATGATATCACCGCTGCGGTTCGAGCTGGCGGTGATGGCCCAGTCGCCGCAGGGGATGGACAGCTTGCCGCCGCTGATGACCACGTTCGATTTGCCCTGCTCCGAGCCGATGGTGCGGACGGGATAGCTGTCAGCGATGACGTCGGACACCGTGACCGTCAGGCTGCCGCCCTCCAGACGGAAGTCGCCCTCGACATTGCAGAACTCCATATTGGAATCCACCGTACCGGACTGGATGGTCAGATCGTCACCGGCAAAGGCATAGGGATTATTCTTGTCCTTGACCGTGCCGCAGTGGCGGATGGACAGGCTGCCGCCGCTCTCGCCCGCCTTGATGATCCAGGAAACATCCATGTTGCCGGAGGTGGAACTCATCAGAGGACGATACCAATCGCTCGTCGTCTCGATCACGTTGGCGCCCTCCAGCACGATGGTGACGGTGCCCTCGCCCGTCAGCAGGCCGGAAAAGCCATCGGCATTGTGGGCACCCTTCAAATAGAAATCGCGCAGGGTCAGCGTGCCGCCATTCTGGCCGGGTTCATATTTCCATCCCTCGGTATCCAGCATGTCCGTCACCTCGGTATAGGCGCTCAGATTCAGGTTCTCCGTGCGGGTGGGTGTCGCCTCGTCTGCTGAGGCGGTGACTGCTAGCGCCAGCAGCATCGCCAGTGTCAGCAGAAGGGCTGTTATTTTCTTTTTCATGTTCTTTCTCCTTTTGTACCAGAGCCTTTTTGCTGGTTAAAGAATAACCAGCAAAAAAAGAATATTCTTTTTTTGCTTCCTGTCTCATTTATTATAGCCACTGCCGACGGTAAGTGCAAGAGATTTTTACAGAAAAGGGACTGCAGATGCAGTCCCTTTTTTATTTAACCCGTGACCCACAGCGAACCGTATCGGCCCAGACGGGTATTCATGTCATCTCTGGCACTGTCGCTGAGTTCCAGGTGCCGTCCGGCGGCCAGATCGTTGAAGCCCCCGCAGTCGGCGCAGTAGTCGATGCGCCTGCCGCTGCCGTCAGTGAGACGCACCATGATGCAGTCCCTCAGGTCGTCCTGCCAGTCCTTGGATTTCAAGCAGCGATCCACTGCGGCGGCGTCCTGGGCGGAGAGCCGACTCTCCTGCCCCTTCATATCCATCATGGTCCACTCGGTGCTGCTGCCGCAGGCCGTCAGCGCGAGAACGCACAGCGCGGTCAGCAGCAAGGCGATCAGTCTTTTCATGGCGTTACCTCCGTCAGAAAGCGTTTACTCCTCCGTGGGCATTTTCCACGCGGTCAGGTCGGTGTGCAGCAGCTCGTGAGAGCGATGGCTCAGCGGCTTGTGGAAGTAGGCGTTGTACAGCGCCCGCACCTCCGGATTCTCGTGGGAGAAGCGGATATCGGCGTTCTTGTCCAGATTCCACAGGATATCGCCGCGGGGTCCCGCCAGCTCCACGCCGTCGCGGATGGGCTGACCGCCGCCTCCGGCGCAGCCGCCGGGACAGGCCATGACCTCCACGAAGTCATAGCTGGACTTGCCGCTGCACAGGGCGTTCATCAGCTTGCGGGTATTGCCCAGACCGCTGACCACCGCCACCCGGACACGACCTGCGCCGGGAATGTCGAAGGCGGCCTCCTTCCAGCCGTCCATGCCCCGGACGGCGGTAAAGGCGTCGGGGTCGGGGTTGTGACCGGTCACCATGAAGTAGGCGCTGCGCAGCGCCGCGTCCATGACGCCGCCGGTGGCGCCGAAGATCACCGCCGCGCCGGTTCCGGTGCCCAGAGGACTGTCGAAGGGCGTTTCCTCCATGACGGCGGGGTTGATCTGCTCGCCCCGCAGCATGCGGACGAACTCGCGGGTGGTTAGCACCACGTCCACGTCCGGATCACCGCAGGCGCTGTTGAGATTGGGGATGGCCCGCTCCGCCTTTTTGGCGGTGCAGGGCATGATGGACACCACGCAGATATTGTGGGGATCCACGCCCAGCTTCTCGGCAAAGTAGCTTTTCGTCACCGCGCCGAACATGGCCTGCGGGGACTTGGCGGTGGAGAGATTGGTGGTGTATTCCGGGAACTGGCCCTTGACGAATCGCACCCAGCCGGGGCAGCAGGAGGTGAACATGGGCCACTTATACTGGTCATGATGGGTGAAGCGCTGCAAAAACTCGCTGCCCTCCTCCATGATGGTCAGGTCGGCGGCAAAGTCGGTGTCAAACACGTAGTCGAAGCCGATCTCCTTCAGCGCCGTCACCATCCGCTGGGCGGAGGCGAACTTGGGGTCAAGGTGATAGTACTCCGCCCACGCGGCGCGGACGGCCGGGGCCACCTGCACCACGGTGATCTTGTTGGGGTTGGCCAGCGCATCCCAGACCTTGCCGGTGTCGTCATGCTCCTGCAGAGCGCCCACGGGACAGTGGGTGACGCACTGGCCGCAGAAGGTGCAGTCCGACTCGCCCAGCGTGCGGAACCGGCCCACGCCCACGGTGGTGCGGATACCGGTGCCCACCACGTCCCAAATGTTCATGCCCTGGATCTTCTCGCACACCTGAATGCAACGCATGCAGCGGATGCAGCGGTTCTCGATGCGCACCACGGGGTTGGAGAAGTCGGTGGGGATGTTCTTCAGATCCTTGATATAGTGGTCGCCCAGCAGGTTATAGTCGTTGCACAGGGTCTGCAGCTTGCAGTTGCCGCTGCGGGTACACTTGGTGCAGTTGTTCTCGTGCTGGCTGAGGATCAGCCGCAGGTTTACGCGCCGGGCCTCGCGGACACGGGGCGAATTGGTATGTACCACCATGCCCTCCACCACCGCGTTGTCGCAGGAGGGGACGAGCCGGGCGTGACCCTCCACCTCTACCATGCAGATGCGGCAGGCGGCGATCTCGTTGACGCCCTTCAGATAGCACAGGGTGGGAATGCTGATGTTGGCGCTTCTGGCGGCCTCCAGAATGGTGGTGCCCTCCGGCACGGAGATGGTTTTCTTGTCGATGGTCAACGTTACCATTTGCTGTTCCGACCTCCTCTGAATATCCCGTATCCGTAGTGGTCGCAGCGCAGGCAGCGGGACGCCTCGGTGCAGGCTCCCTCCCAGGTGAGACCACATTCGATGTCTTCAAAGTCGTTCTTCCGCTGGGCGGCTTCCCGCTCGGTGGTATTGATGCGGCCATGGGGCGGGGAGTTGTTCAGCCGCGGTGCGGGAATGTACACCTCCACCGTGATATCGTGGTGGAAGCCCAGATGCTCGTCGATATTGGCGGCGGCCACCTTGCCGGCTGCGATGGCGCGGATGGCGCTGGCCGGGCCGGTGACGCAGTCTCCTCCGGCGAACACATTATTCATATTGCCCACCTGGCTGGAGCTGGCGGCCACAAAGGTGCCCCGCTTGATGGGCACGCCGGACTGCTCGAACCCGGCGATCTCGATGCCCTGACCGATGGCCACCACGATGACGTCCGCTTCCACGCGCACTTCCGGCAGATCGGCCTTCTCCGGGCGGGGACGGCCGGTCTTGTCGGACTCGCCGGGGATCTGGGGCTGCACCCACAGGGCAACGGCTTCGTCGTTCTCGTTGGCTTCGATGCGGACAGGCGCCATCAGCGTCAGCATTTCCGCGCCCTCCGCCATAGCGCCGGTGACCTCGTCCGGCAGGGCGGTCATATCCTCGATGCGGCGGCGGTAGACGCAGGACACCTTCTCCGCACCCAGGCGGATGGAGCTGCGGGTCACGTCCATGGCCACGTTGCCGCCGCCGATGACCACCACGTGCTTGCCGGTGAAGTCCGGCATGTCGCCGTCGCCGATGCCCCGCAGCATCTCCACGGCGGACATGACGTTTTTGCTGTGCTCGCCGGGGATACCCGCGCCCTTACCCTGATGGGCGCCGATGGCGATGTACAGGCAGTCGTACTCCTGCTGGAGCTGCTCGAAGGTGATCTCCTTGCCCACGGTCACGTCGGTGTGGGCCTCGATACCCAGCGAGAGGATGGAGTGGATCTCCGCGTCCAGCTTCTCCCGAGGGAAGCGGTAGCTGGGGATGCCGTAGCGCAGCATGCCGCCCAGCTGGTGGCGCTCCTCGAAGATGACCACCTTGTGGCCCATCAGCGCCAGATAGTAGGCGCAGCTCAGGCCGCTGGGGCCGCCGCCGATGACGGCCACGGTCTTTCCGGTAGACGGCGCGCATTCCGGCTGGGGCACGTCCCCGGCGTTGTCCACGGCGTAGCGCTTCAGGCCGCGGATGTTCAGGGACGCGTCGATCATGTCGCGGCGGCACCGGGCTTCGCAGGGGTGCTCGCAGATATAGGCGCAGGCGGTAGGCATGGGGTTATCCTTGCGGATCAGGCGCACTGCGTCGGCACAGCGCCCCTCGCCCACCAGTGCCATATAGCCGGGCACGTCCACGCCCGCCGGGCACAGCGCCACGCAGGGCACCGGCAGAGCCAGGCTGGCAAGACACCGGTGATGCTCGATATGCTCGATATAATCGTCCCGGAAGCCCTCCAGGCCGTCCACCACCAGACGGGCCGCGTCACGGCCGATGGCGCAGTCGGCGGTGTTGACGATGCTGCTGGCGGTCTTTTCAATGATCGCCAGCGTGGACATGTCCGCCTGACCGTCCAGCACCATCTCGATCAGCTTGGTCAGCTGGCCCAGTCCGATACGGCAGGGCACACACTTGCCGCAGGTCTGGGCATGGCACAGCTGCAAAAAGGTCAGCGACATATCCACCGGGCACAGACCGGGAGGTGAGGCCGCGATGCGGCGCTCAACGTCGCGGTAAAGGTTATCCACCACAGTCTGCGCTTTGCTGGGCGTCTTGATATCAAGTCTGCTCAAAGGGTGGTCACTCCTTTCCTCTCTGACGCCCTGTAAAAGTATATAGGGCGGTATGTTACCATACAGTATGGCACAAATTTTATCGTTCGTCAACATTTCTCATGAATTATTTACTTACAAGAAACAAAATCCACCATTTGCCTTTCCGGGAAGGACAGTCATACCGTCAAAAGGGAGAAATCCGCGCCGCCGCCGCTTTTTTGGCGAAAAAGCAGTTTACATTTGCCGCCCGATGCGTATAAAATAGGGGCAATGAATATACGTACCCGAGGAGGTTATCAACTATGATCCAACTGACGAACCACGGCATGTATCTGGTGGACGGCGTTCCCTGTGAGCAGGCGGACGTTGCCCAACAGGAGGCGCAGCAAGGCACCATGGCATGGCGTATCCTGCAAGGCCACAATGTATCCGGCGATCCGGAGAGACTTCAGATCCGGTTTGACGCCATGGTGTCCCACGACATTACCTATGTGGGCATCATCCAGCAGGCCAGAGCCAGCGGCATGAAGGAGTTCCCCATCCCCTACGCCCTGACCAACTGCCACAACAGCCTGTGCGCCGTGGGCGGCACCATCAACGAGGACGACCACGTGTTCGGCCTGTCCGCCGCCAAGAAGTACGGCGGCATCTACGTACCCGCCAACCAGAGCGTCATCCACTCCTACGCCCGGGAGCAGATGGCAAAGTGCGGCGCCATGATCCTGGGCTCCGACTCCCACACCCGTTACGGCGCGCTGGGCACCATGGCCGTGGGCGAGGGCGGCCCGGAGCTGGCCAAGCAGCTGCTGAAGAACACGTGGGACGCGCCTATGCCGGAGGTGGTGATGGTGTATCTCACCGGCAAGCCCCGCCGGGGCATCGGCCCCCACGACGTGGCCATCGCGCTGGTGAAGGCCACGTTTGAAAGCGGCTTCGTGAATAATAAGGTTTTGGAGTTTGTAGGCCCCGGCATCCGTGAGCTTCCCATCGACTTCCGCAACGGCGTGGACGTGATGACCACCGAGACCACCTGTCTTTCCTCCATCTGGGAGACGGACGAGGAGACCCAGGGCTTCTACGCCGCCCACCAGCGGCCGGAGGACTACGCGCCCCTGCATCCGGCAAAGGTGGCCTATTACGACCGGATGATCGCCATCGATTTGAGCAAGATCGAGTCTATGATCGCCCTGCCCTTCCACCCCTCCAACGCGTGGACGATCCACGAGTTCCTGGAAAACGCGGAGGAGCTGCTGGCCAAGGTGGAGGCCGACGCCGCCAAGCGCTTCCCCAAGACCCACCCCCACCTTACCGACAAGATCCACGACGGCGGCGTGTGGGCGGATCAGGGCGTCATCGCCGGCTGCGCCGGCGGCCTGTTTGACAACATCACCGAGGCGGCGGACATTCTCAAGGGCGGCAGCACCGGCAACGGCGCGTTTACGCTGGACGTGTACCCCACCTCCGTGCCCGTGTCGCTGGAGCTTACCCGCGACGGCGTGACGGCCGATCTGCTGACCACCGGCGCGGTCATCAAGCCCAGCTTCTGCGGCCCCTGCTTCGGCGCAGGCGACGTGCCCGCCAACAACGGCCTGAGCCTGCGGCACACCACACGCAACTTCCCCAACCGCGAGGGCTCCAAGCCCGGCGAGGGGCAGTTCGCCGCCGTGTGCCTGATGGACGCCCGCTCTATCGCCGCCACTGCCGCCAACGGCGGACGCATCACCGCCGCCACCGATGTGGACTATGCGCCGGTGCACCGCGCCTATCACTTCGATAAATCCGTGTATGACAACCGGCTGTACTACGGCTTCGGCAAGGCCGATCCCAGCGTGGAGCTGGTGATGGGCCCCAACATCACCGATTGGCCCAGAATGTACAACCTCACCGAGAATCTGCTGGTAGAGCTGGCTGCCGTCATCCACGACGACGTGACCACCACCGACGAGCTGATCCCCTCCGGTGAGACCTCCTCCTACCGCTCCAACCCCCTGCGTTTGGCGGAGTTCACCCTCAGCCGCCGGGTGCCGGAGTACGTGCCCCGGGCCAAGGCCGTGGCGGCGCAGGAGGCCCAGCGCCGCGCAGGCGACGTGCCCGCCCATGTGCTGGAGGTGCTGGGTAAGGTAGGCGACGCCAAGGCGCTGGCCGCCAGCACCCAGTTCGGCTCCTGTGTGTTCGCCAACAAGCCCGGCGACGGCTCCGCCCGTGAGCAGGCGGCCTCCTGCCAGAAGGTGCTGGGCGGCTTCGCCAACGTCTGCTACGAGTTCGCCACCAAGCGCTACCGCAGCAATTGCATCAACTGGGGCATCCTGCCCTTCACGCTGGACAGGGATACCGCCTTTGACTACCAGCCCGGCGACTGCGTGTTTGTTCCCGGCATCCGCAAGGCCATCGAGGAGGGCCGGGAGGATATCCCCGCCCAGGTGATCTGCACCAACGGCACCGTTCACGATCTGCTGCTCCATGTCCGGGGTCTGACGGCGGATGAAAAGGAGATTTTGCTGGACGGCTGTTTGATGAATTACTACGCCAAGCGGGGGTAAAAACGAGGTTTATACGGCGGTTTCAATGGCCCCCTTGTGTAAAGGGGGCTGTCGAGCGAAGCTGACTGGGGGATTGTTACATCATTGGACAATCCCTCCGGCGCTCCGCGCCACCTCCCTTTACACAAGGGAGGCTTTGGTTCCACCACTTTCCCCACAACATACAACGAAAGGACACATTATGGATAAGATCAAAATGACGACGCCGCTGGTGGAGATGGACGGCGACGAGATGACCCGCGTGCTGTGGCAGATGATCAAGGATGAACTGCTCCTGCCCTTCGTGGACTTAAAAACCGAATACTACGATCTGGGCCTGCTGCACCGGAACGAGACAAAGGATCAGGTGACCATCGACGCCGCCAAGGCTACCCAACGCCTTGGCGTGGCGGTGAAGTGCGCCACCATCACCCCCAACAAGCAGCGGATGGAGGAATACCCCCAGCTGACCGAGATGTGGAAGAGCCCCAACGGTACCATCCGCGCCTATCTGGACGGCACTGCTTTCCGGGCTCCCATCGTGGTGCCCTTCATCCACCCGGTGGTGAAGAACTGGGAAAAGCCCATCACCGTGGCCCGTCACGCCTACGGCGACATGTACAAGGCCGTGGACATGGCGACGGACGAGCCCGGCACCGCTACCCTGACCTTCAAGGGCGAAAGCGGCGCGGAAAAGACGTTGACCGTCCAGACCGTCAGCGGCCCCGCCGTGTGGCAGGGCCAGCACAACACGGAAAAGAGCATCCGCGCCTTTGCCAAGAGCTGCTTCCAGTTTGCCGTGGACAACAAACAGGATCTGTGGTTCTCTACCAAGGACACCATCTCCAAGGTGTACGACGGTGAGTTCAAGCGCATCTTCGAGGAGGAGTACGAGCAGAACTACAAGGCCCAATTTGAAGCGCTGGGCATCACCTATTTCTACACCCTCATCGACGACGCGGTGGCCCGTGTCATCCGCTCCAAGGGCGGCTTTATCTGGGCGCTGAAGAACTACGACGGCGACGTGATGAGCGACATGATCTCCACCGCCTTCGGCTCTCTGGCCATGATGACCTCCGTGCTGGTGTCCCCCGACGGCACCACCGAGTTCGAGGCCGCCCACGGCACCGTGACCCGCCACTACTACAAGCACCTCAAGGGCGAGGAGACCTCCACCAACCCCATGGCCACCATCTTTGCTTGGACAGGCGCCCTGCGCAAGCGGGGACAGCTGGACGGTCTGGATGATCTGGCCGCCTTTGCCGACAAGCTGGAGGCCGCTTGCCTCGCCACGCTGGAGCAGGGCACCATGACCAAGGATCTGGCTGCACTGGTGGACGAGGGCTTTACGGCTCACGCCGTTACCTCCGCCCAGTTTATCGCCGCCATCCGGCAGAATCTGGAGGCTGCGCTGTAAAACGGCGGATTTCCGCCGCAAACCCCTTGCAATCCCACGGCGAACAGCGTATAATATAGGTCTGGTTTTTTTACCGGAAACAATACAAAAATACGACCTACAAGGAGTGTGAGACAATGACCGAGGAAAGAAAGACCAATACCCCCGAGACCGAGGCGGTGGCGGAGAGCAAAAACTTTATTCTGAACTTTATCGACGAGGACATCGCAGAGGGTGGTCAGTTCCAGGGAATGACCGTCCACACCCGTTTCCCGCCGGAGCCCAACGGCTATCTGCACATCGGCCACTGCAAGGCCCTGTGCATCGACTTCGGCACCGCCGAGAAGTACAACGGCCTGTGCAACCTCCGCATGGACGACACCAACCCCGCCAAGGAGGACACCGAGTACGTGGATGCCATCCAGCAGGATATCCACTGGCTGGGCTTTGACTGGGGCGACCGGTTCTTCTACGGCAGCGACTATTTTGAAAAGGACTACGAGTATGCGGTGGAGCTGATCAAGAAGGGTCTGGCTTACGTCTGCGAGCTGACGCCGGAGGAGTTTAAGCAGAACCGCGGCGATATCGGCATCCCCGCTGTGTCCCCCTACCGTGACCGTCCCATCGAGGAAAACCTGCGGCTGTTTGAGAAGATGCGCAGCGGCGAGGTGGAGGAGGGCAAGATGACCCTCCGGGCCAAGATCGACCTGGCCAGCGGCAACTTCAACATGCGCGACCCCGTCATCTACCGCATCCGCTTCATCAACCACCACCGGCAGGGCACCAAGTGGTGCATCTTTCCTATGTACGACTTCGCCCACCCCATTCAGGACGCGCTGGAGGGCATCACCCACAGCCTGTGCTCGCTGGAGTATGAGGAGCACCGTCCCCTGTACGACTGGGTGGTGAACAATGTCTCCATCCCCTATCACAAGCCCCGGCAGATCGAGTTTGCCCGCCTGAACATCGACCACACCGTCATGTCCAAGCGGAAGCTGCGCAAGCTGGTGGAGGAGCACTATGTCTCCGGCTGGGACGATCCCCGTATGCCCACATTGTGCGGCCTGCGCCGCCGTGGCTACACCGCCGCCGCCATCCGCAATTTCTGCGAGATGATCGGCGTGGGCAAGACCCCCAGCGTCATCGAGTACGGCACGCTGGAGCACTGTCTCCGGGAGGATCTCAACGCCACCGCCGAGCGCACCATGGCGGTGCTGCATCCGGTGAAGCTGACGGTCACCAACTATCCCGAGGGCAAGAGCGAGGTGTTCTCCGTGGAGAATAACCCCACCGATCCCACCCAGGGCACCCACGATATCACCTTCTCCCGCCATCTGTGGATCGAGGCGGACGACTTTATGGAGATCCCCGTGCCCAAGTACAAGCGCCTGACCCCCGACGGTCTGGAATGCCGTCTGAAGGGCGCGTATCTGGTGAAGTGCACCGGCTGCGTGAAGGACGAAAACGGCAACGTCACCGAGGTGCTGTGCGAGTATGATCCCGACTCCCGGGGCGGCGACCCCGCCGACGGCCGCAAGGTGAAGGGCGCGACCCTCCACTGGGTGGACGCGGAGAATTGTCTGGACGCCGAGGTGCGGCTGTACGACAACCTGTTCTCCGACGCCACGCCCGACGGCCCCGACAAGGACTTTCTGGACTGCCTGAACCCCGGCAGCCTGACGGTGCTGACCGGCTGCAAGGCGGAGCCGGAAATGCGCAAGGTGGCGGCGGAGTTCGACAAGCAGGAGAACCGCACCGGCGTCAACGCGCCGACCTTCCAGTTCATGCGGGTGGGCTACTTCTGTCTGGACAACCGGGACTCCACGGCGGAGCATCTGGTGTTCAACCGCAGCGTATCCCTGAAGGACAGCTTTAAGAAATAACAGCGGCTCTGTGCCGCCGGAAATGCCGCGAGGACGCGGCATTTCCTTGGCCCAATAGTTAGCTGTATCTAACCAAACAATTATTTTACATGGAGGTATGTATCATGTATCAGATCACTTTGAAAATCGACGGTATGGCCTGCGGTATGTGCGAAAGCCATGTCAACGACGCGATTCGGGCCAAATTCCCGGTCAAAAAGGTCACGTCCTCCCACAGCAAGGGCGAATCCGTGATTCTGACGGAGCAGGAGATCGGCGAGGACGCGCTGCGCGGCGTGATTGAACCCACCGGCTACAAGGTCACGGGCTATATTTCTGCCCCCTACGAGAAGAAAGGTTTATTTGGGCACTTGAAAAAGTAAGCTATCTGTCGTATACTGTAGATACTTAAACTCTATGGGAGGTACGCCATATGTGCGACATTATAAATCGGTTCTCCATCAACTGCCACAGCAGCATCCGCTGCGACAACGGCAACATGGTGCTGCGGTTCGATCCCTTCCGGGTGGAGGATGCGCCTCACGACGCGGGGCTTGTTTTCATCACCCACGACCACTGTGACCACTTTTCGCCGGAGGATATCCGCCGGGTGCTGTCGCCGGACGGCTTTATCGTCCTGCCGGACACCTGCTACCGCACGGCGCTGGAGGCCGGTTTTGAGGAATCGGCGCTGCTGCCGGTTCACACCGGCGTGACCTATGAGCTGCTGGGACTGTCCTTCCGGGCGGTGGCCGCCTATAACGAGGGTAAAAATTTCCACCCCGAGGCCAACCGCTGGCTGGGCTATGTGGTCACAACGGCGGACGGCCTGCACTTCTACGTGGCGGGCGACACCGATAACATCGGCGAGGCCCGTTCCGTCCGGTGCGACGCGGCGTTCCTGCCGGTGGGCGGCACCTACACCATGACCGCCCGGGAGGCGGCGGCGCTGGCCAACACGATCCGGCCCAAGGTGGCCGTGCCCACCCACTACGGCTGCATCGTCGGCGAAATGGCCGACGGCGACGCCTTTGCCGCCGGACTGGACGACGGCATCCAATGCGTGAAGCTAATCGGGTAAACAGGATAAACAACACCCCGGAACGGTTTGACCGTTCCGGGGTGGTTTTTCTTTATCAGGCGTTTGTCCTCCGCTACTGACTCAGCTTTTCGTACAGCAGCTGCAAATCATAGACATCCGCCGCGCCGTCATGGTTCAGGTCGGCCTTATCCGCAAGCGTTGCGGCGTCCAGCTGTCCGTCGTTCACTTTGGCGCTCAGCCAGTTATACAGACAGGCCAGATCGCTGACCGTCTCCTCGCCGTCACCGTTCAGGTCAAACCGTTTCGATGCGCTGCCCACACGAATCGTAGCTTGGTCGCCTTTTGTTACCTGCCACTCTCCGTCCACATAGGTAAGGCGGATGTGGGGCTGCACCTCCAGAATGGGACGGTAGACCATTTTTCTGTCCGCTTCCACATTCCGGGTCTGCTCCAGAAATCGATTTCGATATAGTGGTGCGGCGCCGTTGTCCAGCCAGATACTGTACTCCCAGCATGTCAGATCATCAGAGGAAGTCACCTCGGCTTGAGAAGCGCCCTCCGTGTCCTTGTTCTTTCTCAAGAATGTCCCCGGTTGGAGTTTACATGAGTAAAAATCCCGAATGTGAAGCTCGTCCGCCAGAAAATTCACCGCCCGCTCCACCATCACGATCTCCTCATCTGTAGGCGCGGCAGGCTGGTCACAAGAAGCCCGGATGGTAAGCGGCAGTATCTCTTCAGAAATACCATCCACAGCCCACGCCCCTGTGCCCTCGTTCCGCACCAGAGTGATCTGCGTGCGGTCGCTCTGGCCCGGCGCGAAAATGTGCTGCTGACCGCTGCTCTCGCAGAACTGCTTTACGAACGCGGCGTGATACACCGTCAGCTGGCAGGTGTTGTCACCGGAAAACTGGACTTCATAGCTATCAGGGCCGAGGTCTTGCAGCCGGAATGACTGACTGTCGTGGTCGTGGCCGGCTGCGCACTGTACCGCCACATTCCCTACCAATGGATCCAGTTCCTCCAGCACAGGCAGCGTGGGACGGTCACAGGTGAAATGAAACTCCACATAGTTTTTTCCGTTTACCTTCCACGTCTTATCCATCTTGTCATAGCGCACTTCGATCCCTTTTTCCTTATCCTCATCCACCAGCGTGTGATTTCCGCCGCAGGCAGCGTTCAGCTGTGCAAGATACCTGTCCGCTTCAAAACTGACGGTACGATAAGTATTGCCATACCGCCAGTAGCTGGTGGTACCGCGGTTGCAGTACACCGCATCATGGCGGCTTCCCTCCGCCGGAACAAAGCGCACCGGCTTATCATCCAGCATTGAAATGCACTGATCGAAGGTAATGTCAGGAACTTCCTCCACATAGAAGGTGATGGGCAGTGTCACCGGCTGATCGGGCACCCACTTTCCCTTCTCCTCGCTCCAAGTCAGGTAAAGCAGCAGCGTTTCTGTTCCATCCTTCATGAGGTGATTATTGTCGGGAACGTCCTTGAGATAAAAGTTCTTGTAATATTGTCTGGGATTGATCCACAGCGTACATTTGTCGCCGCTGTTGCTGAATTGCCAGGCCACGCAGACGGCTTCCATACCGTATACCCTGTCGTGGTCGTGACTCTCGTCATCTATACAGACGAATTTTACGATATCTTGCCCTTCAAAGCCCTCGATCGTCTCCTCTGTGGGTCTGCCCTCAGGCGGGGCGGCCCACACTGTGGCGGGCAGCAGTCCCAGCGCCAGCACCGCGCACAGCAGCCACGCGGCGATCCTCTTTCTCCTCATAGTGACCTCTCTTTCTTTCACAAGCCTTCTTTCTGTCTTCACGTGGACGAAAAGCGTGGATTTCCTCCACGCTTTTCGTTCCTTTTGTTCAGTATAGCAAGATTTTGTGAGAGATGTCAAGCTGAGCTTTTGGAAGATTCCTCCAATTTTTATCAGGTATGCTCCTGTCTTTCCCGGCGGGACAGGAACGCCGTCAACACCCGGAAAACCGTGGACACCAGCAGGATACCCACCGCCAGCGAACCGGCGATGCCCGCCGTTTCCAGACCTTTGCGCAGGGCGTCGAGCATCTCGCCCTGTAGGCCCAAGCTCATGGTGTAGTACACCCCGGCGCCCGGCAGCAGCGGGAAAATCGCGAGGACCAGATACGGCGTCACGGGGCAGCGGCGCACACGGGCCATCACCTCGGCATACAGCGCGGCAAACAGGGTGGCGTACAGGTTCATGGTATACACGTCCAGCCCCAGCGCCTGGCACAGCAGATAGATCATCCATGTGGCCGTTCCGCCCAGCACGCACAGCACCATCCAGCGGCCATGGATATTGAACAGGATGGAGAAGCCGTAGCACCCCACGAACACCGCCAGCGCCTGCGCCCACGCGGGCCACACCAGCGACGCCGACTCCACCACCGCACCGATGCCGTAGATGGGTGCCGTCACCCGCCATGCCGCCGCCGTGCCCAGCGCGATGGCGAAGGCCGACAGAAACACCTGCACGATGCGCACCACGCCGGAGTTGGTGTCGCCGTAGATGATATCCCGCATGGAGTTGGTGATGAGCAGCCCCGGCACCAGGATCATCAGCGCGCCGATGATGGCCGCGTCCGGGTTATCCAGCCAGCCCAGCCCCGCCGCCACATAGGCCGGCACCGCCATCAGGAACGAGGCAAGAATGGTGCTGAAAAAGGGATTGGCCTCAAAGCGATCCAGAAAGCGGTTCACAAAGCCGATGATCATGCCCATCAGCCCCGCCCACAGGCAGTCCCGTAGGGAGCCGCCGAACACCAGCGCGAAGCCAAGCCCTCCCAGAAAGCTGCCCAGATACGCCACGGCGGGGCGGTACACCCGGCACCGGGCCATGGTCTGCCGCAGCCACTCCGAGGCCTCCTCCACCGTTGGCTTCTCCCGGCAGATGCAGCGGCTGAGAGCGTTCAGCTGCTCCAGCGCCTCCAGATCGTTACCGTGGTAGCCGATACGCTTCATAATGGTCAGGGGTTTGCCGTTGGTGGCCTCGAAGCTGACGGTCAGGCTGTTGGGGATGGCGAACACCTCGCACTCCACGCCGTAAGTCCGCAGGATGCGGCGCACGGTGTCCTCCACCCGGAAGGTCTCGGCGCCCGCCAGCGCCAGCTGGCAGCCCAGCCGTGCCGCCAGATCCGCCAGAAGATAGTAGTCCATTATATATGTCACCTCGATAGGAGAAATAGGGTTCAAAAATCCGCGTCACATTATAGGCGGGACGGAGGAAAATGTCAACCACTTTGTATCTTGACAGCCGCCGGGAATCCGGTACAATAAGAATAACCACAGAAACAGGAGGGCTATCCCATGACCTATGATTTTACCACGCTGCCGGATCGCTGGGACACTGGCGCGGAGAAATATGAGCTGATGAAGAAGCGCTGCCCCGATGTGCCCCGGGGAACCGTGCCCTTTTCCGTGGCGGACATGGACTTTCTGCCGCCGCCGGAGCTGAGCGAGGGCGTGCAGGACTTTATGCGGGGCCGGGTGTTCGGCTATACCCGCACGCCGCGGGAGTACATCGCCGCCTTTCAGAGGTGGATGCAGCACCGCCACGGCGTGGACATTCCCGCGGCGTGGGTGGTGGACGCCGACAGCGTGCTGGGCGCCATGCACCGGATGATCCGGGCCTTTACCAGGCCGGGAGACGGCATCGTGGTGCTGACCCCCGCCTATCCCCCGTTTCTGGACGCGCCGGAGCCGCTGAACCGCCGCCGGCTGGACTGTCCTATGGTGCTGGGGGACGACCGCCGCTACACCATCGACTTCGCTCTGCTGGAGGACTTGTGCCGCCGGGCGGACACCACTATGCTGATCTTCTGCAACCCCCACAATCCGGTGGGTCGGGTGTGGAGCCGACAGGAGCTGGAGCAGGTGGCGGATATCTGCCTGCGGCACGGCGTGTTCCTCATCGCCGACGAGATCCACGCCGACCTGATCCTGCCGGGCCACAGCTTCGTGTCCATGGCGTCGCTGGAGGAAAAGTACCTGCGCAACTGCGCCGTGTCCACCTCCTGCACCAAGACCTTCAACATCGCCGCCATCAAGGGCGCGGCGGTGGTGATGGCGGACGAGGAGCGCCGCCGGGTCTACCGCGCCCAGCGGGAGGACTCCGGTCGGGACATTCTATCCTACGCCGCCTGCATCGCCGTGTGGGAGCGGTGCGAGGGCTGGCTGGATGAGCTGCTGACGGTGCTGGACGGCAACTTCCGCCTGCTGTCGGACTTCTGCCGCGACCATCTGCCGGAGGTAGGCGTGACGCCGTTGGAGGCCACATATCTGCCGTGGCTGGACTTCCGCTTTCTGGGGATGGAGCCCGGGGAGCAGGAGCGCTTTATGGGAGAAAAGGCCCGCTGCTTCTTCACCGAGGGGTATCACTTCGGCGCGGAGGGTGCAGGGTTCGAGCGGTGGAGCATCGCCTGTCCCCGCCACGTGCTGGAGGAGGGCCTTGTCCGCATGGAGCGGGCCATCCGCAGCCGCTGACCCCGCGGGAAAGGAGCGGACATGAAGCATACCCGTGAACTGAATCTGGAGCTGGGCTGGCCCACGGTGGATCAGGCGCTGCGGCGGCTGGACGCGGAGCTGGAGGCGGCGCGGCAGATGAACACGCCGCTGATGAAGCTGATCCACGGCTACGGCTCCTCCGGCAAAGGCGGACGCATCTGCACCGCCAGCCGCCGCTATCTGGAGGAGGCCGCCGCGCAGGGACGGATCGCCGCCTATCTGCCGGGGGAGCGGTTCTCCATCTTTGACGAGACGGCCCGGCGAGCCCTGCAGCAATACCCCCATCTGCGGCAGGATCGGGATCTGGACGGCGAAAACCGCGGCGTCACCTTCGTGTTCCTGCGCAAGCTGGGATAGTGGAAAAATCACCCCGTGACCGAGGTCACGGGGTGGTTTTGTTGGAAATGGTACGGTCGTTGTTAGCATTCGTAGGGGCCGATGCCCACATCGGCCCGCCCTTGGCTCTCCCTTTGGGAGAGGCAAGGAAAACGGATTGTCACGCCAGTGTGAGCACTGGCTCACACTGACAAAAGTTGGGCGGGGTAGAATCCCGCCCCTACGAAGTTCTTTCGGGGTGCAGCCCCTCACCTGCCGTCCTGCTTTTGCAGCACCGCCACCGCGCAGGGGATACGGCCACGGCACAGGGTGTAGCGGGCATCCGTATACCCGGCGGCGGCGAAGAACCGGCGGTACGTCTCCGGCGTGAACTCCCGCTTGAAGTCCGCGCCCGCCTTGCCGATGGCGCCGGAAACGCTGTTGGTGGTTCCCCTGTCCGTCCGGTTCATATAGGTGGGGATGATGAGCCTGCCGCCCGGCTTGCAGACCCGGTCAAGCTCCGCCAGCGCCCGGTACGGCTCATCCAGCAGGTGGATGACGTTGGCGGCCACCACCGCGTCGAAGCTGCCGTCCGGATAGTCCAGCTTCGTGATATCCGCCTGTGCGAACCGCACATTGCCGTATTTTTCAGCTTTTTCTCCGCCCGCTTCAGCATGTTGGCGGAGAAATCCGTCGCCGTCAGGCTCTTGCACCGGGGCGCTATCACCCCGGTCAGCAGTCCCGTGCCGCAGGCGCACTCCAGCACCGTGTCGGCGGGCCGGATCAGCGCCGCCACCGTTTCGCACAGCGCGCGGTTGGCCTTCCGGTTGATGACGTTGGCGAAAACGTCGTACACGCAGGCTACCTTGTCCCAGAACATACGCGCCCTCCTGTCAGGGGACGAACAGCAGCATGATGCCGGACAGCACCGCCGCCATGACCGCCATGCCCACGGTGCCGAACAGCCACTTGACCTTCCTGTTCTGCGCCGTGATGTAGGGCTTCAGATCCTCCGTGCCGGGGATCGTCCACGCGTTGGTGTGTCCCACCCAGAGGTCGTCCACCAGAAAGCGGTCGATCAGGTTCATGACGGACAGGATCACCAGCAGCTGCCAGAAGGGCGTCAGGAAGCCCCGCGCGCCGTTGACGGCGTAGACGCACACCAGCACATAGGCCATATAGCCGGGGACGCACACCAGCTTAAACAGGATGCTGCTGCGCCTGATCCGCTCCGGGGTGGTCAGTCCCAGCGCCACGCAGCGCTCCTGCACCTCCGGGTTATAGAGGTGCACCAGCGCCACCGCGCCCCGGCTGATGCCCACGGCGCAGACCAGCACCAGCAGCAGGCCAAGGCCGAGACCCTCTACTATCACTTTTCCGATCATGCTGATTCTTCCTCCCCTTTCTGGGACGTCGAAAAATGTTTACGGTTACAGTTAGCATATTCTAACCGCAGTATAACAGAGAACGGCGAAAATGTCAATTCGCAGAACAGCACTCTATAGACTGGCAAAAAAGCGGAGGTGCAGCGCACCTCCGCTTTTATAGAACGCGATATTCGGCGGTTTCCGTTTACCGCAGGCCGGCCGCCTGCATGACGGCTTCTACCGCCGCCACAGGCTCGCTGCCCCATGTGATCTCGGTGGTCTCGCATCCGGCGCTGTCCAGCAGGTCGCGGGCCTGATCCGTCAGCAGCTTCTGATAGGCGTCGTCCACCAGCTCCAGCTTTTGTAGGAACTCCGTCAGGCCGTCGTTTTTAGAGGCCAGCCACGTGGACGTGGCGTCGCCGATCTCGTCCGCGCCAAGGCCGGTGTCCGTGCCCCAGTTCAGCAGGCTGACCGCCGCCTGCACCGCCGACAGAGAGGAGCCGGAGACGCCCACCATCACGCTTGTGTCGATCTCGTCCAGAACGGGCAGCGTCAGGACAGGCGGCACATCCGCCGGAGCGTCGGCTGCATCGGAGGTGGAGCAGGTCACGCCGTCGGCGCTGATGGTGACATACAGCTTCTCCTGCACCGCATCATAGAGGAACGTGCCCTCGGCCAGCAGCGTATCGTCCGCCGCCGTCGCGCCTACCGTAAAGACGACGGAGCAGTTGTCCTTCTTGGAGATCTCTACGATATCCTCGCCGGTGTAGATCCACTCCCCAGCCTTCAGGGGCGAGCCGTCGGCGTTTTCGCACACCTTGGAAAAACTGCCGCCATGAATGTAAAGGGAAGCCACGTCGTCCCGCTCCAGCTTCACATACACGCCGTCCCCGGTCTCCGCCGGAGCGTCTGTGGCGGAGGGGGTGTTGTCCTTGGCTTCGGTCAGTTTGGTGCAGCCCGTCATCAGGGCGGCCGCCAGCAATATGGCGGTCAGCAGTGGCAAAGTTCTTTTCATCGGTTTCATGATGTCTCCTTTTCGTTGTTTTCGGTTTATTTTTCCCGGCGGAGCCGCTTCAGGCTGTCCAGCACCGACGGCGTATTGGCGGCGATGCGGCCCAGCGTGGGGCAGCCCTCCCGCTGCGCACAGTCGGCGCAGGTGTCCAGTTTCTTCTCCCGGACGCAGTTGTGTACCGGGCAGAGCTTGTCGCAGAAGGGCGTTTTCGGGCCCTCCACGCGGCAGCCGGTGCAGTGTATCATCTCCGGCGTGATGGGCACGCCGTTGAGTTCCGTCCACAGGGCGGCGGTTTTCTCCCGCAGGGCGCCGTCGTTCGTGACGGTGGCGATCCGGGCGTCGCACGCTTCGCAGTCCAGTCCGCAGCAGCCGATCAGTTGATTCATGGGGTTTCCCTCCTTTTTTCTATTGCTTTATTCCAAACCCGCCTGCCGCATGACCTCCTGAAGCGTCATGACGGCGCAGCCCTTACTTTCATAGTAGGCAAGTAGCTCCGGCAGCTTCTTTTTGTCGTAGCTGGTAATGCAGTCCGACAGCACATGGACGGCATAGCCGCTTTTTCTCATGTTGAAGCAGGTGGATTTGATGCAGGCCGCGGCGTCGGCACCGGCAAGGTAACAATGGGTAATGCCGTGCTCCTGAAGAAAGGCGGCGAAGGACTCGTTGGTCAGGGCGCTGCTCTTTGCCTTTGTAAACATGTGGTCGGATACCACCTTCAGCTCCGGCACCAGCTCCGCGCCCCGTGTGCCGGGCTTGAATGTCCTCGTCCCCGCAGACAGGTTGTTGTGCTGGATATAAATGACCCACAACTCCTTTTCGACGGCCCAGTCGATGGCGGCGTTGACGTTTTCGATGATCTCCCGGTAGTGCTTCGTGATATCGTTTTGCAGGTCGATCACCACCAGCGCGCTGTTTTTCATGTTGGCTACCTCCTTGATTCCCTTTCGCAGTCTTTCTGAAATAGAAACGCGGCACGGGCCGGTTTTGTGGCATGCGCCGCGTCTCATTTTGTGGAAAAGTAGATTTTATAATATATATCATTCAATGTGCATCACAGATTATACTTTAAGGCACGGCGTTTGTCAATATCGGCGAACGCAAGAACCCCCTCGTGACCTTGCGGTCACGAGGGGGAATAAAACGCGGAAATTATTTGTAGTATCCGGGGTTCTGATAGCCGCTTCCGCTGGGCTCGCTCTCGATCATGGTCAGGATGGCGTCGCGGCAGCCCCGCACCATCACGTCCTGCTCCTCAGGCGCACGGTTGACCATCTGGTTGGTGGGGCTGGTATAGAACCACAGACCCTCGTCAGCGGCAAGGCCTACGCCCTCGCTGTCGGTAATGGCGTCAGGGTCCAGACCCAGCACGTCCCGAATCTCATCGCGGGAGTAGAACACCCACTTGGCCTCCGGCATGGTGTTTTCCCACTTGCAGGCGCTGATATCGCCGTCCTCGGACTTGCCGGGGCTGTACACCTCAATGGTATAGGCGTGGATATTGTAGCGGCCATAGGCGTAGTCGATCAGCTCCGCGGCGGTGGGGTAATCCTCGTTGGAGCTCATGCTGTAGAAGCCCCGGCCGGTGTAATCCTGGAAAACCTGTGCCATCTTGGCGGCGGTCTCCTTCATGAAGGGGATCTCGGCATCGTCGGGATCGTTGGCGTCATAGGCGCGGTAGCACCATGGGTAAAGCACGGACTGAATGCCGGTGTGCAGCGAGACAAGGGCGTCGATCTCGTGCTCGTATAGGAATTGCTGGAGCGCCTTGATCTCCGGCTCGGTGGCAGGCGCCGTACCGGCTGTGGTCCAGTTCACATTGCCCACCTGCTGGCCGTCCTTCGTCTCAATGTCATAGCGGTTCCACTGGTAGTCGAAGGTGCGGTTCATGTCGATGCCGCTCGTGCGGGGATCGTCGCCCAGAATGCCGTTTTCGTCCCAGTCGGGGCTTTCCATGCCGAACACGGGCAGGTCTCTGGAGGGCGTGTCATCGGCCGTTCCGCGATAGAGCGTGGCGATGAAGCCGTCGCCGTCAATGTCGGTGTAGGGGTCGCTGTAGGGGATGTTGTCCCCGTTGGCGTCTCTGGGCCGCAGGTTGGGGCGGTTGTTGATGACGAAGGACTGCTCGTAGCCATCGGGGTTGATGACCGGGATCACATAGATGATGTAGTTATCCAGCAGTCCCTTGACATAATCGTCGCCGGAGCACAGCGCCAGCCACCACGCCGTATACATGGCGGAGGAAGCGCTCTCCCGCTCGCCGCCGTGGATGTTGGCGAATACGCCGATGCCCGTCTTTTCCCCGGCGGGGATCGCCTTATTGGTCAGCTCCATGCACCAGAGATCGCGCTCCTGCCACGAGGTGCCGATGGAGTACAGGTTGGTAATGTCCGGATACGTCTCGGCCAGCCGGGCCAGCTGCCCCTCCAGTTCGGCGAAGGTGTAGCGGTAGTTCCAGTCAATGTCCAGCCCCTCCGGGATCTCGCTGGGCGCGTCGGGCCGGGCATCCATAGACAGCAGCTCCGCCTTTTTGCCGCCAGTCGTGCCGCTGCCGCCGCAGGCGGTAAGTCCCAGCACCAGAAGCAGGGCAAGGCAGAGGCACAGAAGCCGCTTTGCACGTGTTTTCATATTCGTTCTCCTTTCTGTTATGCTCGAAAGCCAAATGGTACGACAGCCGCGTTGTCCGTTTTATTTTGCTTTAGCTCGCTACCGTGTTACCACGCTAATATACTACATAATTTTCCTGTTTCTGGCAATAGCCAATTGTCATAAAATTCCGTGCCGCCCGCTTGCGGGCTATTGTGTAGGGTGACGGGGCGAGCATGAAAACCCTCCCGGAACACAGGTGTTTCGGGAGGGTTGAGAGCGGTACTCCTAATAAGAATGCGCTTCGCTTTGTGCGTCTGGGGTCTGATATCAAGACGGTGGCAGGGAAAAAGGGCGGAGAATGACCGACCAGAAGATTCAGCAGGAGGAGCATGCTGCCTCGCGGGTCACATGATCGACGGGCATAAGAAAAACCTCGTAACCGGCATGGTTACGAGGTTTTTGGTTGGAGGTGACACCCGGATTTGAATCGCCGCGGGGCGATTTTGCATTGTGTTGACTGATGCCGGGAAGTGTTGGAAATACAGGACTTGCGGGGAATCATGCTGTTAAATGCTGCCGGGCTGTATTATTGTATTCTGATGTTATAAGGCTAAAAATAAGGCTAATTTTTGTGGCCGCGCGGAATGTACCTGTGCCTTTAGCTTAGGAAATGCGGTGGGCAGTCGACCTCATCCTTACCAAAAAGCTGTGGATGCTTTTATGGTGTACCCATTCATATCAAGGAGGAACCTTCAATCCCTTAATATCTTTTCCTCAGAATATTGATTTGGTTGATAATTTCTGCGTCATAATATATCACGTTGCGACGCCAGCCACATTTGTTTTCGATGTAGTCAGTCATACCCACTACATCAATGTTGTAGTTTCTCGCATTTTCAGCGTTTCTATCAATGGTTGTTATACTGTCTATTCCGAGTTCCCGCTTTAGAAGGACTCCGATGTTTTCGGTGTATCCTTCCATCTGCTTGGCTTCATCAGGATACAATTCGCTATACAGCTGCTTGTTTTCCGGATATGGTATCCAGAAGCTTTCTTTTCAGGGTGTTCGGGTAGTTTCTCATCGGCGTGGTCTCCTTGAAATTCCTCTCAAGGCGAAGCTTCCGATTTTTTCAAATTGTCAAGTGTTTTTTTGATTTTTTTGCAAAAATAATCCAGACCGCCCTATGGGCGGTCTGGATTTTTGCTTATCTTAATGAGATTACGGATAAGCCTGAGGTTTTGATTTTAAGCCTTGACGCCGTTATGCAGTCTTCATATTTTGACTATTACCATTTAACGGCTGGTAAAAAAAGGCTGTGGGCCACCCAGATGGGCTCCGCTTTCTGGATCAGCTCCGTGGTCGGAGGCCACCATAATCTCATGCTCAGACGCCAACAGCCGGGAGAGCACCCGATCATCGACCCGGCGCAGGAAAGTCTCCTTTTCCGCCGAATCGTGGCGATGGGCCGCTTCATCCGCCCCGTTGATATGCAGTAGCACAAAGGGGCAGCGTTCCGCCGCTCGCAGGGCTGCCTCTGTCTTGGCGTCCAGATCCGTATCCACATCGCCAGTAGCCCCCTTTACCGTGAAAAGCTCCATGTGCAGCAGCCGGGCAATCCCCTTTACCAACTCCTTGCCGCAGATCACGGCGCTCTTCTGGGGAAATGGCGGCAGTGCTACCGGAACAGACTGCCCCCACAGAAGCATACATCGTTCTTTCGTCAGCAGTCTTTCAAAGGCATGGCGCAGTACCAAGCTTCCCTGCGGGCACAGTGCCCGCTGCCCGCCGGAAGGAATCTGCGTTACAATGTTATTCACAGTATGCGCCATGTGGGGAAATACCAGCAGTGCCTGATAGCCGCCCAGCCGGTAATAGGTAAATGCAGGATCCTCTACCTTTGCCGGGGCACAGCAAGGCATGGTACAGCAGCCCTCTCCATCCAGCGTGTAGCAGCTGCCCCGCAGTAGCAGGTCATCGGGCCGGACGGGGATTCCGGCCCCCAGCGCCTCTACATAGCCTCGGAGATGTACCGGCAGATCCGTTACCCCCAACAGGCGCAGTACGCAGTGCAGTGTTTCCGGTGGGAAGCCGCCGCAGGTATCCACATACCGCACCGAACCCATGGACGCCAGATGGCCATATCGCTCCACCTGAAAGTGGGGATCCGTCATGCCGTCAATCACGCATAATATCCTGCTCAAGTCTCTCCCCCCTTTTTCCATCGGAACTTGTTTCGTTATACTTCCCGGCGCAGCACCCGGTAGACAAAGGACATATCCAGTCCGCCGCGTACCACGTCCGCCAGCAGGTCGTACTGCCGTTCCTTGTAGCCGCAGGCGTCAAAGGTTGCCAGCGCGTCAAAAGACACGCCCTTTCTGGCGCACAGTGCTTTCAGGATCGTATCCGTGATGCCCGGCGCGTCAAAAATGCCGTGGACATAGCTGCCGTATACGTTTCTGCTGCCGGTGAGGGCGGGCATCTGCTGCTGACTGCGGCCCATGTGGATCTCGTACCCCTCGTAGGCGAGTCCGTTCAGGCCGGAAAGCATTCCCTCCACACCGTGAAAGACGCCTTGCGTCTGGGTCTGCACCTTTTCACCCCGGAATTCGGTGTCCATCTCCAGCAGGCCCAAACCGTTGATCTCCGTGACACCGGCGGCCTCCACCTGCTCCGGGTCGGACACGGTGCGCCCCAGCATCTGATAGCCGCCGCAGATGCCGAAAACCAGCGTGCCGGCGTCAACCGCCTTCAAAATGGCCGCCTCCAGACCGGACTGCCGCAGCCAGCGCAGATCGGCAATGGTGCTCTTGGTACCCGGCAGCAGGATCATGTCCGGCTGGTGCAGGTCACTCACCTGATCCACATAGCGCAGCGACACGTTTCCGTAATGTTCGAAGGGGCTGAAATCCGTGAAATTGGAGATGCGCGGCACACGGATTACCGCGATATCCAGGAGCTTTCGCTCTTTGGAGCGGTCAAACCGCTCGGTCAGGCTGTCTTCATCGTCGATGTCTATATGGGCGTAGGGGATGACCCCCGCCACCGGGATGCCGCACAGCTGCTCCAGCGTCTTCAGTCCCGGCTCCAGAATGGCCCGGTCGCCCCGGAATTTGTTGACCACCACGCCCTTGATGCGGCGGCGCTCGTCCTCCTCCAGCAGCGCCACCGTGCCGTAGAGCTGGGCAAACACGCCGCCCCGGTCGATGTCGCCCACCAGCAGCACCGGCGCGTCCACCAGCTTGGCAAGGCCCATATTGACGATATCATCCTGCTTGAGGTTGATCTCCGCGGGGCTGCCTGCCCCCTCAATGACGATCACGTCATACTCTGAGTTCAGACTGTTGTAGGCCTCCAGCACAGCGGGGATGTAGTCCCGCTTGCGGCGGAAGTACTCCATGGCCTGCATATTGCCCCGCACCTGTCCGTTGACGATGACCTGACTGCCCACGTCGGTGGTGGGCTTGAGCAGGATGGGATTCATGCGCGTATCCGGCTCGATCCCGGCGGCCTCTGCCTGCACCACCTGCGCCCGGCCCATCTCGCCGCCGTCCTTAGTGATGAAGGAGTTCAGCGCCATGTTCTGGCTCTTGAACGGTGCCACGCGGTAGCCGTCCTGCTTCAAAACGCGGCAGAGTCCCGCCGCCAGCAGGCTCTTTCCCGCATTGGACATGGTCCCCTGAATCATAATATTCATTGCCATAGTGATTTCTCCTTGCAGAATTGCCGGATGGCCGTTATCAATGCTTCATTTTCCCCGTGAGGCCTCACCGCAATGCGATACCACCCGTCGCCCAGCCCGTTGTAATTCCCACAGCCACGGATGGCGATACCCTGCTGCAGCAGGCCCTCCCGCAGCCCCAGCGGCCCGCGGAACAGCAGGTAATTGGCATGGGACGGGCATACCCAGAAGCCCAGCGCCGTCAGGTTATCCGTGAGCCACCGCCGCTCCGTGCGGACGAGGGACAGCGTCCTTTGCAGGAAGTCCCGCTCCGCCAGTGCCGCCACACCGGCACTCTGGGCCAGGGTGGATACGTTCCACGGCGGGGACGCGGCCGCCATGCGGCGCAGTAACGCATTGTCGGCGCACAGGCAGTACCCCAGCCGGATGCCCGCCATGCCGTAGCTCTTGGTGAATGCCTTCAGGATCAGCAGCTCCGGGTGCGCTGCCAGAAGGGACTTGGCGCTGACGCCGTCCTCCGTGAGATCGAGAAAGCACTCATCCAGAAACAGCCGCGCCCCTTGTGCCGCGCAGTATTGCAGGATCTGCTCCAGCAGAGGGAGCGGGATCAGCCGCCCGGTGGGGTTGTTGGGGTTGCAGAGGAATACCACCTCCGGTTTTTTTTCCTCTAAGAAGGACAGAAACCTCTCGTCCAAATCGAAATTCTGCGCCTGATGCAGGAAATACCGCTCTACGCGGCAACCCACCTGCGCCAGTCCCGCCCCATATTCCACAAAGGTGGGGGCCAGCTCTACCGCCGTCCGGGGCCGCAGGGCGGCGCAGTATGTGTAGATCAGGTCTGCCGCGCCGTTTCCGCAGAGAATATAGGACGCCGGCACCTGCTCATGGCCCGCGATAGCCTGCACCAGCCGGCGGCAGTAGGGGTCGGGGTAGCGGTGCAGCCGGGGCAGAGCCCGGCACACCGCCTCCAGTACGCCGGGAGGCGTACCAAGGGGGTTGGTGTTGGCGGAAAAATCCAGCGTGATACCGCCGCCGTATACATCGCCGCCGTGTTGATTTTCTGTTTGATACAGCATCTATGTCTCCTTTACAGCGCAAAGGACAGCTTGACCCCGCAGCTCAAAAGCAGGGTGAGGATCGCTGTGACGGTCATCAGGCGGCACACACGGGGGATGTCCTCGTGGGTGATCTCCCGCGATGCGTCGCCGATATACTCCTTTTTGTGCAGTACACCGTGGTACCATGCATCCCCGGCCAGACGCAGGCCCAGAAGTCCGGCGCAGACAGATTCCGTCTGCGCCGAGTTGGGACTGGCGTGCTTTCGGCGGTCACGGCGGAAGATCCGCCAGCCTGCCGCCGTATCCAGTCCCATCAGGCCGCCCGCCGTCAGCATCAGCAGGGCGGACAGCCGCGCCGGGATATAATTCACCACATCGTCCGCCTTGGCGGGTACAAGACCGATGTTCTTATAGGGCGGCTCCACATACCCCAGCATGGAGTCCATGGTGTTCACTGCCTTGTAGAAAAAGCCCAGCGGCGCGCCGCCGATGGCCAGAAAGTCTGGCGCTGCGAAAACCCCCGCGCGCGCCCCCGCCGAGGCCCAGAAACAGCAGCGGCGCCACCACGCCGTCGGAGGTGTTCTCCGCCACCGTTTCCACGGCGGCACGGGTCACGGCGGCATCGTCCAGCCGGTCGGTATCCCGCCCCACGATCATGGAAACAGCATGGCGGGAGGCGGCCAAATCCCCGCTCTCCAGCGCGTCATAGACCTTCATGCTCTCGTCCCGCAGGGACTTAACGGCCAAGATCTGCCAGCACATCACGCTTTCCAGCGCCAGACGCAGCCACGGGCTGAGCAGACCGCTCAGCCACAGCAGCAGAGCCGGGACGGCGGTGGATACGATGACCACCGCGCCCCACAGGATGGCGCCCGCCGCCCGCTCGCCGGAGGGCGTTTTGGGGCATATGCACCGCAGCCCCCGCTCCAACACACTGATACATTTTCCAATCAGAACTACCGGATGGGGAAAGCCGTGGGGGTCGCCCACCAGAAGGTCTATGCAAAAGCCGATAACAAGTGCCGCAAGCGACCACATCATGCTGTTTCTCCTCCGCCCTGCATCGTAAAAATATAAATGGGATTCTGTCCGCTCATCAGGTGGTAGCTTCCGGCTTTTCTGTCCCGCGCCGCTTGCAGGGACACCACCTCCGTCTCCGCAAAGGGGAACGCCGTCAGGCAGTCCGTCAGCTCAGCCACGGACTCCAGCGAAACGGCCGTGGCCACGATGCGGACATGGGGATTTTTTGCCAGCAGCAGCGCCACGATCTCGTGCATATTGCCGGCACTGCCGCCGATGAATGCGTGAGTGGGGGCTGGCAAGCCGACGCAGGCCTCCGGCGCGCTGCCGCAGACCACCTGTAAGTTTTCCAATGCAAACCGATTACGGTTTTGCCCCAGCAGCGCTGCGGCATCCTCTCGCCGCTCTACGGCGCAGACAAGCCCTTGCTTTGCCTGTAAGGCCATTTCCACCGACACTGAGCCGGTACCGGCGCCGATGTCCCAGCAGACGCTCCGCTCCGTCAGCCGCAGCTTGGAAAGGCACACCGCCCGCACCTCACTTTTGGTCATGGGAACCACGGGCATTCCCTCCGCACTGCGGAGAAAGGCGTCATCCGGCAGACCCGGTGTGACCACCGCGTCGGGATGGGGGTTTTCGATAAGCGCCACGCTTAGAGGGGCATAGACACCATCCGTCAGCTCCGCCGCCGTGCCGCGCACGATGCGCTCATCCGGGTAGCCCAGCCGCTGGCCCACATACACAGAGACGTGGCCCAGATTACCCTCTGTCAGCGTACGGCACAGGTCGTTGATGCCGCGCTCGCCGCCTACCAGCGCAAAGAGACGGCTGGTTGCCCGCACCTCCGGCAGAATGTTGTGCTGCCGCCCGTGGAGACTCACCACCCGGACATCCTCATAGGAGGTCCGGAGCCGGGCGCACAGATAGGACAACGAGCTCAAACCCGGCAGCACCGCCGTGTCGCAGCCCTCCAGCAGGGGCAGCAGCTTTTTCGTGCCGCTGAAGAAGCCGGTATCGCCGGACATGACCACCGCGAAGCGGCGGTACTCCCAGTGGGTGCGGATAAAGTCCGCAATATCCTGCGGCGCAATGGCGTCGCAGGTGTGCTGTCCCGGCCGCGCCACAGCCTCCAGCATCCGTTTTGCGCCGATGAGACAGTCCGCCACCTCAATGGTTTCACTGACCTCACGGGTCATAGCCTCCCGGCTGCCGGGGCCGATGCCGACGATCCGCACCTGCGGCCGGACGGTGCAGCCGAACCGCTTACACAGAACATCCAGCACCGCCGCAAAGGGAAGACCCTCCCGCTGGGGCGGGCGGCCAATGACCACCAGACCTGCGCCCGCCTTCCGGGCGGCGGATGCCTTAGCGGGAAAGCCGCCGGCTTCGCCGCCGTCCTTGGTCACCATCCATGCGGCGTCGGCAAACCGCAGTGTAGCCAGATCCATCTCCTCGGAGAAAGGCCCCTGCATGGCGATGATATGGGCGGCCTTCAGCCCCGCTGCGCGGCAGGCCTCCAGCGAGGCATCCATGGGCAGCACCCGGGCGTATACCCGCTGGGTAAAATCGGGGATGCCGCTATACGCCGCCAGTTCCTTACTGCCGGTGGTCAGCAGGATATTGCCCCGCGTACTCTCCAGAAATGCGGCGGCCGCCGCCGCATTCTCCACGCAGACCACATCCTCCGTCTGTTCGGAGGATTGCCGCAGCAGGCGCAGATACTCCGTCTCCGTTTCCCGACAGGCTGTGCAGATGCTCTCGGTGATGGAGGTGGCATAGGGGTGGGTAGCGTCGATGACCAGATCGAACCGCATCCTTTGCAGCATCCGGATGATGTCCTCTACCGGGATGCGTCCCGCCAGAATCGTAATGTTTTCCGCCTCCGGCAGCAGCGTTTCACCATACTCCGTGGCCACGCATACCGTAGCCTGCACCGGCTGTCCGGCCAGGAATTCCACCAGTTCCCGGCCCTCCGTGGTGCCGGCAAACACGCAGATATTACACATTGCGGTATCCTCTGGGTGTGACCAGTTGACCGGCCACCGTTTTGACGACGGTGCTGCCGATCAGCACGGTGCAGAACATATCCACCTCCGCCTCCCGCAGCTCTGCCAGCGTCAGGATGCGGCTGCTCTGCCCCTCACGGCCAATATTGCGCACGATGCCGCACAGCCGCTCTCCCGGCAGACGGCGCAGCAGGATATCGCAGGCCCGCTTCAGGTGGTCGGGTCTGCCGTGGCTGGCGGGGTTGTACAGGGCGATGGTCAGATCCGCCGCCGCCGCGCAGTCCAGCCGCTTTTCGATGGTTTCCCACGGCGTCAGCCGATCGCTGAGGCTGATGACCGCAAAGTCGTGGGTCAGCGGCGCACCCAGCACCGCTGCGGCGCTGCAAGCCGCCGTCAGACCAGGTACCACCTGAATTTCAGGCTCCTGCGCCTCGCCCCGCAGCTCATAGACCAGCGCCGCCATGCCGTAGATGCCGCTGTCACCGGAGCAGACCATGGCGACGGTCTTACCGCTGCGCGCCAGCTCCAGCGCCAGCTGGCAGCGCTCGGCCTCCCGTGTCATGGGGGTGGAGTGAAGCTCCTTGCCGGGGTAGCGATCCCGCACCAGATCCACATACACCGGGTAGCCTACGATGGCGTCACACGCCCGCAGGGCGGTATCCGCCCGAATGGTCATATCCTCATAGCTGCCCGGCCCGATACCTACTACAATTACCTTACCCAAAGCGCACCTCCCAATGCTCCGCCGCGACGGCGATGGTCACGCCGTCCCGCGCTGTTTTTTGTACGATCAGTTTTTCGGCATCCAGCAGCGCCGCCCGCTCACAGACATTGTCCACGCCGGTAACGGAGCGGACGAAATCGGAGGGAGTGAAGTCACCCGCCACATCCCGCAGCTGCTGCTCCGTGTAAAAATGCACCGGCCAGTTGTTTTTCTCACAGGCGGCCAGCAGGCCTGCCTCGTCCTGCTTCAGGTCGATGGAACAGACGCCGCAGATGGCCGCCGTGTCCAGCCCATTTTCCGCGAACACTGTCTGCACCGCACGCACCACCGCCTCGGCGGAGATGCCCCGCCGGCAGCCTACACCTACCCGCAGTACGCGAGGGATAAGCCGCAGGGTGCGGGCGAAGTGTGCCTTTGTGCGCCAGCCAATGAAAACGCCCAGCGGGCCGCTCTCCCCGGCAAACGTACCCTCCGGCAGGGGGGCGGGCAGAGAAAACTGGCTGCAAAGGGGGATATCCTCCTCTAAGATCGCCGCCGAAACCGCCTTGGCAAGCCCCATGTCAGAGATGACGCAGCCGTGTCGGGCAGCCCATGCGTCCACGGAAAATTTGCCGCGGACATCGGTGGCGGTGGTGACCACCGCCGTGGCCCCCAGCTTTTCCGCCAGCTTCACCGCCAGCGCGTTGGCGCCGCCGATATGGCCGGAGAGCAGGGGGATCACAAACCGCCCCGCCTCGTCGATGCAAACCACCGCCGGGTCGGTTTTTTTGCTTTTGACATAGGGGGCGATCTCCCGCACGGCGATGCCGCAGGCCCCCACAAAGATCAGTGCGTCCATGGAGGAAAAGCTCGCGCCATATACCGCCTTGTCCAGCGGCAGAAAGCCCGGCTCTTCAAAACGCGGCATGGTATAGCACATCCATGCCTCCTCCGGCAGCGCTGCCAGTATCCGCCGCGCCGTGGCGCAGCCACCGCGGCTGAAAGTAAACAGGGCGGCTCTCATTGCGCCCCCTTGCGGAACTCCGTTGTAAAGTTGGGGTGATACAGCAGCGAGCGCAGATAGGTGTCACCCAGACAGTTGCCCACCACGATCAGCGAGGTCTTGGTCAGACTGTTGCCTGTCACCGTCTCGTGGAGCGTCCCCACCGTGCAGCGGAAGATATGCTCCTCCGGCCAAGTGGCCTTGTAGACCACTGCCGCCGGGGTGTCAGCGGTATAGCCTCCCGCCAGCAGCTCGGCTTGCAGCAGTTCGGTCAGTGAAGTGCTGAGAAACAGCACCATGGTGGCCTGATGGGCCGCCAGCGAGCGGATGGACTCCCGCTCCGGCACCGGGGTGCGGCCCGGGGCGCGGGTGATGATGACGGTCTGGCTCACATCGGGCAGGGTGTACTCCGCCCGCAGCGCGGACGCTGCGCCGCAGAAGGCGCTTACGCCGGGGCAGACATCGTAGACAATGTCCCGCTTTTCCAGCTCGTCGAACTGCTCCCGCACCGCACCATAGATGCTGGAATCCCCTGTGTGCAGGCGCACGGTGGTCTTTCCCTCCGCCTCCGCTTTCTCGATGAGGGCGATGACCTCTTCCAGCGTCAGTTTGGCGCTGTCGTGGATCTCGCAGCCCTCCCTGGTGTAGTCCAGCAGCGCCGGATTCACCAGTGAGCCAGCGTAGATTACCACGTCGGCCTCGCCCAGCAGTTTGGCGCCTCGGACGGTGATGAGGTCGGCAGCGCCGCTGCCCGCTCCCACAAAATGTACCATTGTCAGTCCTCCTTTATCCGGCGCAGCAGCTTGGATGCGCCCTTCGTCTCACAAAGATAGCCATATTCCTTGGAAAAGAGGATGGCTCCCGTCTCTATATCACTGCATTTATAGTGCATCATGTCGTCAATGCGCCCGGCCAGCCGGTGCAGCACTGCGTCATAAAGTCCCTGCTCCTTCAACAGCCGCAGGGCGTCGTCACAGGTGGCGCAGCGGAGCAGCTCCGTCGCCGCACCGCCGTGCAGCCCCTCTGCGGCGGCACAGGCCGTCAGGATGTCCATGCGGCAGTCGCCGTAGCGGGAGTGGGTGTTCCACATACCGCCCGCCAGCTTTACCAGCTTGCCGATATGACCGATGAGCAGCACCCCTCGGAAGCCCAGCTCCCGGCACATCTCCAGCGCGTCGCCGATGAAGTTGGAGGTCATCACCGCCGTGGCGGGGTCGATGCCCATGGCACCCTTGATATAGTCTACGCCGTAGTTGCCGGGGGCAAGCAGTACATAATCCGCGCCGCCCTCCCGCCGCTGCCGCAGCTCTACATGGATGGTGTCCACCAGCGCCTGCTCACTCATAGGCTCTACGATCCCCGTGGTGCCTAAGATAGAGATGCCGCCCTCAATGCCCAACCGGGGATTGAAGGTCTTTTTCGCCAGCGTCTCGCCATCGGGAGCGGAGATTACCACCCGCAGACCGCCGGTGTAGCCCAGCAGACCGCAGACCTCCTCCACATTTTCCCGGATCATCCGGCGGGGCACGGAGTTGATGGCCGCCGCACCCACCGGCTGGTCAAGACCCGGCTTGGTTACCCGACCTACGCCCTGTCCGCCGTCGATGACAATACCAACAGCCTCTGTTTTCCGCACCTCGGCATAGATCAGGGTGTCACGGGTGATATCCGGGTCATCGCCGCTGTCCTTCCGGATGGCGCAGCGCACACAGTCCGGGGACAGATAGATGTCCTCCACCGCCAATGCCAGCTCCATGCCCTTGGGTGTCAGCAGGCGGATGGACTCCTTTTTGCTGCCGCTCAGCAGCATCCATGCGGCGGCCTTGGCTGCCGCCGCGGCACAGGAGCCGGTGGTGTAGCCCAGACGGAGCTTTTTTCCGTCCCGTATGATAAATTCCTTCATGACCTACCGCCTGATCTGGTAGAGCATGGCGTTGCAGATGGCCGCCGCCACATTGCTGCCGCCCTTGCGGCCCCGGGACACGATGTAGGGCGCGGCAGCGGCCTTGATGATGCGCTCCTTGCTCTCCACCACATTCACAAAGCCCACCGGTACCCCGATGATGAGGGCGGGACGGAGCTTGTCTGCCTCCATCAGTTCCTCCAGCGAAAAAAGTGCCGTAGGGGCGTTGCCGATGGCGAAGATGCAGGGCTTGGGCAGGGCTGCTGCCCGCTCCATGGATACAAAGGCCCGGGTCACACCGCGCTCCTTAGCCTCCACCGCCACGTCTGCGTCCGACATGAAGCAGTGTACCTCCCCACCCAGCGAGGCGAGGATCGTCTTATTGATTCCGGCCTTGGCCATCTGCGTATCGGTGACGATGTCACAGCCCGCCCGCAGGGCGGCGATGGCCTTTTCCACCGCGTGGTCGGAAAAGGCCAGATTGTCCACATAGTCAAAATCCGCCGTGGTGTGGATGACCCGTTTGATGACCAGCTCATTTTCCGGGTCCAGCCGCCGGTCGCCCAGCAGCTCTGTGATGATGGCGAAGCTGCGCTTCTCAATGTCCATAGGCTTCATTTGCTCCATCATAGCGTCTCCTTTCTGCAAGCCGCCAAAAAGCGCTGTGCCATGACAGGCTTGGCGTAAAAATGGAAGTGGGGGAAACCCGCATACAGCGTGTCCGTGGCATACGCACAGCGCCACTGCTTTCCGGAGGGCTTTTCCGCCCCAAAAGCATCGCCGGGCTGTGGGGTGTCCCAGTGGTGGAATTCATGCATCGGCACCTGCTCTCCGGCGCGGCAGAGGAGATTGTCCTCCCGGGCCGTGGCGGTGATATAGCCGAACCGGGTCAGCTTCCCCGTATCAAAGCAGTCCCCCGGCAGCGCACCCACCATGGCGCGGCCTGCGATGGCCTGCGTCAGATACATGAAGCCGCCGCACTCAGCGATACAGGGCATCCCCGTGTGTACAGCGTCTCGGATTTGCCTGCGCAGGGCGTGGTTTTCCTCCAACTGCGCCGCGTAAAGCTCCGGGTAGCCGCCGCCTAAGTACAGCCCCTGCACACCGTCGGGGAGCTTTTCGTCCGCCAGCGGGCTGAAGGGTATCAGCTCCGCGCCCAGCTGCCGCAGCAGGTCGAGACTGTCCTCATAGTAAAAGCAGAACGCCCGGTCCCGCGCCACGCCGATCCGCACCGGCGCGCCCTTTTCCGGCAATACCGGCGGCGTGAAGTCCAGCACTGGCGCATTGTGGGCGATCTCCAGCAGCGCGTCCAGCTCCAGCGTCTTTTCCGCCGCCTCCGCCAGCTGCCGCAGCTTCTCCCGCAGATCCTCTACCTCGTCCGCTGTCACCAACCCCAGATGGCGGCTCTCCAGCGTGCACTCTGGCAGCCGGGGCAGATAGCCGCAGGCGCGGACGCCCAGCCGGCTTTCCAGCTCCCGCGCCAGCGCGCTGTAGCTCATGGCACTGCACCCGTTCAGAATGACGCCCTGCACGTTGTTGTCCGGCGCAAAGTCCAGAAAGCCCTGCACCGCCGCCACAACGGACAACGCCGCCCCCCGTGCGTTCACCACCAGCACCACGGGGCTTTCCGTTTCCCGCGCCGTCTCATAGGTGCTGGCGCGGGTGGATGTCAGCCCCAGACCGTCATAATAGCCCATGACCCCCTCAATCACCGTGATATCGCAGTCCTGACCGTTGTGAGCCAGCAGATAGCGCATGGTGTCGCGGTCAAAAAAGAAGCTGTCCAAATTGGAGCTTTTCGCGCCGATAACACGGCTGTGGAACATGGGGTCGATGTAATCCGGGCCGCATTTCGCCGCGCCTACCCGCAGACCCCGCGATACCAGTGCCTGCAAAACGGCGCAGGTGACGGTGGTCTTGCCGCAGCCGCTGTTGGTTCCGGCAAGCACCAGCCGGGGCACTCGTCTCTGCATAGCGTCCTCTCAATCCGCCACAATGGTGGCAAAATAGCTGATCTCCTCCGGCAGCTGCCGCAGGTCGGTATAGACCTGCTCCGTCTCCAGCCCGCAGTCCGCCACCATCCCGGCATTTGCCAGCAGGCCGTGGCGCTTTAACGCCTCCGCCGTCTCGTGGATGGCCTTGCCGGATTTCATCACGACCTTTGTTCCTGGCAGCGCCAGCGCGTTGTTCAGATCCGTGCTGCCCGGCAGAATGTGGAGCGGCTCATCCATACGGGTGAGACTGCGCCCCAGCCGCGCCGCCACGGCGCAGAAGCTGGTAACGCCGGGACACATGACCACCTCGAACCCGTCAGAGCGGACGCGCTCTAAAATATAGTACGCCGTGGCGTACACGGATACGTCGCCCAGATTCACCATGGCAACGTCTCGCCCCGCCGTCAGCTCCGCCTCGATGGCACCTGCCGCCGTGCGGTAGCTCTCCTCCCGTACCGCCTCACTTCGCTCCATGGTAAAATCCAGCGGCAAAATGGTCTTATTCTTTATATCCACCGCACCGGCGGCGATGTCCAGCGCCAGCATCCGCCCGGCCTTGGTTCGAGGGGCCGCTATAACATCACATACCTCCAGGACCCGACACGCCTGCCGGGTCAGCAGCTCCGGGTCGCCGGGACCCACGCTGACGGCGTAAAAAACACCCTGTTTTTCCATGATGGCACTCCTTACGGCACGAATTCCAAACTGTCGAAGCAGGGGTCGTACTTCCCGTGCTCCATCTGGTACAGCTTTGCGATATATGCGCGGGTGAAGATCTCCTCCGGCGGGCCGATGCGGTCGATCCTGTCGCCCGCCACGCACACCACGGTATCGGAGATGCGCTCTGCCAGCTCCAGCTCGTGGAGCGACAGCAACACCGCCAGATCGTTCTCCCGCACCATGCGCTTGAGCACCGTCAGCAGCTCCAGCTTATAGCGGATGTCCAGAAAGCTGGTGGGCTCGTCCAGCACGATGATCTCCGGCTCCTGACACAGGGCCCGGGCCAGCAGGATCCGCTGGCGCTGCCCATCGCTGATGTTGGCAAAGGGCCGATCGGCAAAGTCCAGCCCGCCTACCTGCGCCAAGGAGCGCTCCACAATGGCCCGGTCCTCCGATGTGAGGATTCCCAGTTTGCCTGTGTAGGGATAGCGGCCGGTACCCACCACGTCCCGGCAGGTCATCAGCTCCGGCTCCATGCGGGCGGTCATCAAAATGGCCATGCGCCGGGCAATCTCATTGCGGCTGTGCGCCTCCATGGCCTTTCCATCCAGAAACACCGTGCCGGACACCTTGGAGAGTTGGCCGATGATGGTTTTCAATATGGTGGATTTTCCCGAGCCGTTGGGGCCTATCAGCGTGACGATCCTGCCCCGCTGCACATGGAGGGCGATGTCCTCGATCAGCGGCTTGCCGTGGTAGCCCACGGTCAGGTCTTTTGTTTCCAGATATGCCATACTCACGCCGCCTTTCTGTGGATCATCATGTAGATCACGATGGGTGCGCCGAATACCGCCGTGACGGAGCTGATGCTCACCTCTGTGGGGGCAAAGGCGGTGCGGGCGATAAGGTCGCAGAACAGGCAGAACACGCCGCCGCCTAAAAAGCAGGCCGGGATCATGCACAGCGGCTCCGCCGATTTGAATAGGGACTTCATCAGGTGCGGCACTGCGATGCCAACAAAGGAGATGGGGCCGGCAAAGGCCGTGACGCAGGCGGACAGCACACTGGACAACAGGATCAGCGCCGTCCGGAAGGCCCGCAGGGGGACGCCCATATTCTGGGCGTAGACCTCGCCCAACTGGTACGCCCGGATGGGCTTGGAAAGCAGGAAGGTCAGCAGCAGCGTGATGCCGCAGACGACGGCCATAGTCTTTACGTTGTCCCAGCTCATGCCGGAGAAGGAGCCGAGAGACCAGTTGTGCAGATTCACGATGCTGGAATCGTCGGCAAAGGTCACGAGAAAATCCGTCAGCGCCGAGCAGATATAGCCGATCATCACGCCGCAGACCACCAGCAGGCTCATGCGCTTGACCCGCTGGGAGATCAGCAGCACGAAGCCCATGGATACCATGGCGCCCACGAAGGCCGCCGCGATGAGAATGGCGGAGGAGGTGGTCTTGCCCCGGCTCAAAAGCACCAGCATGGCCACGCACACCGTCATCTTTGCGCCGGAGGAGATGCCCAGCACGAAGGGGCCTGCGATGGGGTTATGGAAAAAGGTTTGCAGCAGATAGCCGGACAGGGACAGCGCTCCGCCCAGTATCAGCGCCGAGAGAAGCCGGGGCAGACGGATCTTCACGATGATCTGGCTCTGGGTAAAGCCCACATCGCCCCCCAGCAGAATGCGCCATATCTCAGACGCGGAAAGCGAAACGCTCCCCGCGAAAATATTCCAAAGTAAAAATGTGAGTAAAAGCAGGAGGAGCAGCAAAAAGCTGCCCCAGATGCGAAGTGTTCGGGTCTTGTTCATGCTGCTCCTCCCTATGATGTAAAAAACGCTCACTTCATCCGTGTCAGAAAGTGAAAAGCCGTATCCGGCGCGTCGTTCAACGCATGGTTCACGTCCAGAATGAGATCGCTCAGCTCCAGCGACTCCTGATAGAAGTTTTTGGTCAGGCACCACACATTACCGCTCTTGACGGCCTTGAAGTCGGCCATCAGTGGATCCAGTGCCACCAATTCGTCCAGCGTGTGCAGCTCACCATCGATGATGCTGTTGTAGATCAGTACATCGGCGTCCACTGCACCGTGGTAGAAGGATTCCATCTGAATGTTGATGGTGGACTGGGCGTTGTCCTCCGCCGATTCATCGAAGGAGACATAGTCTCCGCCTGCGATGGTGACGCACTTCGCCACATAGTCCGTGGACTTGCGGACGTTTACAGCGCCGCTGCTGGTGATGTAGAAAAACGCCACAGTCTTGCCGGTGGGCTGCTGCTCCAGTACGTCCGCCACGCTGTCCATCTTCTCATTAAACAGCGCCTCGGCCTCATCCTCCTTGTCCAGCAGCGCCGCGTACAGCTTGATCCACTCCATCCGACCCAAGGGCTGGGTCTCGTAGCTGGATGTCTCCACCAGCACGGGGATGCCCAGCCGCTCCAGTTGCTCCAGCACCGCCGGAGAGTGATAGATCATGGTGTTTTCCACCGCCAGATCACAGCCCTGCGACAGGATCAGCTCATAATCCGGCTCGGAGTACTTGCCGGCGTATACCAGCGCTCCGCTGTCCATGGCGTCCTTGGCACGCTGGATATACCAGTCCGACTGCTTTTTACCGCTGAGGGTGATGCAGTCGACGGCGTCCAGCTTGTCGAAGTAGTCCATGGCGGCGGCCGCCACCAGATAGATCTGATCCAGCGGCTGCTGCAAAACGGTGACGCCGGCGGGTACGCCCTCCGGTACCGCCGCGCCCTCGGCGACCAGCAGGTACACCCGGTCGTTGTTGATGGTGATGCGCTTGTAGCTCTCTCCGGCATACTCTACGGTAAACTGCTGGGCATAGCGCAGGGGCATGGTACGGTCAAAGACCAACTCATCCCACGATATGGAGGCAGTTTGTCCATCTGTTTTGGCAGGGGCGTCTGCCGTGCCGCAGGCACAGAGGGACAGTATCAGCAGCAGCAGCAGCGCCAGTACCGCGGCGGTCAGCCGTTTCACTGGGCTGCCTCCACCGCCGTGGTGGAATCAAAGGTCAGGGTGTACTCGATCTCGTGGGGGGTGCTCATGGCGGTGGTGTCGCCGATCACTGTCAGCGGGGTATCCAGCGCCCGCACGGGGATATCAAAGGTGGAGCCGCCCTCGGTGGTGAGGACATCGTAACGCTGGCCATCCACCAGCATATAGTCATACTTCTCACTGCTCCACACGATGGTGGCGGTGGCAGCGCCGTTCTCCACCTTCAGGGTGCAGGGAGTCAGCACATGGGACTTACCGGAGCCGCCCTCAAAGCCTACCTCAATGGTGTAAGTGCCGTCCGCCAATGCGATGGCGGCAGCGTCATCGCCGTCATCCTCCTTCAGAACAGGGTTGGAGACGGAGACCTTGTGGTCATACCATACGCCCTTCTTGCCGATGAGGGCTACGTCGAACTCCGTGTCCAAGGCGGGCACGGGGATGTCAAAGCCGTTAACCTCCTCGGACAGACCATCGGGATAGGTGACGGTATCCTTGGTGGGCTGTAGCAGCACGGCACCGTCCTTCTGTGCGTCCTCCTTCAAGCCGGGGAACAGATTCACGATGCTGGTGGAGGCGAGGCTGACGTGAATGGTCATCTGCCCGTCCTTCACGGTCAGCACGCCCTTGCCGTCGCAGGTCTCGTTGGCGTGGAACATACTGCTGTCGGTGTTGAAATCCGCGGTGTACACGCCGTCCGCCAGCGCGGGCTCGGCGACATCGCCGCCATTGTTGTCATCTGTTTTCTGCTGTCCGCAGCCCGCCAGCAGCGATGCCGTCATCAGCAGTGCCAGCAGACAGGAAAGAAACTTCTTCATTTTTATGTGTCCTCCTTGCTCTGAAAAAGGCTCCGAGGCGATAATATACCGCCCCGGAGCCAAGTCAGTCCTTGTTACGCGATAGCGTCGATGGCAGCCTTGGTGTGTGCCACGTAGAGAGCCTGCACGTCCGCGATACGGCCCAGACCGGAGATCTGGCAGTTCACGGTGAGACCGGCGGCCTCAAACATGGTCTTCCAGGAATCCTCGTCCGCACCGGCCATGTCGTTGTTGGCGTGGTCGCCCGCCACGACCATCAGGGGACGCAGCACCACGGTGGTGTAACCGGCTTCCTTGACAGCTGCGATCACGGCCTCGCAGGAGGTGTCCTCGGGCTCGCCCTCCACGGTGCCGATGAATACGTTCTCATAGCCCAGCTTGTCCATCTGGGTGGCCATCTGGCTGTAAGTGACCTTCGCCACGTGCGCCGTACCGTGACCCATCAGCACATAAGCCACACCGGCCTCCTTGGCGGCGGCGGTGGACTCGTAACCGCTCTCGCTCAGAGCAGCGGCGACGACGGCCTTGGCAACGGCTTCCTTGTCGGCGTTGATGACGGTGGCATCGTTGCCCACCTCACCCAGCATGGGCTCGGCGATCTCAACGGACTCGAACTTGTCACGAACCTTGTCGATGGCGGCGCACATCTCATCGTACTCAGCACCGTGCATCAGATGGGTGGGCTGCACCACCAGCTGCTTCACGCCGTTGGCGACAGCGCGCTCCAGAGCCTGCTCCATGTTGTCGATCTTCTCGCCGTCACGGGCCTGGATGTGGTTGATGATGATCTGAGCGGTGAAGGCGCGGCGCACGGACCAATCGGGGTTGGCCGCCTGCAGGGCATCCTCGATGCTCTTGATGTCGGCTACGCGGCTGTCGTTGTAGGAGGTGCCGAAGGACACCACCAGCAGCTCCTTCTCGCCGATCTCATCCTGGTTGCGGGGATCGTCCTTGGACGCGTCACCGGTGTCCAGACCGAAATAGTCGGGGCTGGCTTCCTCGCCCTCCACCAGTGCCTTCTGGGCATCGGTCAGGGCGTCCCAAGCGGCCTTGGCGGCCTCGCACTGGGCGTCTGTCTCCTCAGTGCGCTCCTGCACGTAGATGGCGTCGATCAGCGCGGCGACCTTGTCGGCGGCGGCCTGATCAGCCTCGGCGGTGGACACATCGTTGTTGTCCTTGGTGTCATCGGCAACGTCCTTGTTGCCGCAGGCGGTCAGCATGCTCATCAGCATCACAGCCGCCATCAGAAAGGCAAGTGCTTTCTTCATGGGGAACTACCTCGTTTCAAAAAATGTTCTGAAAGAATATAAAAGCGGCTGCGGTTTTCCGCAGCCGACCTCTGTGCTTCTTACTACTGGCAGATCCTCGCGCAGACGCGCTTGGGTCATAAGTTCGTAGGAACACCAACCTGTGGGCAGCGGGTTCGAGATTCCACACAGAGGCAGGTCTCCTGACTTCGTTCGTCACGGCATTGCCCTTCCCAGTTTCCCAGTGGATTGCAAGGCCGCTCCCGTACACAGTGACTGCATCGCTCCGGATTCCCACCGGATTCCCTTTTCATCTGCTTTTGAGCAGACACCTCTGTGCTACAACTTTATATTTTTCCAGACAGTGGGATTATATCACATTTTGTCGAATTGTCAATCCGTTCTGATGGCGGGGCTGTCTAAAATCTGATGTGGGATTTTTTATTATAGGTATTTGGGAGTGGGCGGTTGCTCTAAAGTCTTATGTGGGATTTCTCATCAAAAGCGATTTGTGCAGAAAAAGGCACCGGCATCTAACTGAAGATGCCGGTGCCTTTCTTTTGGAATGCAGTGGTAATCAACTAAACAATTCGTCCAGCTTCTGCTGGAGCGTTCCTTCCTTGGCATACAGAAATGCGTCTAACTGCCGGAAGTTGTGCTTGATGTCCTTCGTATCCTCATTAAAGCCAAGGATGTACGAGAGCGCAATGTGATAGATGATTTCGGTAGGTGCCAGCCCATACACCTATTTCTCAAAAATGTGGCGCAAGCGTTCTTTGGGATCAGGGAACTGCTTCTTCATCTGCTCGCTCTGATACAGCCTCTTGACGATTTCCGTGATATAAAGGCCAGATTTCATATAGAGGTCAATTATGTTTTTTTCATAGCCTGAAGTCCCAAAAGAAAATGTTTACATACATAGGGGCAGCCTTTATTAAAAGCCAATACACCTTTAATACGCACGCAATACGCATTATCTCCGTAATACGCATTTAATACGGAGATAATGCGTATTACATTTTTGGCCGCGTTCTTCCTCGATACATTATTTTGACATTTCTATATTTACAACCACAATATATTGTGTTATATAAGAATTACCATTGTTCTTTGTGCACCGCCCCACCGGGGTTTCCGAACACGGTTCGGATCGCACACGTTGTTAAGTTTGTACTTGAGGAGCATTATGCTCCCGTTTGTATTTATGGGCCATTGCGCCCTCGTATTTCAATGACTATGCTGCCAGGAATTTTTCTCGCGGCAGTTTCCACCTGTACATTTCTCTGCCTCCGTACTACACTGAACGCGTACTTAAGGCATCAAGCATTTAGGTCGAGGCAGAGCAGGCACGGGTGGAAGGCTATCAACAGCTTTTCGCTCTGATTAAGAACCCGAAGTATGTCAAAATGCGGCTCCCGAAAAACGGGCGGCCATCAGAATTGAACAATACTGCAAACGCAGGAAGGATCGTATGAAGCCGAAACGGCAGGAAGATTCTTCCTGCGTTTTTGCTTACCGTTTTGTCGCGGCACTTGCCATCGCCGCGATACCGCAGGAAAAGAAAGAGCGCCGAAATCAATTCGGCGCAGATCAGGAAAAGAAGTTTTGTAAAAAGCCGTTGGGACGATACGGCAGGAAAATCGTCAAGGGAGAGGCAAGCTCCCGCCCTGTATGCCACAGTCAGAGTGCGGCGCCGGTCATACGGGGTATCGCACATCCCTCGATCCGTCGCCGGGCGGATCACAGGACACCGGCGGAGCCTTCCGCAGCCGAGTTCAGCGGCCTGGTGTTCGCCACCGCTCCATCGGAGCAGGGCATATTTGCCCCATGTGGCAGCGTACTGACCTGGCACAAGTAAAGAGAGACAGACATACGGGCGAGCCATGAAAAGCACGCAGCACCAAAGCTTTCCGCCTGCGGCAGTCTATCAGTTCTGCGGAGATACGCCGGAAATGGCTCTCCTTGCCAACAGGTGAAGTGCGCCCATCTGAACATAATTTTGAATATAAGGAGCTTTCTCTATATGACCACAAAAGGTATTTACCACACCCTCGTTACCCAACTGGACAAGATGGCCCGGCACAACCGTCAGGGCAGCTTCCGCACGAAGGATCGCTACTACGAGGCGGTCAGGCGTTTCTGCGCCTACCTTGCCGCCCACTACCATCTGCAAAAGCTGGAGAACATCAGCGGCAAGCATCTGGTGAGCTACGTTCTCTATTTGCAGGCGCAGGGCAAGTCCGCCAACACCGTCAAAACCGACCTTTCCGCCATCCGCTTCTTCCATGATAAGATGTCCCATCCCCGTTACACGCTGCCAGGTAATGAAGAACTGGGCGTCGCCTTGGAACGCCGCCGCTTCGGGCAGCAGGATCGCACATGGACGAACCCGGAGTTCGGCAAGCTGATCGGCCGCGCCATGGCGGAGGAGCGGGAGGACTACATCCTCGCCCTGTATTTGGCTCGCTATGCCGGTCTGCGCATCCACGAGTGCTTCCGTATGGACACCGCCGCGGCGGAGCGTGCGCTGCGTGAAAACGCCCTCACCGTGAAGGGCAAGGGCGGTAAGGTGCGTATCGTTCCCATCGAGGATGACCGTATCACCATGATGCTGCAGCGGCTGCTGGAGGAAACGGAACGCGGCCATAAGCTGCTGGTGCCGGACGGCGTCCCCACTGACCGGGCCATCAACGGCATGCAGCAGTTTATCCTCCGCCGCCGTGACGCCATCTGTGGCCCCACCGCACCGGACAGGCGCATTACCTTCCATGGGCTGCGGCACACCTACGCCGCCGAAAAGTATACATCTCTCGTCAATGGCGGCATGACGCCCTTGGACGCCCATTTTACCGTGTCCCGTTTGTTGGGACATGAGCGGCCCGACGTGACGAACATCTATCTGGCATCCGTGAAGGGAGGTAGTGCCCGTGGAGAATAAGTATCGTGATTTAAGCGACCTCCCCATGATCCTGCGGGTAGAAGACTTGATCCCCATCCTTGGCATCGGCCGCAACACCGCCTACGAGCTGATCCGCAGCGGACAGATACGGAGCGTCCGCATTGGTAGGCAGATTCGTATTCCGAGAGAGGCCCTGCTGGAGTTCCTGCGGAAGTAAAGATCTTTGCCACAGAAATAAAACTTGCACAACAGCCGCGCGGGATATATCATGGAGATGGTACATTCCGCGCGGCGGAAAGGAGCGTATATGCCGCGTACAAAAACAGGAAAAGGAGCCGGTGGTGCCGGCTCTATCAGAAAAATCACAACAACAAGGAACGGAAAGACCTACACCTACTGGCAAGGCCGCTACACGGAGGGCTTCGACCCCGGCACGGGCAAGCAGATCCAGCGCAGTATCACTGGAAAGACGCAGAAGGAAGTGGCGCAGAAGCTGAAGCAGGTAACGCTGGATATTGATAACGGCGTGTATCATGCGCCGTGCAAGCTGACATTGTCCCAATGGCTGGAGATATGGTCAAAGACCTACTTGGGCGGCGTGAAGCCCAGAACGGCACACATCTATAAATCCGATATCAGGCTGCACATTCTGCCAGCGTTGGGTGCGGTGCGGTTGGAGGCATTGAACGCACCGATGATACAGGCATTTTACAACGCGATGGGAGAACCGTCCGAGCAGAATCCGGAGGGTCTTTCCGCGAAAACGGTGAAGAATGTCCACGGTGTTCTCCACAAAGCACTTCAACAAGCGGTACTGATCGGCTATCTGCGATACAACCCTGCCGATGCCTGTATCCTGCCGCGGATAGAGCGCAAGAAGATCAAACCCTTTGATGACGCGCAGATCACCGCATTTCTGACCGCTATACAGGGAAACCGCTTTGAAACACTGTTTATCCTGACGCTGTTCACCGGTATGCGGGAGGGCGAGGTACTGGGTCTGACGTGGGACTGCATTGACTTTCATACAGGTATCATCTCTGTGGAAAAGCAAATGCAGCTGCATCAGGACAAGGGGAGCAAGGGCTATGAGCTTGTTTCTCCGAAGAATGGCCGAAGCCGTACCATCGCCGCGGCACAGACTGTCCTTGCCCGGTTGCAGCAGCAGCGCCGATGGCAAATGCAGCAGAAGCTTCTGTTGGGCAATGACTGGCAAAATCCGGAGGGTCTGGTCTTTACCAGCGAGTTCGGGACGCACCTGACAAAGCCGACCGTCTACCGCGAGTACAAGCGCATCGTTGCGGCCATCGGTTGTCCCGATGCCCGTTTCCACGACCTGCGTCACTCCTACGCAGTCGCCGCGATCCGCGCCGGGGACGACATCAAGACCGTGCAGGGCAATCTGGGCCACGCCACAGCGGCCTTTACGCTGGACGTATATGGCCATGTGACTGACCAGATGAAGCGTGAAAGTGCCGACCGCATGGAGCGTTTTATTCGCACAGTTTCCGCCGGTTGACCCAATAAGGCTAAAAATAAGGCTAAAACCTGTTTTCAGGCATGAAAAAACTCCCGAAACACCTGTGTTTCGGGAGCTTTGTTTGGAGGTGACACCCGGATTTGAATTGCCCAAGGCACGTGTTACCACAGCATGATTGTTGCTGATTGTTTCAGTTTCTTCACAAATATCATTACTTTTCGTGCCTGTTTGTGTTATTGGTTCTGGGGCGATTTTTCCCGCTTAAGGGAAACAATAAGGGAAAATTTCTTGCATGTTTTAAAGCAAAAATGGTTCTTCTCCTCCTGCATTTTTTTGATTCTCTGCCAAGATTTCCTTATCATTTTTTGTAATTTTAAAATGCTTTTTTGCAGAATGAGTGCATCCCGCTCGGGGATGCACTCATTCTTACAGGAATACTCCTACTGTCTTCGCCACTAACTTAATGACATTGCCCTTCTTCCTCAGCTTTCTCTACGCGGTGACGCGGGCCGCCAACGCCGTGCCCCAGCTGCGCCGCCGTATCCTGGAGGACGGCACAGTGGTGGAGTTCGACTGGTGCCCACCCTCCTACACCGCCATGAAGCCCGACGGCGTGTACGTCTACTGCACGGTGGAGGGCGACCTGCCCTATGATGCTTTCATCGCCCTGGGTCAGTGCCGCCAGCGGGAGGTGCTGGAGCGGGGCACGCTCACCGAGGACGGTGATGCGCGCAGCTTTTTCTTCGTGTCCAGTCTGCCGTGGCTCCACTACTCCCAGCTGGAGCACCCCATGGTGAGCCCTGACGACAGCAACCCCCGCATCAGCTGGGGCAAGTACGTCACGGCAAATGGCCGCACGACCCTGCCGGTGTCGCTGTTCGTCAACCACGCGCTGGCCGACGGCCTGCATATCTCCCGGTTCTTCCGGAATCTGGAGACGGAGCTGGCGGCGTTGGTGGAAAACTGGTGCGAGGACAACACACCAAAGGCTCCCCTTGTTGCAAGGGGAGCTGTCGGCGAAGCCGACTGAGGGGATAATACGATAATTGACAATCCCTCCGTCAACGCTTCGCGTTGACACCTCCCTTTACACAAGGGAGGCTTTGACAGCGGCAGAAGAAACAAAATCAAAAAATTTATCATAAAAGGAGCGAAATACTATGAGCCATCCCTATCACAGTCTGAATGAGCTGCGGGAAATGTTCCTGAAGTTCTTCGAGACGAAAGGCCATCTGCGCCTGCCCAGCTTTTCGCTGGTGCCCCAGAACGACAAATCCATCCTGCTGATCAACGCCGGCATGACCCCCATGAAGCCCTGGTTCAAGGGCGAGGAGGAGCCCCCCTGCCACCGCGTCTGCACCTGCCAGAAGTGCATCCGCACCGGCGACATCGACAACGTGGGCCACACCGCCCGCCACGGCACCTATTTCGAGATGCTGGGCAACTTCTCCTTCGGTGACTACTTCAAGCACGAAGCCATCGCCTGGTCTTGGGAGTTCCTGACCAGCCCCGAGTGGGTGGGTCTGGAGCCTGACCGTCTGTATCCCTCCGTCTATCTGGACGACGACGAGGCGTGGAACATCTGGCACGACGAGATCGGCATCCCCGCCGAGAAGATCTTCCGCTTCGGCAAGGAGGACAACTTCTGGGAGCACGGCTCCGGCCCCTGCGGCCCCTGCT
>OGPK01000229.1_pt1 | contig 64343 bp, 57 predicted proteins | sample 1552921 | NCBI WGS metagenome assembly OGPK01 (sample SAMEA2580264, study PRJEB22360) | human gut metagenome | biome: human gut; feature: human-associated habitat; material: faeces | place: Denmark | collected 2008/2010 | reverse complement strand
TGGTGGTGCCTTCCGCAACGCCGACAACAACGCCGTTTTCGTTAACGGTTGCGATCGCGGTGTTTGCGGTGCTGAAGGTAACGTTCTTGTTGAACGCTTCTGAGGGGAGAACGGTGTAGGAAACAGTTGCCCTGCGGCCTGCGGGGACGGAAACTGCTTCAACATTGATTGCGTTGGGGGTTACGGGTGCGCCGACGTATACATTGTCAACGGTTGCGTAATCACCGGGTTTGTCAAGGGAACTGTCCTTCTTGTACGTCCAGGAAACGGTGTGCTCACCTGCCGTGAGCTCAACTGCATAGGTGGTCCAGGTTTCAACGCGGTTCCACTTCATGGTTTCGGTACCGTCAATGAAGAGCTGGAGGCCATCCCAAACGGTGTCGCCGAAGCCTTCGCCGAAAGACATAAAGTCGAACTGGAGGATGTCACCTGCTGCCGCGGTAACCGTGGTGGAAACCGTGGAGGTGGAGTTTGCGACGTTGACGTTGGTGCTCTTTGCAGCATCGCCGTCTACGATCCAAGGATGGTCGCCTTCAGAAGTGAAGGTGAGGGTTCCGCCTGCAACGTTGAGAGCCTCATTGAGGTTCGCAGCGTCTGCGGGTGCTGCAGCGGTACCGGTCTTGGGCGCGGTGCTAAGACGCGGATCGTTCGCCGCAGGGGTCTCTGCCATGACAGGAACGGTAACCAGAGAGAGTACCATCATGACTGCCATAAGCATTGCGAGGAATTTCTTCATGCGTGAATCTCCTTCCAAAGAATTATAAGTCTAATATCCTCTGCGGATCCCGCTTCGGATAATAGCTTTGAAGCAAATGACCGATTCGAGTGAGCTGCGAACGCCGAATTGTGCCGTTGTTCCGCACATACTCTATGGTCGATTAATATTATATCAAATCTTTCGCAAACATGCAAACAATTTTTTGCATTATTTTGATTTATTTTTGACACAATCTTTTGCCGCATATTCCCTTTAATTCAAAGTGTTTTCTGTATTACCTGTATTAATCTTCCTCAATATCGCGAAAAAGAGCGGAGAATTTTAAAAAATTATTTGAAATTTTATGTAGACTGTTTTGGCGTTCTTTTTCATTTGAGCGTGCGGTAATACTATTCGATTTTAAATTCTTAGCAGAGCTGATTGCAAGCGCTCCGCATCACATGCTCCGCCGGATTCACACGCTCCGCTGCACCGAAAATACACCAATATACGGCTTGTGCGGTTGACATTTGCCGACCGCAATTGTAAAATTAACATGCGTTCGGCGGCAATGCCCGCTTTATCGCCATGCATCCGAAAAGCCGAATCAAATGCGGTTCAACTTTGCAGATTTGCTCAACTTTTCGGTTCAGAAACTTTTTGGAGACAAAACTATGCGCTTTATTCCGCTTTTCAGCGGTTCATCGGGAAATTGTTCCGTTATTCAAACGGAGAAGGCGACCCTGCTTGTTGATGCGGGGCTGACCGGCAAAGCTGTTTGCGGAGCGTTGGCTTCCGCGGGCATCAATCCCGCCTCTATTGACGGCATTCTTGTTACACACGACCATATTGACCACACCCGCGCCGTCGGAATACTTTCACGCAAGTACGATATGCCCGTTTATGCCAATGCCGGCACATGGGAGGCAATGAATCCCATCGTGAAGCAGGTGGATTTCAGGAACGTGCGTGTTTTTCGCACAGATGAAGATTTCTATATCGGAGACATCAATATTCTTCCTTTCAAAACGCCGCATGACGCAAAGGAGTCCGTCGGCTTCATATTCATCAGCCGTGGAAGCAAGCTTGCGTACATGACCGATATCGGCTGCGTTCACGAATCCATGCTGAATCAGGCTGCGGGAGCACAGCTTGTTTTCATTGAATCGAACCACGATGTTCAAATGCTGAAAACCGGCCCTTACCCTTATGTGCTTAAGAAACGCATTCTGTCCGATAACGGGCATCTCTCCAATGCGGACTGCGGTGCAGCGCTTGTCCGCCTGTATTCAACCGGAGTTCGTCGAGCCGTACTCGGGCATTTGAGTCAGGAAAACAACACCGAAGAGACGGCCTTCTCAACCGTTACGCAAGCGCTTGAAGCGGCGGGAATATCCGATATGCAGCTTGTTGTTGCAAAGCGCGACGGAGTCACCGGAGTTTTTGAAGTTTGATTTATACACGCCGCCGAACCGTCGGAGCCGAACGGACGCTTCCGAATCCGGCGTATCGGTTCAAAAGGTTTTATTATGAAAATCAGAATTATCTGCGTTGGCAGACTGAAAGAAAAATTTTATACGGACGCCGTGAACGAGTTTCGCAAACGCCTCGGAAGGTTTGCGGAAGTTGAGATTACCGAACTTGCGGACGAACGCGCGCCGGAGGGATTAAGCCCGGCGGAACTTGAGCAGGTCAAGGCAGCGGAATGCAGCCGCATCCTTGAAAAAATCTCACGAGAGGACACGGTTATTGCGCTTGATATTGCGGGAAAACAGCTTTCATCAACTGAGCTTGCGGATAAACTTTCCTATTATATGTTGAACGGCAGAAGCCGGCTTGTTTTCGTAATCGGCGGCTCAAACGGGCTGAATGACAGTGTGCTGCATCGTGCCGACTTCAGGCTCAGCTTTTCAAAGCTGACGTTTTCGCACCAGATTTTTCGGATCATGCTGCTTGAGCAAATCTACCGTGCCTTCAAAATCATGAACAACGAACCGTACCATAAATAAAACAACCCGTTCCCGCATGGGCGGCAAAACAATAAAAAGAAGGAAATGACAGAAAATGATGAACGAAAAAGAGCTGCCCGTTTACGCCGCATTGGACAGAATGGGTATTGAATATACCCGCATTGAACATCCCGCTGCCGCAACCATGGAAGCATGTGCCGCGATCGGCGAGGGCACCGGTGCAAGCCACTGCAAAAATCTGTTTCTCACAAACAGGCAGGGCACGGCATTTTTTCTTGTTATGCTCGGCAGCAGCAAAAAATTCCGAACCGCATCGGTCAGCAAACAGCTCGGCGTTGCAAGGCTGAGTTTCACAACGGCGGAACAGCTCGAAAACATACTCGGACTCACCCAAGGTTCCGTGACGGTCACGGGACTTCTTAACGACACAGCGCACTGCGTCCACGTTGCAATCGACAGAGACCTGCTCAATGAGGAACGCATACTGATTCATCCAAACATAAACACTGCGTCCCTGGTCGTTAAAACAAGCGACATCCTGCGTTTTCTTGACCTGCTCGGATACGAATTCACACCGATTGCGGTTGAAGACGCGGATGCTGCCGTTCAGAGCGGTTCACTTTGCACGGATAAACCGCCGAACGTTTTCTGTTGCAAAAAACCGCCGTGCAGAGTATAATAGAATATGCCGAATTCTGCGGGATACAAGTCGCTTTTGTCAAAGCCCCTTGTATGCGAACACGCAAAAAAGGTCGAACGCGTTCCGAATCCGGCTTTCGGAGCTGCAAAAAATTAAACAGATTGAAAAGGATTTTTTAATGGATAATAACGGCAGCAACGCCGCAATTCGCGGCAAGGTTCATTTCATCGGCATCGGCGGCTGTTCGATGAACGGGCTTGCACAGATTCTGCGCGGGCGCGGATTCGAAGTTCAGGGGTCGGACAGCACAACATCGCCCTTCACAAAGCGGCTTGAGGAACTCGGCATTCCCGTTTTCATCGGACATGATCCGAAAAACGTTGAAGGCTGCGGCACTGTTATATATTCAGCCGCAATAAAACCCGACAACCCGGAACGCGTCCGCGCACGCGAACTCGGCATTCCGGAAATCGAGCGTTCCGTTGCTCTCGGCATTATCAGCCGAAGCTATCGCGAAGTCATCGGAATTGCCGGCTGCCACGGCAAAACAACAATCACCTCCATGCTTGCACTCATTGCCGAAAACGGCGGACTTGATGCGACCGTTCATGTCGGCGGCATGGTTGATTTTCTGCACGGCGGCATTCGCTTGGGTTCCCACGACCTTTTTGTTACCGAAGCATGTGAATACGTTGAAAGCTTTTTGACGCTGCATCCAACGGTTGTGCTTATCAACAATATCGACAACGATCATCTTGACTATTTCAAGACAATGGATAACATTGTCAATGCATTCCGCAAATTTGTTGCAAGAATGCCCGCCGACGGTTTGTTTGTCGGCTGCACCGACGATTCGCATGTGCGGCAATTGCTCGGCGAATTCGGCGGCAGAAAAACAACATACGGACTTGACCTCACCAATTCGCCGGATTATTACCCTGCGGATGTACATTATGATGAACTCGGCTGCGCTTCCTTCGACCTTATGCACCGCGGGGAAAGACTCGGAAGAGTCACGCTTCATGTTCCCGGACAGCACAATATGCTCGATGCAATTGCAGCATCCGCCGTTGCACTTGAACACGGCACCGATATTCAAACGGTCATAACCGCACTTGCCCGATTCCGCTCGGTGCAACGCCGCTTCGAATACTACGGCGAACGAAACGGCGTTCGTGTTTTCCATGATTATGCGCATCATCCCGCCGAAATTCGCGCCGCAATGGACTGCGCACTGCGCACTCCGCACAAAAAGCTTTTTGTTGTTTTCCAGTGCAACAGCTTCACCCGCGCAAGAACGCTCTTCACCGAAAACGTTGACTGTTTCAGGGGCGCGGACAAAGTGCTTGTGCCCGATATTTACCCCGGCAGAGAGAAGGACGACGGCTCTGTTCATGCACGCGACATGGTTGCGGGCATCAATGCCCAAACGAGCAACGCCGAATACATACCGACTTTTGAGCAGATTAACGATTACCTGCTGCATAATGCTGCTGCCGGAGACATCGTTCTGACGCTCGGAAGCGGCGATGTTTATAAACAAACCAAGCTTTTTTTGCAGTAAAGCGATTAATTAATCAAAACACTTACCTCGTATGAAAAAACTTAGTTGCGGAATACTTTTGTTTATTTCGGCTCTCATCTGGGGCATAACTTTTGTTGCGCAAAGTGATGCCTCGGCGCATATTGAGCCGTTCACCTTTAATTTTGTTCGCTTCTTAATCGGTTCGGCGGTGCTTTTGCCGTTCATTCCGATATTCGGCCGATTTGAAGCAAAAAAGGCAGCAAACAGCTCGGCGATTGATTCAGCCCCGGCAGCTCATGAAAAAAGCAGTTCAAAAAAGCTGCTTATTGGCGGCATTCTTTTGGGCATCATGCTCTGCATTGCCTCAAATTTGCAGCAATTGGGCATTACAAACGGCGACTCCGTCGGCAAGGCCGGGTTCATAACCTCCGTTTATATAATGCTTGTTCCTGTTGTCGGTTTGTTTTTCAAAAAAAAGACACATCCGCTGATTTGGCTCTGCGCCGTCGTATCAGCTGTCGGATTGTATTTTTTGAGTGTTGACCCCGCACGCGGAGCGTTCAATATTGAGTTTTCCGATCTTGCGTACCTTGGATGCGCGGTTTTTTTCGCCGTGCAGATAATCCTTGTTTCGATTTACTCCCCGCAGGTGAACTGTATCGCTCTGAGCTGCATTCAATTTGCCGTTGCGGCCGTGTTCAGCGGTATCGGCATGTTGTTTTTTGAAACTCCCTCATTTGCTGCAATACTGAATGCCGCAGGGCCGCTGCTCTATGCAGGCATTCTGAGCTGCGGAATAGCTTATACCCTGCAAGTTATCGGGCAGCGCGGCATAGACCCCGCGATCGCTTCCCTGATTATGTGCCTTGAATCCGTTTTTTCGGTAATTGCAGGTTTTTTATTGCTCAATCAGCGTATGACCCCGCGTGAAATTCTCGGCTGCGGAATCATGTTTGCCGCCACGGTCGCCGCACAGCTGATTCCTTCAACACAAAAGAAAAACAGCCGCAATTAACTTACGACTGCATATAAGCGCCGCTGAACATTTCGGCATTAAACCCCTGCGAATCGATTGACCCGCAGGGGTTTGAGTTTTGATTTGCACATATCGTTCTCAACACTCCTCCGCTTTCATAAGCAGCTCAAACTCCTCGCAAACAACGGGAATGTCCTGAGAAAATTCAAGTCCGCAGGCAGCATATTCGTCCCGGAAGAAATCCTCGTGAACCTTGCGCCAATAGGCAAGGCTTTTGTCGCCCTCGCCCTCGCAGAAAGCATGATGCGCACTTACGTCACAAAACGGAACAATGTAGACCTTTGTTGTTCTGATAACGCAGACCGCCTCATCTCGGGAGTTCAGTATGATGCTGTATTCTCCCTCCGTCGGAATCGGCTCATTATCGATTTTGTAAAGCTCCTCGGCGGAAGCCGTGCCCGTTTTTATGCCGCGCAGCACAAGTTCGGCAAGCTTGTCCGGTGCGCCGCCGAATTGCCACGCCTCGTATTCATTATGTTTGATGCCATTTTTCTCGGCAAATTTGCTCCAAAGCTGCTCTGCTGTCATATTTTTCACCTTCTTTTTAATGCAGTAAATACGTTGATGCCCCGTTCCCGCCCTCGCCTTCGGTCAATGCACGGTGGTAAAAATGCTCAATGAGTTTTGCAAGCGTAACAATCGGGGCCGAACGATAATAAAAACCTGCCCGACGGTTCAACTTGTTGCAGCTTATAACTCAGCTGCGGAGTTTTGCATTCGCCCCGAAAGCTACATATACCTAAATTTTTTATTCAATTTCCGTAAGCCAGTTAAGCTGCTGAATCATATTATCGGTGCAGCGCAGCTCACGGGACATTGCATCGATCTGCTTTTGAAGCGCGCGAACGTCCACGGTGCTCAAAATCACAATTTCGGAACGGGTCACGCGATCGCACAAGCTGCTTGCATTGCCCGCAAGATCGCGATAAGCATCGATTTTTATTTTCAGGCAATCACGCTTTGCAATAAGCTCGGTAATGCTTTTCCCGTCGGGAGTTTTTGTGGTACAATTGCATATATTTATCTTTGCGATCAGGTACTCCAGCCGCGCAATGCAGCCGTCCAGCTCCGAAATCAGCTCTGCGGGATCCTCTTCGGGGTTTCTTCCCTGCTGAACCTTTGAATTTCTGTACAGCCGTGCATTCAATTGTTCAATGCGGCGATTTAAATCCGCTCTTTCCTGCAATGCTTCTGCAAGTTTCATTTTTATGACCATACCTTCCGCCGCAGCGAAAGCTTCCTTTCTTTAATTTTTATATCAGCTTTTGCGGAATGATATCGCTGCCGTGAAACGGTTATAGCCGCAAAGCACATATGTCCGCCGCTCAAACGCACATCAAGCGGTTCAATACGCACTTATTCGTTCCGTTTAATCCTCCGCAAATTGTCCGAATATGCTGCGGTATTTATGATAGAACTCCTCAAATTCACCGTTTTCGATGCTGCTCCTCATGTTTGCTGTCATCTCGTTGTAGAACCACAAATTGTGCAGCACACAGAGCCGCATACCGAGCCGTTCGTCAGCCTTCAGCAAGTGACGTATATATGCGCGGGAGTAACTTTTGCATGCGGGACAACCGCAGCTCTCCGCTATCGGCCGGGAATCAAGTTTGTATTTTTCGGCGAGCAGCCGCATTTTGCCGCTCCAAGTGAAAACATTGCCGTGCTGTGCATTGCGCAGCGGCAGCACGCAGTCAAAAAAATCCACCCCGCGATGAACAGCCTCAAGGATGTTCAGCGGCGTGCCGACACCCATTAAATAGCGCGGCTTGTCTTTTGGCATATAGGGTTCAACTGCCTCAATTATATCGTACATTTCATCGGCAGTTTCGCCGACGGCAAGCCCGCCTATCGCATAACCCGCAGCGGGAACCTGCGCGATCTGCCGCATGTGACGAATGCGAAGATCCGAATATGTTCCGCCTTGATTGATTGCAAACAGCAGTTGATTCGGGTTGAGCGTGTCCTCAAGCGCGTTGAGCCTGTCCAATTCGGCACGACAGCGATGGAGCCAGCGCGTGGTGCGTTCAATTGAATTTTCAACGTATCCCCGCGGTGCAGGATTCTGAATGCATTCGTCAAATGCCATTGCGATCGTTGACGCAAGGTTGGATTGAATACGCATGGATTCCTCCGGACCCATGAAAATCTTCTTCCCATCGATATATGAAACAAAGCTCACGCCTTCCTCACGGATTTTTCGCCTGTGTGCAAGCGAAAAAACCTGAAAACCGCCGCTGTCCGTCAAAATCGGTGCATCCCAATTCATGAATTTGTGCAGACCGCCGAGCTTGCGTATAATCTCATCTCCCGGACGAATATGCAGGTGATATGTGTTGGAGAGCTCCACCTGACAACCGATTCGGCGCAGATCATCCGTTCCCGCTCCGCCGCGAATTGCAGCCGCAGTGCCGACGTTCATGAAAACGGGAGTTTCAATTTCGCCGTGAACCGTGTGCATCCTGCCCCTTCGCGCATTGCCGCAGGTCGTTATCAATTCAAATTTTCCGTTCTGCATTTTTCCGTTCTGCATCAATCCCGCTCGCTGTCCGTGTATTTATAAATAAAAATCGGAATCGGGGGTTCCTTTTTCCAATTGTGAAAAAAAGTTGAAATAACCTGAAACCTGCCGCTGTCGATTTCGCGAAGCAGTTCAAGCAGCGTGTCCCGTTCCTCGAATCCCGTCGCCCCTCCGTGGTAGATGGTTACACACATCAATCCGCCCTTTTTCAGCAGTTCAAGCCCCGCCGAAATTGCGGCAAAACTCGTGTCCGCATGGGTAAAAATTCTGTGGTCGCCGCCGGGCAGCCAGCCAAGGTTGAAAACAATGCAGTCCACCGTCTCCGGTTCGGCATAATTCGCCATATTCGAATGGGAATCAAGGTGAACCTCCGCCCGCAATCCGCGTGCGGCAAGCAGAGCGTTTGTGCTGTCCACCGCTTCCTGCTGAATATCAAAGGCAATGACGCGCCCGTATTCGGCGGGGAGTCCGAAAAAATGTGCGGGGTCCCGCCCGCGGCCCGCCGTTGCATCGATGCAGAACGCGCCTGCCCCGATGCGGCCGTTTATAATGCTGTGTACAAGTTCTGTTGCGTTCATGTTACTAATTATATCAGCCGAGTTTTAATCATGCAACCGCACGAATACGAATAGTTTCAATATTTCCCGGGAAATGCCGCCGAAAAGCCGCTTTTTGCCGAAAACCTTTTCCCGAGACAATTTATTTCCCGAGAAATAACGCTTATCGGACGACGCGGCATGTTCCGACGCCGTAGTATTTGAAGCACTCCAAAACCTCGCGCGTTATAACCTCACCCGGCATGACCGGAGGAATTGCGGGAGGGCAGCCGACGGTGGAAATTGAGCAGATTCTGCCGAGGCAATCCTCCGCAGGCAGCAGTTCGGACGGGCTCAGCAGAGCTTCGCGCGGGGAAACCGCGGCGGGCGGAAAGGGAATTTTCGGCGGTTCCGATACAATTTTCGGCTTTTTCGGAATATTCAAAAGTGCGTTGCTCAACCTTTTGAAATGCACGGCGGGAAGCAGCGGCGACAGCATAAAGACTATAAAATCATCGTCAAAAAACTCCGGAAATACGCCGTCATTTTCCAGCATATGAGCCAAATCCGCACCGGTATAGCCAAACGGTTTCGGGCGAAGCGTGAGTTTCAGCGGTTCGGATTCAAACACATTGAAACCGTGTAAAGTCAGTTTCGCTTTAAGCCCCGCAGCCTGTTGAAGAAAACCCGCAAGCTCGGCGCAAAATTTCTCCGCCGATGCGTTAAATGCATCAAGGGACTGCAGAATTAAATACGATGGACTGCTTGACCCAAACACCGAAAAGGCCGCTTTTGCTTTTTTCGTCATGCCTTTCGGCGCATTTCGGGAAATATGCAGGTATGCGCCGCCCGTCAGCACGGGCAAAGTTTTATGCGCCGAATCGCAGCAAATATCCGCACCGGCTTCCGTCGGATGCAGCGGAAATGCCGAAAAATCGCGCTGCTCCGCTCCGCCTTTCGGCAAAAATCGAAGGTATGCGCCGTGCGCATTATCCACCGCAAGCGGAACACCGGCAGTATGGCATTCGCGGGCAATACCTGCAATATCAAGAACGTTTCCGAGATAATCCGGGCTTGTGACATAGACCGCCGCAGGACGGCGCGGGCAGGCCGCAAGCGCAGCGCGAACATCGAGCGGAGTGATGGGGCAGCTGTGATATGTCCCTCCGGCCGCAGGGCGGAGCCATACGGGCTGAATGCCGAGCAGCGCAGCGGCATTCACAAACGCCTTGTGTGCATTTCTGCCGGCAAGGATGAGCGGCGAAGCATTCGGTTCATCGGGTAAATCGAACCTGCACGTTTCGCCGTTCCGCCGTTCGCGAAAATCGGCCGCAAGCAGATACAGCATTACCTGTATGCAAAGCGTTGACCCGCCCGCCGAATAGAATGTATCGGCTCCGAACAGGCGGCTTGCGTTCCTTTCGCTCTCCGCAATTATGCCGTCAGGTGCAAAAAGCTCGTCCGCACCCGTAATTTCGGTTATATCAAGACTTTCGCAGCCAAGAACAGAAACACCCTTATGTCCGGGCATATGCAGCCGTGCGGCATCGCTCTTCGCGTAATTATTTACAAAATCGCATATTGGTGTTTTCATTGATAAAGCGTTTTAAGCAGGCACCACGCGGACAAAATCACGCGGGTGCATTTGCTTCATCGGATTCCGCTGCCTTGATCTCGCGTGCAACGGCAACCATCAGCGCGCATTCCATCCTTTTGCGGAACAGGTCGCAGCCGTATTCATAAATGCCGCGAACGGAACCCGTGGAATGATACGCATTTGCGGCACAGCCGCCGGAGCAATAGAGCCTTGCCCAGCAATCGCGGCACTCCTTGCGCGCATAAACATTGCAGGCGGCGAATTCATCGCGCACGGCGGTGTTTGTAACGCCCGTCCAAATGTTTCCGAGCAGGAATTTATCATCCCCGACAAATTGATGACAGGGGTACAGATCGCCCCACGGAGTGACCGCCATGTATTCCGTGCCGGAACCGCAGCCCGATATGCGCTTATATATGCACGGACCGCCCGCAAGGTCAATCATATAGTGATAGAACGTGAACGGCTTGCCCTCGTCGTCGCGCTTGAGCATAAGTTCGGCAAGTTGTTCGTATTGTTCGAACACTGTCGGCTTATCCTGTTCCGTAAGCGCAGCGGGGTCGCCCGCGCTTGTCACAACGGGTTCCATGCTCAATTCGGAAAAGCCGAGATCGAGCATCACCTTTATGTCCTCCAGAAAATCGGGGTTTGCGTGAGTAAACGTGCCGCGCATATAATACCCCTTGCCCTTGCGCGCTTCAACAAGCTTTTGGAACTTCGGAACGATGGTTTCCCAGCTGCCCTTGCCCGCATAGTCCACGCGATACCTGTCGTGAACTTCCTTCCGTCCGTCAAGGCTCAGAACGACGTTGCTCATCTCCCGATTTGCAAAATCGATAACATCATCGTCAATAAGCATTCCGTTGGTCGTGAGCGTAAAACGAAAGTTCTTGCCCGCCTGCTTTTCAATGCTGCGTGCATATTCCACAAGCTGCTTCACAACATCAAAATTCATCAGCGGCTCACCGCCGAAAAAGTCAACCTCAAGGTTGCGGCGCGAACCGGAGTTTTCAACCAAAAAATCCAGCGCGCGTTTACCGACATCAAAGCTCATCAATGCGCGTTCGCCGTGGTATTTCCCTTGGCTTGCAAAGCAATAGGAGCAATTGAGATTGCAGGTATGCGCAATATGCAGGCACAAAGCCTTAACAACGCCGGATGTTGCGGCTTTCAGTGCGCCCGCCATTGGTTCAAACGTATCCTCAACGAAGAGCTTACCCGAATTTTTAAGCTCGGTTATTTGGTCATAGCATTCATAAATATCGGAAATCGTCACGGCATCGGCCGTGCTTCCGCATTCGGTGCCGCAGTATTTTTCGGCAATTTCCGAAATAAGTTCGCCGCGGGTTTTTGATTCGTATCCCGCGATAAGGTCATAGGCGATATCGTCAACGACATGGACCGCGCCTGAGCAAACGTCCAAAACGATGTTGTAACCGCCGAGTTTATATTGATGAATCATAGGAAACTTACCTTCAGTGCTGCATTTATGCAAGCTTATTGTAATGTCAAAAATGCCGCCCCGAAAGGGCGGCACCTCGGTTTAAGAAACTTTGAACAAAGCAACGCTCCCGATAAATCGGGCATCATCGCTTTTTAACCCGTAAAGCTTATTTGTCTTTGTTTTCGCAAGCCTGGTTTGCAATGCCGCAGCTGGTCTTGCAGGCAGACTGACAGGAAGTCTGGCATTCGCCGCAGCCGCCGTTCTTGGCACTCTCGCAAAGATCGCGGGTCTTAATGGTGTTGATGTGCTTCATATCGCAAATCCTCCGAATTTTATGTCGCTGACTGTAATTATAGCACGTCCGCAAAGGACTGTCAACGAGTTGACCGAAGAAAATTCACCGAAGCGCTAAAATCAGGTTCTTCTCGCAGTGTTTTCCGTATGTCGGCACGGGTGCAAGCTGCGGCGGAGTGTGCCGCTCGTCCGGCGGTATAAGCTCATACAGATAATACACCCGAACCTTTCCTTCAAGGTAGAACTTTTCCTTGCTTATAAGCCGATAGTTATATGCGGAAAGTGTTTTATCCCTTGTAACAACAAAATCGACTTTGCCCATCCGCACCGCCTCGCGCTGTTCGCGGTTCATCTCTGTGAGCGGGATATTCAGCGTGCAGAAAAATTTGCAGTTCGGCAGGATTCCGCTTGCGGTGTAAAAACCGCCGTCCAAAAAGCCGTAGTTCAGCAATGTCGGATTTTCAATCCTGGATTGCTTTATTTTTTCGGCAAATTTATACTGGGGAAGCTCTTCTTTTTTATATGACATCAGATATCTGTTAGGGGTTGCAAGCAGTGCAAAAGCCGTGCAGAACACAAGGAAGAACCCGACGGCGCAGCGGAACCCCCGCTTTGTTTTTGCAAAATCGGAAAGAGCCACCTTTTTTTCACGCTGTGCGGATAAACCGCGTTTTTTGCGGACTTTGCGCATTTTTTTCAAAACATCGGGCAGCATTGCAAAGCCGTATATTGAAAAGACCGTCAGAATAAATGCATAATACGGATAGGCGCGCCCGCCTATATAAACGAAAAAGGCCGTGAACAGAAAACAGGAAAGCATATATGCGTTTTCGGGGCTGTGCCTGTCCCAAATCATGCCGAGCGGAGCAAAAATCAAAACCTGCGGATTCGTCACAAAAGCTTTGCCGATGTTAAAAAGCAGCTTCCAAAGAGTTTTAAAAATTCCTGTCTTTGAAAAACCTTCCGTTGAATAAACAAATATGTTGTTGTAGAAATATGCCAGCCAACAATCCCGAAGTGCACCGTTGAACGCAAAATACGCAAACACCGGCAGACTGACCGCGGCAACGCCGAGAAATGCGGTCAAAAAGCTTCCCGCCACGCGCAAAATCCCGTGACCGTGCAGCCTGTGCCGCCGTGCCGCATCTATGAAAAACATCAGCGCAAGCCCGATATAGAAGCCGAGCATTGTGAACTTTATCCAAAGGACGCAGCCTCCTGCGCAGCCGAGCGCAAATTTTTGTGCGGCAGTGAGCGGCACATCCGCTTTGACCGCCCGAACGGTAAGAAAAAGGCTGTGCATCAAAAGCGGCAGGCAAAGTTCCTCCGCACTGTCGCCGTATTTGAACGCCGTGCAGGAATAAATAAGCGCAGCGGCGGCGGGAAGAAGAAAATAAACCTGTTTTTCCCCGACCCAAAGCCGCATGAACCTTGCCGCAAAGTACAGGAAAAACCCCGCACATATTATTTCAACCAGATAAACACCGATAAAATTCGTTTCCGAAACAAGCCCCGCAAGCCCGTGAACAAAATAAAGCAGCGGACCTTTTTGCTCATAAATATCGCGATAAAGCACCGAACCGTTGAACATTGCGCGCCCTGTCGTGAAAAAGCACTGGGAATCCACCCAATCGTTGATGGGATAGAGGAAGGAAGAGCGGCTGCAAACGGTTATGACAAGAAAAGCCACGGCAAAGCTGAACAAAAACAGCCTCCGCAGTTCGCGTCCCTCATCGGTTTTGCCGAAAAAAACGAAATTCAAGCCCGCTACCTCGCAATACAACCCGTGTATTATATCACGATTTTTCCGCAACTGCAATTATGCCGCAAAAAAGTCAAAAACTGTTCCGGCTTCAATGATTGGTTACACTCAGCACACAAAATCACGTTGATGAGAATGAGCGTCTGTGGTATTCTTCATGCAGGGATCTCCTTCGTGAATGTTTTGGGCATTATAACCATATCACACGGTTTCTCTTCCTCATGCTTTTTGCTGCCTCTCTGTTTTATCATAATAACATAACATAACGTACTGATTGTGAGTGTATGATAAAGCTTGACACGAGCGGAAAACGCATTTATTATTCTCTTAACTACGATTGCACAGAGGCTTTTGTTGAAAAGCTTCAACAACTGCTTTCACGCAAAAAATAACCGCGTGGAGCAAACTCTGCACAGGAACGGAGAATTAAATGAACAGAACGAATATTTTTTTCAGCAGAATCATTGTTTTTATCGCTGCGGTATGCAGCCTTGTCTGCGGATGCACGAGCGGCGGTGCGCAGGAAACTCCCCTGCCGAAAAATACTCCGCAAATCACGCCGGCACCCGTCACGACGGAGGCGGTTTCCGAATTCCCGACGTGTACCGCTCCCGCAATTACGGATGCGCCGAATCATGATACTGACAGTGAAACCGTTCTGACAGCGGAGCAGATTTCCGTAATGAACGCTGCATTTTTGCAATTCCCGGGCGAATCGGCAGGGTTGTTTGACCTTGCTTCGTTTAAAAACGGAATTTCAGCCAAACGGCTGAAGGCTCTTATCGCACAGGGAAATCTGCCCTCCGCAAACGGCTATGTCGGGCAAACGCCGCTTTCCGCTCAGCAGCGGAATGAAATTCTGAACAACCGTGCATTGGATGCCGTTCAGGGCCATTCGGATGTACGCTTCGGTTTTTGTGTGCAGCGCAGCGACCTTCGCTCCGTTCCGTTTGCGCCGCGCGTAACTTCAAAGCCCAACGACCGCTTCGGTGACACTCTTCAGGAATCCGTTGTTCTGCAAAACGAGCCTCTCGCCGTGCTGCATGAAAGTGCCGACGGTAAATTTCTTTTCGTTGCAGCATATTTTTATGTCGGCTGGATAAACTCCGACAGCGTTGCGCTGTGCAGCAGCTTTGAACAATGGCAAGCTCTGCTTGCGCCCGAAAACGATTTTCTTGTTGTAACGGGCAGCAGTTTCCGTCTTTGCCGCGATCCGTACGAGCCGTTGGTTTCGGAGCTTGAATTAACGATGGGAATGCGGCTTTCGCTTGCGGAAAAGCCCGGAACGGTCAAATCCGTTCGCGGAAGAATGTCATATGATAACTACATTGTGAACGTTCCCTCCCGCGCAGCGGACGGGAGTCTGAAATTCATTGAAGCTCTTGTTCCGATTTCAAGGGATGTTCATATCGGATATATGCCGTTTACATACAGCAATGTGATTCGGCTTGCGGACAAAACGCGCGGGGAAATCTACGGTTGGGGCGGAATGCTCGACGCACGGGACTGTTCCGCGCTTGTTATGGAAATCTACCGCTGTTTCGGCATAATGCTGCCGCGCAACACATCCGACCTTGCCAAGCTCCCGGAGCAATACGCAGCGGATGTTTCTTCCCTTTCGACGGAAGCGAAGCGTGAGACAATCCTGAGTCAGCCTGCGGGTGTCATTCTTTTCTTTCCCGGACACGTTATGATTTATTACGGCTCCGACGGCAATGACCTGCTCTGCCTGAGCGCAGCGGGAAAGTTCGCCCCCGTGCAGTCCTCCGCAACACAAAATGTCTATACCGTTGAAGTGTGTTCGCTTGATGTCCGCCTTTCAAACGGAAAAACATGGCTCGAAGCCATTGAAAAGATTATTCGAATAGGCTGAGGTTTTCGCAGACAAATTATAAAGCGAGCTGCCGGCGGGAAATTTTTCATCGCCGGCAGCCTGCCGAACGAAAGCCGTCAACAAACATTTAGGGTCCAAGCACAAACCTCAACCGGAATCATTTCTGTATTTTTCCCATTTCAATCCGAATTTCGTGCCGCTCCGGATCGGCGTTCTGATAGGAATACAAATCGAATCCGATAATCTCGAATCCGTTTTTTCAATAGAATGCAATTGCATTTTCATTGCAGGACTGTGTTTCAAGAACGCTCATTCGTGCGCCGGAAGCTTTTGCCGCATCTGAAATTGCATTCCTCGGCAGCGTTCCCATGCCTTTGCTGCGCACATTTCCCGAAGCAGCGGTTCAAGCCGGCATTGACATATCCGATTTCGGTCACAGCTTTGTCCCCATTTGAATACACTGGTGCTGTAAGTGAATTATTCAGCGCAATTTCAAGGCCGCTCCGATTCAGGGTTGTTCGGAGTGCCGCTGACTGTATTAATGATTCCGGAGGGGTATTATGAACAGCATTATCGCACAGCTTGACGATGTGCATTTAATATATCACGAGCCGCGCGGCGAAACCGAGGCGGTGGGGGGTATAAGTTTATCCGTTCACAAGGGGGAGTTTGTTTCGATAGTCGGGCCTTCCGGCTGCGGCAAAACGAGCCTTCTGTCCATTTTTGCGGGCATATTGCAGCCAAGCTCCGGCAAGGCGGAGGTTCTCGGCGCACCGCCCGATCCGCGTGCAAACAGCACGGGCTACATGCTTCAGCGCGATCATCTTTTTGATTGGCGCACAATCGAACAGAATGCCCTGCTTGGGTTGGAAGTCAAAAAAAGGCTGAATGCCGAAACCCATGCTTACGCTGCGGAGCTGCTGGACCGTTACGGATTGGGAGCGTTTAAGGATTATTATCCGCGTCAGCTTTCGGGAGGAATGAAGCAGAAAGCCGCACTTATACGCACGCTTGCTTTTTCGCCGGAGCTGCTGCTGCTGGACGAACCTTTTTCCGCATTGGATTATCAGCAAAGGCTTCTGCTCGCGGATGAAGTTCATTCAATCATCAAGCGCGGAGGGTACACCGCCGTGCTTGTAACTCACGACATTTCGGAAGCCATCTGCATGAGCGACAGGGTAATAATCCTGAGCGAACGCCCCGCACGAATCCGCAAACAGGTGGAAATCAACATGGGCAGCGACACGCCGCTTGAACGGCGGTCAAACCCGCTTTTCAGAGAATACTATGACGCTGTCTGGTCGGAATTCCGCCTTGCGGGAGAGCGGCAGCAGCTGATGCCGACGGAAAATGCGAATACGCAGAAAGGAGTTTGAACCGTGAAAAGAACGATGAAAGATATAAAGAGTTCGAAATTAAAACCTCATGCAGCGGAAAAACCTTCGGCGCCGCTGCCCGCAGTGTCCGACGAACATGTGGCTTATCTTCGACGGCTGAAGCGGCACAACCGCTTTATCATTGCAATGCAGCTGGCAATTTTAGTTGCATTCATCGGGCTTTGGCAGCTTTTCGGGGATCTCGGCATCGTGAACACTTTCATTGTATCCGCACCGCTGCGTGTTTTAAAAACGCTCGCCCGCCTGAATGCAAGCGGGGAGCTGTTTGTTCATATCGGCGTCACAATGCTTGAAACAATCGCCGGGTTCACTGTAGGAACACTGGTCGGAACACTCATTGCAGTGCTGATGTGGTGGAGCAAAACTCTCTCCCGCATTCTTGACCCGTATATGGTGGTGTTGAACGCATTGCCGAAAATTGCGCTCGGTCCGATAATAATCGTTTGGGTCGGCGCAGGCATGGAAGCGATAATTGTGATGGCACTGCTGATTTCAACAATCGTAACAATAATGACGGTGCTGGCAGGTTTCAATGAAATATCTGCCGAAAAACAGCTCCTTATGCGCACCCTCGGTGCAAACAAAATGCAGACCTTTTTGAAAGTGATTCTGCCCGCTTCCGTGCCGACAATTATCGGTGCGCTGAAACTGAGCGTTGGAATGAGCTGGGTCGGCGTCATCGTCGGCGAATACCTCGTGTCCAAATCCGGTCTCGGCTATCTTATCGTTTACGGCGGTCAGGTGTTTCAATTGGATCTTGTTATGACGTCAATAGTGATCCTCTGCATACTTGCCGCTTTGATGTATTATTGCATCGCCTTCCTTGAAAAAAGGATCCTTCAGGCGAGGGGGGAAGGGTAGACTGCCGCGTGATTGGTAATGCGCGGTTAAAAAGCGAACCGAGCCAAAGCTTTCATTTGCCGAAGGCCTTGACTCGGTTCGCTGCCGTTTATATTTTTCTTCATTGGTATTCAACATTCGTATTCAACAGTGCTTATATTGCGGTTTAATTTCCGCACGAAATGCTGTAGCTCTCATTTCCGACAGTAAAAACCGCCCTGTCGTTCACTCTGTCTATTTCAACGGTGACGGGCATTGAAGTGACATGTTCGCGCAGCACGGCAAAACGGGTATCGGAGGGAACAACCCCATCGAGAAGCTCCTCGGGAGAAACGGACAGCGAGCGTATATCCTCTGCCTTTATCCCGCCGGAATCCTTTATGCGTTCATCGGTTGTCATTCCGAAGTAATTGAAAGTTCCGCCCACATCCCAAGTTGCATCGCAATAATAGTATTCTCCGTCCAGTTTTATCAAGTTCCACTGATGTGCAATGGAATCGTTGATGCAGTTGACTTCAATGCAGTCAATATCCGCCTGCGCGCAAAGGAAGGTCATTGCCTCCGCAAACGAATAGCATATGCCCATTCCGTCACACATAACGGAATAAGCGGACGTTCGATAGATGTATTCGTCCTCGGTAAGGTTCTGCGGGTTTTCAGATGCTTCATAGTCGTATTGCGCATATGCGGTCAGCCTTGAATACAGCAAAAGCGCACGCTCGGTTTCGTTATCGCCCTCGCGAAGCACGGACATGAAGTCGATTGCGGTTGCTTCGAATTTTTGCAGTTTTTCGTCAAGTTCGTTTGGCTCAACGTTGATTATTTTCCATTTCAACACACCCGTTGAAGCATCAAAATCCCGATAATCATTGCAAAGTGCAAATGCGGTGAACGGCGGGCACATCCTGTTGACGGCAAAAGCCGTATTCATTGCAAACGTTTGTTCATAGCTGTCGAACCCGAATTTCACGCTTGTTTCTCCTTTCAGAAACGCATCTATGACCATTCGGGCGGCTTTAATCGCCTGTTCGCCGACAAGTTTTGTCATCAGCGGCGTTGTCTTATGATAATCCGGGCTGTAAACAAGCGGTGCACGCGTCGGCATCGGCGTTTCCGTCGGCACGGCAGCCGTCGTCGGCCGAATCGTTTGCACAGGGGTCGGCGCGTCCGTGGGATTGTTTTCTCCGCTCCCTCCGCAGCCGCCGAACAAGCCGAACACCGTTGCGGCACAGACAATCATTATAAGCAGCTTTAATAAAACCTGCTGCCCCGCTTTTCTTCCGTTCTCAGCGCATTCAATCGGCAAATGCTGTTTTTTCATGCCATGCCTCCTCGGGACGCTTTCGAATCAATCAGCGAATGTTCCGCTTTTTTAACAATAATGCCGCCGGTTTTGAAAATCGAGTTTTCCGGCACAACCCCGCGAACGCAGGAAACGGGGTAGACATTGCTGTGCCGACCGATGACCGTTCCCGGATTCAGCACGCTGTTGCAGCCCACTTCAACAAAATCTCCGAGCATTGCTCCGACTTTTTTCCGCCCGGTTTCAATGCTTTTTTCGGTGGATTTAATCACAACGTGAGTCTTGTCGCTCTTGACATTGGATGTTATCGAGCCTGCGCCCATATGCGCTTTATATCCAAGAATCGAGTCCCCGACATAGTTATAATGCGGAGTCTGAACATTGTCGAAAAGAATAACATTTTTCAGCTCCACCGAATTGCCGACAACGCAGTTTTTTCCGACAAGCGCATTGCCGCGGATAAAAGCACCGTGCCGCACTTCCGCACCGCTGTCAATTATGCACGGACCGTTTATCCATGCCGTGGGGTAAACGACTGCATCCTTCGCAATCCAAACGTCTTCCTTAGGGTGAGAGAATTCCTCCGACGAAAGGGCCGCACCGATTTTAAGAATGGTTTCGCCGATTTTGTCCAACGCCTGCCACGGATATTCGCATTCGCGCAGAAGATCCGCCGCACGAGTTTTGGACAGATCAAAAAGTTCATTTGTTTTATACATTTTTTGCCTTCCAAATTCAAAGTATCAAACCGTTTTAAAGCATTGCCCCGCCGAACGGCAAGGCCGCTCATTTTTGCTGTGCAAGGCCCTCACGCTTTATTGCGTCGACTATGCCGTCAACAACCTTGCGGCATTCTTCCGCTGTCTGTGCCTCCGCCATGACGCGAATAACAGGCTCCGTTCCGCTCTTGCGCAAAAGCACCCTGCCGTTGTCGCCCAAAGCCTCCTCCGCTTCACGCACACTGCCTTTGACGACATCGTTGTTAAGCACCGCCTCCTTATCCGAAACGCGCACATTCACAAGCAGCTGCGGATAAATCTTCACCGGAGCAGCAAGCACGGAAAGCGGCTGTTTGTTTGCAAGCATCGCCTGCATAAGCTTTATCGCCGTCAAAAGCCCGTCACCCGTTGCGGCATATTTGCTGAAAATGATATGCCCCGATTGTTCGCCGCCGAGCAAATGCCCGTTTTTCCTCATGCATTCGTAAACATATTTATCGCCCACATCCGTTTTTTCATAGTTGATGCCGGCACGGTCAAATGCGCGATAAAGTCCGAAGTTGGACATCACGGTTGTTACAACGGTGTTGTTGGCAAGTTTTTCTCTGTCCTTCATGTACTTTCCGTAAATATAAAGGATAAGATCGCCGTCAATGACCCTGCCAGTTTCATCGACCGCAATGCACCTGTCCGCATCGCCGTCAAACGCAAAGCCCACATCAAGCTTGTTTTCGGTCACAAGCCTGCGCAGCCCCTCGATATGAGTCGAGCCGCAGTCGTTGTTGATGTTCAGCCCGTTCGGCTGATTGCTGATAACGACCGTTTCCGCGCCGAGAGTTTCAAAAATGCTCTTTGCCATCATCCACGTGCTTCCGTTTGCGCAGTCAAGGCCGATGCGAATACCCTTATAGGAGTGGGTTGCAAGGCTGATAAGATAACCGATATAGCGGTTGCGTCCCGCCGCATAGTCAACGGCTTTTCCGATATCGCTTCCGGTCGCAAACGGAATCTCCGCACCTTTGCCATCGAGATAACGCTCAATTTCATCGATAACGTATTGCTCCATCTTTTCGCCGTCCCCGTTCAGCAGCTTAATACCGTTGTCGAAATAGGGATTATGGCTTGCGCTTATCATGATGCCGCAATCAAAATCATCGGTGCGCGTGATGTACGAAACACTCGGCGTTGTTGTAACATGCATAAGGTACGCATCCGCGCCGCTCGCCGTCAGTCCCGCCGTTAATGCGCACTCGAACATATAACCCGAACGCCTTGTATCCTTGCCGATAACAACGGAACATTTATGCTCCCGTCCGTAGTATGCACCCAAAAAACGGCCGATTTTGTAGGCATGTTCAACATTGAGCGCTTTGTTTGCTTCGCCTCTGAATCCGTCCGTGCCAAAATATTTTGACATAGTTTTTACCCTCCGCAGAAAATGAGTGAGTACCCGTCATTTTTATCCGGCTCTCCTCAATTGTTTATAAATTTGATTTTCACCCGCACGCCGTTTAAGCATCGGGCGGAATTCTTACTGTATTAAAATTTATCAAGGTTTGAATATATGCCGCAATGGCTGCGGCTGTTATTGCGTCGGCACCGGTATTCAGCGTTTCGCCCCGGTTCCGCACAACTCATTTCGCTCCGTCTCCGGCACAAGTCCACCGCCCGTTGCCCAAAGAATATGCGCAGCTCTGCTCATTTTTTCGTCAAGTCCGTGTTTTTTCAGGTAGTCCGTGCAGCTTTCGCCCATCATGCCCATGTATGCGGCGGCGGATATTGCAGCGGAAGGTTCAACAAAAATGCCTTCCGAACCGTTCAGCAGCCGCAGCAGCGGCAAAAGTCTGCCGTCCGAAACGGTGAACTCGCCGTCCAATGTTTTGCGCATCGCTTCGAAAACAAGCTTTGAGGCGCAGCCCACGGCAAGCCCGTCCGCCTGAGTTTTGCCGCTCAGCCCAAACTCCGCAACCGGGACGCATTCGCCCTTTGCAAATGCCGCAAGCATGCATGGTGCGTTCACGGGTTCGACAAAGAAGCAATGCACGGCATCACCGAACAGTTTTTTAAGTCCGAACGTGATCCCGCCGGGCGCGCCGCCGACTCCGCAGGGCAAATACACAAACAGCGGGTGTTCGGCATCAACGCTCACTCCGTGCGCCGAAAGCTGAGTTCGCAGCCGCAATGCGGCAACTGCATAGCCCATGAAAAGATCGACCGAATTCTCGTCATCAATAAAGTAGCTCGTCGGGTCCGCATCGGAAAGTTTCCTGCCCTGCCGCACAGCCTCGGAATAGTCCGTTTGATATTCAATAACGTCAACACCCTTTTCGCGCAGCAGATCCTTTTTCCACTGTTTTGCATCCGCGCTCATATGAACGGTAACATCATAGCCGAGTGCAGCACTTGCAATGCCTATGCTCAGCCCGAGGTTACCCGTTGAGCCGACCTGAATTTTGTATTTCGAAAAGAACTCACGCTTTTCAAGCAGGGTCGAATAGTCAGAGTCGGTTGTTATAAGTTCGTGTTCAAGCGCAAGCTTTTCGGTATGCTTCAGCACTTCGTAAATACCGCCGCGCGCTTTCACCGAACCCGCGACCGGCAGTTCCGAATCCGCTTTTATAAACAGGCTGCCCGCCGGAACGGCTTCCGAACAGCCGCCGCGCTTCAAAAGCTGCTTTTGGAAATTCGGAACCGCTTTAAGTTCGGATTCGATTATACCGTGCCGCAGCGCCGTTTCGGGGAATGCTTTCTCAATGAGCGGCGCAAAACGCACAAGCCGCGCTTCCGCATCCTTAATCTGTTCAATGCCGAAAGGATAATCCGGCGCATTAACGGCATTCGGGTCCATGTTCGTGTTTTCAAAGAACACTTCCTCACACTTTGAAAATGCGGAAAGCTCCCTCTGCGGAACATAACGGAATTTTGCGGACTGCATACCGCGTTCCGCCTTTTGTTTTTTGGGCGGCTTATAGTTGAATCTTGTTTGCGCTTCTTCGGGCTTTCCGGCAATGATAAGCTCTGCCGCCTCCGCCGCCTGCATCATTGCACCGTCAATAAGCTTTGCTTCCTCGTCGTTCGGAACACCGAGAACATGGTCGATAAGTCCGTGTGCGGGCTTTCCGATTCCGACTCTGATTCGCGGAAAGTCTTCAAACCCAATCAGGCTTTCAATGCTTCGCATTCCGTTATGCGTTCCCGCCGAACCGTTCATGCGGATTCTGAGCGCGCCGCAGGGCAGATCTATGTCATCATATATTACAATAAGTTCATCATGCTGCGGTTTGTACCATTTCAAAAGATCGCCCACTGCCCAGCCGGAATTGTTCATAAACGTTTCCGGTTTTGCAAGCACAACGCGCGTGCCGCCGAGCCGCCCCTCGCCGTACACGGAACGGAACCCCTTTTTGTTTACGGAAATATTCAGCCTTTCCGCTATTTTATCGATTGTCATAAACCCGACATTGTGACGCGTTTTGGCGTATTCCCTGCCCGGGTTGCCCAGCCCGACTATAACAAACATCTTCTTCTCCCTGTCGCTCGTAAGCTCTTATCACGCAACACCTATTGCAATTCGTGCAATCAGCAGCGCGTCGGCAATTGTTATTCTTCCGTCGTTATCCAAATCTCCGTACTGCGCAACGCCGTCGTGTTCAATAAGTTCGAGCGCAACGCGCGCCGTCACCAGTGCATCGGCGATCGAAACGATTCCGTCCATATCGACATCTCCCGGGCGTGTGATCGGCTCAACTGCCTCATATCGCGCATAGACATTCCCCGAATGTTGAACATTCTGATATATCCCTTCCCACATCAGGAACTCGTAGCCCTCGTGTTCGGGCGGAATCGGGGGAACAGCCGAACCGCCGACGGGAATGTTTGCCTGCGAAATTATTTCGTCCGTCAGGCCGTCGATAAACGTTATGGTACAGTTTTGTTCGGAATAACCGAGCCAATGTTCGATTCTTTGTTCAAGTTGCCTGTAATTTTCAAATTCGCCGACAAAATGTTCTACCACAACTCCCTGATTATTCACAATAAATGTTTGCGGAATCATGTTATATTCCGAAACAAGTGCACCCAGCACCGAATCAAGCCGAATGCAGTCGTAAGTGTACCCCGCGCTTTCCATAAGCTCGGCGCATGCCTCCGGAGTGCTTGTTGCATCCTCATAAAGCAAGCCGTAGACCCCGATGTCATCGGGGAAACCGTCCGCCGCCGTCTGCATGTATTCCATCTCGTTTATGCATACGGCACTCCAAGTTGAAAAATAGTGCAGAACCGTTATCTTTTTTTGAGCAAAAACTGCTCCGTTAATGTTTTCTCCGTGAATCGTTTCGGAAACAAAGTCCGAAATGTTTCCTCCGATTTTGGACGATGAACTGCCGTTTCTTTCTGCATTGGCATAAAATCCCGAACAGAGTATGAGCAAAGCTGTAAAGACCGCAAAAATTCTTTTCATATGATTTCTTCTGCCCTTCATTTTGTGATAAAAATAAGTGTTAGATTTTGCCGCCGTTTTCGGCGTTTTGCTTTTTACTGTGTACGAACGGCTGAACAATTTCCGCCGGGAATGTTCCTTGTGCAAATCAGTTGGGAGGTCGGAATTGCTCCGACGCTCCCGTTTTGTCTGCCTGTTTGCCGGCAGCTGCCGCACAAACACCGGTCAAGGCATTTATTCAGCCCGATTTAAGACTTAAACCGTTCAGTTGTCTTCGTTGTTCTTTTTCTTTTTAGAGAGAGCGACTGCAACTCCTGCCGCTGCACCGAGAACAACTACGCCGCCCGCAGCAATGAAGGGCCAAACTTTGACGGTTGTTTTTTCTCCGCCGCTGTTTGAAGGAGTCTTAGTGTTGTCATTGGGTTTTGTGTCGGGAGCTTTGGTGCTGTCCGCACCGGGTTCGGGCGTGGTGCTGCCGGTCGGGTCGCCGCTTTCGGCGGGCTGTTTTGTTTCGGTGGGCTGATAGTTCGGAGCCGATGTCTTGTTGTCGCCGACAGCCTCTTCTCCGCGGTTAAATCCGCCCTCGGGATCCTTTGCGCCGCTGATTGTGATTATCGCGTTATGGGTCGTGAACGCCTGCGGAGTGGATTCGCCGCCGACGGGTGCATTCACAAATTCGTTTACGATCATAACGATTTGCTGATTCACTGAAACGCCGTCTTTGACCTTAAAGGTCATTTTGAAGATATCGCCTTTCGCGTTCATCGCATCGGTCGGCATACCGATTCCGAGCTTGATTTTGCCCTGATAGGCAAGCGTCTCGTAATCAAGGATAACAAGGTTGTTCCCGGAACGAAGGTTTTTCATAACATCCAGTTCTTCAAGCCCGACAAGTTCGAGAGAATTGGGATCATATTCAACGGAAAGGTGAGCAGCGTGGATTGCATATTCTCCGCTTACGCTCAGCGTAACATCAAAGGTGCCTCCGGCAGGAACGTTGTCCGTGCCGTTCATCGTGAACACCGCGCCCTGATCCGCAAGCATTGCCTGCGGCAGCAGCATCGCGGCAGCAAGAAGAATTGCCGTAAAGACAGTTGCAATTTTTTTCATTTGTTATTGTTTAACTCCTTTTTCTTTTTGTTCTCATTCGGAACACGGTTCGGCTGTTCCTCATTTTGAAGCGCAAGCCGACTCTATTCCTGTCCAGTCTGCATTGTAGCATAACAGAACTTCTTTTTCAACAATTGAATTTGGGCAATTCTTTGAACATTGTTTGCAGCACCGCTTTCCGATGCTGCATGAAGTGCAGCTTTTTATTGCTGCTGTACATAAAAAAGTACATATAACATTAATATATGTTCTTTTGTGCCGCCTGTGTCCGTTTTGTGACAAAAAAATGCAATTCGGGCGCAAATTCGGCAAAATAAATTTTATTCTGTTAATATATGTTCACAGGCAACACATTGCCGCAGATATCTCGCCCCGCGATGTATCGCAAAGGGCACGGATACATCGCACCTAACAGTCCGCACACCGCTGTCATGTCACGGTTCATTTCTTTCACCTCTATGCTGCATCAGCAGCAGTGCGCGGACACCACTTCCTCCGAGCCTTCCGTTCGGGAAGCTGCTGCTGCAAAAGCCCCTCCTCATACATCCGCTTCCCCTGCGGCTGTATGCAGTTATCGCTATTATTCTTTTGCGGCAGCAGCCCTTTCTTCAACGCATTTGCAGCATCATTTCCGCATTTCCAAAATCACTTATTCTGCGGGTCTCCGCCGTTTTGAACTGCACATAACAAATGGGGGAAGCCCCCCTTGCGGGGAGCTTCCTTTTTCATCTATCTTATTATTTTTAACGCATTCAGTCTTTTTATAATCCGAGCGCAGGCACAAGCAGATACATTGCACCAAACGAAATAACCGAAACCGCCGAACCGATTATGACTTGAAGCACAGTGTGCCGTCCGAGTCGAACCGATGATATGCCGATCGGCACCAAAAGCAAAGCAGCAGGCAGGAAAGCAGCACCGAGATACGCCGTCAGCATTGCGACAGGCCCCGCAACACCGCAGGCATGACCGCTTGCGCGATATTTGAATATGAAGGAAAGCATCGCCAGCAGCAGCCCGGAACAGAGATATGTTGCAAACATAACCTTTTCAACCTGCACTCCGCCGCCGAAAAAAGCAAATGCCGCACCCATAAAGTAACCCGTCACCGAGAAAATGAGCGCAACCGTCCTTTCAAATTTCCTTCCGCGCTTTTTCAACGCAGGAATCACCGCGCACAGCGCATACGGAACAACAGGCAGAAGGCTGAGCGAAAAAACAGCCTCCGCATAGTGAAACCTGTTTGCAAACGCAGCGTCACCCATTGCAATATAAAGAATCGTTGTGAGCAAAGCCGCAAATACCGGCGGCACGGTTACAACCCGTATAATTTTGGCAGCGCACAGCTTTCCCTTGCCGACCGACCTTCCGGACTTTGCGGACAAGTTAAATTCGTTTTTATTGAGTCCGCTGTCCCGACTCTCAAAATGATTCGCTCTGAGATTCTCCATGTTTCTGCTGATTCCTTTCGCTTTTCTTTTTCCGTACCGGCCTCCTCTGTTTATGTCGGCCTAAGGCAGGTGTCCCTGCTTTGCTTTGCGGTTTATTTTGTATCATATTCCCCGCCGAAATGCACCCTATTGCACGCATATGAAATTCTACGCTGCCGATTCCCGCCGGTAGAGTTCAAAAACCCGCATTCTACCGTGAGTAGAGTGTGTTTTTTTGTTTATTTTTGTTAACAAATTTATATATCGCATTATAATTGATTTTCTGTTGCTTTTTTCCGCTTGTTGTTGTAAAATAGCCTCATGATAGTTAGAGATGATGAAAAAGTGAAAAAAACCATTGCCGAAAACATTGTGCGCTACCGGCGTGAATGCAACCTTACCCAAGCGGAGCTTGCCGAAAAAATCCACTATTCGGATAAATCCGTCTCCAAATGGGAGAGAGCGGACGGTGTTCCCGATATTTTTGTTCTTGTCATGCTTGCGGAACTGTTCGGCGTAACGGTTAACGACCTTTTGACTGAAAAGCATCGAAAGAGCCACCGTGCCGCACCTAAGCTGAAGCGCAGTATCATAACGCTGATGTCCGCCGGACTGGTGTGGCTTGTTGCGGCCGTTGTTTTTTTCGCATTCAAAGTTGCCTTTCCCGACCTTCCGCGAATTTGGCTTGCATTCATTTATGCAATCCCCGCGATGTTCATCGTGACGCTCGTGCTGTCCGCGCTTTGGCATCCGCCGATTTTCAGTTATCTGTCCGTTTGCGGAATCGTTTGGGGTGTTGCGCTTTCGGTTGATATATCACTGAACGTTCCGAACGTTTCTCTCATTTATATCATTGCAGCGGTTCTCCAGGTGCTCATTGCACTTTGGTGGCTGATGAAAAACACCTCGCTGCTTGCAAAAGTTCGCTTTCCGAACAAAGCAGAAAGCACAGAAACCACTGCGAACAAAGCGGAAAGTGCTGCCGAAAAATAAATCCGCCCGATTTGTTCCGAAGCAGGCTCATGCAAATTTACACTTAATTCCGTTAAAGCCTAAAAGCCCGCTGCCGCAGTGACCGTCGGCAGCGAGCTTTTGCAGCTTATCTTTAGTTTTGTTTTATGAAGTCCGTTCTCGGGCCGCCTGCTCCAATGCCCGCACAGCAAAGCTTTTAAATGAACATTAATGCGGCGAATGCAATTTCACATGCAAACCCCAAAACGCCGACGATCACCCGCACGGCGCGGCTCTTTGCAATTGCCGAAACAAACAGCGGCAAAAACGGAAACGCCGCCGTCAAAACCAATATATATTTTGCGTCAACGTTGGGCAAGGCGATTGCCATCCATGCAAAGCAAAACAGCGAATAACTCAATCTGATTCTTCTCCCGCCCGCAAAGAGCAGAAGAATAAGTACGATGCAGGAAACAGCGCTCACCCATATTTCAGGCGCATTAAGACTTAGCAGTCCGAACGCAGATTCAAACATAAACCCGAACCCCTGCCGCAGTCCGATCACACCTTTCAAAAAGCAGTCATTGAGCATACCGCAGTATAGCAAGCCGCCGATCATTCCGGCTGAAGCCGCAGCCGGAAGCAATGCTCCCGCCACACAGCGAGCGCAGCTGCCCGCAAACTTTTCTCCGTTCCGTTTTTTTAAACGGCAGGCACGTATTCCCTCCGTTATCGGCAGCAGCGCAAGCAGCAGGCCGAACACATTGAATGCCGATGCAGCCGCCGCGAAAAGTCCGCTCCGAACATAATATCCGCGCCTTGCACAATATGCAGCCGCAAGCGAAAACAGGAGAAATATCGATAAACCCGATGTGGGCTGCAAAAGCAAAACGAACATCGGCGAAAACAACAAAACCCTGACGGAAAACACCGCCGTACGCTTTTCGAAGTCGAGCAGCATCAGCTCATACAGCATTACAGCGGCTGCACACACTGAAATCGTGTTCAGTGCGAAAACAAGCCCCGCCGTCGGAATGCCGAGCAGCGCAGCATCCCTGTAAACCCCGATACCCGCAGCAATTGCACGCGGAAATACATATTCCCCAAGCGCGGAAAGCAACCCGAGCCCGCTCAGCGCATCAGGCGCACAAACAGGGCTGCCTTTCCCCGTTATTAACAGGCGCGCATAAGCTTGAATGACAGTTCCCGAATAACCGTTCAGGTTCATATCCGCCGCATATATTGCAGCAATTGTAATAAATTGAATAATGAACGCGGAAAGAACGATTTGAAGCCAAGGGTGCAGTCTTCTTCGGCTTCGCACACCCAAGTCCGCACACGGAGATTTTTCTTCGTTCTCCGTAAAAAAATCAAAAAAAACGGGCAGCAGCCGAAAAATCAGCAGCTGGAAAACCAAAGCCGCGGCACCGCCGAACAAAATGCCCGCCCTGTCCGCTCTTTTCGAAAATGCCGCAAACACAGCAAATCCAACACTCACCAAACCCGGCAGTGCATAAGTCAATGCCGTTCGAACGCTTTTCTTTTGCATTTCGCTCCCCTTTCATATCGATTATAGCACATTAAACCGACCTGAGCAATAAAGGTTACGAATATCGATAATATATCATCTACATTGCAAAAAAAGCTTGCTTTTTTTCACCCGATGCTGTATTATATGCAAGTGCCGTATGATGCTTTGCACATACAGTTGGAGAGATGGCTGAGCTGGTCTAAGGCGCACGATTGGAAATCGTGTATACGGGGAACCGTATCAAGGGTTCGAATCCCTTTCTCTCCGCCATATGTCCGCCGTATTTTTGTTAGAATTGCGGCGGACTTTTACATATCGCCGCGAATTAAACAAATTAATTTTACGGGAGTGACAAGAAATGAACCTTGCGCAGATGGAAGCTGCAAAAAAGAATATGGTAATATGGTTGTCTGATCCGCATGAACTCGGGAGAGAACCGAGGAAGATCGAATACGCCGGAAACTTTGAACTCCATGATATGAGATACTATTTTTTCAAGTTTAAAACCGGCTTACTCAGCTCACTACGGATAAAGAAGCAAGGAGAGGTTAAAAATTTTTGCCGTTCCCATCCGGCGGGGCCTCGCCGGATAGGTCTGGCTCAATCGTCGGGCAAGTCCACCTTGCCAACAAAAGAATAATAAATCTCGATGTCCTGGTGGCGCGTTCCCTGCTCGTCCTTCCAGCACTCATGCACCACGATCTTCTCCACGAACTCCCGCAGGAGGGTGGGGGTCAGCTCCTCAAAGCTGGTGTACTTCCGCACAACGGCCATGAACTTCTCCACGTTCACAGCGGCCTCCTGCGCCTGCCCCAGCTCCGCCTGTAACTCGGCGGCACGGGCCTTCAGCGTGGCCTGCTCCTGCTCATAATCGGTGGACAACTCCATGAAACGCTCGTCCGTAATGCGCCCGCTCACGCTGTCCTCATACAGACGCTTGAAGATGCCGTTCAACTCTCCGATACGCTTCTGCGCCGCCTCCAGCTCGCGGCGGCGGGCGGCGTTCTTCCGCTTACCGCCGTCCTCGTTCTGTGCCATCAGCAGCTTCATAAACCGGGCCTCATGCTTGGCGGCGTAGCTGGTGACTTTCCGCAGATTTTCCGTCACGCCCGCCGTCAGAAGGTCGGTGCGGATGAAATGTGCCGTACAATCGGCGGTGCGCTTCTTGTAGCTGCCGCAGATGTAGCAGTCCTGCCGCCGCTTGTTCGTTTCATACCTCTGCTGGTACATGACGCTGCCGCAGTCGGCGCAGAACAACAGACCGGAGAACAGGCCAACCTCGCCGTAGCGGTTGGGCCGCTTTCGCTGTTTGCGAAGCTCCTGCACTCGCTCCCAGGTGGCCTCGTCAATGATGGCCTCGTGGGTATGCTCAAAGACCATTATCTTGTCCTCTGGGTTGGCAACGCTGGTCTTGACCTTGTAGGACACCTTCTCCGTCTTGAAGTTGACGGTATGCCCCAGGTACTCCCGGCGCTCCAGGATGTGCGCCACGGTGTTGCTCGACCACTTACAGGGGTAGTCCGGGTAGTAACGGCGGGTGCTGCCGGTGCGCCGGTACTCCATCGTCCCCGGCGTGGGGATGTTCTGCTCGGTCAGCATCCGGGCAATCTTGGTGGGGCCGTTCCCGGCAAGGCACAGACTGAATATCTGCTTTACAACAGGTGCGGCCTCCGGGTCAACAACGAAGTGTCCGTCCGGGCCTTTCAGATAGCCATAGACCGGCTGGCTGGTGATGGGTTTTCCGCTCATGCCTTTAGCCCGGAAAACCGCTTTGATTTTCTTGCTCGTGTCCCTCACCATCCATTCATTAAATAAATTCCGCAAGGCGCTCATGTCGTTGTCGCCCTGGGCGCTGTCCACGCCGTCATTGATGGCGATAAAGCGGACGCCTTTCTTTGGGAAGGTAATTTCTGTAAATAGGCCCACTTGCAGATAATTCCGTCCCAGGCGTGAGAGGTCTTTCGTCACGACCGTCTTGACCGCGCCGCTCTCCACAGCGTCCATCATCTCGGTGAAGCCGGGCCGCTGGAAGTTGGCTCCGCTCCATCCGTCATCCACGAAAAACTGATAGGGCATCAGGCTATGCTCACGGGCGTAGCTTTCGAGGATGCGCTTTTGATTGGAAATCGAGTTGCTCTCGCCCTGCAATTCATCGTCGCGGCTGAGGCGGCAGTACAAGGCGGTGATGGGGGCTTGCATGGGTTGCTGTCTTAACATCGTTTCCTCCAATCCGACAGCCCCGGCCCCGCTATTCCGATGGCAACAGTATAGCACAGGCCGGGGCGGTTGTATAGTGCTTTTTACTTCCTTACAAGAAAAAGTTTTAAGCTGAGGATTATCGCGGAACTACCGGCAGGAGGTCACGGGCCGGGGCTGATCTGGCAGCGGCTTTCGGCCTCCAGGACTTTCGCCATTTTGTCGGCGGCGGTGTCGGTGGTGTCCTGCTTGAAGTAGCCGGAAACGGTGAGGACGGTGTTGCCCATGCGGATTTCAGTCACGCAGTCCGGGCGGCGGGTGGTGGTCTTGCTGGGGGTGTCGGTCATAGGCGGCTCCTTTCAAATTTTTGTTGTGGACATTTAGAGGGCCATTTTCGAGGCCCGGAATGGTAGTACACAGCTCCCCTATTGAGGACGGCCCAAAAGCCCCGTGATACCGGGCTTTTCAAGGGCCTAAACCGTTACATGGCGGCCCGGTGGCGGCGCACCCGCTCACGGGTCTTGCGGCGTTCTTCCTCCTTGGCGCACTCCGGGCAGTATTTGGCCCGGTTGGATTTTGGGATGTACCAGCCACCGCACAGGACGCACTTTTTTCTTTCCCGGCGGTGGAGCAGGGCGGCGCACAGGCTTTCGTCCAGAGGCAGCACAGCCGCCCGAAACCAGCGGCAGATCAGCGAATAGGAAATGCTCTGCGGGCAGACACATTCCTCCCCATCGTCCAGCAGAAGGCAGTTCCCGCCGTCATAGTTGCAGCAGTCATGCACCAATCGCCGGACGGCCCGGTACTGCGGATAGGTCAGCCGGACGGCGTTATCGGTCATGCTCGTCCCTCCGCTGGCTGGGCGCACCGTGAAGCACCTGGTCGATGTTCCGCTTGACGGTCAGCAGCTCGTCCGCCTCCCGCTTACGCTCCTGATACTCATTGTACCCGGCGTTCTTCTCGGACATCAGGGCCTCGATCTCCGCCGTCAGCTCCTTGACGGTGGGCAGCTTGGTGATGCCGTTGGCCTTGAAGAAACGAATGGTGGCCTCGGAGAGGAGAAGATCACCTTCATGCTCCTGCCGGTAGGCGGCGCGGGCCTTGGGCGTTTTCTGTGCGGCGAGGCCATCCCGGACTGCTTTGGTGTTCCGGTAGATGATGATCTGCCGCCGCAGCTCCTTTTTTTCTTTCAAGGCCAATTCCTTCGGCTTCAAGCTGGCGGCGCTGTCACGCACAGCGGCAAAGGCGGCGGACACGGCGGCGTCCAACTCCTCCGGCGAGGAAAAGCCATACTCGGTATAGACGTTGACCGAGTTTGCTATCTGCTTCAGGTTGAACACGGACGCCCATTGCTGGTAGCCGATGCCCTTGCCCTCGGCTTTCTTGGCCTCAATGTCCACCATGCGCTGGACGCCCTGGGGCTGGCGAAGCTGCTCCCGGATGCTGGGCTTGGCTCCCAGGCTGGGACGGGCGGCGTTGCGTTCCAGAGCGGCACCGACGGCGGCGCGGTCGAAATCGTCCCCCAGCTTCCGGGCGGTGATGGGCTTGGCCCGGTCGGGGGTGAGGTAGGACAACCGGCCCCGGCTCTCCTTGACGGTGATGCCCCGCTGTAACAGCCGCTGGGCAAAGTCCTCGAAGCTGACGGCCAGGTTGAGGACGGCCCGGATCTCCCGGCGCAGCTTCTCCTTGTCCGTTTCAAACTTGGTGGGCGGCTTACCCTGGGCGGCGGCTTCGGTGTCCAGAGCAAGCTGCCCTTTCTTCTGCGCCCAATACTCCCGTTCGGTGACACGGTTTTTGCTCCCGCCCAGCAAGTCGATTTGGTACAGCCCCGCCCCCTGGCACAGCTCCATGACCTCGGCCCGGAAGTGGCGCATGGCTGCGGCGGTGCAGCGGTGCTTGGCTCCGGCCTGGGTGTCGCTGGCTCTGTCCATGTACGGTTTGCGCTCCACCTCGGCCACCCGCAGGGAGTTGATAACGATATGGACATGGATGTTGCCGCTGTGGTTGTGACCGTCCGGGTGGGTGCAGACCAGGGCCTGGTGTCCGGGGAACTGCTCGGCACAGAACCGCTCCCCCAGCGCCTGGGCCTTGTCCATTGTCAGGCCGTGGTCGGGGCCGTCCCTGGGGTCAAAGGACAGGATGTAGTGATGGCTTTTCACGTCCTCCCTCTGCTGGTTTTTTCCATAGCGGAGATTGGCCCGCATACAGGCTACGGCGAAGTCCTCCTCGCCGCAATTCAAAGAAGAAATGCGGTAGTCCTGACGGGGGACAAGCCGCCCGTTCTCGTCCAGGATGGGCTTGCCGGTGAACTCGTCATGCTCAAAGGTGAGGTACTGCTCCGCCACGCCGTAGTCGGCATTTTTAGAGCTTAAATGTTTCAGTGTTGCCAATGGCTTCACCTACCTCTCGAAGCACCTGGAACTTGAGGGCAGCGAGGTCGGACAGCTCCGCCCGAACCTCGGCGGCGAGGGTGTTGTACGGTGCTCCGTACTCGTTCAGATACCGGGCAATCTGATTGAGGTTGCCGCCGATTTTCCCATACTCCCCGGTCAGCCTGCCCACGGCGGCAAGCAGCTCGTCATTGACGGGGGACACGATGATGATGGGCTTGACGGTCGCGCCGGTGATGGCCTGCCGGATAAATTCGGACTGGCTCATGCCGTAGGCGGTCAGGCGCTCCATGAAGTCGGCGTGTTCTTCTTCGGTCACACGGGTCTTGATGATGTGGGTGCGGTGGGGCGTGTTGTAGCGTTTGGACAATAAACTTTTACCTCCTGTTTTGAAATTCCCTTTAGGGTATAGTTCGCCCATTATACACCTTTCAAGTTTTCCATATTCAGTTGTCATGGGCGATGTGTTACGCGATGGAAAAGGGAACATCAGGCTTTGGAAAAACACAATGCACCCAGGTGGTCAAGACCATCTGGGTGCAGAGAATTTTACTGATATTCACTTTTTATATCGCTCATCGTTAAGACTATTATAGAGCGAATGTAAAGTATTGTCAATGCGTTTTGAGGTCTAGTTTTGTCGAATTGGCCCGATGGAACAGTACAGACGCAAAGCGGGTGTACTATTCCGGCGGGTGCGCCGCTCTGCGGCGATTGCGGAAACGGCTTCCGATTTCCGCCTGGTCAGGCGAGAACGCAACAGGCGGGGCTGACGGATTTTTGTGGCGCGGCTGCGCCACAACACCGGCGCGGAGCGCCGGTCAGCAGGGTTTGGGGAAGGCACTCCCCAACAAGTAGCAGACCAGGGGAACAAATGAGCGGAGCGAAATTTGGGCCACGGGTCGATACTTGCTCTCGCTCTCGCTCTCGCTCTCGCTTCTCTTTACATTGACAACACAAAGCCCATTTGCTATAATATCGCGAAGAAGAACAGCCATGTTGTTCTAATTTCAGTATCGGAGGTATTCATATGGCAAACTGCAAAAACAGAAACAAGTCTTTTAACGGCGCTTTGGGCACTTTAGGAGGCCTTTTCTAAAATCACTGTTAGAAAGGGCTGAGAAGTTTGCCCTTCCTGCGCGGCAGTCGGGCTTGTTTCACAAAACAACCCACTGATTCGTAAAGGAGAATGTAACTTCATGTTTGCTAAAAATTCAAAGGCATATTCTGTCTACCTGCTGTTCCGATTTGTCTTTTCCCTGGCGGTTTCTATGTCCACAGTGCTTTCCATCGTGTACCACCTGGAGGTGGTGCAGCTGGATGCTTTCCAGCTTGTCCTGGTAGGGACGGTTCTGGAGACCTCCTGCTTTCTGTTCGAGATACCCACCGGTGTGGTGGCGGATTTGTATAGCCGTCGGCGCTCGGTGCTGATTGGAATGTTCCTCTACGGCCTGGGCTTTCTGATGGAGGGTGCGCTACCGTGGTTCGCGCCGGTTCTGCTGGCCCAGGTTGTCTGGGGTTGCGGTGATACCTTCATCACCGGCGCTCTGGAGGCGTGGATTGCCTCGGAGGAAGAGGACAAACCCATAGACAAGGTGTTCCTGCGGGGCAGTCAAATGGGGCAAATCGGCGGCGTTCTGGGCGTGGTGCTGGGCACACTGCTGGGAAACATAAACCTGCAAATGCCTGTCATCTTGGGGGGCAGTTTGTGCTTGTTGTTGGGGCTGGTGTTGGTTCGCATCATGCCAGAAACCAACTTCTCCCCTGCTATTGAGGAACGGCAGGGCTTGCTTAAAGACTTTGTCTGCCTGTTCAAGCTCAACCTGGGCTTTGTGAAAGGCGCACCTGTGTTGCTGGCGCTCTTAGCAATCACACTATGCGGGGGACTTGCCAGTGAAGGCTTTGACCGGCTCTCCACCGCTCATTTTCTGGATGACACGGTAATACCCGTTATCGGGCCGCTGAACAGCGTCACTTGGTTCGGTGTTATCAGTCTTATCGGCAGCGGCTTAGGTATTCTGGCTTCTCAGTTGCTCATCGCCCGCATGGAGAAAAAAGGGACTGTCAGCCGAACCAGTGTGGTCATGTCCACCAGCGCCGGGTATATCCTGTGCCTGGTTCTCTTCGCGGTGGGGCGGAGCTTTTGGTTCATGTTGTTGGTGTTCCTGCTGGCGGGGCTTATGCGCACCATCAAGGAGCCTGTGCTGGCCGCCTGGATGAACGACCATGTGGATGAGAAAATGCGCGCCACAGTCTTTTCCACCAGCGGACAGCTGGACTCTTTCGGGCAGATCATCGGCGGGCCTATTGTGGGGCTGGTAGCCCAGCAGGTGTCCATACCCTGGGGGCTGGTCTGTACCGCTTTCCTGCTGTTGCCCGCGCTGTTCTTAGTGCCGGTGGCGGGAAAGAAGCGGGATTGATATGGCATAGTTAAGTTTACTGACGAGCGGGAGATTACTTCCGCTCGTCTTCATTTAGTAGCGCAAAATTTGAGGACTCTTTATTTCCTTATTCGGTATAGCGGAGGCGGCTGTCAATTCGACATAATTTTCTTGTGATACTTTACCGTACATGAGCATTGGTCCATGGCTTATCGGCGTAAGCGGCGGTTATGAGAGCGATACTACGCTTGAACCTTGCGGGCATACGTTTAGCAACATGAAAAAATATCATGCTTCCACCGCTGAAAGCGACTGTATTAAAATGATAGAAATGATTCGGGCTTATTGGATGGAACAGGCGAAACGGTTGACTGAGCAGGACGGGTAAATGTCGGGTTGCCGCAATATTTCTGTCGGAAAATTCTGCTGCAAAAAGACGCTGCAATCACTTCAGGCTGTATCTCGCTGCTGCGGCATTGATTTTTGCGCCGAGTCACCTTGCTGTTTCTTACAACAATGCGCTTGCGCTCGAACCGAAATTCCGAAACCAAACTTTTTTCAGCGGGGCTGAAGCTTCCTTAGGCTGATTCAACATTTATTTCGAAGGAATACGGCCTGCCTTGGTTCAGCCTGTACGAAAAGCTGTTGTAAAGCTGCCTTTCGGGTTGACTTTTCATCGAATCCCCGATAAAATATTTTTGCGGCAGCACCACGCCCGATGTACCCGAAAGGAGCAAGCCGATGATGTTTTTCAAGGCAGCGGAACGCAGCGGAAAATTGCAGCATTTATCCCGTGTTTTTCTTACATCTGTTCTGATTATTGCAGCTGTCGCCGCAGTGTTTGCCCTGTGCGCCTGTGTTTCAGACATCGGCACCGCCCCGATTTCACCTGCACCGACAGGAAATATCGGCATTGAAACTCCCGATGTTGAGCCGACAGATATTCCGTATGAGATTTCCGCAACATATGAACTGTATTATTTCGAAAACCGCCGTTTGGAGCAGTGCGTCCGCGAGCAGCTCTTTTGGGAAGGCAAAATCTTCCTCGGCGATATTCTTTCTGTCACAAAACTTGATTTAAGTCACTGCGGCATCAACGATATTTCGGAACTTGCCGCATTTAAGAACCTTGTTGAGCTTGATTTATCGTTCAACACCGTGCAGAGCTTAGAGCCGCTCACTCAGCTGAAAAAACTGAAGCGATTGACGCTCAACAATGTTTCGGCATCCGATTTTAACGTTTTGTCACAGCTTTCGCAATTGTGCGAACTGAGCGTTCGTCAGTGTGCAATCACGGATTTAACACCGTTTTCATCCGCTGTTTCCCTGCAAACTCTCGATATCAGCGGCAACGCTGTTTCGGACTTATCCCCGATTTCCGCCCTTTCCCAACTTATCAACCTGTATGCGGACAGCAACGCAATTTCGGATCTTTCTCCGATTTCAAATCTTTCTTCGCTGGAAACACTCTCGCTTCACGGCAACGATATAGCAGCTGTCGGGACGCTTTCTTCGCTTACCGATTTGCATTATCTTGATTTAAGCGGCAACGACATCAGCGATATAAACCCAATTTGTCCGCTGAAAAATCTTCACACGCTGGATCTTTCGTTCAACGCAATCGAAAGCTGCGAAACACCGCTCAACAGCACCGGATTGCTGATTCTGAATTTATCTTCAAACAAGCTGACTGATATTTCCGTTTTGCTGTCTAAGACACGCAGCCTTCAGAGAGTAATATTGACCTACAACCCGATTGACGATTTTTCGTTGTTTTTCAGCATGAAGGAATTGCAGTTCATTTCCGCCGTTGAAGGCACGGGAATGGATGCCGAAACGCTCATGAAGCTTCAGCGTGCCTTTCCGGACACGATTTTTGAGTGATCGTTTCATTTTTATTTAAATTTTTTATATTTTACTCTTGAACCAAAAGACGCTTTATGTTAAAATAAATATATCGGGTATGGAAATTTCAGTTCATGCTCCGATATTATGACATGAGGGGATTGTATTCATTATGCTGTCAAACAAAATCACCATAGCGGCAAAAGGCAACAGGCGCATTAAACTGAGCATCTATTCCGGACACTTTGCAACGGGGCATGCCCATGTTGACAGGTATATCAGCATGACAGAGATTCGGTCAAATGCAGCAATGGCAGCCGAAGCGGCGGACGAAATATCAAAATTTTTCCGCTGCACACCCATCGACACGATAATCTGCCTTGAAAACACGCAGGTCATCGGCGCATTTATCGCGCAGGATCTCATCGATTCAAGTCACAGCGTTAACAGCGGCGCAGCCGTTAACATCATCACTCCGGGCATAAATTCAAACAACCAATTGGTCTTCAGCAGCGATATGCAGCAGTATGTTACGAATCGCAATATTCTTCTGCTCATGTCCACAGTTTCCACAGGGCGCAGCCTTGCCCGTGCTGCCGAATGCATCCGCTATTACGGCGGCAAGCCCGTGGGCATAGGTTCGATATTTTCCGCTGTTGAAGAAGCTGCCGGCTTACCCGTTCACAGCATTTTCATGCGCAGCGATTTAAACGAATACAATGTCTATCGCAGCGACGAATGTCCGCTTTGCAAAAACGGGAGGAAGCTTGACGGTTTCGTGACCGTCGGCGGCTGCACGGAAATTTGATCCCGTCCGGCTTATTCGCCGATTTTTAACGAATATTCAAATGCCGCACGGACGATATCTGCACTCCGCGCGGCATTTTTTTCTGCTCTGCACCGAACAGGTTTCGTGAGTGTTCGGCTGTTTCCGAAAGGATTTATTCCGTCTGCATTTCAAGTTCCGCTTCGTCGTTTTCCGCTTCGACAGGAATGCTTTTTTCGCTCTTTTTAACGTATTTTTTCCAATCGGCCGTGCCGTAAAAAATGAGCGACAGCGCGGTTGCAATCGTCCAGCCGATGGGCCATGCAAGCCAAATTCCCGTTGTTCCGAGTGCGGTTTTCGACAATACCGCCGCAAGCGCAACGCGCAGAGTCAAATCGCTGAAGGTCGTCACCATAAACTTTTTCATCATGCCCGCACCGCGCAAAACGCCGTCCGCAACAAGCTTTGCGGCAACAATAAGATAGAATGGCGAAATTATCCGCAGGAAGCGCATTCCGATATCCGCTGCCGTGCCTGTCGGGCTTTCCAAAAAAACATAAACAAGCTGCCTGCCCGCAAAGAAATACAAAAGCACAAGCGGAACGCAGATTGCAAACACAAGCCGCAGTCCGGCCGCAAATCCTGCTTTAATTCTTTCCGGCTTGGCGGCACCGAGGTTCTGTGCAGTAAAGCTTGAAATGCCGTTTCCGAGAGTTGTGAGCGACGTTGTGACCATATTGTTCAGCTTGACGGCGGAAGAGTATCCAGCCATGACAGCCGCTCCGAAGTTATTTATAACGCTTTGAATTATTATATTGCCGACGGAAATAAAACTCTGCTGAAGAATACTCGGCACGGCAATCTCCGCAAAACGCCCAAACAGATGCCATGAAAAAACAGGAACCCTTTCACCACGGTTTTCGCACTCGAGCGCGTGAAGTCTTTTCAAAACGAAAGCAACCGCAAGAATGCAGCTCACACCCTGACAGATGAAGGTTGCCCACGCAACACCCGCAACACCCATGCTGAAACTGTGTACAAACAGAATATCCATGCCGATATTTGCCGTTGATGAACATGCCAAAAAGATGAAAGGCGTTTTTGAATCGCCCATTGCGGAAAAGATTCCGGTTGCGACGTTATAGTAAAACATGAACGGCAGCCCGGCAATATAGATATCAAGATAAAGCTTTGAATCCGCAAGCAGTTCGGTCGGAGTTCGAATGAGTTTCAGCAGCGCGCCGCCGAACAGGAAGCCGCAAGTCATCAGCACAACGCAAAGCACGCCGCTTGAAATCAGAACGGTGTAAACCAGCGTTTTAAGGTCGGAAAATTTTTTTGCGCCGAAGAGCTGCGCCGCAATAACGGAGCAGCCGATATTGCAGCCAAACGCGAACGCAATGAAAATCAATGTTATTTCATAGCTGTTGCCGACCGCCGCAAGCGCATCGTTGCCGATAAATTTTCCCGCAACGAAACTGTCAGCAATATTATAAAGTTGTTGAAATATTATGCTTGCAAACAACGGCAGGCAGAACCGCAAAAGCACCTTTCCCGGTTTGCCGACGGTCAAATCTCTGTTTAAGCTCATTTTTTCTCCCTGATAAAGCCTGTTCGTATTACAGGAGTCGGGAATTTACCTTCTTTCCGCAAATTTTACCCGCAGCGCAGCCCGCTTTAACGCAAGCAGAACAACGCCCGCTCCCGCAAGCACCGCAATGCAGGCGACGCTGCCGTCCGTCCCCGCAATGCAGAGCCCCTGCGGCGTCAAAAGCGACAGTTTTGCAAACAATCCGCCACGAGCAGCGGTATCCGCAAAGCATCCGCCCAAAAGGCTTGTTGCAAACGCAATGAACGGTGCCGCAAGGTTCATCCGCCCCGAAATATCCGCCCCGCCGACAACAAGCGCAAGCGCACTTGCGCAAAAGAGGTAACAGCCCGCCGCAAGTAATTCATGCCCGTTCGGGGAGTTTCTCCCCGCCGCAGCAGCAGCAATATACATAACGGCATACATCGCAATTCCGCATATGAACAATGCCAAAAAATTGCTCCAAAACGAAATGCTCACTCCGCCTTTTTCCGCTGCAAGCCGTTTTTCCGCCGCCCGCGCCGCATTCGAGCCCGTCCACGACCCCAAAGTCAGCAGCAGCGTCAGCACCGCAAACGCACCCATGCCCGAAAACCGTGCTCGGAGCGCGCCGAAAACCGATGAATCCGCTTTTTCAACACTTCCGCCGATGCGTTCGAACCGCACAGCCCCAACCTGCTCATTGTAATACTCTTTCGCGGCGACTTCAAGCTCGGAAAGCTCTTTTTCCGTCAAGCCCCTGTTCAGCAGCTTTTCCGCATAATCCGCGGAGCGCAGCCTGCTGCGGAGCGCAACTGCACGCCCGCCGATAATTTCCTCCGCCGCCTGTGCCGATGAGGCATCGGCGGAAGCCCTGTATTCAAGAAACGCCTCTTCTCCGGATTCGAGCCCCGCGCCGAAACCTTTCAGAATTATCAACGCACCTTCCGCTTTTCCGCTGCGAACAGCCTCCTCCGATTCCTCCCGCGTTCCGAACCTCACCGAAACAAACCGCATTTTACCGCCGGTAATTTCTCTGTCCGAATCATTCAGCAGTTCGGCAAATTCATGTGAAAGCGGGGAATCGTCCTCATCCGTCAAGGCAATCCTCAGCAGCTGTGTCCGCGTCGTTCCGAGAGTGGCCGCAATTATGAAAAAGAGCGCAAACGCCGCAGCAAGCACCGCAGCAAAAAAGCCGTATCCACCCGCCATTGCGCGAATTTTTTGCAATGCAAGCCGAAGTATCATCATGCTCCCCCCTTTGCCGAACCGTGCCGGCGCGCAGCACTTCCGCCCAAGGCAGCCGCCGCTGCACCGCACAGCAGAGCCAAAATCCCGGCCGCCGTCGCAAGCGGACCCAAGCCACAGCCGCCGCCCGCCGCCTCCGGGACAATGCCTGCAAACATATGCCGTGCCACGGACAAAATGCTCAGCTTTTGAACCGCTTCCGGCATCAGATTCAGCGGGTAAATCACCCCGCCTGCGAAAAGTGCCGCAAGCATCACGATTCCGCCCGCAAGCATGAACCTTTCGGTTCGTTTGAAAGCAAGGCTCAAAAGGAACATCAGCTCCGCACAGACTGTCGAGCCGAGCAAAAGCGTCAGCAATAAACGTGCGCTGAACGGTGTTTTAAAAACAAGCACAAGCGGAACGGCACCAACCGTGCAAATGGCCGCTGCCGCCGCAAATTTTGAAGCCGAAAATGCTGTCCGCGACCCTCCCGAACAGATGAACCGCTTTGCGGTTCCCATTTGCAGTTCGTCGGGAACTGTTTTCATTATTCCGAGCGATACGCTGAAAAACAACATGCACACAGCGCAAACAAAATATTTTTCGCGAATCACCTCGACGGAACGCACTCCGAAAGCACCCGCCGAATCCTTAAAAACGGCTCTTCGCCCCAACGCACTGTCCAAAACCGCATTTGCACATGCATCACGGAAACGCTGCACCGCCTCCGCCGAAGGTTCATCACCCTCCGCAATGCGGAAAGCAGCAAGCATTGCCGTGCGTTCACCCGCCATTATTTCCGCAACCGATTCGATTATATCGGCCGTCAGCTCACTTTCAAGCGGCATTTCTCCGTTCAGCCATGCATCAACCTTGCCCTCGTCCATATAATAAACCGAATAGAAATAATCCTTTGGAATCGTGACCGCCGCCGCACACCCCGCAAGCATATCCTCTTCAAAATCAACGATCGGCGCCGCATCCTCGGCCGTTCGGAATGCGGAATCAAATTCCGAACCGGAAACACAGCGAATTTCCGAAAAAAGCTCAATGCGCCGAAGCTGCCCGATAAGCACGCGGGACATTACTGTTTCATCCCTGTCAATTACTGCAACAGGGAAGGGCTCAATCACATTTTCCGCCGCAAGCGCATCATTCAGCCCGAAAGCAAGCAGGCAAGCGGCAATAAACGGCAGCAGCAGGCAGGCAATGCCCGCCGCAGACGAAAAAAGGCAGATATCCTTCCGAACACATGCGGCAAACGAACGGAGCCGAAACCACTTTCGCCCCAAACCTGCTTTGTTCGTTTTTTTACCGGCTGTCATCTTCAACAACCCCGTCTTTCAGTTTCACTACCCTGTCGCAGACACGTGCAATATCCTCCGCACGGTGTGAAACGAGCAGCACCGCGCAGCCGCCGTTTTTCAGAGCGGTGATTGTATTCAGTATTATTTCTGTTGAGTTTTCATCCGCTCCGACCGTCGGTTCGTCAAGCAGGAGCAGTTTCACGTCCCCAACCAATGCGCAGGCAAGATTCAGCCGCCGCTGCATCCCGCCCGAATATGTTGAAACGGGCTTGTCCGCCTTGTCCGCAAGGTTCACTTTTTCCAAAAGGTACCTGCACCGAATTGTGCGCCTCCGCCCGTACAGCCCCGCTGCCGACGCAAAGAATCTCAGGTTCTGCATTCCTGTCAATGCGGGATAAAGTGCGATTTCCTGCGGAACGTATCCCAACTGTCCGCGTCCGAGCGGCGCAAGTTCGATTTTTCCCGCATCCTGTCTTTCAATGCCCGCCGCAACGGAAAGAAGCGTGCTTTTGCCCGCACCGTTTTCTCCCGTGATTCCGACAGCTTCGCCCTTTCGAATGCAGAGCGAAACAGGGCCGAGAACCCGCTTTTTTTCTTTCGAAAACCATGTTCCGTACGCTTTTGTTATGTTTTCAAGCACTAAAACCTGTTCTTTTTCCATAGTCATTAAATGCACCGACTGCCGCCGCAGGTTCACGCAACGCGTTCCCTCGCAGCGGCAGTCAAATTTTATCGCAATACTTTGTTGCGGATATTCAACCTCACATCATTTCCGAAAACATAAACTGCAAGATGACATTCGCAAGTTCCCCGGTCATTTCATTTAACGCCTCCTCAATCTCTTCTTCGGAAGAAAGGTTCGTTGAATCGGCATCGGGAGTCTTTGCGGTTGAAGCCTTGTCGGAGCTGTAAATCTTCATCGTCATCTCGCTGAGCGTGCCGGAAAGACCGAGAGACTCAAGGGAGGGCGCGAGCGATTCGGGCAATTCCACCGTCATTAAATGTTCGGTTCCGCCGTTTTCCGCCGCACTCGTGCTGAGAGTGTATGTCATTTCCTCGCCATTAAGAAGATCCTCATCGGCAACCGTAACCGTCACAGTTCCGTAAGGAATACCGAGAGCCGATTTCTTTTCGCTTGAAATATCCTTCAGTTCAACGCTCATAACTCTGCTGCTTTCGTCGGAATCGATATTATTGAAATCAATTTTTCCGTTCAGCATTCCGTCTTTGCGGGTCAGTTCGGCAACAAAGCTTGTGCCGTTCTGACCGTCATCGTCTATTACTTTCCACGCAAACAAAAGCTCTTCCCTGTCGGAAATTATCTCGAAAGATACGGTGGACTCGCTGTACTTGACGGTCTGCATAACGGGCTTTCCCTTATGCACGGCGGTTTTTATTTCGAACCCGCTGTCAACAAGATGCTGTGCAAATTCATCGGCATGTTCCGCGATGTAATCGGCAAGTGCCGCCTGTCTTTCCTTCCATGTTTCCGCCTCCGTAACGCCGGTTTCGGAAACGATTGTGCTTTCTTCAGCATAAGCGCCGAGCATTACGAGCGCATCGCTGCCGTAATAGAACTCTGTCAGTGAACATACATAGTTAAAAAGTTCCTCATCCTCACGCATTTCCCCGCTGAGGGCTTTCAGCGCGGCCGCAATGCGCTCCTTATCGGGAGTGTATGTATAAACCTTGCAGCCCTTGAATTCCTTTTCAAGCAGCTCAAGCTTCACGGTCACGTTCTTTTCGACTTTAACATCATCATCGTCAATGCCGCCGAGAAGGATTTTGCCGTATCTCTTAACAAGGCTGTTGTACGCTTTTTCAATGTCGTCAAGCTTGGTGTACTCGATGGGGTCGTATTCGCCTGCATCTTCGTCCGTGAGTACCTGCTCCACAAGCCCCTTCTCGGTGACGTAATATTCGTTTGAAAGCTCCGGTACATAAAGACCCACGGTGTTCTCGTCCGCCGTCAAAACGCACGAAAGCAGGGGAGAGCCGTTATAATTCAGCTCACCGTTCAAAAGGTACTCGCTGCCTTCGGATTTGATTTTATAGTCCAGCGAAAGCTTGTTCAGAATATCGTTGAAATTCTGATTGTCGGTGTCCATAGAAACCGAAATGTCGGACGAAAAATCCCTTTTGACGGGTTGACCTTTGCCCTTGAGAACATCCGCAACCGTTGTTTTGCCCGACCACTCGGTTTTGAACATTTTTGCCTGCGCCATAAGGAACTGCTTTGACGGGGTGTTCAAAACGAGCATGTAAACAAGAGCCGCGCCAACGCCGAGCACAACGATGACTGCCGCGATAATTGCGGCAATAAGACCCTTTTTGCCCTTTTTCTTCTTTCCGTCGTCAACAAACTGCATCTGCGAACCGGCCTGCACGTTCTCCGCCGTCTGTTCACCGCATTCGCGGTTTTCTTCGCCGCAGCTGCAATTCTCCCCGCAATTGCAGGCTGTTTCACCCTCGGCATTGCTGCCGGAATCACATTCGACCGTTGCTCCGCCGCATTTGGGGCAGAAAGCATCACTGTCCTGCAAAATAAGGTTGCAGTTCTCGCATTTTTTCATAGTATTCCTCCCGATTTTTTCAAAGATACGGATCCAATGCCGCAATTTCAGCCGCATGTGTCGATTCCGTAATATTATATTACAGCAAAAAATACCGCATGTCAAGACATTTTTCCGTCCGCTGCGTTTTTACCCGTTTTTTGTTCGCATTCACCACGGCACGGTTTCTGCCTGTATTGTTCGCACGAATGCACAAATAAAAACCGACAGTTTCTGCCGCCACGGAAGAAACTGCCGACAAAATTTCGTCAAAACGCTGCCGATATTGCTTGTTGCATTTAATTATGTTCGGTACCGCCGCATTCCGGAAATTCTACGGTATTTTCCAAATTATACCAATGTCGCCGCTAACCTTTGAAAGCAGCTTCCGCGAACTCATGTTCAGCCGTCAATGCGGTCGAACAACCTGTCGATTTCAACAAGCTGTTTGATATTCCCGGTTTGAATCGCATCAATTGCGGCGGCAAGCTTTTCATCCCGCCAATCCCACCAGCGGAGTTTTTCCAGCGTTTCAATCGTTGAATCGTCGAACCTTCTGCGAATCGGCTTTGCGGGAACACCCGCAGCAACGGTGTACGGCGGCACATCCTTCGTGACCACGGCACGCGTGCCGATGATCGCGCCGCTGCCGATTTTGACACCGGACATTATCACGGCTTCATAGCCTACCCAAACATCATTGCCGAGTTCAATATCGCCTTTGTTGTCCCATGCTTCGCATATTCTGCTCTTATCAAGGTTCCATTCGTCAAAGAAAATCGGGAAGGTATAAGTCGAAAGCGAACGCAGCGTGTGATTTCCGCTTGTAAAAAGGAATTTCGCACCGCAGGCGATCGAGCAGAACCTGCCTATCTTCAGCCTGTCCCCGTTGATCGGATAACGGTAAAGGACGTTGTTCTTTTCAAAATCGCGCGGATCGTTCACAAAATCGTTATAAATCGTGAAGTCGCCGACCTCGATATTCGAATTGGAAACAACATTTTTGAGATAGACCGTCTGCCTGTCGCCGCTGCGCGGATAAATCAAATTCGGATTCACGGTTTCACCTCCATATATTGCCTGTATGTTTCAAATCCTGCGGCTTCACAGAACCGAACGGCGTCCCTGTTAAAACTCCATACATCCGGTTCAAGCCTTTCAAGCTTGCGTTTTTTAGCCTCCGTGCGGCAAAAATCAATCATTGCGGATGCAGCCCCGCGCCTTCTCAGAGCTGCATCAACGCCGAATTCGGAAATCCTGCAAAACTTTTCGGCGCGCCGACAGCATGATTCCTGCCGTTCGATGTACTCCGGTATTGCAAATCCGCATATGTCTCCGTCCATGCAGGCAACAACAACATCCGAATGCCGTATTTTTGTTTTCGTTTTCGTTTTTCATTTTGCTCACATCTTCTCTTTGTTTACTTCAATTATGCTGCGGCGTTCGGAAACGCCTGCCTTTACGGTTTACGGTCCGACTTTGGTTTGATGTTTCGTGTTCAGCCTTTCCGCAAACCGAACGATATGCTCATCCAATGCAAGAACCGTACTTTTTCTTTCATCATCGGTCTTTGCTCCGTCATACATGCTGTAAAGCAGGAACATCGGCCCGTAGAATTCAAGTGCAAGCTGCATCGCCTCCGCATCGGTTGACGCCGCACGGCGGAATATCCTTGCCATGTATTCCGCGGGACCCGCCGCAAGGTAGTTCTGATACAAATCCGCCATGGTCGAATCGTTGTACTGCTCAATGGTGAGCATCTTTCGGAATCGGGAAGAGAATCCGTCCTCCGTCCAGTGGCGGAACTGCGCAATGCTGTATCGGCGTATGCTGTCGAGCGCCGTGTTCATATACGCTTCGGCATATTCGTCGTCCTCCGCTCCCGGCATATCGTATTCCGCCGCACGTTCCGCATCCAACGCACTCATTCTGTCCAAAATCTTTTGAAAAATCTCGCGCTTGCCCGAATAGTGCTTATACAGTGCGGCTTTTGTGATTTTGAGCCGTTCCGCGATGTCGCTCATGGATGTTCCCGCATAGCCCTTTTCCGAAAAAAGCCTCAATGCTTCCTCGATTATCCTTTCCTTTGTATCACATGCCATCTTTTACCTCCGCACACAGCCGCATTATGCATACCGTCGGCTTCCTTCCGCCTTTGAATTTCGCCGCATCAAGTAACCGACCGATAACCATTATAGGTTTCGGTCGGGCTGAAGTCAATATGGGAATTGTTATTCCTTTTCGGCAATTGTGACAGTTTCTTGCCTGTCGAATCTGTTTTCAGTCGTTTTTATTGCAGTCCGCATTATTTCGGCAGCTTTCCGTTCTCCTTCCCAGCTGCCAAAACGCAACCGCGCTTGCAGCTGCAACATTCAATGAATCCACCCCGTGATGCATCGGAATCATCACGGTATAATCGCAAGAATCTATCGCAGATTGTTCAAGCCCCGTTCCTTCCGTGCCCATTACAACGGCAAGGCGGGGTTCCGCCGCAAGGCGCGGATCGTCAATGCTCACAGAGTCATTTTTAAGCGCCGTTGCAGCAAGCCTGAACCCGAGTGCTTTCAACCGTCCGAATCGGTTCCCTTCCTCGTCCGGCTGCAATCTTGCCCACGGAATCTGAAACACCGTGCCCATGCTGACCCTTATTGCACGCCTGCAAAGCGGATCGCAGCAGGTGGGGGAGAGCAGCACCGCATCCATGCCGAGCGCGGCGGCGGAGCGAAAGATTGCTCCGATATTTGTTGAATCAACAATTCCGTCCAAAACGGCAATGCGGCTGTGTCCAAATTCGCCCCCTTTCTTCGTTTACATGTATAAGAAGAAAGGGGGTGAGTTTATGAAGAAACGCTTTATTACGATTTCATTGGTCATTGTATTGCTCATATCTCTTTGCGCCAGTGTATACGCAGTTGAATCTCGCACACAGCAGGTATTCCCGTCGCTTTCTTTCAGCGGAACTACTGCAAATTGCTCCGTATCTGTATATGGTGATAACAAAATTGAAGTCACACTGGAATTGAAAAATGGCACAAAGTTGGTAGACAGTTGGAGTAGCAGCGGAACCAGTTATGTGATGCTTTCCGGCAGTCACAAAGTTGTCAGTGGGCAGACGTATACGCTCATCGCGTCCGGCACTATCAATGGTCGCACGTTCAACACCTCGACTACTGGCACTTGCCCATAATTACAGGAACTCCCACACATCGTTTTTATTTTGATGAATTTATACTAGTATCTTGATAATGGGGATGCGCTGCCATGTTATTTCGCAAGTCATTGCTCAATCATAAACGATTAGCCTTTCGTGTGTTTGTTTTCTGCATTTTAATAATAGCAGTTTTCTCCGCATGCAGCACTCAAAAAACTGGATACTCTAGTGTATGCGGCCTATACATCAGGACAGAAAGTGGTCAGAATGTGCTGATCGATCAAGCTGGCTCCATTGTCCTGATGCAAATCGCGGATACGCCAGACCTTAGCAATGACGTATTTTCCGGATTGTTGACTGGCTACAAAATTAAGGTAACGATGGCAAGCGTTCCTTACGAAGAACATGATGGGTATTATGTGATTAACGTGTACGATGTAAAGTGTCTGTCCAAGGAACAAGCGGTTATTGACATTGCTACGATAAGCAGAATTGAATCTTTGATGTTCGATTCTGTATAATTTTGAGGCTGAAAAGATATGAAATCCAAAATCATCCGCACATTTTTAACCGCAATTCTCGTACATATTCTTCTTGCCATCACGCTTTACTACACACTGGGATGGGCAGACGAACTACCAGATGAACTGACTGCCAGACCTACGCTTGTACTGCTAGGCACATTTGCGTCCGCAATGATATGGTTCAATAATCTCCGCGTGTTGTTTTGCGTCATCGATGTAAGCGATAGAAAAAGTATTGAGAAAATACTGTTCACGCAGTTAAGCCTGTGGATCCTGCTGCCGATCCTGTTTGGTGCAATTTCCTATGCATTGATGTACCAGCGGTGCGCAATCAGCCCATGGGATGAACTAAAGTATTTTCTGATTTTTCAGTGTGACGGCTGGATCTGCTGCCTTGTAGGGAAGCGCTGTATTCCAACGGCAACGGATGCTATTTGATTTCATTGCAATAAACATAGAGGGGATGCCCGAATACCGGGCATCCCCTCACTCTGTCATGTGTCAAATACGAAACTCACGGATGCAAACACAGAACTGCATACACAATTCCTGATATAAATCTTCGTCAAAAATCCCATCAACGATTGCCTCTTTGACGAGCAGCGGTCGGTACATCTCAAGCAGAAATTCTACTGCATAATTATCTCCTTGCTTGGCAGAAAGCATTTGATGCAGGAACGTCATTCAAAATCCTCCATTTCCTTCCTGAGTCGCTGCAATGTGCGATAGTAAATTGCAGCAACTCCTTTATAGCTGAGTCCAAGTTCTCTAGCCAATTCCGTGAAAGGCCGTTCTTCAATCACTCTGGCAAGGAAAATATAACGTTCCCGTGCCTTCATATTCTGCAAAGCCTGAAGAATCTGTTGGCACTTTATCTGTACGTCCATGTCATGAATGAGCTGATCTTCATTCTGCTGCACATAAGAAAAGATCTCATTCGTTTCTGATGCTGTTTCATGCCGTATGAGGTCGTACCGCTTTGCAAGAACCTCAATTCTTTTTCGACGAAGCGATACCTGCAAATAGGCGGTAAATCGATTCTGAATGTAATGTTCTTCACTTTTTCCGTCATTTTTATATTGCATGTTTCACCCTCCGTATCGTTCTGTTCGGTCACAACAGATTGATACGGATAGGTGGACTTCGGCAGCGAAAGCCGCCGCGAACGGCAAAAAAAGGACAGCCGATCCACGCACATTGCGTAGAAAGATCGGCTGCTTTAGAAAATAATCTACGAAGTCGTATCCAACAGATCACCGCGAAGAATCGGAACGATTCTGGAGGTGATCTGTGTTTTTGCAGAGACTTGCGGGAGTAACGCTCTATTTCATGTAAGCAATGTGCCACGCAGTCAGTGACATTCGGTATACGACTCGAATCATACCTGCAGTTGTTCGTCGTAAGCCTTTCTGTCCGTGGCCCATGAAGCCTGTTTTCAGACTTCTGCCGATAATTTGGAGTTTGTGCTGTTTTTTAATCTATGACGTTTTCCCCTCCATTCCCCTCATAAAAATATAAACAAATGCGATAAAGCCAGAAGATTGCTGATATGGTCAGTATCAGCCGCGAATGTAATTGGCGGTATTCCCGCACGCAGGAATACCGCCAAGAGTGCGTTCAGTCAGTCAACTGACAATCGTTGCATACAGGTAATCGTCAATGCAATCGCCCACGCGGTCGATTAGAATATCCGCAGCGCACAACGGTAATTTTCCTGATCGGACGCGCGCATACTGCACGGGAAGATACTGGCTGAGCAGCGCAACAGGAATACCAACGGTATCCAAATTTTCAAGAAGTGTATGGATAGACTGCTGTACCTTTGAATTTGTCAGATAGTATCTGGCACGGTCGGAGAAGCTGAATGCGCGTGCATAGCGCTTCTGCGTCATATCGCCATGATAATATTTCGCCCACTGCCCTTTATCCTCCAGCATGACCTGCTCCAGCGTCTCACGGAAGCAGGACAGCGGGAGATCGTGCATGGCGTACAGCTCGCGCTCGATCTGCTCCAACGCAAAGAGACCTTCGCGCAGCGCAAACGTCAGTGCCGGACCGACTTTCAAAATAGCAATACCGTCTTCTACCATCTCACGCAGGCACTTACGCGGCTGATAGTCCGTCGAATGCCCCTCAAAAACAAGACCGGGATGGCTGCTCAACGATGCCATCAGTTCAGCGGCCGCAGGGCGCTTGTATTCGATCACGCTCTCGTCGGCAAACTCGACACCCGGCTGCACAACAACGGCGATGACGCGCTTCCATGCGTCTGTCAGACCGTGCGCAGCAAAGGCGCGTTCAAACTCTGCAAGTGTCTGCTCGCAGTCATGCGGGGTTGTGACTGTGACACTATCTTCATTTTCCTGTGCGCCGCCGGGGATGGGAACCTCGCTGCCAATGACATAGACAGGCTTCGGCGCGTTCGGATGTGCTGTCTGATATTCCGCAAATGCTACTTCTGCTACGCCGCAAAGCTGTGCGCCGCGCCGTGCAATCGTACTGTCCGGCAGACGTGCATTTTGGTCATCGCTGGCAACACGCATACTGGTGTCGATATGTATTTTTGCAAAGCCAGCCAGCACATAACCGCGAATCAGTTCTTCCGCATTTGCCATCGCTGCATCTTCCGGGAGATTCTGCCACGTCAGAGGACCAAGATGGTCACCGCCGCACAGAACACGCTCAGCTGGCATACCTTCTTCGGCTGCAAGGCGGTCAAGAAACGCGCGGAAATCAGACGGTGTCATGCCCGTATAGCCACCATTCTGGTTGACCTGATTTGCCGTGGCTTCGACCAGCACGACTGTATCATTCTCTTTTGCGCGGCGCAGAGCAGCGCGAATGACATACTCGTTGGCGCTGCAACAGGAATAGATACCTTTTTCTTTTGCAGCGTTTCTTTTGTGTAAAAGCTCAAAAATCGGATTCTGAATTGTGCATTTTGTCATATTTTTCTCCTTTTTAGGGTGTGGAAAAGCCCGGCAGAGACCTACCGGGCTTTCCCTGCTTTATGAGGTGATCTGATTATGGAGAAAGGGGATTGAGAGTTTGATTATTTCGCGGTCTTTCTAGCCTTCAGTTCTTCCATGATTTCGGCGTGACGCTTTTCGGTCAGCTTATAGAAGAACATCGGAATAACACCCAGAATAACCACGCCAGCAACAACAAGCGAATACATGGTATGGAACGAATTCAGAACGTGTGCGCTCTGCTCAACACCAGGCGTATAACCAGTCAGACCAATCGTGGCTGCAACTGCGATGCCGGAAATCGCCATAACGCACTTTGTAACGAAGCAGCGTGTCGAAGTAATCATCGCTTCGTTGCGCTGGCCAGTCTTCCATTCGCCGTATTCAATCGTATCAGCCATCATAGCATTGACGCAGACCATCAAAGCACCGAGAGCTGTCGAGGAAATTGCCGAGCAAATGAAGATGCTAATGACATTCGTCCAGCCAGAGAAGAACAGGAATACGTGTGCAATAGCGAGAATGACAACGCCACCATACATGCAAGCCTTCTTGCCTATGCGCTTGGAAAGCATAGTGAACAGGATCGCACCGACAATCTGCGCAACAAGACCAATCAGGCTGGCGATGCTCATCAATTCCAGGTTGCCAACATTATACGTGAAGTAGTAATAGTTGAAGCCACCCTTCAAGATCATGCCAAGCAGGAAGCACAGGTTGGAAAGCTGAACGCAGAGCAACGGCTGGTTTGTAAAGACATTTTTAAGAGCCAGCTTCAGACTGAACTTCTCAGTGTCATCGGGAACAACGTGCTCGCGAACCATCTTGAAGCAGCAGAAGTACATAATAGCTGCAAATACGGCGATGATTGCGGCAATCGTAAAGTAGGAAGTCCATTCAAATTCGCCTAACAGCGTAAGGCCAATCGGCATTGCGACACCAATGATACCAGAAATCGCATTAGAGAATGTTGTCGTTGTGCCAATGATACCATCGCGTTCTTTGGGGTTACTGGTCATCGCAGCCGGCAAAGACCAGAACGGAATATCGACCGCTGTAAACGCAATACTGCCAGTCAGAACGTACAAGAGTCCGGCGAAAACGCAAAGACCAGTCGTTCCGAGGAAGCTCGGTTTCAGGAAACTCAATGCCATTAGCAAGCAAAACAGCGGACCTGCACGCAGTACCCATGGACGGAAACGACCCCATTTACTTCTGGTGCGGTCAGCAATGACACCCATCGAAATATCAGTGAACGCGTCAAAAATTCTTGCACCGGCGAGAAGTGCGCCAAGGAAAGCCGCAGGAAGTGCCAGAATATCCGTCATAAACGGGGTTGCCCATGTCGCCCATAAGGTGTAAGCCGAGTCATGCCCAAGTACACCCAGCGCATGTCCTAACTTTTCTTTTTTAGTGCACATTGTCGCTTCTTCATGTACACTGGTTTCAGTGACAGTGTTTGCCATTGTTCCTCTCCTTTTTCTTTTATCTGAAATAGTTATTTATCACATCAATGGTATTTGGGAAGCCAATCACCATGCGCTTCGATCAGATCGTCTACCATTGCACGGATCTCATCAATACTCAGTTCGGCACTGGCGTGCGGATCAAGCATTGCGGCCTGATAGATATAATCCTTTTTACCAGTAAGCGCTGCATCGACAGCTACCTGATGCACAGTGATCTGACGCAGGTTTAGGGCAGCCAGTTGGTGCGGAAGGGCACCGATGTGGCATGGCTGAATGCCGCCCTCGTTAGCAAGGCAGGTCACTTCGACGCAGCAATCGGCCGGAAGATTGTCAATCAAGCCTGTGTTCATCACGTTACCGCCGAACGAGAAAGGCTTACCAGTTTCGATTGCTTCAATAATGCTGGCTGCATACTCGTTACTTCTAGTGTGCGTCAGGTTCTCATTGTGGATCAGCTTCTCTGCCTGGGCTTTCCAGGCTTTTGTCTGTGCAATACAACGGCGCGGATATTCATCCAGCGGGATGTTGTATCGCTCAATCAATTCAGGATATGCTTTCTTGATAAAGTACGGATAGTACTCTGCGCTGTGTTCGCTGGATTCCGTGACATAGTACCCAAACTGTTTCATCAGCTCAAAACGTACCATATCATCGTGATCATCGGGAGTGTGGAGTTCCGGCGTTCTTGCGTTCAAGACCTCAGCATACTCCGGATAAAGCATAGCAAGCTCTGCAAGCGGATCTTTAATCGGACCAGCGAGTGCGCGGCGCTTGATTTCGGGGTAGTAGTCCTCACCGTTGCGGGTAATCTCCAAAAGCCATGCCATGTGGTTAATACCAGCAATCTTATAATTCACGCCATCCTTGGGAAGATCGAGACGCCCAAGAAGCATTGGAACGCAGGACTGATGAGAGTGGCACAAACCAACAGTCTTAATATCGGTATAACGGTTCCAAGCAAGTGTCAGCATAGACATTGGATTTGTATAATTGATGAACAGCGCATCGGGGCAAACCTTTTCCATGTCAGCTGCAAATCCCTGCATAACTGGGATTGTACGCAGTGCGCGGAAAATGCCACCAATACCATTTGTGTCACCAATCGTCTGCCGCAGACCATATTTTTTAGGCACTTCAAAGTCTGTAATCGTGCAGGGATCGTAGCCGCCAACCTGAATCGCATTGCAAACATATTTTGCACCGCGCAAAGCTTCCAGTCGATCCGTATATTTCACGATTTTTGCTTTGCCGCCATTTGAATTGCGGTTGATATTGCTTAGCATCATGTAGGATTCTTCCAGACGCACCGGATCAATATCGAACAGCGCGTATTCGTATTCACGCAGGCAATCCGTTTGCAAGCAGTCCCCAAGGACGTTTTTAGCGAATACACTACTCCCTGCGCCAAGAAATGTGATTTTGTTCATTCAGACTTCTCCTTTATGTTTCATTTGAATAAACCAAATAGTCGATATCGATTACTGGTGATTCACAAACGATTCTCAGCACATGACTACCAGCGGAAAGCCCGGTACGTTCAAATAACAACTGCTGTGCTTCAAATGCGCCGTTTACGTTAACTTCTTGAATCAATACATCATCGATGTAGACGCGTGCAGTTCCAAAGTTTGTGTCGTGCTGGCCGTACCAACGAATGGCAGTTCCATTGAAAGCGAATTCTGCGGTGGCACCAGCTCCGCTCGCATATCGGGCCGTCCCATTCTGGAAAGAATCATTTTGATCATCATTCCAGCTTCCGGTGTATGTGATGCGATTGTCCATAGCATCGACAATTACGTTTTCTTCTTGCTCGGAAGGAAGATAGGAAAAATAGTCCAAATTGATATTCCAAGCGTTTCGTGCAAAGCGGATAGTATGCTCGCCATCTGTCAGACCAGTTCTTTCAAACATCAACTGTCCTGTTGCAGCCTGACCGTATAGAATAACATTTTCAACGAGTTCACCATCTAGGTAGACATCAGCTGTGCCAAAATTAAAACTCATTTCAGCGTAAACACGAACTGCCGTTCCTGTGAATGTGAACTCAGCGTATGCTCCTTCAGCGCTTGTCTTCATCGCTTTACCCAGATTGAAGTTTTCGTCCTGATACTCTTCCCAAGCGCCCACATACGTTATGCGCTCTGAAGTAGCATCGACTTTTTCATATTCTGGTTCAATTGTTGCTGCTTCATAGGCAAAACGGTCAATATCAATGACACCAGATTTGCATACAATTTTGATTGTGTGTACTGCCGGAGTCAAATCCAGCGCCTCAAACAGGCGAACGCCAGTTTTTGCAGTACCGTATGCATTTACCGTTTCAACATATGTATCATCAATATACACATCAGCGGTGCCGAAGTTCGTATCCTCTTGTCCATACCAGCGAATCGCTGTGCCAGCAAACGAGAATTCTACGGTCGCGCCCACTTCGTTGGTATAGCGTGCTGTACCTTCACTAAACGAAGAACTAGCATCATCGTGCCAAGTTCCGGTATAAGTAACATCTGCACTTCTGTCATCAACCGAAGTAAAGCCATAGTCAGGGTCAACAACTTCTGGATCGGGCGTTGTAATTTCAACCGCTTTTACGAGAAGACTGTCAGTAAAGCGCGCTTCAAAGGTGAAATTATCTCCAGTCAGATTTGTGGCAACAACTCTATTATTGACATAGTCAACAATCCGGTACATTTTCGCCGGATTCAGTCCCTTTAGCTCGATTGCCGGGTAACCAGTTGGCGCGTATTTCGTACCATCACGATAGAACGCATAGTACATCATACCATCCTTTTCAACGACATACGTCTCATATGGATCAAATCCATAGCTGTAAAGGTCGCCCACAAATCGTCCGCGGTGCAGCTGCTCTGTATTTGCAATGTCGAGCCATTCTTCATACTCGGCTTTGGCGGAACCAGTCAGATCTCGCTTCTCGATTAAAACGGAACCTGTACCGACAGAACTGGCATACCAAATGCTATTGTGGTCTGCGGTGACTGGGAAATAATCTCCCATCAGTGCTTTATAAGCTTTAACACGCCGGCGAGTTTGATCCAACGAAGTGGGGTCTGCTGTCGCAATCTGCGTCATATATGGAAGACTATAATAATCTTGTGGAGTGCCACAGTTGCAAAGTAAATTAAACACATCAGGATTGTTGGCAATCATCGCTGCATGAGTTTGCTTGTAAAACTCAGCTTGTTTTTCAGTGGATTCTTCAGGGTAGGCATGATTATGCGAAGCATCATAACACTTGGGCATGCTCCACAAGTAATCGCCTTTGAAGCCGTCAAACCCCCAGGTATTCATAGCTCGATTTACAAAGCTAATCTGGCTAGCCATTGCACCTTCTGACATTGGACAAAGCGCATACCCCAAACTCGGATTTACCCCGCCGCCGGGAGTCGGCAGACGTGCAATACTTCCATCTTCGTTTTTGACATAGTACTCAGGATGCTGATTACGCAGATTGCTGTTGATACCACCATCGCAAGGACGCCACCAAAGAATTGCCGTCATCCCATGTGCATGGATTGCATTCGTCAAACGCTGCGCATCCGCCACGCCATTTGGGAATTTGCTTGCGCTAAGCTCCCAGTCACCAGCGTAGGTATACCAACCATCATCCAATGTGATCTGCTTGACACCAGCAGCTTCCAATTCATCCAGCTTACCGATAATCAGATCGATTGTCCAGTTGAAACCCCAACCCCAGCTTTCCCAACGGAGATCATAGCTGCTGTCCGGAATGCTTTCGCGCGAAGGCATTACCACGTCAACGTATTCCATGGCGTTTTTGTAATCCCGTAAGCCAACAAAATAGTCGCCCTTGTGGACTGCAATAAAGCTCTCGCCAGCCTCGACCGTTGTGTTAGCGGCAATAGTTTTGCCCGGCCACTTAATGGAAATTTGCGCAGAGTTCAGCGTCTCTTCAATAGGTGTATGAACTTCACGTCTGGTCGTGGACGCATCACCAACGGTAATACCACCATTTGCCGAGTAAATATCCGCAACCGGGATAGACGCCGCAGTAGAATCTTGCTTATTCTCACGCATAAAGGTCGTGGAATCACTCAGATCAATTTTCTGAATGGTGTCATAATAGTGCATCGGGCCTTCGCCGCCGCCATTATAGCTCCAAATCGTGCTTGTATTGTTTGCAAGCGAAAAGACGTTATCAACGAACCAAGTAGGCGTTACTGCTGTATCGCCAGCGCTGTACGTTGTCTTAGTGTAAATGATGTCGGCAACATCAGCAGACACCTCCAATGTGTAAGTCCGTGTCAAACCGGTGCTCGGACTGGTCGAGGTAATTGTCATTCGCTGGTCCGTTCCCTGTACACCGTTTACACTTGCTACTACGGTGCAGGTGTGATTCGTAAAGTCCTGAACAGCCTGTCCGTTAACAACGGGATATCCCATCGTTGAGGAATGGCTCATCTGGAGTTCATTCTCACCATCAACTTTGTAAAGCGCAATAGTTGCGGTTGCTTCGTCAAAGACTACTTTCACGCCACCACCGCTGATGGATTTTACGTTTGCGTCTGTTGCAAAGACGCTGCCAGTAAGCACCTGCATACATAACAGCAGGCAGAGGAACAGCGCGATTGCTTTTTTAAGCTGCATGGTCGTCTCCTTTCATTGTTCACGCAATATGGTGGACATTTGTATGTATTCGGTTAATTTGCGTATGCAAAGTAATCGACGTCAATCGTCGCGCTCGCGCGAACAATGCGGATCGTATGCTCACCGGCAGTAAGACCTGTTCTGCTGAACAGCAGCTTTTGTGAAGCCATTGACCCATAGACGTTTACAGTTTCAACCAGAACGCCGTCAATGTAGACGTTTGCTGTGCCGAAATTCGTATCATTCTGCCCGTACCACTGGATCGCAGTGCCGGTGAACGTAAACGATACGGAAGCATTCGCGTCCGACGTATATCGGGCTGTGCCGTTGAGGAACGTGGAGCCGCTGTCGTCATGCCAAGTTCCGGAGTAAACGAGCGATGCGTCCCGGTCATCAACAAAGTGATATGTCAGCTCGGGCGTTTCACCAGTATACTCATAGACATTGATCTCGGCTGCCGTACCAAAGCCGCCGGCACCGGCGATGACTTTCAGCTGAATTGCCGTAGCATCGACCGGATCGAATGTCACGACCTTGTCGGTGTGATCTTCTGCCCAGCCGCCGCTCGCAATCAGAACCGCTTCGCCGCCGTCCTGAACTGCATACAGTTCATACTGCGTCACAATACCGTTCGTACCAACCTGACGTGGGGTGTAAACATATCTGCCAACCGTTCTTGTCTGGTTGAAAGAAACCGTCAGCGTCTGCGGAAGATCGACTTTCGGGTTGTATGCGGTGTGCCAGATCGTAGAGCTGTTTCCATCCAACACATAGGAAGCAGGGCCCTCACTGGTGCTTGCGTGTTCACTGGTTGCCGATGCTGTCATGGTAGACTGCGGAATCAAAGAGAACACGTTCGGCTCCACCGTCAGCTCCAACGTTGCCGTCAAGCCTTCCCGTGTTTCACCAATGATGTTGACTGTGCCCGCACTAATCGTTGTCACAACACCATGCTGATTTACCGTTGCCACTGACGGATCGCTGGAACTAAACTTGACAAGCTGATCCGAGGTATCTTCCGGAAGAAACGATGCCTGCACCGTGGTCGTATCACCCGCATAAACCTTTGCGTTTGCATTATCCCGCGTAAGCGTCATACTCGTGCCGGGAATCAGTGCTGGAACCGTATACTCGGAATCGTTCATCAGCGACTTCATCATTGCTATGTAGCTGTTCGATGCGTAGCCGATCCTCCAAATACGGTCGTCCTGATCCTTGGCTTGAAGCGTTTTGTTGCCGCTGGAATCTGCAACGAGGATATTATTCGTATTCTTCTGGAGTGCGCTGTACCACACACGGATCATGCCGTTGCCGACTTCTTCGCCCGGATCATAATAGAAGCTGGAGCGATAGATTTGGAAATCATCCCAGCTACCATCCTCGCCCGGAGAGAGCAGCGGCTTATTGCCAACCGGTTCCCAGTTCAGACCGTCTTTGGATTTTGTGAAGTGCAGAACAGAGCCGTCAGGATTTCCTCCTGAAAAGCACTGGGAGATACAAAGGAACTCTTTCAGTTCCGGGACATACTGAACATCCTGATGCCACGGAGCAAGCTGCTGACCACTTTCGTTCGTGCCGAGGAAGTTGTTGACACGAGTGGGCTGCCCCCAAGTGATTCCGTCGTCGGAATAGCGCAGCTCTACAAAGTTGGACTGGCCGTTGTTATAGCCAACGTCACCGGTGTTGTTCGACCACATCATAAAAATGTCTCTGAACGAATCATAAACGAATGTCGGTGAGAGCATATCGTATCTTGCACTGGAGGTAACTGCCGGGATGAAATCGGTCGGTCCGCTTACAACCTGACGTTCTTCTTCCGTTGTCGGCTTTGTCCATGTGCGCGTCTGCGCATCATAGGTAACGGGAATACCCCAATGAACACCGTCGTAAGAGATTCTGAGGCGAACCTCTGCGCCAACGCCGCCGGCCTGGTCATCCGCCCAGTTCCAATAACCCATCATGGCATCCATTTCCGGGTTGTAGATCATATCCGCATCGCAGTTATGGTATCGTGTCGAGGACGGCTGCGGATCGATCGGATTCGTCAGGCCGACCGGCGCTTCCCAGTGAGCGCCATCGTTGGATGCTACAATGGACGGATTCTCATAAATAGAAGTTCTTGTGACATTGGGCGTGTAAATTGCCCAGTAACGGTAACCATTCCATGCCTCGTCCCGTACAACAACATCTGGGTGTGTGACCTGGTTTGGAAGATGGTGGCTGTCTTCATAATACGCGGGAAAATTCTGATAACCGGTTGCCTTCACCAGCGGAGGATCTGTGACCTCTGCCGCAAGAGCAGTACAGGTGAATGTCGACGGAATCAGTGCGAGGGTTAGAGCCGCTGCAAGAAGTTTTGACTTGAGGCGTTTATACATTTTCGTTTCCCTCCAATATCGGCGCTGTATTATTTTGTGACTGCTGTGTTTCTGTAAGGTCGCCTCCTTGCTCGTTTTTGGACTTATATTTGTGGTTCAAATATAAAAATCAGCCGAGCGAAATATATGCGTCCAGACCCTTGGGCTGGTCCGGGTTACCGCCGAGAGAAATCGACTTGAGCAGTGCCGTCATCTGTGCAAGGTAGATGAACGGAATGCCCCATGCGGCAAAGCTTTCAATACCGGAAATCTGAATGTGCGCCGCAGCGCCATAAACATTTTCTTCATGCTCGGAAACTGTCACAACGGTTCCACCGTGGCCGATCACATCGCGCACCATTGCGCCCTGGAGTTTTTCTTCGCCGGGTCTGAGCAGCATGACCGTGATCGTCTTTTCGCCGCTGATGACGATGGGCCCGTGCCGATAATCGAGCAGGTGAAAGTAGCGGCCGGTCAGCATGGCAATCTCCGTAAAGGCCAGCGCACCTTCTTCTGCAATGCCGCACACCGGCCCGTCTGCCAGCACAACAGCATTTTCCCAGCCGCGCACCGCAATCTCTTCCAGAACGGGACGATACTTCTTCTGGAACGCTTCATTGTTTGCCGTCGCAGCAAACACGCTCTTCCAAAGGGTTTCGTCCTTGGCGTACTTTGCAGCCAGCAGCAGCGATGCTGCGTAGAGGTTCGTGACCGTGCGGGTCTGGCAAACGCTGTTGTCGTGACACCACGGCATACTCAGTTCCAAATCGCTCATCGGCGTGATGTCATTGTCGTTTTCTGCGTTGATAGAGATGATTGGGCAGTTCAGCAGTTCTTTGATCTTCTGCGCAGCCCACACCATTTCAGAGGTGCGGCCGGAACGGGAGAGCATTAAGACGATGCTGCCGCGAACGGTTTCCTGCCAGGACACGGGATCGGCAATGTAGTCGCCGGCCGGAATCGCATTTGCGGTCGTCTCCGGATAGGAAGCCAGCAGCGCGGCCGCGCTCTTGGAGAGCATATAGCTAGAGCCGCAGCCCATGATCGTGAACTTTCTCTGCGGATTTGCTGCAAAGAATGCTTCAATCTTTTCTGCATTCTCTTCAAAATACTTGCAGGTCAAATCGAGCGCCACAGGCGTATCGAGGATTTCCTTTTCTGTCAAAAACATAGATTTACCTTCCTTTATCCTTCAAAATTATGGACTGCCAGCAGCCATGCACCTTCGACACCGGATTTTTTCGGCGCTTCCAATGCGCAGCGCAATGCAGTAACTTCTCTTTTCAGCGGCGCCAAAATCAAATCGCCGGTCTGGAACAGTCCGCCGGAGTAGGAAACCTTTGTTCCGTCCGGGAAGCGCAGTTCTCTCTTCAGAGCTTGCACCATCAGCGCAAGCTCATGTGCTGCGCACTCGTACAGAGCAATCGCTTCTGCGTCGCCTTCCTGAGCAGCCTGCGCCGCAAAACGCTGAAATGCGGCAACTTTGTCGCGGTACGGCGCATATTCCCGTATAACGAGATCAATAAAGTCCATATCATCGGCAAGCCGAAGCTCCTGCCGCACGATTTCATACAGAGCGCCTTTTGCCGCTCTTCCATCGGCTTCTTTTGTAAACAAACTCATGGCTTCTTTACCGATCCAGTAGCAGGAGCCCTCGTCTCCGAAGAACTCATTCCACCCACCGGAGCGAGCCGCATGACCAGATTCGTCCTTTGCAAACGCAATGGAACCTGTCCCGGCAACAATATGGATTCCCGGCTGACATTCCAACGCACCTGCCCAACCGACTTCTACATCATTCACAATGTGGAGCGGAGCTGGGACCAGCGCCTTTCGCAGACTATCTCGCATGGCTTCATCCTGCCGGGCATCTTCGCCGTAGCAAGGAAGCCCGATGCAAACACCTGCGCAATCGGTAATCTGTGCGCCAACTTTTTGCAGGCTGCTTTTCACGCCATCTGCAATCATTTTTGTTGCGCCGTCTACGCCGAGCATCTGATAGGAGCAGCCAGAGGTCAACTCCGTACCCATTTCACCGCCCGTTTTCGTGGCTGCCATGATCGCGGGTTTTGTTCCGCCGCCGTCAACGCCGACATACCATTTTTTCATGTCGTTCCTCCGTTCGGAATCCGTGTTTCTTGTTTCTTTAGTCATAGTGTATAGAAATTAGCGTTCTGTGTCCAGCGATTTTGAAATTTGAAACAAATTCGCCAGTTGTATCTTGTTTTTTTAGATACAACTGGCGCAGTTGTATCTAATTTACGCTAATTAGTTAAGGAATTATCAATAAAATAACAATAGCATTTTTACAAAAAATGCGTTAAAATTGATTTAGATACTTTTGCAAAGGAGGCTTTCCTGTGGCTACTAACGCGCTCTATGTCTCCATCTATCAAGAGATCCTGCTTGACATTCAAAATGGAAAATACGTTGAGAATGAGCCTTTACCCAGTGAAGAAAGTCTATGCCGCAGCTACAACGTCAGCCGCACAACAGTTCATAAGGCATTGGATATGCTGAAAGATGCAGATGTGGTCTACTCCGTGCAGGGCAATGGTGTATATGTCAAACCTCACATGTTTGCGCAGCCACTTTCAAAGTTCTATTCATTTACGGACTCTCTGAAAAGTATCAATATTCTGATTCAAAATGAGATCATTGATTGTACGCTGGTTCGCGCGGATAAAAGCCTTTCGATTGCAACTGGGTATCCTGTTGGGACAATGTTTCATAAGCTTGTCCGCCTGCGCTCGGCAAAAGAGTATCCGTTAATGATCGAAGCAACCTATTTGCCGCAAAGCCGCTTTATGAGCTTGGATACGGAAATCCTGTCGCATGGTTCTCTGTATGAGTTTTTGCGTTCACGCTATGGATTCCATGCGGATCGTGCCAGCGAAACGCTGCGGCCGGTCATGCCGCGTCCGGATGAACGTGCATTGCTCTGCATTTCTGCAAATACGCCGTGTATGCTTCTTGAACGGTTCAGCTATGAAGGTGTTGTCTTAATTGAGTATACAAAATCAATCGTCCGCGGCGACAAATATACCTTCCAAGTGGAGTTTCAAAATCCCAAGTAACATCACAGTTCTGAAACAGCAGCCAGCATTTTTTGAACTGCTGGCTGCTGTTTTTGTATGATCTTGTTGTTTGTTCGCATATTCACATGACTAACATCTATACAACAAGAGCCGTCTCAATCGAGACGGCTCTTGCCTGCTTTACAAGCCACTCATGCAGAATCGCGCGACAAATCCATCATGCGAAGTGCTTCTTCCAGTTCAACAACTGCATATTCTTTCGCCAGTCCCGCCTGATATGTAGCAGCAGAGCCGTCCATGCAGAATGCTTCTGCGTCTCCGATATGTACCATACGGTCACATTCCTCAAGATAGAGATAAATTCTGCCGCCTATGTCCATAAAATATCCGCGGCCGTCGG
>OGPK01000222.1_pt1 | contig 65061 bp, 47 predicted proteins | sample 1552921 | NCBI WGS metagenome assembly OGPK01 (sample SAMEA2580264, study PRJEB22360) | human gut metagenome | biome: human gut; feature: human-associated habitat; material: faeces | place: Denmark | collected 2008/2010 | reverse complement strand
TTCTTTTTACCCACATTTTCCCCACTTTAATTATTTCAAATGCGGGTCTGGGTACAGAAAGAAAGGCTAAGTAATTGATAATTCATTACTTAGCTTTTTCTTTTTTTAATTCTCCTGCATTTTCCTATATGTGCAAAAAAGGATCAGTGAAATCTTTCAGTTCTTTTACGTTGATTTCTTTACTTTGCATCTGAAATGATGAAATAATTCAGTGCCACTTTAGGAAGAAGAAAGTGGTAACCGTTAGTTTTCATAATTGATGATGATTTGTTTTAAGCAAATATACAATTTTACCAGATCACTCCTCAGATTATTACGTTGATCCGTTTTTACGTTGATCCATATTCCGTAGAATATCAGCAAATTACAAAGAAGATAAAACAAAAGCGACAAGCAATTTTCACTGCTTGTCGCCTTATGTCGGAATGAGGCGACTCGAACGCCCGACCCCTACGTCCCGAACGTAGTGCGCTACCAACTGCGCTACATTCCGAATGCAATTTTTCTTATTTGCGGTTGCAAAGATATGTATATTTTAGGAACCAGCCAAATAAATAAGTGAAAAAATGGATAAAAATATTTTGATTCATTTTATAATGGAAAAATATTTGTAAACTTCAAAACTTTGCTTACCTTTGCAACCGCAAACGAGAAAGATTGGTGCCATAGCTCAGTTGGTAGAGCAAAGGACTGAAAATCCTTGTGTCCCCGGTTCGATTCCTGGTGGCACCACTTTTACAAAACGAAAAATCATGAAAACCGCTGAAATACAGTTATTTCAACGGTTTTTTCTTTATGTACTGCCCGCAAAAATGTGCAATTTGGTGCAATAAAAAATTGCTGATTCGGTGGTTTTTTTTGAGTCCCATGAAAAAACCACCGATATGTACCATACTTCACTTATTCTCAACGATTTGCGCGAATCATTTTCAGGGATGAAATTCTACATTTGCATACCCTACTGAATGACGGATGAAACACAACGTCTGCTACAGGCTTTCTTATCCGATGATAATGATTGTACCTACAGACGGATAATAGTAAGAGAAACAAAAAACGGTGGTTTTTTAGAGCCGGCAATAATAAAAGCCACCGAATTTAACATTTCTCTCCAGCCATCCGCTCCATCCAGGATTGACGAAATAACCGAATGTGCAACTTCAAAAAGAAAATGATCATGAAACAAGGAACAATGAACATTCTATTTTTCGTTCTGAAAACAAAACTGCTGAAAAATGGCGAGGCTCCAATCCTAATGAGGATTACCATCAACGGGCAATATGAAGAAATAAGAATACAGAGAAGCGTTCCATTAAAGAACTGGAATCCGGCCAAGGGATGCAGCAAAGGAAAAGACAGGGCTTCCATCGAATTGAACAACTATATTTCCGCCCTTACTACACGCGCATACGAAAAGCACAAGGAACTGACCTTTGAATCGGCATTGATAACTCCAAAGACGATATTAAAGCGTGTGTTCGAAAAGGATGAGACTGTCCGGACATTACTTGGAACAGTCAAAGAAGAAATTTCCTCTATGGAGAAGGTTGTTGACATAGACTATTCTCCCGTCACCATCAACCGTTATAAGAATGTGCTCAGAAAACTTGAAACGTTTGTGCCACGTTTTTATGAGAAGGATGATATTACATTCCATGAACTTTCCCCTGATTTCATCAAGGCTTTTGATGTTTTCCTGAAGACAGAAGCCGGACTGTGTCGTAACACAATAGTCCGTTACATGAAATGCCTGAAGAAAATCACCAATATGGCAATAGCCAAAGAATGGATGCGAAAAGACCCGTTTTACGGATATAAGATGGAACAGGACGAGACCGATCCGGTATTCCTGACAAACAACGAGCTTCAGGCTATAATGAACAGGGAATTTGATATTCCGAGGCTGGAGCTTGTCAAGGACATCTTTTTGTTTGCGTGCTTCACCGGTCTGGCGTTCGCTGATGTATCTACATTAAGACCGGAACATCTGGAGCAGGACAATAACGGTGACTGGTGGATAAGAAAAGGACGTGTAAAGCTGGAGAGAAGAAGAAAGTCAAGTTCCATAGCAAATGTTCCGCTTCTTCCTGTTCCATTGGCAATACTGAAGAAATACGAATCACATCCGATATGTCTTAAACAAGGGACATGCCTTCCTGTTGTCTGCAATCAGAAGGCAAACAGCTACCTGAAGGAGATTGCGGACTTCTGCGGCATCAAAAAGAATCTGACCACACATGCAGCCCGACATACGTTTGCTACTACCGTCACGCTGGCCAACAACGTTCCATTACAGGAGGTGTCTGCCATGCTCGGACACGCCTCCACAAGAATGACACAACATTATGCAAGAGTCATGGACAGGAACCTGAAGGAGAACATGAATATAGTAAGGAGCAAGATGGGGTTATAGAGATAAACTTACCCGGGTAAAATTAATTAGTGCATTTTTAATTCTGTTCTACGGTTTAGTGTTTTTACATCATACTATTAAAGTTGTCAGGACATTATATTGACATAATACTATATGTTATTGCATTATTATGTTATTAGGGTATCATGTCATTGTATCGTTATGTTGTTAGGGTACTACACTATTGTAACCATAGATACTCAATTCTATATATCAGTTTGTCACAAACAAACTGATATTTACATTTTTCATCAGGTAAATATGACTCTATTTTATAGCTATAAATGGGCATGGAGCCACAATCCACTTTAAGTGGATTCTCTGTTCAAACGAACAGAGCAAGTTGTGTTTTTGTCAGACAGAAAGTTTTCTGTCAGACAAAAACCAACTTACCCTCCCTAATGATCGGGGGATTTTCCTCCAAAGTCGGAAAATCTGAAATGGGGAAAATATCCGGATATAAATATTAGGTATAACATAGCGTTATCAAGGACTACTTTATTCAACATTTATTACTATATCAATATAATGCTATATTGAAAAATGAAATACTGTACAAATTGTAAGTATGATAGAACCAGTTTTTCATGCCTTTATCAGTACCCTCCTCCTACGGCATGATACAGGTCAATCACTCCCTGTATGATTTCGAATGTATCTTGCGCCAGTGTCAATTCTGCTTCCAGCAGACTCTGCCGGGCTGTCAACACCTCCAAATAGTTAGTAGAGGAATGCCGCATCAACAATTCCGTTTTGCGTACGGCTTCCTGTAAGGTCGAAACCTGCTGGTTACCATATTCCAAACGCATATTGGCAGCTTGCCATTTAGTCAAGGCATTATTCACCTCTTTCCCAGCATTCAACAAAGATTGCTGGAACAAGAGTAAAGCTTCTTCCTGCCTTGCTTTGGTCTGACGCAGATTGCTGATATTTATTCCTTTGTTAAACAAGGGCTGAACCAATGCTCCGATGGCATTGAACAACCAACTTCCAGGATTAGATACCAATTCTCCCGTATTGTTGGTCCATCCGGCTGTACCTGAAAGTGTAATACTTGGATAAAATGCGGCACGGGCGGCATTAGTGGCATAATATGCTTGCGCCAGATTCCATTCTGCCTGCCTTACATCAGGGCGGTTAGCAAGCAATTGTATGGGAAGACCAATCGAAAGCGTATCGGGAAACTGCTGTTCTTCCAAGGTGCCACGTTCGATATTCGTCGGAGAGACAGCCAATAGCGCAGACAAACTGTTTTCGGTTTCCCGAATGCTTTTCAAAATAGATACAGCGGAAGATTCCAACGCCAAACGATTTGCCTTTGCCTGAAGCACAGCCGCGTCATTGGCCTTTCCTGCCAGTTTCAAGGCCTGAATCGTTTGTTCCATTTTTTCCCAATTTTCTAAAGTCCGTTGGCTGATGTCCAATTGCCGGTCAAGCATTAACAACGTATAATAACTGCCTGCAATGGTAGCTATAAGTCCGGTACGGACGGCCTGTTCATAAGCACGGCTACCTTCAAGAGCCGCACGGGCTCCCCGTTTTGCATTAGTGATTTTGCCAAACAAGTCTATCTCCCAGCTAGCTGAAGCGGAAAGATTGTATGTTTTTCCGACCGTTTGCCCCTCCGTATGGTTTATGCCGCCTTCCGGAGTCAATGACAAGGACGGAAGATAGGAAAGCCGGGCATTCATCAACACGGCCTCGGCTGCTTCCACTTTGGTGCAGGCAATGCGCAGATCTGTATTTTGTCTTAATCCGATTGTAATCAAATCTTGCAGGTAAGAATCCGTAAAAAGTAGCTCCCAAGGTACTGATGCTATCGAAGTGGTATCCGGCTTTTCCACATCCCGGTACAGACTGTCCACGGCCACTTCCATTTCGGGCCGGGAGTACGGCTTATAAATGGAACAGCCTGCCATCAGACAAACCGTTCCTGCACACAACATATAATAAGAGAATGACTTCATTTTATTTGTTCTTTTCAAGGTTTTCCAATTCCATCTGTATCGCCCAGTCCGCATCCTTCTTTGACGTCTGTACGGGCTTCATCTTCTCTTGCCAGTATTGGAACACGATAAAGAGTATAGGGACGAAAAGTAGCAATGCGATGGTTCCTACAAGCATACCTCCCACGACACCGGAAGCAAGCGAACGGCAACCGTTGGCACCGACCCCGTGCGCCACCATCAGCGGAAGAAGCCCGAATATCATGGACAATACTGTCATCAGGATGGGACGTAGGCGGTCTTTGGCGGCAAAGTAGGCCGCCTGTACCAGGCTCATTCCCGCCCGACGGCGCTGGACGGCGTATTCGGTCTGAAGAATGGCAGTCTTAGCCAACAAGCCGATAAGCATAATCAGGCCTGTTTGCATATAGATGTTGTTCTCCAATCCGAACAGCTGAGCAGACAGGAAACTGCCCAACAATCCGCACGGAATGGCAAGTATGACAGAGAACGGAATAAGGAAACTCTCGTACAGAGCGCAGAGTATCAAATAGACCAGTACCAGGCAAAGGGCAAAGATAATCAGCGTATTGTTCGTTGTCTGGCTTTCTTCACGTGAGATACCTCCGAACTCGTATCCATAGTTGGCCGGCAGTACCTGTTCGGCTGTTTCCTGAATCGCTTTAAGTGCATCTCCCGAGCTGTATCCTCTGGCCGGTGTACCACTGATTGGAATCGAATTATACAGATTGAAACGGGAAACGTCCTGCGGCCCGTATGTCTTGGTCAGACGGACGAACTGCGCCAATGGTGCCATCTCGTCACCAGCACGGACATAGATATGACTTAGAGATTCTGATGTAACCCGATATTCCGGGCTGGCCTGTATCTGTACCCTGTACAGCTTGGAGAATCGGTTGAAATTGGATACATAACTCCCGCCATAATAATCGGAAAGCGTTTGAAGAATCTCGTTTGAACCAATACCTGCCTGTTCACATTTGGCGGCATCAATATCTACCCAATATTGCGGATAATTAGTAGCGAACGATGAATAAGCCGTCTCAATTTCAGGACGCCGGTTCAGCGCTTCTACGAAGTTGTCTGCCACCTGTTTGAAATCATTCAAATCGCCACCCAACTTATCTTGCAAATAAAGTTCAAAACCGCTGCCCATGCCATAGCCTGGAATCATGGAAGGTGCCATGGCGAATAAAGTGGCGTCTGGTACTTGAGAGGCAAAAGCGTAGATGCTGTCAATGATGGCATTTACTGACTGCCCTTCTTTTTTTCGCTCATCCCAATGCTTGAGAGAAATGAAATACATACCCATTGAGGGACCGGAACCGTTGAATGAATATCCCGTTACACTGGCATTGTATGCGATTCCCGGTATTTTGTCCACATAGCGGTTTACCCCCTGCATCACCCTCCGGTTTTCATGTAGGGAAGCTCCGGGTTTGGTATCCATACTGATCATCAGCGAACCCGTATCTTCATCAGGAATCAGCCCCTTTTTAGTGGTTTGCATCAGAAAGACAAGCAGCAATGCGATTACGGCCATCGTTCCCCACATCAGCCATTTACGTCTGATAAAAAACAGAACAGACTGCATATAGTGTTTGGAAAGAGCCTCGAATGTGGCATTGAACGCCTTGCGGAAACGGGCTGCAAAATTGTCTTTTGTATTCCCTAGCTCGTCCCTGTATGGGCGAAGCAACAGGGCGCAAAGTGCCGGAGACAGAGTGAATGCGTTAATCGCGGAAATGCCCACCGCCACCGCCATGGTGATACCAAACTGCTTATAGAACTCACCGGAAGTCCCTCCCATCATGGAAACGGGTATGAATACAGCCATGAAAATCAGTGTTGAGGTGAGGATGGCCGATGATACACCTTTCATCGCATCGTTGGCAGCCATATACGAAGACCGGTAGCCCACGTCAAAACGGGCTTGAACCGCCTCGACCACAATAATCGCATCGTCTACCACCGTCCCGATAGCCAGTACCAGGGCGAACAAGGTCAACAGATTGATGGAGAAGCCGGCCACGACCATAAAAATGAATGTACCGATGATGGACACCAGAATGCTGACTGCCGGTATGAAGGTGGAACGAAGGTCCTGCAGGAATACATATACGACCAGTACCACCAGCAGGATGGCTTCAAGCAAAGTATGGAATACCACTTTCATGGAAGCCTTGAGAAATAGGTTCGTATCATTCAGAGTCACAAACTCCAAACCTTCGGGCATGTCTTTGCTGATTTCCTCCAGCACCTTGTCAATCTCGTTGATGGTCTGCGATGCATTGGAGCCAGCCTTCTGATAAATCATGGCCATGGCAGCAGGCTTCCCGTTCATTTCTGTCGTATAATTGTAAGCCTCGTCACCCAATTCAATATCCGCCACTTCTTTCAGGCGGAGAACCTTACCACCGGGCAGTGAACGGATGACCAGTTCACCGAATTCTTCGGGTGTGGAATAACGGCCGCGGTATTTCATCGTATATTGATAGGCATTGTCATGATTTTCGCCAAAGGCTCCGGTCGCCGCTTCAATATTCTGTTTTTCCAATACCGCCGTAATATCCGATGGAATAAGTTTGTATTGTGCCATTTTGTCGGGCTTCATCCAGATACGCATGCTGTAGTTGGAACCGAAAAGCATCATGTTGCCTACACCACCGATACGCTTGATGCGCGGCTCTACATTGATATTCATGTAGTTGTTCAGAAACTGAAGATCGTATTTTCCGTTGGGGGAATAAAGGGCAAAGGTCTTCAATTCGGCGTTCTGCTGCTTCATCGTCGTGACTCCGATTTTAGTCACCTCGGCAGGCAGAAGGCTCAAGGCGGTAGACACGCGGTTCTGCACGTTTACGGCTGCCATGTCCGGATTGCTGCCCTGCTTGAAGTAAATATTCAGGGAGGCATCGCCGCTATTTGAGGCGGAAGAAGTGATATAGGTCATGTCCTCCACACCGTTGATGGACTCCTCCAAGGGAATGATGACGGCCTTCTGAACGGTTTCCGCATTGGCACCGGGATAACTGGTAAACACATTGATGGTAGGCGGTGCAATATCAGGATATTGCTCTACGGGGAGGCTGAACAATGAAATTCCCCCCATCAACACAATCACGATGGAGATGACGATGGAAAGCACCGGACGGTCTATGAAAAATCTGAGGTTCATACGCTTAATTTTTCTTTTATTTGTTCTTCATTTCTATCTGCATCCCATCACGCAGGAGACCCGTGCCTTCGGTCACAATCACATCGCCCGCAGAAAGTCCCGAGCGGACAAGGTATCTTTTCCCGTCATGGAGCTTCTCAATGGTCAGTTCCACAGAAGTAACCGTAGCTTTGTTGGAGTGAGATTCCGTCATCACTTTATAGGCCAATACTTTATCCTGCAATTCGGTAGTGGCTGTTTGTGGAATAACAATGACAGAGTTCTCCTTATGCGGCAGGATTACATTACCGATACCACCGCTTAACAACAGACGGTCAGGATTCGGAAAAACACTGCGGACGGACACCGTACCGGTCTGTCGGTCGATGACACCGCTGATGCTCTCAATACGTCCCTGCCCGGGGTACAGCGTTCCGTCATTCAGCACAAGAGAAAGCGGAGGCATCCGTCGGATAACCCCGTCCAAAGAACCGTATTGCCTGAGCAAGGAACGCAGACTGTTCTCTGCCATGGAAAAATAGATGTACATTTCAGAATTGTCCGAAACGGTGGTCAGAGGGGTGGTCATGGACGAAGTTACCAATGTACCTTCACGATAAGGCAACGTTCCGACCACACCATCCGCCGGACTTTTGATCTCGGTATACGACAGCTCATTGCGGGCATGCAGTTCCAGCGCCTTCATCTGTTCCGATGTGGCTTCCGCCATATCCAGTGCATTTTGGGCGGTAGTCAGATCGTACTCCGACACAACCTTCCCGGCATACAGCTGTTTCTTGCTTTCCCAGTCCAACCGGGCTGTCTTTACCTGTGCTTCCGCCGCACGCACGTCTGCTTTTGCCTTTTGCCATGCAGCCTGATAAGGCACCTGGTCGATTACGAACAGTTGCTGTCCTTTGCGTACCCGCTGTCCCTCGGTAACGCAAAGTTTGACAATCCTGCCGGATACCTGCGGATAAATGTCAATGTCCTGCCTTCCCTGTATGGAGGCAGAATAAGACTCTTTGATTTCAACTGAATCTGGAGCGACAGTCATTACTTCACATGCCGTAAGCGCTTCTGATGTTTTCCCGTCCTTACAAGAGTATAGAAACATCACACATACAGCAGAAATAAAATACGTTATCTTCCTGTTTACCGTTTTTCTCTTCATTGTATAGGATATTTATAGTTGCTGTTTTTCCTGCAAAGAAAAGGTCGAATGCTCCGTCTTACAAGGTCGGGAAGCATGAAACGGTAAAAAGTGTTCATGAAGCGCAAGAAAGGCTTTTTAGACTGTATTTCAATACTTTTTGTAAGGGTTTATCTGTCCAACCACTCCTTCAATGCTGTAGCCCGTTCACGGCTCACAACCACTTCTGTATCAGGATATTTTTTCAGATGTACCTTCAATCGCGAATTAAACCAGTTGTTTATACTTAATATACTGTCTATACGGACAATATACTGGCGATTGACACGGAAAAATTCATCGGGGTTAAGTTGTTTTTCCAATTCATCAAGTGAATACGAGATTTTTTCATTCGTCCCGTTTTTCATATATAGACACACATTCCGTCCGTCCAATGCCACATGGCTGATGTCTTTCACCGAGACAGAAACATAACCGTCCCGATAAGGCAACAAGAAACGCTCCCGATAACGGTAATTGTTTTTACGCATGTGTTCCAACAACATACGTATGTCGTCATTCCCTCCTTGCTGAATGCTGCTGTAACGCTTTACCTTCTGAATAGCAACAGCAAGTTCATCTGCATTTACTGGCTTCAACAAATAATCGAAGCTGTTGAATTTGAATGCCTGAATGGCATATTCATCATAGGCAGTTGTAAATATGACTGGAGAGGAGACGGACGATTGGCGCAGTGCGTCAAAGCTCAATCCGTCCGTTAAACGAATATCTGCCAATATTAAATCAGGGGCAGGATTCATCCGTAACCATTCTACTGCCTCCGCAATACTTGTCAGAGGCCCGGCTACATGATGCGTTGCGTCTATTTCTTCAAGCAATCGTTTCAAACGATTGAAATTTCTCTTTTCGTCTTCAAGAATCAATATGTACATGGCTCTTTATGTATTACAGGTAACTTAACTTGATACAGCCCTTTACTTTTCACTATAAGGGGCTTTTTCTGACAAAGCAGAAAATAACGTCCGGCAATATTCCGGTGTCCGATACCGGTTGAAACCAGTTCAGACACCACGGGGCGCAACTCGTTTTCAACCACAATCCAATCTTCTTCCCTATAAATACGTATAACCAAAGGACGGGAAGCAGAAAACTGATTGTGCTTGATGGCATTCTCCACCAACAGCTGCAAACAAATGGGAGGAATACATCCGTCATTGTCCTCTGTCAGCTTATTGTCCACATTAATCTTCACGGCATTTTCGTAACGTATATCAATCAGATACATATATGAATAAAGAAAGGTTATTTCTTCGTGTATACTCACGATATCCCGCTTCAGATTCTGGATGACATAACGGTAGACTTTGGATAAGTGTTCCAGGAATTTGTCAGCCAATGTACGGTCCTCCATAATCAATTCCGAAAGGATACTGAAATTGTTAAACATGAAATGCGGATCAATCTGCGATTTCAATACTTCGAGCTGCATCTGAGTGGCACACTCCTTCTCCTTCAATAACTTTATCTCCAACTCTTTCTTCTGATTTTCAGCATGAACATACGACTCCAGATAATGGGCGTTAGTATAAAGATAAGATACAAAAGTGGCTATAACATTGGAAATATAAAGTCCCTGTGAGAGAAAAGAACTTTCATCGTCAAACAACCTTATACAGATTAATGAAAAACACCAGGCAGTCAGATTGTTGAACATAAGTAATAAGAAAGAATTGACCAACAAACCTTTATAGGGTTTTCGGGTAAAAGAAACCCGACGGAATGACCAGTTACTATAAAAGACAGACAATTCAACCAACACAAAACTTGATACGATTGTAAACAACACATCTACGACGTAATCATTTAGGGTCGCTTCCCCACTCAGCAGCCACACAGCATATTCTTTATCTATCAATACTGATAAAAAATAGGTGAGGACAAACACGACTCCAACCAATAATAATCGGTTGAGCAGATGATCAAGCTTTGTTTTATCCATGGGATTTTTTCTACAAAAATAAACCGCTTTTGCCATACTAGCCAATTCAGCGGGGCTAAATCCGCATAAATTAAGTGTAAACTGTAAAAAAACAACGCTCAACTTAATTATATGACACTACATTTCAACAAAACAGAAATACACTTTAATCCTGAATTTTACCGTTTCAGATAAAATTGCGTTAATCCATAATCATTTTATTCCTATTTTTGCTCTTAGATTGCTGTTATGTTGCATTAAAATGACAAGAAAACAAATTATTAATATATGAAAATGAATTTAATGCTTATGCTTCTGAACGAGTCCGATAGAGAGCAGTTCAAGACGGATATGTCAGACGCATTCCAGTTTTATACCGAAGACGGTTATTTCCCTGCCGAAGAGCGAATTTTGCCTGTAGAAGAGATAGAGCAGACACTATGCAAAGCCAACTCAATAGCTTATAAGGCGGTACAGGACAACAGGATTGTTGGCGGCGCCATTGTCTCCATCGACAAGCAACGGCAACGCGGTTCGCTCGAACTGCTATACGTCAAAAGCGGCACACAGAGTCAGGGAATAGGCAAGTTTATGTGGTTTGAAATCGAAAGGTTGCATCCTGATGTGACCATTTGGGAAACGATAACACCGGCATTCGCCAAGCGTAACATTCACTTTTATGTCAACGCATGCGGCTTCCAGATAACGGAATATTTCAATCCACACCACCCCAATCCGCATCCCCAACCGAACTATGACGGTCCGGACGATGATTTCCGTTTTGAAAAAAGAATGATAATGTGGTGATGACATGACAGAATAAAACCTTAGATTAATATTTAAGAATTACAGATAAATAAAGAGGATAAATTTGTGAAGCCTCAAATATGACAAAAACAAAATTCAAGACTACACAAAACAATATAGTATTGTCGATTGTAGCCGGGACATGGTTATGATGACCATGCCTCGAACAATGTATGTGATGAGTTATTCCCACTATTTTTCCTTTTTCATTTGCAGCTCTATCATGCGTTTAAAATATCCATCTTTTTGGATAAGTTCATCAGAAGTGCCTACGTCTGTCACCATACCGTCTTTCAATACCACAATTCTATCCGCATGGGCGATAGTCCTCATCCGATGGGCAATGATGAGAACCGTCTTATCACGCACCAGTTCTGAAATCGCTGTTTGTATTTTAGTCTCGTTTTCAACATCCAGTGATGCCGTAGCTTCATCCAATAGAACGATAGGAGCATCCTTAAGCAAAGCCCGGGCAATGGAAATACGCTGACGTTCACCTCCGGAAAGTGTATTACCATTTTCTCCGATAACAGTACGGTATCCGTCAGGCATCTTGGTAACGAACTCATCACATTGCGCCAAATGTGCCACACGCAAGACTTCTTCATCCGTTGCATCACGGCGACCGATACGAATATTATCCATAACAGACGCATTGAATAAAACCACATCCTGAAAGACAACAGAGAAATAACGCAGCAGAGTTTCCGGCTCTATCTGGCTGATGTCCGTTCCACCAAGAGTGATTGAGCCCTGATCTATGTCCCAAAAACGTGCGGATAGTTTAGCGGCCGTACTCTTACCGCTCCCTGAGGGACCTACCAATGCTGTAATTTCCCCCTGACGGGCAATAAAACTCACGTCATGCAATACTTGCTTGCCCGTTTCGTAAGAAAAATCCACATGATTGAACACGATGTCAAAATTATCAGGCGTGAACTTGGTTGTTCCTTGCTGAACAGGCATTTCCTGCATCTCGCGCATACGTCGAATACGTACATCAAGATAAGACAGGGCAGCAAGGTTGTTCATCACTTCATCTATGGGAGCGTAAATCCGGGAACCAAGAACCAGAAAGACAAGATAGATAAAAAGATCAAGTCTGCCTGTTGAAAGCATATCAGCTCCAACTATGATAACAGATGCTATGCCTAACTTGAGCAGACTTTGGGCTCCATGCACCAATACGCCAAGCATCAGTTCATTGCGGGTCAGTGTCTGTTCGTAGGTGTCAATCTTGTCGGTAAGAGCCTGGCGATAGTTTATCTCTTGATTGTAGGCTTTAATTTCCTGTATGTTATCCAATCCTTCCTGAATAGCTTCACTTACCGCCCGTTTGTTCAGATAATTTTCACGATTACCTGCTCTCATTTTTCGTTGAGAAAATATGAGTAACGTCATTGCTGCCGGAACTACCCAGAAAAGAGCCAAGGCTAACTGCCAGTTATAGAAAAACATGCCAATTGAAATTAACAAGATTGCAATTAGAGAAGCAAAAAGCTGTGGCACAGCATGTGAGAAAGTATGTTCCATGTCCGAACAGTCATCCATAATGGTAGCTGTAAGGTCTGAAAGATTCTTCTCTCCGAAAAAAGCCAATGGCAATAAACGTAGCTTCTCTGCCAATGACACACGGCGTATTGCACTCTCGTCATAGACCGACGTATAAGTACTGTTATACTGGAAAAAGCCTATCACATACATTACTCCCATGAAACCTAAGCCAAGCAATCCGTAGTATAACAATCCGTGAGTTGTCGATGTTCCTGAAACAAGTAAAGGCCTCAGCCAATCATCCAAAAACAGGAAAACATAAACAGCCGGCAACATCAATGCCAGATCCAATAGTGTAGTAAGCACTACCCCTCTCAGAAAATCTTTAGCTCCCTGATACGACAGGGCAAAGCGTTGTTGTATGGTCTTAATCATGATTAGTATCCTCCTTTCTGCCAATAGTCCAGCTTGCGGAACGGTTATATTCATTCCACATTGCCGCATAAATTCCTTTCTTTGCCAAGAGCTCCTGATGAGTACCTTCTTCTACTATTTTACCATTATCCACTACAAGAATACGGTCTGCATCAACCACCGTTGATAAGCGGTGTGCAATCTTCAGAACAGTCTTTCCACGGGTCAATTCTTTCAGAGCATGTTTAATAAGCACTTCATTTTCTGGGTCGGCAAAAGCCGTAGCTTCATCAAGTACCACAATTGGTGCATCTTTCAGCATGGCACGTGCCAGTACAATACGCTGCTGTTCACCACCCGACAAGTAAGTACCTTCAGCCCCGATTTTTGTTTGCAATCCATCCGGCAAACGGTCTATAATTTCCCTGCATTGTGCCGCATCAATCGCACGGTTTACCTCTTCTTTTGTGGCGTTTGGTTTGCCGTAAATGAGATTATCCCATAAGGTAGTTTTAAAAAGATGAGCCTGCTGGAAAACAAAGGCTATGCTGTCCATTAATGATTCTTTAGAAATATCTCGTACATCTACGCCGCCTATACTAATCCGGCCTTCCTGCACATCCCAAAAACGTGGAAGCAGACGGGCTATTGTCGTTTTCCCACTGCCGGAAGCCCCCACAAGAGCATAAGTCTGACCTTGGGGAAGTTTAAAACTGATGTTGTCTATGGCCTTTTGTCCGGTACCAGGATAAGAAAAAGAAACATGTTCGAACATGATATCAAACCGTTTGGGCTTTTGTGAATTATCCGCTTCTTTCAGCACTTCATAGTTCTGCAGACCTTCCAACCTGTTTATCGCTTCTCCAGCTTGCCCTGTAGCTTGTTGGAGATACATGCTTTTCATAATACTTTGTGAGAAAAGAGGGGTAAGCAGAATAAAAAGGAAGAAATCTACCAGTACTGATACAGGCTCATTACCATGCCCTATCATCAGTATGGAGACAGGAGCGAGAAAGAAAGCGAAGCCATTGATAATTACCGTATAGAATGTCATAGGGTGACACCACATACGTGTATATGCTGTTACCATTCTATTATAATTCATAATACTGCGGTGAAAATTCTTAAATGAATAAATGGTCTGTTGGAATACTTTTACTACAGGAATACCACGTACGTATTCTACAGCCTCCGTATTCATTTCTTCCAAAGCGGTCATGTATTTACTCATGAATTCCCGTCCATTTCCGTTCATCATGTAAGTCATAAGGCCCATCGCTACCAGTACGGGGACAAGACAGGCCAATCCCAACTGCCAGTCAAAAACGAAAATAAGCACCGTAGTCAACAGAGGCATCAATACCGTAGCTGCCAGATCAGGCAACTGGTGAGCCAGAAAAGTATGTGTAATGCCGGCATTGTCATCAATAATCTTACGGATTCGTCCGGATGTATTTTGATCAAAAAAACCAAGCGGCATAGCCACTACACGTTCCATCGCATCACGTCGGATATTGCTTTCCACACGGAAAGCAGCCAGATGTGAAGCCATCAATGCAACAAAATAAAGCACAACGCTTCCTATGGCCAGACCAGCTGCCCACCAGGCATAAACCATCATGTCCGTATCGCCGACGGTATCCGGTACAAGCAATTCTTTTACAATAAGCCATATCAATATGTACGGCACCAATCCTGCCAACGCACTAAGTGCCGACAGAATGAGGGACAAAGGAAAGAGGATCCGTCGCTGTCCCATATAACTCTGTAATTTTTTTAAAGTTCCCATTACTATATTATTTTCTTGTAACTATCTTTTTATCTCATTTTCTTCATTAAACCCTACAGAGAATTTTATACCCTAACATTGAACTGAATTTAAAACATAACCAAGGTATCCGTCCCAGCACATAACCAAAGAAAAATCCCCAGCGTGAACGGAAAAACTTCATGTAATTGGCTTGCTCAATAAGTTTCAAAGCCGGTTCCCATTGCTCCACCAAATATCCGTCACTCAGTCCGAAGCGGATTTGAGCCTTATGCTTGCGAAGCGAGTCCGGCTTTATCCCGTGCCGGCTCATTATCGTACCGCACACGTCAAACCACAGCTCACCTCCCCCGAAACGGCTTGCCACGTGATGCAGGAAGGCTTTTACCTGCTTCTCATAAAAATACATCAGAACTCCTTCCACAATAAAAATAAATTCCGCATTGGGATGCTTCCGGCGCAAGTCATCCATCCAGTCGGTTTCCAGCAAGGACGCAGCGATATAGATATTGCCCGACTGTTCAGGTATCAGTTCCCGGCGTAACGCAATGACTTCCGGCAAATCCATATCATAAAAGATGGCTTTTCCGTTTCCGATACGCTGAAAACGGGTATCCAGTCCGCAGCCCACATTTACCACAACCGGATTGGGATACGTCTCAATAAACCGCTGCACGGCACAGTCGAAATACCATCCTCGCACCACGCATCCCACTTCACTCAGTTTCGCCCCATCAAATTGGGAATAATCATATTCCAAATTATCCGCCAGCCGTTCCGCAGTCTTGTCATTCAGAATAGGATTTTCTCGACGGCTTTCTTTTGCCCGCATGTATAGCGGAATAAGCAGTGTTTCCGCCACGATGCTCTTAAACCCATGTTTCTGTTTCATATCTTTAAGTATTTAATAGTGAACAATATTCAGATTTGTTCATAAAAAAAGGAGGAAACCTCCGTGAAGATTTCCTCCTTGCCAGCCGCCCTGATGCAGCTGTCTTTTCATATTTACGTTGTCTGTATCTCATATCTTAATGATTGCCCTCCAACCTTGAATTTCAAACAAAATATAATCATGTAAAATAGTCTCCATTTCTTGTCGGGGTACGGCGTGCATCAACAGTTCCTCGAACATTGTGAACATCCATACCGTATGCAAATGGATGATAAAATCGGACACCGCAGTATTGATTTCGGGATGCTTCCGTTGCATGGACGCGAACCAGATTTTAACCAGTTCGGTAGAACGGTCGGTATAATTTTCACGAAAGCACTCCAACGAAGAACCTTGCGCATGAAACAGCAGAATCTTCATCAATGTGCTATGTTTGTCAATTAGCGAAACATATTCGTCTATACAGGATTTCAGGTATTCTTCCGACCTCATCATCATAATATCCTCTCCCCGTATGCCGTGATGCTCTTGCAACATGGCTTCCAAAGCGTATAAAACCGGACCCACCACCTCACGAAACAGTTCATCTTTGTTCGTGAAGTAGTTATAGATATTCCCGACACCAACTCCTGCCGATTCGGCTATTTCGCGCATGGAAGTCTTGGAATAACCTTTTTGCTCGAAATGCAGTCTGGATACTTTCAATATACGATCCCGTATGTTGTCTTTTAAAGTTTGCATATAAAGAACATGGTTCCTATTTGATGGTGCAAATCTACAGGTTATACTTTACCTTATCAATACCTATTTTTAATGATTTTAGGAGAACTGAGGAAAGAAATCCAACATGCATACAAGACATTTTTGCAATTATCCCTTCCATCAAAGATAAATCCCAATCCAGATTTGCCAGCCGCATCTATTCCTTTTTTTCAGGAGAATTTTCTTTATGGCTTACGCCATGAAAATTCACCAGAAAAAGAATGCGGCGGCAAACGGATTGGAATTAAAGAAAAGATTACAGGGATAAACTGCGACCGACGTGACGCATAGCCTAAATCAAAGGCGGCTATCCTTATATTCCATATACGACCTCACAAATACTGTGAAAATCCACCTTCCCAAATAACAAAACATAGTCTGCTTATCAAATCCCGAAATAAGACAGGGATTTCAGCTCCCTCCAATCTGCATAGTCCGGTGGCTTCGCTATGACATCTGATGTCATATTATGAACTTTGATGATAGTCTCTTGTGTTCCACAACCTTCTATTCTATTTTTGCACCAACCACTTAAACTAATGATTACGGAGATAGTGAACATAGAGGCCAGCGCATTTATGGAAATGAACAATATATAACAGAACAAGAATTATCAAAGGCTCTCAAAATAACCAAAAGAACACTCATTGAATATAGAATGAATGGTAAATTACCCTATTACAAAATAGGAGGAAAAATTCTGTATAAGGAACAGGACATTATAGATATATTGGAAAGAAACAAAGTTTTGGCATTTGAATGACATTTCTTAAATCACTAATAATCAAAAGCTAAACCTTATACAAATAACTTGTAACAACTCTAAATAACTATATAAATATTTGGAGGAATAGAACCGAACACTTACCTTTGTAAAGTCAAAGGATGAGTAACGAGAATCTATCGAAAATTAGTAAATCTGGCATATAGCTGATTCAGTGGTTCGGGGATTTTTCCAAAGATATTAAAGTGTTGCAAATTAGGACTTTGAATAGTATTATTCGATTCCTGGTGGCACCACTTTAAAGAAAAGCAAAAGACAGTAAAATCCTGATTTCCAAGCGGAATCGGGATTTTTTGTTTTCCCCCGGCACGCAAAAAACAGCAAAATATTACCGTTCGAGGTGGAGCAAAAGGTGGAGATAAAAGGTGGAGCAAAAATCTCCACCGAATTAGAGTCTTTCTCGCTGATTCAATAACTTTCTATGTCTATCTAATTTGACTCAAGCAGAATTCAGAAAACATATTGCAGACGCAGTTGCGATAGAAAAAAGTTTTTCTGATAAAAACTATTGCAGAAATTACCTACCCAAACGTAGCTTCCATTGATTTTTATTCCTAAATAACGATTCAAATAAAAATTTATTCCCAACGATAAATCTTTCTCTTCCCCTCCTAAAATACCAGAACGTTCATCATTCATATCTGTATAATTAAAACGAGCAACGAGTTCTATAGCCTGTGGAGTAACAGGACGTCCTGGAACAGCATACATAGTATCATACTCAAATTCGCGTCCTTTCAGCAAAATACCTCCTTGTATATATCCTCCATGCGCACGATAAGAGTTCTGTCCGGATGTACGATGCAAACAATCGAAAAAATATTCAGACTGTATCATAAAACGTGGAGCTGTATAAAGAAACTCTATCACCCCTTTTAGCTCACTTCCCATATCTGGGATATCAGCCTCGAGCAAAGCAGCAGGAAACATCGACGTAACTCCGTCACTGCTTACACCCCCTATAGGAGATTCCTCTACATTTACCTGACTAGTACGATATGAAACAGCTCCTCCTACATGCAAAAGCCGCCCTTTGTCTTTTATTTTTCGGACTACACCTCGGGAGGTCGATACAAATGAATTTTTATGGCTTTCACCACCAAGCTTATTAATATCATTATTTGTATAAACACCCGTCGACAAATAACAATGTTTATTATAATAATGATAGGTTATTCCGAACTTACGACTATCGGCAAAAGCCAATACAGAAGTAGCAGACTGATGAAAACGCAAATCTACAGTGCTGATCAACATATCCATTGAAAAAGGTTCATATCCATTCCCCAGTGCCAATACACTATTCTTCAAATGATAATTCAGCATTAAATCCTTAATCGCGACCTTTCCACCTCCTAAACCAACATCTGCTTTTAGCTCATACTTCCCATAAACAGCCTTGAATCCGACCCGAAAATCTTCTAGAGAATAATATCCTTGTGCCTGCTCTTTCCCATATCCAGAAACAGTAGCATCAAGTAAAGCTCGTGAACGAAATTTGATTTTCAATGAATCTTGTCCAAATAGGCTTATTCCTCCACATAAGAAATAAATGAGATAAACTATCAGTTGTTTCATATAGTTTCGGTAGCCATTAACTGTGAGAAAAATTCCCGGTTTCAAAAATATAATGAAACCGGGAGATAAGTAAAAAAAACAATTACTGCAATTGAAGTTCTTTTACTGCTTCTATCAGGCGCTCAAAATCCGTAGGAAATACATCACCGATATTACCAATGCGGAATGTATCAGCCTGTGAAATTTTACCTGGATAAATAACAAAACCTTTTGCTTTCAGCTTTTGATAGAAATCTTTAAAGTTAAAATCAGCAGTAGGATAATAAAATGAAGTAATAACAGGAGACTGTTCTTGATCTGGCAACAATGTTTTAAAGCCAAGTGCACGCATACCATCTACCAAGACACGATGATTTTCACTATATCGGGCATAACGCGCTGCAATTCCTCCCTCCGCTGCTAATTCTTTTAATGCTTGCATAAAAGCACGCACAACATGAGTAGGTGAAGTAAAACGCCATTTTCCATGACCATTCTCCATTGTTTCCCACTGGTCGTATAGATCGAGTGAAAGTGAACGGGCAACTCCTTTACATTGTTTCAATAAAGAACGGCGTGCCAATATAAATCCAAATCCTGGAACTCCCTGAATACATTTGTTGGCACTACTGATCATAAAATCGACTCCTAATTTTGCCATATCAATAGGCACTCCTCCGAAACTGCTCATTGCATCAACAATCAAAATCTTATTATGTTTCTTTACAACAGAAGCAATAGCTTCAAGAGGATTTAACACGCCTGTAGTTGTTTCACAATGAACAACAGACACATGAGTGACTTCCGGATGCATATCCAAATAGTTGTCAATAGCTTCCGGATCAACAGCCTGTGTCTCATCAAATTTCATGACGTGATAATTCAGATGATAATAATCGGCAATTACTCCCATACGTTTTCCATAAGCTCCATTGGCAGCAACTAATAAATTATCTTCCGGACGGATAACTGAACCTAATGTAGCTTCTACACAAAAGCTTCCACTACCCTGCATCAGTACAGCTGTATAATCTTCTGGCTGGCTACTTGCCAGTTCTACCAGTTCTTTACGAATTACTTCAACAATACCAACGTTATAGTCTTCATCCCAAGTGCACCAGTCACTCATCATAGCTTCTTTTACTGTTTCACTTGTTGTTAAGGGGCCAGGGGTCAATAATAAATAAGGTCTCATATTGTGTATTCTTTATTATTCAAGTAAATCTTTCAGTCTATTATATCTCAATATTATTCATTAGCCATGCGAGTATTTATGCAATCGATTAATGCAAGCAATTCTTCAATAGATTCTACCACATAATGTGCTCCTGCTGCATACATACGTTCTCGAACTTCCATCATACGTTTCTTCAATTCTTCTGCTGGCATTTTCTGTACTTCATCTTCCGTCAGTCCTAGTTCGTTACTTCCTAAAATGACTCCAACTGTCCATACTCCAGCATTTAGCCCTTCTTTAATATCAGATATTGTATCTCCGTATTTCAAGACAGAAAAGCGAGAGGGAACTCCCAGATCACACATATTTTTATAAATCATATAAGGATAAGGACGACCAGCCGGTAAATTATCGGAAGTTACATAATTGTCCACACGGTAACCATTCTCTGCAGCAGCAGGAACTACTACATCCATCATTTCTTTAGTATATCCTGTAGTCGATCCAATTTTGATTCCACGGCAACGTAATGTATCAATAGTCTGTATTACTCCAGAAATGGGACCTGTATATTCACGTAAAGTAGCAAATAATAAACGTTGGAATTCAGCATATCTTCCCTGAACATCAGTTTCATTATATTTGCGTCCATATTTCTGGTAAAAAGCTTCCCCGATACGTTCCATTTGAAACAATGCACGTATGTGGTCAATCTTGGTCAGCCCCATCGGGCGGCGTGCTTCTTCTGCTGTAATGGATATTCCAATAGCATTAAAACTCTCAATAAAAGCAGATACAGGTGCAAAACATCCATAATCGACAGCAGTACCTGCCCAGTCCATAATTACACATTCAATTTTTTTCATATTGCAGTAGTTGTTAAATATATATTATTCTCTTTTTTTGAATTTTCGATCTCTATACTTTCTGTTTCATCAGAAACATTATTCGATAAATCTATGCTTTGCTTACGCTTTTTTGCCTGAATCATATAAACGAATGAACCCATAAAAGCAATACAGCATACAATCCCGATCCAGAAACTCATATGGTTATAGAACGATTGCCAATCAATATGAGAAGCATAGAATTCTTTGAATAACAATAAAGCTAACGTTCCCAGATATCCTACAAAATCAATTGTAATGATGAAAAAGCCTACATTTCCTCTAATTTTAAAGCAAGCAATGAAACGTTCAAAGAAAATCGTTTGAAAACTGAGATAAGCCATATCCAAGCACAAGCTTTGTCCGAAAAGCCAAATTGTAGTCGGTAAATTGACATGGTGGAAATTTATTCCTAAAAAGGCTAATGTTCCCATTCCTAAAGTAGAAAGTATCAGTAATATACAAAGAACTTTCAAATGGTCGTAGGTAGTTGCCAGCAAAGCAAATGTTGCCAATAAAACTAAAGTTGCAATTGAATCAATCTGTGCAAATGCCCATGAAGATATAGTAGAAACATCTATAATGCAGACTATAAAATCTTCTTTTACATCACGCTGGATAGTTAACAGCAAATTTGCAGCAAAAAGCATAATCAATATAGGCATAAACTGCCGGAATAATTTCCATCGTTCTCTTCCGTTGAGGGTAACACGAACGGAACGTGAAGCAATATCTGCAGCTGTAGGTTTGGGAAAACGTGTCATCATCCAACCGGTAAAGCAAAGTAAAGGAAATGCAATGGCACCAATTAAGGCCGGCATCCAGAACTCACTTACATGAAGATCATGTAAAGCATAGAGGCCTAATGATTTTGCAACCCCTGAACTTAACGCCATACTTACTCCCATAATACTGGCAAGAATATCGGTAGTACGTCTTCCTTCAAGAAAGCTAAAAATAACTCCCCACATACAGCCCAAAGAAAGACCATTAAAAAATAATGCCACTATATTATAAGGAACAGGTAATAATCCAAAAACGATCAATGAAAGTTCCGAAAGAGCAGCAGAACCAATGATAAATTTCAAACGGCCTTCAGGTTTCAATTCTGAGATATACTTGATACCAAGTAATTTAGCACAAACATATCCTAATAACTGAATTATACTAACAGCTATTTTATAATCCATACCACAAACAAGAAGTCCATTAAATTCTGCTGCAGTAAAAGGCTTTCGAAGGGCATAGACTAATGAATAAGAAAGAAGTGCTGTTCCACCTGCCCAAAGAACAAAAAGCCAGTCAGGCATAGAATTCTTTTTTATCTCTTGTAACACCGGATTTGAAGTTTTCATTATTTCTATCTCATTTTGATTACGCTGCAAAAGTAGACTCCGGTTCAAAAGAAAAAAATGAATAAAACATGAATCATAAAGCTGTAATAATTCAGAAATATTCATGAAACGATTTCCTCATGATTCAGTAATACAGAAACAATAGAAATGAAACATATATGTAACATAAAAGCCGTATCTTTATTTTGTTTTATACAGATCAGTTCATATGGAAGATTTAAAAGAAATATACGAACGGATTTCCTTTTTAAGACAAAAAGGCATAAAAATGAAGGAAATGGCAGAACAAGCAGGAATTTCTCCCAGTGTTTTATCTGCCATTTACTCAACTGTACTTCCCGCATACTTAAAAAACACAGAAAAAGGAGAAAATGAGGATGAGGCTTTAAACAATGCATTAGTCTGGGTTAACAATGTTTCAAAAAAGAAGCTGTTAGGTTCACTTGCCAACCTGAAAAATTCTTTATTTGCAATGGAAATCATTCCTAAATCTCCTTCAGAGAACAAGATTAATCCCTTTCTGACACAACTGGAAAACAACATGCAAGAAACACTGAACCGTATTTCTTATTTCAGTGGGATTTACTTAAGTTATAGTATTTCTTCAGGAAGTCATAGCTTAAAAATAGAACCTTACTTAATAACACCAGCAGAAACAGGATGTTATGCAGAAGTTGGCCACAATAACGCTTATGGAGTAACACATTGGGGAGTAGTCATGATGAACGGTATGAATCACCTATACCTTACGTTCAATGAGAACCAGCCTCCTCAATTAGCTTTATATCATATCTGCTTAAAGTTACCCATGTATGATCACCCTCCACTTTTACGGGGTATTTATACTTGCTTTGATTACAATTATAATCCTGTAGCACGACGCATTCTTTTTGTAAAATACTCAGACAGCATTGCTCGCGATGAATTTATGAAACTAAAAGGAGAATTAAAAGCTTATGAAGTTTTAAACGAAAAAGAACAAGCTTACTACAATTATACTTGCCAACCTGGAGATATTATTCGCATGTGCAATATCCCTTCTCCCCACATGACAGAAGAAGATTTAACAATCGAGAAAAAAATACTATCTCTCTGAAATATTTATTTGTGATTTATATATTCGAATACAAGACTTTGCACATACCCAAAAGAAGTAACATTTTGACTTCTCCACCTTTTGCTCCACCTCAAACGGTAATATTTTGCCGTTTTTGCGTGCCGGGGGAAAACAAAAAATCCTGATTTCGCTTGGAAATCAGGATTTTACTTTCTTTTGCTTTTCTTTAAAGTGGTGCCACCAGGAATCGAACCGGGGACACAAGGATTTTCAGTCCTTTGCTCTACCAACTGAGCTATGGCACCAATCTTTCTCGTTTGCGGTTGCAAAGGTAAGCAAAGTTTTTGAAACTGCAAACTATTATCGAAAAAAATATGAGAAAAATTTAAAATAGGGCGGATTTTCATGAAAAATCCCACTATTTTATGAGTAATAGTGGGATTTTAACTGTATGTGGGCTGTTATTATTCACCTTTAAGTGGATTCCATCCTTGAGCCTTTAATTCAAGTTCGTTGCCGTCGCGAGTAACCAAGGCACAACCTAACTCCGATTTTGTGATATGTCCGATAACTTTTACTCCTTCTATTTGTGAGACTTTTTCGTGATCGGTCAGAGGTACAGTGAACAGCAGTTCATAGTCCTCACCTCCATTCAGGGCGCAAGTTGTCAGATTCATATTAAATTCTTCTGCCATGACTGCGGTCTGATAGTCGATAGGAATACGGTCTTCGTACACACGGCAGCCTGTCTGACTTTGCGAACAGATATGCATCAGTTCAGAAGAGAGACCGTCGGATATATCCATCATTGCTGTTGGACGGATGCCTGCTTCAGCCAGTCGTTCGATGATGTCGCGGCGTGCTTCTGGCTTTAAGAAGCGTTCCAACAGATATTCTTTGCCGGCAAAGTCAGGTTGGACGTCTTTTTCTCCCTGAAAAACAGCTTTCTCACGTTCCATCAGCTGAAGTCCCATATAAGCTGCTCCCAAATCTCCGCTTACGCAAATCAAATCTGTATCTTTGGCTCCATTACGATAAACCACCTTATCTTTGTCAGCTTCACCGATACAGGTAATGGAGATTGCAAGACCTGTTACAGAAGAAGTAGTATCACCGCCTACGATATCTACGTGATGTAGCTGGCAAGCCAGTTTCAGTCCATCGTAAAAATCCTCCAGATCTTCTATGCAAAAACGCTTCGATACAGCCAGCGATACGGTAATCTGCTTAGGTGTACCGTTCATTGCATAGATATCCGAGAAGTTTACCATTGCTGATTTATATCCCAAATGCTTCAGGGGAGTATAGACCAGATCAAAATGAACACCTTCCATCAGCAAGTCGGTTGTAACCAGCACCTGCTTTCCTGCAAAGTCAAGTACGGCAGCATCGTCACCTATCCCATACTTGCTTTCTTCATTCTGTAGTTTGATATCTGTGGTGAGATGCTTTATCAGCCCGAACTCACCGAGAGTTGATATTTCAGTTCTATTTCCTTCGTGCATAGTTTTTTTACGCTCTGTTAATAAGTTCTCTCATGATGGTAGTCATGCGCGGCTGTGCTTCATCGGCAGCCTTCTGTACCTCTTCGTGTGATACTTCGACAATTTTGCCTTCCACTCCCAAGTCAGTGATAACTGAAACGCCGAACACCTTAATACCGCAATGGTTGGCTACGATAACTTCAGGCACAGTAGACATACCTACTGCATCGGCTCCCAAAATGTGGAACATCTTATATTCCGACGGAGTTTCGAAAGTTGGTCCCTGTGTTCCGATATATACTCCCTGCTGTACCTTAATTCCTTTTTCTTCGGCAATTTCGAGAGCTTTTGCGATCAGTTCTTTTGAGTAAGCCTCACTCATATCCGGGAAGCGTGGGCCGTATTCGATGTTCTTGCCACGCAACGGATGTTCAGGGAAGAAGTTGATATGGTCAGTGATAATCATCAGGTCACCGATTTCAAAATTCGGGTTTGTTCCTCCTGCTGCATTCGAAACGAACAAAGTCTTGATACCCAATTCGCGCATGACACGTACAGGGAAAGTAACTTCCTTCATTGAATAGCCTTCGTAAAAGTGGAAGCGACCTTGCATGGCCATAATATCCTTGTTGCCCAGTTTACCGAAAATCAGCTTACCGCTATGGCCTTCTACGGTCGATACCGGAAAGTTGGGGATTTCGGAATAGTTTATTTCATATTTATCGGTAATTTCGTGTACCAAACTGCCCAGACCTGTACCTAAAATGATGGCTGTCTCGGGATGAGTGTGCATTCTAGCTTTTAGAAAAGCTGCTGTTTCTTGAATTTTTTCTAACATACTCGATAATATTTTGGTTAAATAAATGTTCTTCTTTATTCAGAAATTCTACCTCCACCGGCAATACATATATATAAGGTTTCATCGTTTCACTCAGTAGCGGATGAGCGATGAGTCGTGCCGCATCCTTTTCGGTTGTGATGATGAAACGTTTACCCTCAGGTAGTTTTCTGAACGCTTCTTCTATCCGTTTCATGTCCGTTGCATCAAAATCGTGATGGTCAGGAAAAGTCGACGGAGTAACAAACTGCGTATAAGCCGACAGTTTACTGATGATGGCTGCCGGTGAGGCTATACCTGTAACCAGCAGGATATGGTCATCGTTTCGGATTTCTTCAAGTTTCTTTTCCGGTTCTTCCGAGAAGAGAGGCTGTAGTTTTCCGTATGCCAGCGTTGTAAAATAAAGTTGCTGACAGGGGAGGGGTGCTATATCATATCGCAACGTCTGTTGCTCTGCTTCGCTCATTTGTGCCGGACACTTACTTACGATGATGATGTCGGCACGCTTTTTTCCACTTTCCGGCTCCCGCAGTCGTCCGGCTGGTAACATCCGGTCAAGATGTATCGGACGGTTATAATCTATAAGCAAAATGGTCAGTCCTGCCTTCACGTAGCGATGCTGGAAAGCATCGTCCAGAACAATAACCTTTATGCCGGGAGCTGTATGTCCATCTGTTAGCTGATTAATGCCGTGACAGCGGTCCCGGTCTACAGCCACATAGATATCCGGAAACTTGTGTGCCATCTGATAAGGCTCATCGCCAATCTGCTCGGCATCTGTTTCGGGAGTAGCCAGAACGAAACCTTTCGATTTACGTTTATATCCACGGCTGAGTACAGCTACCTGAAATTCATTCTGTAACAACCGGATGAGGTATTCTGTGTGTGGAGTCTTTCCGGTTCCTCCCACGCTGATATTACCTACGCAGATAACGGGTAGCGGAAATGACTGTGAATGAAGTATGCCTCTGTCAAACATCCAGTTGCGTATACTTACTCCCAGACGGTAGAGGCATGCTAATGGCAACAGTCCGTGGTAAATCTTTATTTTTCTTTCAAGTTTCATCAGGCAGCCGATGCTTTATTTGATAACCACATCAAACGGCATGCGCGCCTGCAGGCGGTCGGCATCCTTGAGATTTTTTACAAAACGGAGTCCGTTGTAATATTCACCGAAATTTTCCTGCATACGGCTGCTGATATAGCGGCTTGGTCGGGTGTTCAGCAGTGAAGTCAGGAAATCTTCTTTTTCCGGATAGCTTACCAGCGTATAACGTTCTATTTTAGCATGTGAGGCTGCAACTTCAACAGCTTCATCCAGTCCACCCAGCTCATCTACCAGTTTCAGGTCTTTGGCCATTTCTCCGGTCCACACACGTCCTTCAGCTATCTTTTTGATATCTTCAATATTCATTTTTCTGCCGTCGGCACAACGTTTGGTAAAGAGTTCATATCCTTTATTGACCATACCTTGCATCAGAGCCTTTTCTTCTTCATTGAACGGACGAGTCAAATCTCCCAAGTCTGCCAGTTCGTTTGTTTTTACAACATCGAAATTTAGCCCCAGCTTATCTTTCAGGAGTCCTTCTGCATTCGGAACCAGACCGAAGATTCCGATAGAACCTGTCAGGGTTGTCGGTTCGGCTACAATCCAGTCGGCAGCGCAGGATATATAGTAACCGCCCGAAGCGGCATAGTCACCCATAGAAACGATAACGGGTTTTTCCTGTTTCAGCAGTGAAACTTCACGCCAGATCTGTTCTGAACCGTAGGCACTTCCTCCCGGAGAGTTAACACGCAGTACAACTGCCTTCACGCTTTCATCTTCGCGTAACTTACGCAAATCCTTTATGACTTTTTCGGAGTTGATACCTTCTCCGTCAGCAGATTCATCACCGTCTATTTCACCATAAGCATAATATACGGCAATGACGTTTCCACTTTTATCTTTCGGTACGTTTCGTTTTACGTTTACCATATCCTCAAGCGAAAGTGTATTCAGTTTTTCATCTTCCTTACAGTCGGTCAGCTGTTTCAGGTAGGCCAGTACTTCATCTTTGTACATCAGTGTATCTGCCAGACCGGTGCTGAGATAAAGTTCTGCCGGCTGGAGATCCATATTACGGCTGGCAAGAGCATTCAGAGAGTCAACAGAAATCTTTCTTGATTCGGAAACCTCATTCAGAATCTGCTGCCAGATAGAGCCGATGAATGCTTGTGTCTGTTCACGGTTTGCCGGACTCATTTCAGTAGCGATATATGGTTCTACTGCCGATTTGTATGTTCCTACACGAAATACCTGCATTTCCACTCCGACTTTGTCGAGCAGACCTTTCAGGAACATGGTCTGTGCAGATAGTCCGTGCCAGCCTATACTTCCCGAAGGATTGGCTATTACCTTATCGGCAACACTTGCAATATAGTAAGTACCTTGTGAATATGCTCCGGCATAAGCGACGATAAATTTTCCACTTTCTTTGAAATCAACCAATGCACGTCGTATAGCCTGCATGGAAGCTGTCTGACAGGCGAAAGCACCTGCATCGATATAGATACCTTTTATTTTGTCATTTTCTTTAGCTTTGCGGATAGAGGTCAGAATGTCATCCAGCCCGTAAGTCGCATAGTCTTCCCCTAAAAATTGCATGATTGGATTTTCCTGGTAGCGTTCCATTACACTACCTTTCAGTTCGAGTACGAATACCGAACGGTCTTTCACTATAGTTTCTGTTCCGGAAGTTGAAGCAACCATTCCGGCAAGACTGATAATACCTAATATTGTGAAGACTACTCCCGTCAGAATCAGACCGCAGACGGTGGCGAAGGTGTATTTCAAAAACTCTTTCATTGTGTGATGTTTTTAGAGATTTATTAAATAACAAAGTTAGTCTTTTTCACGGAATAACCAAAAGCAAACGAATTTTTTCCTGATGCCGAAGAGGAAGTTGCAACGTATTTACCGGAAGCGGACATAGGTGAAATAAAATATCAGCATCTTTTAGGAAAAACATGCTGATATGTTCAGGAAAACATCTCGATGTTTTTTTATTTTTTGTACAAAAAAATAGAGGATATTCAGGAGCTTGTTTTTTGTGTGTCTGCAAGGCTTTTATGGGATGCCGGTAATTATGATTTCGCCATTTTTAATATGTTGATGATAAGGTGTTTACTTGCGGCTGCGAAACCGTATGTTGCGATAGGTGATGAGAAGTTGACAACAAAGTTGCAGAAGAAGTGGTGTCTGGATTTTTGTTTGCAATCATATATTTCCCGGTCGTAACGTAAATTCTTTACAGAAATCATCGGCTGTACAATAAATCTCTGTAACTTTAGACTCTGAGGGAAAAGTGGTAATTTAGCACTATAAATTTTATATCCTAATTGCCGTGTCTTTCTTTTCCGGTAGGTTCTACATGCTCTTATATTCACGTTAAATGATAACCGATAAACTATGAAACAAGTATATAGATCAAAAATAGATATCTGGTTGCTGATATTGATTCTGGCAGCTTGGGGTATACCGTTGACATTTATAGTTTGGAACGAGTTTTCAGCAGTGAAATTCAGTGTTGTTTTGTTTATGCTTGTGCTTACATTGGTACTTCTCTTCAGTATAAAATACACGATAGAAGGAAAGACTTTGCGTGTTGATTATTCCTTTTTTTATAGCGAGCGCATTAATATTGACGAGATAACAGAGATTGTCAATACCCATACGTTTCTATCAGCTCCAGCGGCATCCTTAGACAGAATCGAGATAACGTATGGTAAGAATTGTGTTGTACTGTCTCCGAAAGATAAGCAGAAGTTTGTGAAGCAACTTTGCGATATATCTGCAAATCATATTCGTGTGAATATATAAGCAGTTTTATTGGGGCTATAGAAATAAAATAAGAGTGAATCAGTTCAGGGCATTTTCGAGAAAGAAATGCCCTGAACTGATTTATTGTTATTCGGTTTTGATACTGTTTACTGGATTCTCTCGTACAGCTTTCCGGCTGATAAGGTATACTGAACCTAGTGAGATGAGGGTGATGACGGCAAATGCTGTTGGTGGCACCCACCAGGGGAAGTCACTATCGTATGATACAATCTTGTCGATGGTGTGTATGCCGAAAGCCATAAGTGGTATGGCTATTATCAGGCTGATGAGCAAAGATGAGAATGAAAATTTCATCAGTTGCAGCATTTCATTGCGGCTACTGGAACCGAAGGTTTTACGAATGGCAATATCACGTTTACGCTGGGCAATGAAATAGATACTCATGGCAGTCAGTCCCAGTAGTGAAATGATCAGTGCGGCACACGTGAAAATACTAATCAGTTTATTCATGCTGATGATATCGCTGTACTGATTGATAATTTGGTCTTTATACCAGCTCGAACTGAATGGTGCATTTTCTGTCAGTGTACTGTACAAATCAGTGATTTGTTTGCTGTAAGTTGCCAGATCGCCGTCTTGTACTTCTACCAAAATACTCCACGGATAAATTTTGTCGGCTGGGAGTATCTGGAGCCGTAAAGGATGTTGTTCACTCATGACTGAGCGTATATGAAAATCTCTGAATAATCCGGCAATGGAGAAACTACGGCCTCGCTCATCATTTACATAGTCGGTAACACCTCCGAGGTCTTTGGATGCCGATTCGCTGATAAACCAGTTATTCTTGTCGAATGGCATTTTGCGGTCTTCGTAAATCTGTATCTGATACATGTCGATAAAGGCTGAGTCTACTTTAAATGTCTGAAAACTCATGTTCTTAGGAGCTCCTTTAACCGTAACAACCATTGTATTATTATTCCCTCCGTCTATAGGAGTTCCTTGGGCGAAACTTATCCGTTTTACAAAAGGTAGTTTTTGTACTTCATTGCGGAAAGTAAGTAAAGTTTCCTGATCTGCCGCCGGAGTAAGGCAGAGAATATTTCCGTAGCTATATCCCAGCGGTTCGTTCAATATGCGGTGAATCTGTACGCTCAGGTAGAAGGCACAACTCAGCATGGCAATAGTCAGTCCATCTTGTACGATGTTCAGCACGCGTAAATATACAGCTTTGGTTTTCCGGCGGAAATGTCCTTTTACAACGTCCAGTGGATTATAATTAGACAATATGGTAGCAGGTACAAAGCCAGAGATGAATGATAGTAAGACGATAAGCAGCAGGTAGGACAGACAGGTCATGAAAGACAAATCGCCTGTCAGGTCGAGTTTTATACCCAGCAGATCCATGGCAATAGGTTCGGCAGCTTTTGCAAGCAGAAATCCGAGTATGAGAGCGATAACGGTCATAATGGACGATTCGCCTATCATACGCCAGAATATGTCAGAGCGGGAAGAACCGAGCAACTTGCGGGTTGCCATTTCCTTGGCGCGATAGGTAGTTTGTGCAATACTCATGTTGACGTAGTTGAATATTGCCATGAATAAGATGATGATACCGGTGACAAGGAAAAGTACGACCATACGGAAGCTGTACTGGTTGATTTCTGTTGATCCGGAAGGTGTTTCTGTGTGGAAGTAAAACTGATTGTATGGTACGAACTGTACTTTCTTGAATATACCCCGGTTATAGATCCACCAGCAATCTTTCAGATAAGAGAGAGCGTCTTTGGCTTTTGTGTTCAGATCGCTTCCTTTTACGGTACGGAAGAATACAAGTGCGCTGGTGGCATTGCCCATCTCGCCATCTGTCAGGCTGATTGTCGGGTTCAGCTCGTTGATGTTTTCGTAAGGGATAATGGCTTCTGTAGACTCTTTAATCAAAGAATTTTCGATGTCTTCCATAATACCGGTTACAGTGAACTTTTGGTTGCCGCTTCCTTTTGAATCCGGTGTATTCAGCTCCAGTACTTTTCCTAAAGCAGCCTCGTTACCGAACAGACGGTTGGCGCATGAACGGCTGAGAACGATGCTATGGTCATCTACCAGTACTTGTGCCGGATTCCCTTCTGCCAGTTTATAGCCGAAGAACTGAAAAAAGTTCTTTCGGGCGACGAGTGTACGAATTTGGGTAGGGTTTTCGTTGATGCTGGTCTGTATTCCGAAATTTCCGGTATAAGCGCACCACTCCTCTATTTCAGGGTAACGGCTTTGCAGTTTTTCTCCTAGCAGATAATGTCCGGCAGCTGTATTTTCGCTTGCAAATACACTGATACGGTCGGTATCTTTCAAGTTCTTGTCTACCGATAGTTGGCGGGTTACCATGTCGGCTATCAGCAGAACAAACATCAGTGAGATACTTAGTCCTGCAACATTGACAACCGTAAATAACTTGTTACGGTGTAGAAAAGTGAGGTAAGTTTTTAGTCCTTTCATATTATTAATCTGTTTTTATTCGGTTTTGATGCTGTTTGCCGGATTCTCATTGGCATTTTTCCAGCTTTGTACAGTAATGGTGATCATGGTAATGAGTGTAACCAGTAGGAATGACAAAATGAATATCCACGGAGTGACGGGTGTTTTTTCTGCAAACCCTTGCAGCCAGTGCTGCCCGATCCACCATCCGAACGGTGCTGCCACGATGAAGCATCCGGCGAGTATAAGTATATATCTTCGGTTGAACATGTACAGAATCTGTGTGGTCGAGCTTCCCATAATTTTTCTGATTCCGATTTCCTTTTTTCGATACTCGCTTTCGAACATGGTGAGTCCGAACACTCCCGTCAGGCTGATGGCAATGGCAATGAGTGAGAAGAGCAGGATCTGCTTGGTAAAACGCAATTCGTTCCGGTAGTTGGCATCGAGCACTTCATCCATGAACCGGAAATTGAAGTCATGTCCGGGGGTAAACTTTTCCATTGTTTTCTGGAGTGAGCGGATAACTTCAACTTTATCTACACCTGCCGAAATACGGACATTGACGAAATTTCGCCACTCCCATCCCCATTGGGCGAACTTCTTGCCGGGGATAAGAAAAGCCATTGTCTGATTGGTGTCATCATTGCGGAAGCTGCTGTATTTGATGTTCTCGCAAAAACCTATAACTAAATTGTCGTCCGGAGCGGGCTGGTCGACTTTTAGCCACGGATATTTCTTACGTGTAAATTCGTTGAAGATATAGACATCTTCATCACCCGGCTTGAAGCTTCTTCCTTCGACGATATGAATCCCCATAACTTCCAGATAGTGGCAGTCTACCGGAAAAGCATCGAACTGGATATATTTGTCACCATTAGAACGTCCCCAATGCATGTAATTGTCGGCGGAACTCAAGATAAACTCCGATACGGCCACTCCTTTAACTCCTGGTATCTGAGAGAGTTCTCCCACTACTGCATCCGTTTGTGATTGGGTTTCTTTAGTCATGTTCCCTACAATAATCGCGTCCTTGTCATATCCATAGTCGGAAGTACGGATATATCTGCTTTGCAGGTACATGATTCCTACTCCGATAATCAGCATGTAGGCAACAAAGAACTGGATACATACCAGTGCGGTACGTAGAATGCGTCCTTGGGGAGAAAGTCCGAAAGAGCCTTTCAAAACCAGTGCTGGCGGAAAAGAGGTTACGTAATAAGACGGATAAAGTCCAGCCATCAGTCCCATAAGCAGACTCAAACAGAAAGTTGCAAGCAGCAGCATCGGATGCTCTGTTATTGTCAGCCGGGCATTTACCAGTTCCTGTAAACCAAAATCTTTAAGTATCGCAACCCATATAAGCGCGAGAATAAAAGCTATAAAGCTGATAAGCATAGCTTCTGTTATCAGGGTGAGGCGGAGAGAACGTGTGGTTGCTCCCAGTACTTTCTGCGTATTGATACTCTTGATGCGCATCGGGGTTTCAGCCAACGAGAAATTCATGAAATTGATGGTGGCTATAATTACGATCAAGAAAGAAACGCATATCAGTAGATAAAGTGTTGTGCGGCTGCTTGCGCTTTTATTCCCTACTGTAGAAAAATGTGCGTCGACAAGTGGCGTGAGGCGGATGAACTGTGAAATATCACTTTCCTGTTCCAGTTCCGGAAAATTTTTCACAAAAATCTGCAAGATAAGTTTCTCTATTTCCGGGGCAGCAGACGGACTTTCGAGACGCATATAGCAGATATAGTTCCAGTTTTTCCAGTTTCCTTTATCAGTATCGGCTTCTTTGGGCATCATAACCCAGCTTCTTATCTGTGAGTTTTCCGGGTAATCTTTGTAAACGCCTCCTATGGTCCATGCATTATTGTCTGCTTGTTTCCCTCTGAATATTGTCTGGCCTATTACGTCGGTTGTACCAAAGAATTTCTTTGCTGTCGATTCGGACAGGAGAACCGTTTTAGGCTGGTTCAGCGCATCGGCAGAGCCGTTTATCATTTCCGGCTGAAATGTTTCCAGAAAATTACCGAAACCAGTGCAGGTTGTTGCTTTAAATAGGTTTCCGTTCACTTCATATTCATCTTCAGACTGATATGATTCAACTTGTGAAATACTCTTTATATAGGGTGAAGCGGATTGTAATTGCTCACATAACGGACGAGGAGTCCACAGTTGCCAGCCTGAATCTGGATTAGGGTTGATTTCTATCCGGAATATTTTTTCATAGTCCTTATATCCTTTATTGAAATTATAGTCATAGTCCACTTGTGTCATGATGACGAAGAAGGATGCAAAGGCTATGCTTAATCCTAGAATGTTCAGTATGCTTGCGGTAAAGAAGCGTCTGAACGTATGCGAAAAGTTACGGATAAGTGTTTTCATCTTAGGTATTTATTTTTTTAAAATAAGCACTTCATTGTCTTTATAACTTTCGTATCCGGATACAATGACACGCTCTCCTTTTTCCAGTCCCTCCAGTACTTCGTAATATTGTGGGTTCTGTCGTCCGATACGTATCTGACGGCGATAAGCTTTCTTCCCTTCTTTATCGACTACGAAAATCCAGTTACCTCCAGTTACTTGGAAAAAAGTTCCTTTTGGAATAAGTACGCTTTCGGTTGGTTCCCCCAATTGTAAATCGATGTAGTAAGTTTGTCCGCTCCGGATATTGTCAGGGCGTTTTCCCTCGAATACAAAATCGGTACGGAATCGTCCTTCACGTACTTCGGGATATACTTTGCGAACTTTCAGGTTGAATGTGGTTTCCTGACGTTCGAACGTAGCCGGCAGTCCGTTGGTCACACGGTCGATATAATGTTCGTCTATCATAGCTTCTATCTTGAAGTCCGAAAGGTCGTTTATCTGCCCGACCATTTGTCCGGCAGTGATATTCTGTCCCAACTCAGCATCCAACAGTCCAAGTTCTCCATCGATTGTAGCGCGGACTTCCAGTTTTTCTTTTCTTTCACGAATCAGCAGTACATTCTTTCTCATGTTCTGTAAATTGTCCTCCATCTGGTCCATCTGTATGTTACGGTAGATAGAATCTTGTACCAGACGTTCGGTAATCAATCCGTGCTTTTTCTGTGCTACTTCATAGTCTTCTTTTGCCTGAAGATATTCTTCCCGACTGATAAGACGTTCTTTATATAAACGTTCATACTGGAGATAGGTACGTTGTTTTCGGCGTGTATCAATGTCCAGCTGTACTTTTTCGGTTTCATTGTTCAGCTTATCTTGCTGCATGGTTACTTGTGTATTACGCAGTAAGTTCTGTTTTTCGGCAAGTTCCGATTCTGCATTCAGAATCTGTAAGTCCAGGTTTGAGTTGCTGAGACGGAGAATAACATCTCCTTTTTTTACATGGGCGCCTTCTTCTACAACCTTTTCCTGTACGATTCCTCCTTCTTCCGGACTTAATTGGACGACGGAGATTGGCTGAACTTGTCCGTTCAGACGGATATAGTCATTGAACTTACCGAAGGTTACATCGGCTATATTCAGTGAAGCGGCATCTACTCTTAGTGTTGATGCATGATTCCCGAAAATAATCCAGATTAATAATAAAATCACAACAGCTCCTCCGGCTATGTAAGGAATGTGTTTCTTCTGAATGCCTTTTTTCTTTTCCAGTTGTATATCCATGGTGTGTAATATTTTTATTCGTTGTTTCTGATAATATCTTGTCCCTTATAATAATCTACCAGTCTGCATTTCATCAGGTAGGTAAGTTTGCTCTGCAACAGTCCGGTCTGGCTTTCCAACAATGTGGCAGCATTGTTCTGTACATCGAGTGAGGTCATAAGCCCTTCTTCGTACTTGCGTCGCGTCACGTGGTAGGCAAGTGAGTCGGAAGCTACTTTCTTCTCCATCTGGATACTTTCTTTCAGGTAGCCTTCACGGTCTTGTACAGCTTGCTGTACCAGTTTCTGAAGCTCTTCTTTCTGCGCCTCATACTGTTCGGTTGCTATCCGGTAGTTGTTTCGTGCCTGTCGCATGTTGGCGATGCCCGACAGACGGTTGAAGATAGGTATACTCATGCTGATTCCAAAATATGAGCCGAAGTTATTCTCAAACTGTGTATGGAACGGAGGGTATCCTGTTTGATGTAATTCTTTATAATAAGAACTTGAAATTCCTCCATAAAGACTGATGGATGGAACAAATGAACTCCATGAAATTTTACGGTCCATATTTGCCGACTGTTTCTGCATTTCGGCCTGTTTCAAAACCGGATTGCAGTTTAACGCAAGACGGAATACATTGTCGGCATGTTCTATGGTCAGTTGTTCTTGCTCTAGTGTAGATTGCTCCAGCAGACAGGTGTCGAGCAGCAAAGCCTCCTCAATGGGAAAATTCATTTTTTGTTTTAAGGTCAGCATAGCTGTTTCATATAAGTTTTGCTGATGTGTTAAGTTGTAAGCATCACTTGCTTGCTGTGCCTCCATTTGCGCAACGTCGTCCATTCCTTTTAACCCTAGAGTTTCCTGTCGGCGAGTTTTATATAATAATGAATCACTTTCCGCAAGCTTTTGTTTTGCCAGTCGGGTAGTACCATAATAATACAATGCATCAATGTAGGCCTGAAATGTTTCCAGAGCTGTATTATCCCGTGCTTCTTGCAGAGCTGCTTTGCCAAGCAGTAAATTTGCTTTGCTTTTTCGTACTTGGTTGATCAGGCTTCCTCCCCGGAAGATAGGAATGGAGGCTTCCATGCTATAACCATTATTGAAGGTTGATTTTGATATATATGTATTAGTTTCCGGGTCGACTGAACGTCCGAAATTATATTGTGCGCTGACATTGCCTGATACTCCTGGCAGAAATTGTCCGATAGCCTTCATACGGTTCATACGGTAATTGTCTGCTTCCAGATGGCGCTGCTTTACGATGTGGTTATGTTCCACTGCATAAGCCATACACTGGTCGATATTCCAGACCTCCTGGGCTGTTATGTTGAGGCTGCACAGACTTACGAGCAGAAGCAATGATTGTTTGGTCTTATTATTTCTTTTCATGTGTTTTCGTTTTTATCTGCCTGATTAAAATCAAATATCGTGCCAAAGTAGTAAATCACTGAAAATCAGCGTGTATGATAATGTGTGTATTAAGCGATGTGTCAAAAAATTAGACACTCACTGTCTAATTTTTTGTCACTTGTTACCTGTTTCTTTATGTTATCTTTACGTATCTTTGCAATACTGCAAATAAAAAGAATATGGCTAAACAAGGAATCCTGTTGGTGGTTGATGACAACCGTAATATATTGACTTCGTTGCAATATCTGTTGGGAGAATATTTTGAGCGTGTGATAACAATAGATTCTCCGGTTACAATACCTACATTGCTGAATCGGGAGGCAGTCGATATCGTATTGCTTGATATGAATTTTTCTTCGGGTATTAATAGTGGGAACGAAGGACTTTACTGGCTTCGTGAGATAAAACGTCTTCGTCCGCAGACAGAAGTGGTACTCTTTACGGCTTATGCTGATATAAATCTGGCAGTTACGGGAATAAAGGAGGGAGCTGCTGATTTTGTAGTAAAGCCTTGGGAAAATGCACGGCTGGTACAGACACTTCAGGAAGCATACTCCCGGATAGTTGAAGCCCGTAAGGGTAAGAAAAAGGCAGCTGTCGCACCAGTCGCTTCCGATGACGGAATGTACTGGGGAAATTCACAGGCTATCCGTCCGTTGCGCATGTTAGTAGAGAAGGTTAGTACGACTGATGCCAATATTCTGATAACAGGAGAAAACGGAACAGGAAAAGATATGCTGGCCCGTGAGATACATCGTCTTTCCAATCGTAAGGAAGGACCGATGATAGCTGTCGATATGGGCGCCATTACGGAATCTTTATTTGAGAGTGAATTGTTTGGTCATGTGAAAGGTTCGTTTACCGATGCACATACCGATCGCATAGGACGCTTTGAAGCTGCTGACGGTGGAACGCTTTTTTTGGATGAAATAGCTAACCTGCCCTATCATCTGCAGGCGAAACTACTTACGGCTATTCAGAAGCGGTGTTTCGTAAAGGTTGGAAGCAATACGCAGCAGCCTACTAATATTCGTTTGATATGTGCTACCAACCGTAATTTGGAAGATATGGTAAGAAACGGTGAGTTCCGTGAAGATCTGCTCTATCGTATTAATACCATTCATTTGCATATACCTGCTTTGCGTGAACGTAAGGAAGATATTCTTCCGTTAGCGAAACGTTTTCTTAAACAGTATGCTAGGCAATATGGCAGACAAGTGCAAGCTTTCAGCCCTGAAGCTGCGCGCCGTTTGCTGGAACATCCCTGGTATGGTAACATTCGTGAATTACAACATACGGTAGAGAAAGCCGTTATCTTGTCCGATAGCGATGAGTTGCGAGGGGATATGTTGCAACTCACTTCTACAGCCTCCGGTCCTGAACCTGTTGCCGGAAATGCTGAAACGGAAGTGCCTTTCCATACGCTTGACGAAATGGAACGTAGCATGGTGAAGCGTGCTATCGATCAGTGTGAAGGTAATCTTTCGCAAGCTGCTGCTATGTTGGGAATTACCCGTCAGACACTCTATAATAAAATGAAACGTTATGGGTTATAGGTGGATTTATTCGATTACCGTTCGTACGCTGTTGCTTGTTGGCGGAGTTGTACTGGTAACTTTGGGGATTGTCTACGGGAAGGGTGGATTGCTGATTGCAGGACTTCTTTTATGTGCCGCTTCCATTTTTATTTTCCGGAAAATGCAGCAGCAACTGCGTGAAAAGAGTTGGCTGATGCTGGAGGCTATCCGAAATCGTGACTATTCGTTTCGTTTACCGGTTTATGGCTTTTCGGGAGGAGAACGCGTATTACAAGATACGCTTAACCGTTTCGGAGGACTGATGAGCGAACAGAAACAACTGATGGAGCAGCGAGAACGGTTTTATGAACAGATTCTTTCCAGTGTTACGTCGGGAATTATTGTGTTGGACGAAAGTATGAAAGTTGTGCAGACAAATCCGGCAGCAGCACGCCTCTTGGGGCTTCCTGTTTTGAGTACCTTGCAGCAGCTGGAACGATACGGAGCGGAAGTTTCTCATGTGTTTCGTTCATTGGGAGCTGGAGAGCGGTGTAATATACAGCTGTCTACTTCGAAAGGCGAGGTACAGCTATTGGTGCGGGCTTCTGTTATGCAACTGGGAGAACGGAAAGTGCGTATTCTTGCTTTGAATGATATCCGTAATGAGCTGGATGAAAAAGAGCTTGATTCGTGGATTAAGCTGACTCGGGTGTTGACACATGAAATCATGAATTCCATTGCTCCGATTTCCTCGCTGAGTGAAACATTTTTGAAACGTAAGGATGTGGTAGGAACACCTTTGTACGATGGTATTCGGGCTATTCATGAAACTTCAGTCGGGCTGATTTCATTTGTTGACAGTTACCGGAAGTTCTCGTCTTTACAGAAACCCTCACCCGAACCATTTTATTTGTTGGATCTGCTCAGGCAGATTGAAGGATTAACTCTTGTCCCTGATAATATTATTCTTTCCTTGCAAGTGGAACCTGCCGAACTGATGCTTTATGCTGATCCTAATCTGATACGTCAGGTGCTCATTAACCTGATTAAAAATGCGGTACAAGCGATTGGCTGTGAGAAGGGAAGAATACACGTGCGTGCATACAGCTCGGCTGACGAGCATGTCTTTGTGTATGTCAGTAACGATGGCCCTGCTATACCGGAGGTAGAAGCAGAGCAGATTTTTGTGCCTTTCTTTACAACCCGTAGTGAAGGAAGCGGTATAGGTCTTTCTCTTTCACGACAGATTATGAAGTTGTCGGGAGGTAGTATCAGCCTGCTGCGATCGGGGACAAACGGTTGGAATACTACTTTTGTCTTGGAGTTTGAATGACGTAGATGTCTTTTATTCTCTTTCCGATTCTTGTATTGATATTTTTCCGTCCTTTTTCGCAACGTTGACTATGCTCCCTTTCGGGTTTAGGCTGAACGGGGTTATTTCGTCGCTTTTGTTATCGACAATCATCAGTGCATTTTCTTCGGCAAAGCGATTCACCTGAAGTGTAAGTGCTGTCGATCCCATTGTACAGTTGAGCAGAAGGCTGTCGTTTATATAAACCGAAATACTATCTCCAGCAAAACTGTTTTCTACTTGTATGGTATATAAATCAGCAGATGTTTTGCTCTGATCTGCTGTTTGAGGAGTACGAAAACTCAAATAAAGAAACAGGCATACAATGAAAAATACTCCGAAGGCTAATATGCCGTTTCCTATCATAAACTGTTTATTGCTGTTGATGCTTTTATTGTTCATAATGCAGATTTATGTTTGATTTTGTGTACAAAGATATCTTAAAAAGATAAATCTTGCTAAAAATGAAATATTTATTCTAATATTTTGCAGTACATTATATTATTTGTATCTTTGCAACCGAGATGGATGAAAAGGTGGAGGGGCGGTTAAGCTCCTTTTTTTGTTCTTATATAGTTAATACATGATAGATAAAAACGTTGTAACCCGGATAGTTGAAGAATGGCTGGAGGGTAAAGATTATTTTCTGGTGGATGTCACTGTAACTCCGGATGACAAAATTGTAGTTGAAATCGACCATGCGGAAGGTGTGTGGATCGATGATTGTGTGGACTTGAGCCGTTATATCGAATCGAAGCTGAACCGAGAGGAAGAAGATTATGAACTTGAGGTCGGGTCGGCTGGTATCGGACAACCTTTTAAGGTGCTTCAGCAATATATAATCCATATCGGAAAAGAAGTAGAAGTGCTGGGTAAGGATGGAAAAAAATGGACCGGCGTATTGACGGATGCCAATGAAGAGAACTTTACGATCACGGTACAAGTGAAAGTAAAGCCGGAAGGTGCAAAACGTCCGAAGCTGGTAGAACAGAATGTAACCTTTGTTTATGACGAAATAAAATACACCAAATACTTAATAAGCTTTAAATAAAATTATGGCGAAGAAAGAAGCAACTGTCAGTTTAATTGACACGTTTTCGGAATTTAAAGATTTGAAGAATATCGATCGCACCACTATGGTGAGCGTACTGGAAGAGTCATTTCGTAGTGTGATTGCAAAGATGTTCGGAACCGATGAAAATTACGATGTAATTGTAAATCCCGACAAAGGCGACTTTGAAATATGGCGTAATCGTGAAGTGGTGGCTGATGATGAATTGACGAACCCGAATTTGCAGATTTCGCTTACTGAAGCGCGTAAAATTGATGCATCTTACGAAGTGGGAGAGGAGGTTACAGATGAGGTGATATTCGAAAAGTTTGGTCGCCGTGCGATTTTGAACCTTCGCCAGACATTGGCTTCTAAGATTTTGGAACTGGAAAAAGACAGCTTGTACAATAAGTATATTGACAAGGTCGGTACTATCATTGCTGCAGAAGTTTATCAGATCTGGAAAAAGGAAATTTTGTTACTCGATGATGAAGGTAATGAATTGCTGCTTCCGAAAACTGAGCAGATTCCGAGCGATTTCTATCGTAAGGGAGAAACTGTACGTGCAGTAGTTGCACGGGTAGACAATAAGAATAATAATCCGAAGATTATTTTGAGCCGTACTTCGCCTATGTTCTTGCAACGTCTGTTTGAACAGGAAGTTCCGGAAATCAATGACGGATTGATTACTATCAAGAAAATTGCCCGTATACCTGGTGAACGTGCAAAGATTGCTGTAGAATCTTACGATGAACGTATTGATCCGGTTGGAGCATGTGTCGGAGTAAAAGGTTCTCGTATTCACGGTATTGTTCGTGAGTTACGCAATGAAAATATTGATGTTATCAATTATACTTCGAATATACAGCTGTTCGTACAGCGTGCGTTGAGTCCTGCTAAGGTTTCTTCTATTATCATGCATGAAGAAGAGAAGAAAGCTGAAGTATATCTGAAGCCGGAAGAAGTATCTCTTGCTATCGGTAAAGGTGGTATGAATATCAAGCTGGCAAGTATGTTGACCGAATACACCATTGATGTATATCGTGAACTGGATGAAAACGCAACAGATGAAGATATCTATCTGGATGAGTTTAAAGACGAAATTGATGAATGGGTTATCAATGCCATCAAGGGTATTGGTATAGATACGGCAAAAGGTGTACTGAACGCTCCACGTGAGATGCTGATTGAAAAGGCAGATTTGGAGGAGAACACAGTAGACGATGTGTTAAGAATTTTGAGGGCAGAGTTCGAGGAATAAATATAGTCAATCATATTGATTATCCGTGACTGAAAAACTTTTTCCTGAACTCTATTAAAAACTAAAAGAATTTATGACGATAAGACTGAACAAAGTAACAAGAGATTTGAATGTAGGTATTGCGACGGTGGTGGACTTTTTACAAAAGAAAGGATATACTATCGAAGCAAATCCGAATACTAAAATTACTGATGAACAATATGCTGCACTTGTGAAAGAGTTTAGCAAAGACAAAGATTTGAAAATAGAGTCTGAAAAGATTTTTCAAGAACGGCAGAATAAAGAACGTAATAAAGCTTCTGTTTCTATTGACGACCTGCAGGCTGAAGCAAAGCCGGAGGTGATAGAAACAGTTGTGCCTGAAGATGCACGTCCGAAATTTAAGCCTGTGGGCAAAATTGATTTGGACAGTCTTAATAAGAAGAAGGTGAAGCCGGCTGTGGTGGAGCCTGCTAAGGAAGAAATAAAGGAAGTGGTAGAGGAATCTGTACCGGTGGAAAAGAATGAACCGCAACATGTGGAAGAAACTCCTGTAGCAGAAACAGTACAACCACAACCTCAGATTAATGAACAACAGAAACAGCCGGAACAGGAGAAGGCGGAAGATTTGAAACCAGATTTAATGGAAGAAAAGAAAGAAGTACCCGAAGTACAAACCGTTCTGCAGGACAAGGAAGATGAGGTGTTTAAAATCCGTCCAACGGAATTTAAGTCGAAGATTAATGTCGTAGGTCAGATTGACCTGGCTGCATTGAACCAGTCTACTCGTCCGAAGAAGAAGACAAAAGAAGAAAAACGTAAGGAACGAGAGGAAAAAGACAAACTGCGTCAGGAACAGCGTAAGCAGATGAAAGATGCTATCATCAAGGAAATAAGAAAGACTGACGAGAAAACTGATAAAGGTGGTCAAAGTGACGCTTCGGGAAAGAAGAAACGTAATCGTATCAACAAAGAACGTGTAGATATTAATGCAGCGGGTAATATTGTTTCACCTCGCGGCGATAAAGGCGGAAAGGCTAACTCTAATGCTGCGGCTCAGGGTGGAGGCAAACATAATAAAGACCGCTTCAAGAAACCGGTAGTAAAACCTGAAGTAAGCGATGAAGATGTAGCTAAGCAGGTAAAGGAAACATTGGCTCGTCTTACTAATAAGGGTAAGAATAAAGCTGCTAAATATCGTAAGGAAAAACGTGAAAGTATACAGAACCGTCAGCTTGAGCAGGAGGAACTTGAACAGGAAGAAAGCAAAATCTTGAAACTGACAGAGTTTGTTACTGCAAATGAGCTGGCAAACATGATGGATATTTCAGTAACTCAGGTTATCTCTACTTGTATGAGTGTGGGTATCATGGTATCTATCAATCAACGTCTGGATGCTGAAACTATCAATTTGGTAGCCGAAGAGTTTGGCTATAAGACTGAATATGTAAGTGCTGAAGTTGCCCAGGCTATTGAAGAGGAAGCTGATGCTGAAGAAGATTTGCAGCCTCGTGCTCCGATTGTAACAGTCATGGGACATGTTGACCATGGTAAGACTTCATTACTGGACTATATCCGTAAGGCAAATGTAATTGCTGGTGAAGCTGGAGGTATTACACAGCATATCGGTGCATATAATGTAAAACTGGAAGACGGACGTCGCATCACTTTCCTGGATACTCCGGGACATGAGGCATTTACTGCCATGCGTGCACGTGGTGCTAAGGTTACCGATGTCGTTATTATCATTGTTGCTGCCGATGACAACGTAATGCCTCAGACTAAGGAAGCTATTAACCATGCAATGGCTGCCGGTGTACCTATTGTATTTGCAATCAACAAGGTAGATAAGCCGAATGCAAATCCTGATAAGATTAAAGAAGAACTTGCTGCTATGAACTTCCTGGTAGAAGAATGGGGAGGTAAGTATCAGTCACAAGATATTTCTGCAAAGAAAGGTACAGGCGTTCCTGAATTGTTGGAGAAAGTATTGCTGGAAGCTGAAATGTTGGATTTGAAAGCAAATCCGAACCGTAAGGCTACTGGTTCAATTATTGAATCTTCTTTGGATAAGGGACGTGGATATGTAGCAACAGTGTTGATTTCTAATGGAACACTGCATGTAGGAGATATTGTGCTGGCTGGAACTTCGTATGGTAAGGTGAAGGCTATGTTTAATGAACGTAATCAACGCTTGAAAGAGGCAGGCCCTTCTGAACCGGTATTGATTTTGGGATTAAATGGAGCCCCAGCTGCAGGTGATACATTCCATGTGTTTGATACAGATCAGGAAGCACGTGAAATTGCAAATAAACGTGAGCAGTTGGCACGTGAGCAAGGCTTGCGTACTCAGAAGATGCTTACATTGGATGAAGTTGGACGTCGTTTGGCATTGGGTGACTTCCATGAACTGAATGTAATTGTGAAAGGTGACGTGGACGGTTCTGTTGAGGCGTTGAGTGACTCATTGATTAAATTGTCTACCGAACAGATTCAGGTTAATGTTATCCATAAAGGTGTTGGACAGATTTCAGAATCAGATGTATCACTGGCTGCTGCATCAGATGCAATTATCGTAGGATTCCAGGTTCGTCCTTCTAGCAATGCTGCTAAACTGGCTGAACAGGAAGGAGTAGATATCCGTAAGTATTCTATTATTTACGATGCTATCGAAGAAGTGAAGTCTGCTATGGAAGGTATGCTTGCTCCTACATTGAAAGAGCAGGTTACTGCAACAATCGAAGTTCGTGAAGTATTCAATATCAGTAAAGTCGGTATGGTTGCCGGTGCGATGGTTAAGACTGGTAAGGTGAAACGTACTGACAAGGCTCGTTTGATACGTGACGGTATTGTAATCTTTACGGGTAGCATCAATGCGTTGAAACGCTTTAAAGATGATGTGAAAGAGGTTGGTACTAACTTCGAATGTGGTATTAGCCTGACTAACTGCAATGACTTGAAGGTAGGTGACGTTATTGAAACTTATGAAGAAGTGGAAGTAAAGCAAACTTTATAATTACATTATAGTAAATTTAATGAGGTGATGTCATCCTGAGCATAGCGAAGGATCTGTGAACGCTATCGGATGTGTGCAGATTCTTCCCTGCGTTCAGCATGACATTTCCTTTTTTATTACGATATAGAGTATGACAGTCCTCGATTGGATTATTGTGGCAATAATAAGCATAGGAGCTATACTTGGATTTACAAAGGGATTTATAAGGCAATTAGCCTCTATTGTAGGCTTGGTAGTTGGATTGCTTGTGGCCCGTGCATTATTTGCTTCTGTAGGCGAAAAGCTTGCCGAAGAATTGGGTACATCACTCACCTTTGCCCAAGTCGTAGCCTTTATTCTGATATGGTTGCTGGTTCCGCTTGTCTTTCTGTTGCTTGCTTCAGCTTTGACACGAGTGATTGAAATTGTACATTTAGGTTTTGTCAACCGTATTTTAGGCGCCGCACTGGGAGCTTTGAAGTACATATTGCTTGTCAGCTTATTCGTACATTTTATAGAGTTTGTCGATTCTAAAGATAACTTAATAAAGTCAACCGTAAAACGTACTTCTTTGTTATATTATCCGATAGAAGGCTTTTCGGGAGTCTTTTTCCCTACTGTGAAGAATGTTACTAAACAACTAATAGACTGATATAATAAAATATATGCAAGAAGAACTCAATAAAAAGGAAGAATCCCAAAAGAATGAGTTTGTAAAACAACTGACGCAGGAAAAGTATAAATATGGTTTTACTACGGAAGTACATACAGACATCATTGAAAAGGGATTGAATGAAGATGTGGTGCGATTGATTTCGGCCAAGAAGGGTGAACCGGAATGGTTATTGGAGTTCCGTCTGAAAGCTTATCGTTACTGGCTGACAATGGAAATGCCGACATGGGCTCATCTCAATATTCCTGAAATAGATTATCAGGCTATTTCATATTATGCAGATCCGACTAAAAAGAAGGAAGGACCTAAGAGCATGGATGAAGTAGATCCTGAGCTGGTGAAGACTTTTAATAAACTGGGTATTCCTCTGGAAGAGCAGATGGCATTGAGTGGAATGGCTGTAGATGCCGTGATGGATTCTGTTTCTGTCAAGACAACCTTCAAGGAAACACTGATGGAAAAAGGAATCATTTTCTGTTCGATGAGCGAAGCTGTACGTGAGCATCCCGATTTGGTAAAGAAATACCTGGGTTCGGTAGTTGGTTATCGAGATAATTTCTTTGCTGCTCTTAATTCGGCAGTGTTTAGTGATGGCTCATTTGTCTATATACCAAAGGGTGTACGTTGCCCTATGGAACTTTCTACTTATTTCCGTATTAATGCTGCAAATACCGGACAGTTTGAACGTACACTGATAGTTGCAGATGATGATAGTTATGTGTCTTATCTGGAAGGATGTACAGCGCCGATGCGTGACGAGAACCAATTACACGCTGCTATCGTAGAAATCGTTGTACTCGACCGTGCTGAAGTAAAATATTCTACTGTGCAGAACTGGTATCCGGGTGATGCAGAAGGCAAGGGAGGTGTATACAACTTCGTAACAAAACGAGGTAATTGCAAAGGTGTAGACAGTAAATTATCGTGGACACAGGTAGAAACCGGTTCTGCCATTACATGGAAATATCCGAGCTGTATATTGAGTGGAGATAATTCTACAGCTGAATTCTATTCGGTTGCAGTAACCAATAATTACCAGCAAGCCGATACTGGAACTAAGATGATTCATCTGGGAAAGAATACTCGTTCAACGATTGTGAGCAAAGGTATCAGTGCCGGAAAGAGTCAGAACTCATATCGTGGTCTGGTACGTGTGTCAGAACGTGCAGACAATGCCCGTAACTATAGCCAGTGCGACTCGTTGCTTTTAGGAAGCCATTGCGGAGCTCATACGTTCCCATATATGGATATACACAATGAAACAGCGATAGTAGAGCATGAAGCTACTACATCGAAGATTTCGGAAGATCAGTTGTTCTACTGTAACCAGCGTGGTATTCCTACCGAAGATGCAGTAGGTCTGATTGTAAACGGTTACGCGAAAGAAGTATTGAACAAACTTCCTATGGAATTTGCCGTAGAGGCACAGAAATTGCTTTCTATCTCATTGGAAGGCAGTGTAGGATAAATAAAAAAGAAAGCTATGTTAGAAATAAAAGATTTGCATGCCACGATTAATGGCAAAGAGATATTAAAAGGAATCAATCTGACTGTAAAGTCTGGCGAGGTACACGCTATCATGGGACCGAATGGTTCTGGTAAGAGTACATTAAGTAATGTGCTGGTAGGACATCCGGCTTATGAAGTAACAAAAGGATCGGTAACTTTCGATGGAAAGGATTTACTGGCAATGAGTGCAGAAGACCGTAGTCATGAAGGACTGTTTCTTTCATTTCAGTATCCGGTAGAAATTCCTGGTGTAAGCATGGTTAACTTTATGCGTGCGGCTGTGAACGAACAACGCAAATATAAAGGGCTTCCGGCGCTGACTGCAAGTGAGTTCCTGAAACTGATGCGTCAGAAACGTGAAATTGTGGAGCTGGACAGCAAGCTTGCCAACCGCTCTGTAAACGAGGGATTCTCGGGTGGTGAAAAGAAACGTAACGAAATCTTTCAGATGGCTATGCTGGAACCGAAATTGAGTATCCTCGATGAAACAGATTCTGGACTGGATATTGACGCTCTCCGTATTGTAGCCGAAGGAGTGAATAAACTGAAAACTCCTGAAACAAGTTGTATTGTGATTACACACTATCAACGTCTGTTAGATTATATCAAGCCCGATATTGTACACGTGCTTTACAAAGGACGTATCGTAAAGACTGCCGGTCCGGAACTGGCACTTGAGCTTGAAGAAAAAGGTTACGACTGGATAAAGAAAGAATTAGGAGAATAAGCATGAAAGCAGAACAACAATATATTGATCTTTTCTCGCAGTGTGAGGCGATGATTTGCCGGCATAGTGCAGAGGTGCTGAATGCTCCTCGTGCAAAAGCCTTTGCCGACTTCGAACGTCTGGGATTCCCTACACGCAAGCAGGAAAAGTATAAATACACGGAGGTGAGCAAGTATTTTGCTCCCGACTACGGACTGAACCTGAATCGTCTGGAGTTTCCGGTCAATCCGTACGAAGTGTTCAAGTGCGATGTCCCGAATATGAGCACTTCCCTCTATTTTGTGGTAAACGATGCATTTGACAAACACGTACATCCCTCTGCACAATTACCTGAAGGAGTTATATTCGGCAGTCTGAAGGATGTGGCAGAACAACATCCGGAACTGGTGAAAAAATATTACGGAAAGTTGGCTGATACGTCGAAAGATGGTGTGGTAGCGTTCAATACGATGTTTGCACAAGACGGTGTACTGATGTATGTTCCGAAGAATGTGGTAATGGAAAGACCGGTCCAGTTGGTTAATATCCTGCGTGCCGATGTCAATACGATGGTGAACCGTCGTATTCTGATTATCCTCGAAGAAGGAGCACAGGCCAAGTTGCTGATTTGCGACCATGCTATGGATGAGGTGAATTTCCTCTCTACGCAGGTTGTAGAAGCTTTTATCGGTGAAAACGCAGTATTCGACCTTTATGAGCTGGAAGAAACACATAACAGTACAGTACGTTTCAACAACCTGTACGTACATCAGGAGGCAAACAGCAACGTATTGCTGAATGGTATGACGCTTCATAACGGTACGACACGTAATACAACTGAAGTGACACTGGCAGGACGTGGAGCAGAGGTCAATTTGTGTGGTATGGCTATTGCAGACAAGAACGAGCAAGTGGATAACAATACATTCATTGATCATCAGGTATCCGATTGTACCAGCAATGAGTTGTTCAAATATGTACTCGACGATCAGGCTGTAGGAGCTTTTGCCGGAAAAGTATTGGTACGTGAAGGAGCTCAGCACACTTCTTCACAGCAGACCAACCGTAATATTTGTGCAACACGTGAGGCCCGCATGTATACTCAGCCGCAGCTGGAGATATATGCCGATGACGTAAAGTGTTCGCATGGAGCAACAGTCGGTCAACTCGATGAAAATGCATTGTTCTATATGCGTCAGCGTGGTATCAGCCTGAAAGAAGCACGCTTGCTGCTGATGTTTGCCTTTGTGAATGAAGTGATCGACAATATCCGTATGGATGCGTTGAAAGACCGTCTGCACTTACTTGTTGAGAAACGTTTCCGTGGCGAATTGAATAAATGTCAGGGATGTGCTATTTGTAAATAAAATTAGTGTGACATGTTTTACGATGTACAAAAAATAAGAGAGGACTTTCCGATACTTTCACGGAGTGTGTACAATAAGCCGTTGATTTATCTTGATAACGGAGCGACTACCCAGAAGCCCCGTCAGGTAGTAGAGTCGATAACAGACGAATACTATTCGGTCAATGCGAATGTACACCGTGGAGTACATTTCCTTTCGCAGCAGGCTACCAACTTGCACGAAGCTTCGCGTGAAACAGTACGTAAGTTTATTAATGCGCGCAGCATTTCGGAAATAGTCTTTACACGTGGTACTACCGAAAGCATCAATCTGGTAGCATCTACCTTTGCTGACAGCCAGATGAAGGAAGGCGATGAAGTGATTGTTTCTGTAATGGAGCACCACAGCAACATTGTTTCATGGCAGTTGCAGGCAGCGCGTAAAGGAATTGTCTTGAAAGTGATTCCGATGAACGACCGTGGGGAACTGTTGCTTGATGAGTATGAAAAGCTCTTCTCTCCACGTACTCGTCTGGTTTCAGTAGCACATGTTTCGAATGTGCTTGGAACAATCAATCCTGTGAAGGAAATGATTGCCACTGCACATGCTCACGGGGTTCCTGTTCTGATAGACGGAGCACAGAGTATTCCTCATATGCCGATAGATGTACAGGATCTGGATGCCGATTTCTATGTGTTCAGCGGACATAAGGTGTATGGCCCTACGGGTATCGGTGTGCTTTATGGCAAGGAAACATGGCTCGACAAACTTCCGCCTTATCAGGGAGGAGGAGAAATGATAAAGAATGTCAGTTTCGAGCATACCACGTTCAACGAACTGCCGTTTAAGTTCGAGGCTGGAACTCCCGACTATATTGGAAGTACAGCACTGGCGAAAGCACTTGATTATGTTTCGGCAATTGGAATGGATAAGATTGCAGCCTATGAACATGAACTGACAGTATATGCCATGAACAGACTGAAGGAAATTCCGGGAATGCGTATTTTCGGAGAGGCTGAACATAAGGGAGGCGTTATTTCTTTCCTGGTGGGCAATATTCATCATTTTGATATGGGAACATTGCTCGACCGTCTGGGTATAGCTGTACGTACAGGACATCATTGTGCCGAGCCGTTAATGCACCGTATGGGAATTGAAGGAACGGTACGTGCTTCGTTGGGTTTGTATAATACGAAGGAAGAAATTGATGCACTGGCAGCAGGTATAGAACGGGTAAGCCGGATGTTTTGATAACAGGACTTGCTGTTTGACTGTATTATAAAGAATAATCTCCTTATTCCAATCTTTACATTAAGTGCTCAAGATGGAATAAGGAGATTTTTATTGTTATACTTTTGATTATAAATGTATTATATCTCTTTTGGAGTAGCTGTTTTTACAGTTTATAATCTCTTTGTAGCATATTAGTCAAATCATCAGCATAAACTTCTAAAAACTTCTCGATGTTTAAGAGAAAACATCGAGAAGTTTTTTTATTTTTTGTACGAAAAAATCGCGGGTGTTGCTGATGCTTTTTAGTAGTCTTTACGAATACTGTTTTGCTTATAGTTTTACTCTCCTGAATAGAGGCAAGCCTACTTGCTGCTATTCTTTTTCTAATGCGACTTTTAGCAATGGCTGGGCACCTACTGTAGCGGTTTTCATATTGCTGGAACTGACCTCCAGTGTGGCATCTTTCCTTGGAACGGTAAGTGTGAACCTGCCTTCGTTGTCGGATGTAGTTTGTGTTGTAGTACCTTTTATGGTAATACATGCTCCCGAAACTGGGTTTCCGGCAGCGTCTGTAACACGGCCTGTAACCAGCGACTCGCCTTGAGAAGTTGTAGAAGATCTTTTTGTCGTTATCAGTATTACCCCATCACGAGCTTTGGGGCCGAATATGGTTATGCCCGTTCCATCCTTAATAACATTTATGGAGCTGATCTGGTCGGGATTTATTTCATTCAGAGCTTTTGGCTCAACTTCTTTACCATCAATGATAAAGAGTGTTTTCTTTAATGTAAGCGAGCTGTCAGATATGTTTCCTGTTGGTGTATGTTCTTTTTGTTTGTCAGGAAGTGAGAAAGTAACCGGAATAGTAAATTTTACGTCAACAGGCTTTCCATGTTGGGTTCCGGGTTTCCATTTGGGGGTAGTTTTTATAACTCTTAGAGCTTCTGCATCTAATAACGGATTTACAGAACGCTTTATTTCGAAGTTGTCGAGTGAGCCGTCTGCTTTTACTACAAACTGGACAATAACCCTTCCCTGAATGCCTGCTTTCTGACATTCTGCCGGATATTGTATGTTTTCTGCGAGATAGCTCATCAATGCTTTCATTCCCCCAGGATATTCCGGCATTTGCTCTACTACAGTAAATGTTTCTCCATTTTGTACAGTAGGTTTAGGTGCAGAAGGAGAAACTGTCAGATCTAATTCATTGGTAGCACTTGTTAGTCGAATTGTTTTATCCGTCTGTTTGATACAGTCTTTTACCGATATGTTTTTCGACTCCATACCCACATACGAAATCCATAAACTCTGATCTTCGCCTACCTCCAGTGAAAAATGTCCGTCATCGTCTGTAAGCGTACCATTGGATGTATTGGTGATGACTACTGTAGCTTGTGGTACTGGCTGTCCGGTTTCGTCTACGACTTTCATGCTCAGACGTATTTTTTTATCCGGAGCAGACTGATTGTTTTGTTGATTTTTGTCGGTATACGTTTTCATAGCATCCGATAAATCACTAACTTTGACATTTGAAATCTCTTCTAATGGTTGAGATACTTCGGGACGGGCAAAAACGGTAACTGCAACAGTTGCCAGTGGAAGTACATACAAGTACTTGACTCGTGCCCACGGATTGGATTTTTTTCGAATCATCATAGTAATACGTTTTTTAAGTGAACTGTGATTAAAGCTGTTGGCAATAGAGTAGAGCCTTGCGCCAACGGCTTTTTTTATTAATAGCATTTGATATTGTCTGGCATCGATTCCTTGACGAAGGACTTCTTCGTCGGCTTCATATTCGTGAATATTTTGCAGTTCTTGTTTGAGTAGCCATACAGCGGGATTGAACCATTGTAACCAGGTACAAACCTCAACCAGCAGCAGATCCCACGAGTGATGATTACGGATATGTGCCTGTTCGTGTAGCAGAATGTCATGTCCGTTTTCTTTAAGGTCGGCTTGTGAAATAACAATATATTTCATCCAGCTAAAAGGGGCAAAGTTGCATGAGTGAATTATCAGAAGCGTTCCATCGGGGAGTTGCTTGCGCTGATTGTGACGGATGAAATAGAGCATGCGCCCTAACGACCAGAGGTGGCAAAGAATGAAAAATATAGCTCCTGCCACATAACTGATTATTAATGTTTCTTGCCAGGGAAAACCGAATTCTGGCTGCAATCCTTGATTGGGAACCGCATGCTGCTCATACATTATCAGCAAGTCTTCTACAGTTGTTACAGCTGTACTGACTACTGTATGCTGACTGGTTGTGATTGTTGCCAGAGGTAGTATGTACGAAAGCAGTATGATACTCAGTAAGGCTATCCGGTTGCAGCGGTGAAACGTTTCCTTGCTTAACAGTAACCGGTAGAACAGGTAAAATACAGCCAGACAGAGCGATGATTTCAGTATGTAGACAAAAAATGCTCCCATAATCCAGAATTGTTTATTGTTTCTTTTCGTTTTCTCCTTCTTCCACCTGCCGTATCAGTTCCTTTAGTTCCTCGATGGAAATATCCTCTTCTTTTACGAGTGACGATACTGCTCCCAAAAAAGAATTATTAAAGTACTTGCTGATAACACTCTTCAACGTCCGGGTACGGAAGCTGTCTTCTGTTACTATGGCGAAATAGCGATATGTATTTCCGAATGCTTCGTGCGAGAGATAACCTTTTTCTTCTAATCCACGTACAATGGTAGAAAGTGTATTGAAGTGCGGTTTAGGATCATCGTAAAAAGTCAGCAGTTCTTTTACAAATAGAGGACCTTTCGTCCAGAAGAAACCCATAATTTCTTCTTCTTTTGCAGTGAGTCTTTTCATATATTTCTCTTGTTTTTTGCAAATAACTAAAATATATAGTTTATAAACTAATTTTTATAGTTAAATAAATAAAATGGGAGTAATGAGTGGTTTATATGGGTGTAAAAAAATAGGGAAGACTACCCGATAGACAAAGTAGCCTTCCCTTGTTGAAGTAAGATGAAGAGTTATGTTATTTTCCGTAATCTTCGTACATCATCAGCAGATGCGACGAGCTCCAGCTGAAGTGAGGGGCCTGGAGGCGCTCTCCGTTGTGTGTGCCATAGTTTTCATGTATAGGAGCATCTTCTTTCAGCCCTTGGCAGCGTTCGAATACTTGCTCCGTATATTGATCTGCAAGTTTTCCGTAGCCATAGTTACGCAATCCCCTGATAGCCTGATAAGTCTGGTCGAGCCATATCGGACCTCTCCAATATCCGTTCGGATCACATTTCGGATTATCGGCAGCAGCCGTAGGGAAGGGGATATAAGTTGAAAACTTAGTTGTATCAGTCAGCAGTGTAATGGCTTTATCCATTTGCTTCTTGCTGGCTATTTGTACCCAGAACGGAGTATATCCTTCGCATCCAGGTTCTTCAATGAAGCTGCCATCACTCAACCGGCGGTCACAGAACCATCCGATTTTTTCATCGAAGAAATAATCGGCGATTTTATCGCTGTAGTCGGGACCATCAAAGCTAATGCCGATCAACGAAGCAAATTTCTTCAGTAACTTACATTCGTAGGCAAGATATGCATTCAGGTCCACACTTTCCTGATCCATACTCCATGCATCGTCTGCATTTTTCAGCATCTTTGTGTTGTCGAAACGAATGGCATTGTCCATACCACTTTCCCATGCGGCAGCTTCCAGGGTGCCGTCGGTAGAACCAAACTCACAGATGCCGTTACGGTTGTGGTCGCGTTTTGCATACCACCATTTGTAATAGGCAAGCAGTTGCGGATACATCTCTTTTACGAAGGTGGTATCTTGGGTGTGAGTAAATATTTCATCTACAGCCCAGCAAACCAAAGGTGGCTTACTGTCGCGGGCATTATTATCTGCCGAATTGGTATAGATACAGTCGATAATCATACCGTCGGGCAACTGGTAGTCGAACATGGCACGAATATTGTTTTTCGCCAGTTCGGGAGCAAAGCTTGCCAGAGCTGCTGAGAAACGCCAGCTGTCCCAGGCCCAGAATCCGACGAAATAGCCTACCGCATGGCTGGGAATAACTCCTTCATGCAACAATCCTTCGCGGTGTGTACGCCAGTTGGAAATCAGTGTTACAGCAGACTTTACGGCAATACGGTCGTACTCAGGCTTCATGTCGTTGCGTAGAATCTTTTGTAAGTATCCGTTCCATCGGTCTGCATTTGCCTTCAGCTCTTGTGAAGGATTGTTCAGCAGAGCTTGTATGCGTTGTTCGCTTACTGGAAGTTCTTTTTCGGAAGCGAAGAACGAAATGGCAATATCAGTTTTCTTACATCCGGGTTTAGTCTGTGCAACATAATTTTTCCCATCGCATGTCAACGTGATGTCAGAATCGAACGTTAACGTTACAATCTCTCCGTTGGAGTGACGTGCTGTAACGATGTTGCGCTCAGCTTCCAGATGTACATTATTATTCCATTGTCTGGCTGTAAAGCAAAGTCCTTTTCCACTGTTACTCTCTATTTGCAGTAGAGCTGTAGAAGCATTGATGAAATTCATGCGCTGGCTGATACTTTCTGTTCCGGAGGATGAGGATATATATACTTCACCTGGAAAGTAAGATGCCGAGTCGGGAGTCATTGCTGTTGTTGCTCCTATAAGACTGGCTTCCACAATCGATTGGGCAAACCATATCCGGTTGTCGATGCTGAACGGACCGCAAAATCCGTTTACCCATTTATCTTGTTGCGGTATGGTAAATCCCATCCACGAACCTGCATCGGTAAAACATCCTGCGCGATGAACGGTTGAATCGGGTGTCAGCGCAATATTCAGGATATTGCTGAATTCATATCGGTTTCTTTCCTGAGCCATATTCTGTCTGGAGCCAGTGGTGCAGGCTGAAATGCCGGCAGCCAGTCCCAGAAGCAAAACCTTTATTGTATTTTTTTTCATTGTTGATTGATGTTTTTAAGTATGTAAACCAAAAACGCTTCTTTTAGAAGAATCTCTTATGAGCCTGTGAGGCTGCATCCATTTCCTTATCCAGAGGTTGAATGGTGAAGCTGTACTGCCATGCATGAGGAGTTATTGTATATTCAGGATGTACCTGTGCTCCCCAAGTGTTATCACCACCTACTCCCATTTGCATGTGATCGATGTTCAGCCATACCAGATCTTGTTTCTCTATGCTTCCTCCATGATGACGCTCTACGCTGAATGGGCGATAGCCGATGTCTTCAAGTGGGAAGTTCCATGCACTGATACTCAAAGGTTCTTCTCCGGTGACAAGCAGACCTTCTCCTGACTGGTTACGTAATGCTACCCAGCGTACATCACATTTGTTTGCTGTTTCCTGTGCACGTACGTACGGATGATACTGTTCCCATACACTAGCAGTGTAGACACCTATTGCAGCACTGTTCTTACGGTCGGCATAGTTTTCATGTGGGCCGCGTCCGAGCCATGTCATCATTTCATAATCGGCAGGCAAAATCATACGCATACCCAGACGAGGCATTTCTGGTAATTGTTTTTGACCAGGGATAAATGACATGGTAACTTTCACTGCACCGTCAGGACGGATTATATAATTAATATTAAGGTCGGCATCTTGCTTTTCCATGCGGTATGTAGCAGTGACAATGGCCTGACGTTTGTCGCTCCTTTCATTTAATTTCAAGTCTTTCAGTTTCGCATCCTTACCTGCTTCTTTCCAGATTCTGCAACGTTCGGGAGTGCCATTGGCTACGTCATTATCTGTCAATCCACGCCAGAAGTTAGCTTGCAGACCTTCTTTTATGAGATTCTTTCCGTTATATTCTAAAGCCGTCATTTCTCCGTCGGCTGTGGAGAAGCTGATACGGAAGTTAGTTCCACTCAGACTGATGCTTTCCGGAGTACGTTCCGATCTTAGTGAACCGTCAATTGGCTCTATGTTTTGAGCTATTTGCTCTACAGGCAGTTGCCACTGTTCCATTGCAGCTATATGTCCTGCCGGAACCATAGGAGCATCCTGGCGGGTAATTGCTTCCAGTTTCAAGAAATATTCTTTTTCACTTGCGGCAATAGTCTGCATAGGAAGTACGATCTCCCGGCTTTGTCGTGCCGGTATCTGTGGAAAATCCATCACTCCCTGCTGAATGCTTTTACCGTCAGCTTCTATTGTCCAGCGCAACTGATAACCGGATAGGTCGATGAAATCATGCCAGTTAGTGATATTAATCCGATTGGCAGTAAAGGCTACAGGACGGAAGTGAATGTACTGATATACCTTCTTCACTTCATAAATATGCGGATGTAAAGAACGGTCGGCTGCAATCAGTCCATTGGCACAGAAGTTGGAGTCGTTGTGTACTCCTACATAGCCCATATCTCCTCCATACGCCCAGATGTCTTTTCCTTTTTCGTCTTTCTTTGCAAATGTCTGGTCTACCCAGTCCCAGATAAATCCACCTTGTAACTGGTCGTACTTATAGATTAAATCCCAATAATCTTGCAGGTTGCCGACACTGTTTCCCATTGCATGAGCATATTCGCACATAATCATCGGGCGTGCATCGCGCTGATTAATGTGACGACGGAGCGACCAGATGCGGGGATACATCGGGCAATAAATATCCGATTTAGCTTCGTAACCTCCACCTTCGTATTGTACCGGACGGGTAGGATCTGTTTTCTTGGTCCAGTCGTATATTGTTTCGAAATGTTTACCATAACCTGATTCGTTACCTAATGACCATGTAACAATAGCTGTACAGTTGCGGTCGCGCATAACCATACGGCTCATGCGCTGCATGAATGCAGGTTCCCATTCCGGATAATTGGCAAGTGTTCCATCTTTGTGACTCATCATTCCATGGCTCTCGATATTTGCTTCGCCAACCAGATATAGTCCGTACTTGTCGCACAATGCATACCATTGGTAGTGGTCTGGATAATGGCAGTTACGTACAGCGTTTATGTTGAATTGCTTCATCAGCCGGATATCCGTCAACATACTTGCGACATCGATGGAGCGTCCTTTATATGGATCGTGTTCGTGTCGGTTTACTCCTTTGAACAATACGGGTACACCATTAATAAGTTGTTGTCCGTTTTTCATTTCTACAGTGCGGAATCCGAATGGATGTGCAAATGATTCCATCGGTTTTCCTTGCTGGTCGAATGTGTTGACAACCAGTGTGTAAAGATTAGGTGTTTCGGCTGTCCATGCCAAAGCATCCTTAAGTAGTTTTTTGCCAGACAATAATGTGTCGGTGTTGTTTTTTATTTCTTTATCCTGAGTGTAAAGAGCATTACCTTTTGCATCCAGTAATTTGAACTCTACACGCTGACCTTGCTGAGGCTGATTCAGTGTGATATTTACATCAAAATCACCGTCTTTATATTGATTGATCAGTTCGGCCGTGAGTTTGAAGTCTTTTACTCGGCTTTGTGGACGCGCATACAAATAGACATCTCGTTCTATTCCACTATATTTCCAGTAGTCCTGATCTTCCATATAAGATCCGTCACTGTATCTGAATACCTTGACAGCCAGCTTGTTTTTCCCTTTTTTTAATAGCTTGGTTACATTAAAGTGAGCCGGCAGACGGCTGTCTTCGCTGTATCCGGCAAGTTCTCCGTTTACCCAGCAGTAATATGCAGATTCTACCCCTTCGAAGTCGAGGAAAATATCCATTCCGTTCCAGTCTTCGGGTACTGTGAATTCACGGACATAAGCTCCTACCGGATTATAGTCTGCTGGTACATACGGTGGATTGCAAGGGAATGGATAAGATACGTCGGTATAAATGGGGGCATCAAATCCTTGAAGTTCCCAACTGCCTGGTACTTCTATGTTTTTCCATTTGCGTGTGCTGTATCCCGGTTTATGAAAATCGGCAGGACAAGCATCGTTATTCTTGGAGAAAAGAAATTTCCAAGTGCCGTTAAGTGAAACGCGTCGTTCGGTCTTTGAATTTATTTCGAAACGTTGTAAGTCAGGTAATGCCTGCTGTGCCAATGCTGCATCTTCATTGATGAATGGAATGAAGTGTGCATGCATTGCTTCACGGTTTATTTCGTTTATCTGTGGGTTTTGCCAGGGCACATTGTTGGCATTAGCCGGCAATGTAGCTGCAAGGGCAAACATGTATGTTAGATAAAAAAAGTGCTTCTTCATAGAATTTGGTATTTTTCTTAGATGGAACAAAAGAAGGTGACAAGAAATGGTACACTAAAATCGGTTACGAATCCGTGAAAAATGGAAACTACGACAAATTGCTGACCTGCATAACGGGTTATAATAGGCAGGGTAGTATCCATTGTCGTAGCTCCTCCTGCTGATATCGGTGCCAGATTTCCGAACCACCGAACCAGTAGAGGGGCACACAACAAAGTAATTATTTCACGGGTTATGTTAGAAAGTAAAGCAATGGTTCCTAGCTCCGGCCCTTTATATTGCGTAATGAAGATGCTGGATAGTGAATAATAACCAAAGCCCGAACCAACTGCCATACAGTCGGCGGCACTCCGGTGGGGAAGAATGAGGCTCACCAGTGCAGCTGCCGATATGGTTCCCAGTATAGTAGCAACAGGCAGGAAGATCAGTCTTGGATTCAGCGAACGGAAATTTCTCAAGGTCTGTGGATCGTTTCCGATACTTAGGCCTACACTGAACATCAATGCACATAAGGCATAGAAGCTGATATTGCTTTGTGCTACGTCGAAAGGGATGAGATGAAAAGCCCCGCATAATGTTCCAAGAACAAAAAATCCGACAATGATCAAACTGCCTTTCATGCTTTTCCTCCTTTCTTTTTATACAGGAGATACCATAGCCCCCAAGCGAAGATACAACTTCCCAATACGCATGCCAGCGTAATGGTAAAGGCTTCTACTCCTAAAGTTGCAAGTCCTTCTACTATCTGGCGATTTCCTCCTACTTCTACTCCTAATAAAAAAAGGAGTACCCAGATTAGTGATGTTATAACTTTATTTATCCACGAAAATTCTTGGCGACGGAGCAGGAAACCTATTGCCATACCTCCTAACATTAATCCGATAACAGTAAACATATTCTTTTTTGTAATCTTTTTTGTGGGCAAAAGTAAAGAAAAGGGTTCGGAAGAGCAACATCTTCCGAACCGGAAGATTTCTTTATTTTACTTCAGGATTTGCGTCAATTTCCCATTTAGGTATTGGGTAGAACAACTTGCTTTCATCGAATCCTGTGCGGCCTGCCTTTTGTAATGCAGACGCTGTCTTTCCCCACCGGCGTAAATCATACCAGCGGTAACTTTCCAATGGGAATTCAAGAATGCGTTCATGTTCTATCTGATCGCGTACCTCTTGCTGGGTTGTACCTTCCATCGGAGGCATATTACCATGTACACTTCTAATTTCATTGATAATAGGAATAGCCTGTTCTGGATGGTTTTGTTCGTTTAATACTTCAGCTTTCATGAGCAATACATTCACATAGCGCATCAATGGAATGTTTATAGCGCATGCTTCTTGCATCTCTTCAAGTGTCGGAGAGGTAAATCTACGGAATACCGGTTTATTCTCACCTCCAAACAATTCGTCATATTCTTTTCCCATAACTCTTCCTGTTCCGTCGTTGAAGTAGTCGCACTGGAAGTAGATTGTGTTGTACAGACGTTCGTCATAGCGTCCGTCGTTCAACTTACCTTCTTTCATATATTCTTCCATCAGCATGTTGCTAGGCAGAATTTCATCATATCCGTTCAACTCTTTCGCACCAATCCATTGGTTCAGGTAAGAATAGTGTACAGAACCATTTGCTTCGCTCTTGCTGTACTGTACTTCGAATATAGATTCAGAACAGTTTTTGTTTGTTCCGTTAAACATTCCTATCAGGTTTTCTCCGCTTACTAGTGAATATCCTTTTACATTGTTCAGCGCTGTAAGAGCTTTGTCCAGATAAGTACTTTTCTTTTCTGGTTCTTCGTATGCACGAGTCAGATAGGCAAAACCGATATAAGCATAAGCAGTACCGCTGGTAGCACGTCCTAATTCATTTTCGTTCCGACTTTCCGGCAGTTGGGCTGCGTAGTTTTCCAGTTCTTCCAGAATGAAATCCCAGCAGGCTGTACGTTCGGATAACGGACGGTTCAATTGAGAAGACTCTTTAATGTATTCGTTGCGGATGATGATTTCTTCCCAGTTGAGCAGTAACATCATATGATAATATCCTCTCAGAAAATGTGCTTCGTTAAGAAGTTCGTTACGCTTGTTCTCATCCAGATTCGGGATATTCGGAACATTGGCTAATACCTGGTTGGCAAAGTTGATTCCTCTGTATAAATCCTGATAATAATAAGAGAACTGAGTATTACCATTGGTATAGTTGAAATAATAAAGTGCTACCCACTGGTCGTAGTTACCGGCATCACTACCTAAATTGACAATGTCTGCACGGTATTCTTCGGTTGGCCATCGCACTTCACTAGTTGCATATGTATCACCATGATAGAGTTGTGAATAGGCTGCTGCCAGTCCAGCTTGTGCATCCTGTTCATTTCTCCAGTAATTGTCTGTTGTCAGTTCGTCCGGTGACTCTACGGTCAGGAAGTCCTCGCATGAAGTAGATGACAGGGCGAGGCATATTATACTTGCTAAATAAAATATCTTTTTCATATTCTTAATGCTGAGTTTGTATGTATTAGAATGTTAATTGCGCTCCTACTGTAAATGAACGGGTAAATGGGAAAATGTAACTGTCAATACCTGTATCCAGAGGACTGCTTCTTGAGAATTCAGGATCTGTTCCAGAATACTTCGTGATAGTAAACAGATTTTCACCGCTGATATAGAAACGTAATTTTTCGATATATGCCTTCTTCAGGATATTTGTCGGCAAGGTGTATCCGAGCTGAGCCTGACGCAGGCGGACAAAGTTTCCGTTTTCGAGGAAACGGTCAGATTCACGTGCGTTTCTGTTAGGATCGTTCAGCACGGCACGAGGCATGTCTGTATCCGTATTTGTCGGTGTCCATGCATCTAACACGCTGGTCAGCATTTGTCCTGGTGTCTGCATGCTTTCGTAGAAATATCGGTTACCGTTGAATAGCTTATGTCCCCATGCGCTTCCAAATAAAAGGCTCAGGTCAAATCCTTTATAACCTGCGGTCAGGTTCAGGTTGGCTTCTACTTTAGGAATACCGGTTCCACAATATTCACGGTCGTTTTCGTCCAATACTCCATCACCATTGATATCCTTGAAACGGATATCACCGGCTTTAGCATTAGGTTGAAGTCTTTCACCATTGGCATTTACATATGCAGCTGCCTCAGCATCACTCTGGAAAATTCCGTCTGTGCGATATAAGTAGAAGGCACTGATAGGCTTACCTTCTGTTGCATAAGCAGGTGTATAGTCGGTTCCATATACCAGACCTGTACAGTAAAGAGCCTGACCTTTATCTGCAAGGCTGATTACTTCATTATGAGTTGTACTGAGATTGAATCCGATGCCATATTCAAAGTCTTTAATGCGGTCGTTCCAGTTCAATTCTAATTCGAATCCTCTGTTTCTGATTTTGCCGACATTTAAAATCGGATTTTGATATCCGGCAGACGGAGAAAGTTTTTTGGTAATCAGCAAATCTTCAGTCTGGTTGATATAGTAGTTGATGCTACCAGTCAGACGGTTATTGAACATAGCGTAGTCGAATCCGATATTTTTGGTATCTGTTGTTTCCCATTTCAAGTCGTTACGCTCCATGTTCCATGCAACAGCACCTGCCCATGGGTTGCTTCCACTACCTTGTACGTAACCTCCGTAATAAGTATTGTAAGAAGATATCAATGCCTGGAAATCGTAATATCCTAATGCATTTTCATTACCCAGACGTCCCCAGCTGACGCGGAACTTCAAGTTATTGATAAATGTATTCTTCGGGAAGAATTTTTCTTCACTGATGCGCCAGCCTAATGCTATAGATGGGAAACATCCCCAACGGTTGTTCTTTCCGAATTTTGAAGAACCGTCGTAACGCATGGTTGCCTGAATCAGATAGCGATTGTCAAAGTTATAGTTGATACGTCCGAAGAAAGAGGCACGGTTATATTCGTATTTTGTTCCTTCTCCTGTATATGTACCACCTTTTCCTGCATCGATCGTGTCGAAACTAGGATCCAGGAATCCTGAAGGTTCGTTGGTGCTGACCAAATTACCGTTTTTATCTACTGTATATCTGGTCGCAAATCCTTCTACTGCAACACCATTTGAAGTATTTTTTGTAGAAGTGATAGAAGAACCTATCATGGTGTTTAGGCTGTGTTTGCCAAATTCCTTGTTGAAGTTTAAAATGTTGTCTATAGTCTGTTCTTCCCAGTAATAAGTAGATTCACTGTTGTAAGGATATAAGTGTGTTTGCTGTGCATTTGAAATGTAATCAGGATAATGTAAAGTGTAACGGTAATGTTTACCACGATAAGCGTAGCTGGTTTTGAAATTCAACCATGAAGTGATTTTAATACCTAGAGAAACATTTGCGGTAGTACTGAATGTTTTTTCTGCTTCATCCTGATAGTAATAGTCTGCCATCGGGTTATTGTTCGAAGGTAATCCTTGAGAGGCTGTCAGTCCGAAACCATATTTTTCATTTTCATCGTATACCGGAACAAGCGGTGAAATGTTGTAAACTTCTTTCAATGAATAAGTCGGCTGATGACTTTTTGTATAGCGGAAGCCTAAGTTAGCGTCCAGATCAAAGATGTATTTACTCATGTGGAGTTTCATACGCGCATTATCCTGACGGAAATCATTTCCGAGGAAGATACCTTTATCGTCAGCATGATTATATGATACAGAGTATTGAGCTGTTTCTCCACCTCCACGTACACTGAACATGTAGTTTTGTGAAAGACCGTTGCGCATCATTTCATCTTGCCAGTTAGTATCTACACCTGTGTCGGTTGTACAGTAAGCAGGAATTTCGTCTTCACGTCCTGCATTGATATACATTTGTTTGATAGTAGACTTATATTGTTCTGCGTTTAAGAACTCCATACGTTTGGCTACGGTAGTCATACTCAGATAAGTGTTGAAATCAATGTGTGTTTCACCTTTTTTACCGTTCTTGGTTGTAATAATGACCACACCGTTTGCTGCTACAGAACCATAGATGGCAGCTGCTGCACCGTCTTTCAGTACTTCCATAGATTGAATATCGACAGGGTTTACACTGTTGATATCACCGGGGAATCCATCAATAATGTAGAGAGGTTCATTATCGCCGAATGATTTGACACCACGAATCTTAACAGAAACTCCAGCTCCTGCATTACCTCCCGACTTCATGATATTGACTCCGGCAATCTTTCCCTGCAGCGCTTCTGCCGGATTGGTAGTTGTACGCTTAGTCAGTTCGTCAACATCTACTGATGAAATAGCTCCGGTCATGTCGCTTTTCTTCATTGTACCATAACCTACTACGACTACTTCGTCTAATACTTCTGTATCTTCTTTAAGTGTAATTTTAAAATTGCGTTGATTGTTTACTGCGATTTCCTGAGTTTGGAAACCTACATAAGAAATAACAAGAGTACCTTTAGGAGACACGCTTAATTCAAAGTTACCATCCATGTCGGTAATGACTCCATTGGTTGTTCCTTTTTCTAATACGCTGGCACCGATAACTGTCATGCCTGATGCATCGAGTACCGTTCCTTTCACTTGGATTGCTTGTGCAAATCCTGACATCGGAATTGATAAAGCTAGCAGAAATATTAACTGCCATACTTTAGATACAACATCTTTTTTCATTTGTGTTTTTTGTTTATGTTAAGGTTAGTCAACTGATTTTTTTGATATCCAAATGTATTCAAAATGCCATTGAAGTGAATATGTTTTGTTGTTACAAAGTATCTACATAAGGGATTTTTACGCTTGTTTTATGTCTACTTGTACTATTCTAATATGCTGATTATTAATGATGTGTGCTTTATATATATATCTACAAAAGAGATTTTTGATACTGTCACGGAAAATAGTCGTAGAAACATCCTTTTTCTTGCTGTTCAGATTACTCTTCCTGTTGTTTTAATTTGTTTAAGAATGTAAAAATCCCGGCAATAGTTACACAATAACCATTGCCGGGATTTTTATCAGATAAGTTTATTTTGAGATTTACTTAGGGATATTCAGTAAATGTCCCTAAAAAGTAAGATGGCATATAAAGTCGATAG
>OGPK01000217.1_pt1 | contig 65839 bp, 50 predicted proteins | sample 1552921 | NCBI WGS metagenome assembly OGPK01 (sample SAMEA2580264, study PRJEB22360) | human gut metagenome | biome: human gut; feature: human-associated habitat; material: faeces | place: Denmark | collected 2008/2010 | reverse complement strand
GGACCTGACCAGGTTCGGAACTTGGCGCCGCCCAAGCCCATTCGAGATATTCACATCGTGCACTGGTGCAACGGTTGAAAGTATACCTGAATTGTGACAAGCCTACAAAACCACCCCATCTTGCCGCAAAACTTCCATAACGCTCTTAAGCATGTAGAGGCTTCCGCATACACAAACAAGTGGAGGGTTTCCTGCCCGTGCTCGACAAGCTCGATCGAGCGCGCAACGCACACCTGAAGCGATATCAGGCGCCGCAACAACAAAATGTGCAGACAGCTTGTTGCCTGCAGTATCGCGCAGAATCTGCGCATAATCTTGCGCTGGAAGTGCACGCGGATTAGGAGGAGTGATGGTTATGACCTCGTCTGCAAAGGCTGTGAGCTCTTTTGCCATACCCTGATAATCTTTATCGGCAAGAACGCCCGTGAGCACAATACAAGATCGATCAGGATAACGATCCGATATGGCTTGCGCAAGCGCTTTCATTCCAGCAACATTATGCCCTCCATCGAGGATGACGAGCGGCTCTTCGCTTACGACTTCGAATCTGCCTGGCCACGAAGCAAGCTTCAAGCCTTCGCGAATCGCCTGTTCTGACACATTCCATCCCGCTTCTTTCAACTCATCAAGAGCATCAAGCGCGGTCGCTGCATTCACTAGCTGAAAGGGACCTGAAAGACCAAGCGACAAACCAGCTCTTGTCCGATACGAGAAATGATCAGTATTCCCTTCGATCCGAGAAGAATCTACCTCGATCAATGGGCTTTGAGCGCTCTTCGATGTTGTCTCTATGACCTCTCGCACCTCTGGCTGCTGAGGCGCGCTCACTACCGCAACGCCTTGCTTGATGATGCCCGCTTTCTCGTGAGCGATCTCAGCAAGCGTAGAGCCAAGCAAAGCGCAGTGGTCAAAAGAAATTGGCGTGATGATCGAAACCTCAGGGCGATCGATCACGTTAGTCGAATCAAGCCTACCCCCTAAGCCAACTTCAACAACTACGATATCGCACGCAGACTGCGCAAAATAACAGAAGGCAACGCTGCTCAGAAGCTCGAACTCAGTCGGATGCTCATCCATCGTATCAGCGGCATCCTTGACCTGCGATGTTATATCCTTAAGTTCTTCAAAGGTGATGTTTTTGCCGTTTACACGCAGACGATCTTCGAAGCAATAAAGCGCAGGGCTCGTGAAAAGACCTACGCGATAATCTGCTTGTTGCAGAACAGAGGCGATAAAGGCACACGTCGATCCTTTGCCATTCGTTCCCGCAACATGCACGAAGCGAAGTTGATCCTGCGGATCGCCGAGCGCATGGAGTAAATCTCTCGTACGTTCAAGTCCAAGGTTTACCGTCTGCCATCGCGGTTCGTTGATATAGGCAATCGGGTCAAACATCAATCAACAGGTTTCCAGTCTTGACCCACTACGACTTGAATATCGGTCTTAAGGTTATAATAGACGCTCGCATAAACAGCCCGCCCGATTCCAAGATCGGCAACGATCGCCTCTGCAGCCGCTTCGTCATCCTGATCCTTATAGATGACCAATGTCTCGGTATAGACAAAAGAATCCGCGTTGCCAGTATCCTGGATAACATACCCATGCTGTTCAAGGATCTGTGCTGCTTGGGCAGCAAAGCCATCGGTGCCAGAGCCATTCTGAACAACGATGGAAAGCTTGCTCTTATCGACACCAGAAGTATCGACACTGGTATTGGGGTCCTCGCCATTCATGAAACGCTCTTTGATCTGGTTCCAGGTTGAGGTATTGGGTGCAAAGCAAATGACATTATTCGAGGCATACTGCGAGCCTGGCATGCTGGCAGTATAGAACGTCGCACCTTCACCGTAGATCGTTGCGAGGCGAGAAAGCGCATCATAGGACATATCAGTCTTGATCGCGCTTGACACCACATCAGAATCACTGATCCAGCCTATCCCCTCGCTTGAGGTCATCTTGTTGATAAGACCAAAGAACAGATCCATTTGATTGTTTGTACGCTGCGTACGACCATTGGTGTAGTTCGTTGCGCTCACGAACGCGATCGCTTGCTGTCCGTTGAGATTCTGCTGTCCGGGAGCGATGACCACGTGCCCAACACGTGGATCGTCAACACGGTATTCGACATTGACCTCGACACCGCCAATGTCATCGACCAATTTCTGAAGCCCTTCTTCGGTGATGCGCAAATAGTGCGAAAAATCGATGCCCGTCTGCTCTTTCACCACATGGACAAGCTCACCTTCTCCCCCATAGCGCACTGCATTACGAATAAGATCCTGTTCGCCCTGGTCGAAGTTGGTCTTGATATTGCTTGGAATGTTCATGAGAGAGAACTGCTTGTTTTGCTCGTCAACACGCAAGATAGCGATAAAGCTCGCTGCCTCAGAAGATTCATCATAGTTCGAAAGACCAGCAAGCAAAATATAATACGGTTCGTCAGCCTTTGCAGCCACAAGCTCGTTCTGTACGCTTTCATCATTCAAGGCCATTGAAGCCGAAGCGAATGAACGAAACGCACAGGAAGCGATATTGAAAACAAGAAAGACAACGACCACGACCGCAACTATCGCGATGATGATGCTGTTGCGCCTACGGCGTCTCATGAATTCTTGCGCTCGTGATTTACTACTGGCATGTTGGCTCGTGCGCTGATCAACCGAATGGGTCGGAACATGCATCTGGTTAATCTCGGCTGAGCGCTTATCGATCGAAGACGACCGACGCTTAGAAGGGCGCTTTGTAGTAGTATCTTGAACCGATCTGCGGGTAGCTCCTGAGCTCATCTTGCTTCCACGACGCTTTGGACGTGAAGAAGACCGAGGAGCGGCATGGCTGCCGATCACAGAAGAGGACCATGAGCTCTTGGATTTTCGAGCCGAGCGTGAAGATCGTGATGAACTTCGTTTGGTAGGCATATATCCCTCGTTATGCGTCGAAATAGAAGTGCAGCTTCATTTCGGTGGTTCGTTTAAACTTCAAGTACGTGATAACGTGATCACATTATAGCGTCAGAGCACCTCGATACGCTCTACGCTCGCGCCCAACGAGCGCAATTTACCCACGTAATCCTCATATCCACGGTCGATATGATAGATATCGTGAATACGCGTTTCACCTTCAGCTGCCAGACCTGCAATTACAAGCGCTGCCCCACCACGAAGATCAGGCGAAGACACTGGAGCGCCTTGCAGGTTTGAAACGCCACGAATAAGCGCATGGTGTCCATCCAATGAGATGTCGGATCCCATACGATTCAGCTCGGAGGCAAACATGAAACGATTTTCGAAGATATTCTCAGACACAACCGAACAGCCTTGCGCAAAAGCAGCGAGCAAAGAGAATTGCGCTTGCAGATCGGTAGGAAAACCAGGATGGGGCAAAGTCTGGATATCGGTCGCATGAAGCGGTTCGGTCCTAGCGACCGTGATCGAATCCTGTGTAGTTGACACATGGACACCCATCTCTTCAAGCTTCATCAAGACCGTACGTAAGAAATCCGGATCGATACCTTCAACGGTAACAGGACCGCCTAGAAGTGCTCCGGCCGTAAGGAAGGTACCTGCTTCGATGCGATCGCCCACGACCCAATGCTCACAAGGATGAAGATCGGAAAGCTCAACACCTTGAACCACGATGGTCGAGCTACCCGCTCCTTGGACCTGTGCGCCCATTTCGTTAAGCATGTTCGCAAGGTCTTCGATCTCAGGCTCGCGCGCTGCATTATCGATAACCGTCGTACCTTTAGCAGTGATCGAAGCCATGAGCATGTTCTCTGTCGCTCCGACGCTCGGAAAATCCAAGAATACCTTTGCCGCATGCAGGCCATTTGGCGTTGAAGCATATAAGTAGCCGTGATCGTTAGCAAAAGACACGCCGAGTGCCTCAAGAACTGCAAGATGTATGTCGATCTTGCGTGCACCGATCTTACAACCACCTGGCATCGCCACACGCGCTTTACCAAAACGTGCGATGAGCGGGCCGAGAATCGAGATGCTTGCGCGCATCTTGGAAACAAGTTCGTAGGGAGTTTCGAAACCGGTAGCATTCGCCGTATCGATCGCAATAGTATGATCCGTGCGCTCGACTGTCGCACCCAAACTCCTGAGCACTTCGATCATGATGTCGATGTCGGAGATGTTGGGAACGTTATGCAGGATGGTTTTGCCTTGACCAAGGAGCGAAGCGGCAATGAGCTTTAGTGCTGAGTTCTTCGCCCCGCTTACGCGAACCGTGCCAGAAAGATGGCTACGACCATGCGTAACGATTACTTCTTCTGCCATGCTGCCCTATCCAATCTCGTAAAGAATGTCGCCTTATTATGACAGAGAGCCCTCCGCTCGCTCAACTTGCATCGAACGAACGAAGGGCCTCAAAAGCCTGTAAGGTGATATTACTCGCCCAGAACGAAACGCGTGAAGCTCACGATCTTGATCGTGCAGCCAAGATCCTTGGCAACTTCAGCGGTGTAATCAGAAACAGATTTGTCAGGATCCTTAACGTAAGCCTGCTCAGTAAGAACGCTTTCCTTGTAGAATTTCTCCAGACGACCCGTAGCGATCTTCTCCTGGATGTTCTCAGGTTTGCCCGACTCAGCAGCCTGCGCCTTGTAGATCTCCATTTCATGAGCAACAACAGCAGGATCGACCGCTTCACGTGTAGCAGCAACCGGAGAAGCAGCAGCAACCTGCATTGCAATATCGCGACCATATGCCTTGAACTCATGCTTAAACACAACTTCAGGATCGCCGAGCTCGAACTCAACGAGAACGCCAATCTTGCCACCGCCGTGAACATAGCTTGCAACAGCACCTGTGGCTTGTGCGGCATACGCAAAGCGAGCAAGCTGGATGTTCTCACCCAGCGTGTGGATAGCATCGGTGATAACCGCATCAACAGTCTCGCCTTCTACCTCGCATGCACGCAAAGCCTCTACGTCTGCAGGAGCATTCTCAAGAACCGCTTTCGCAATCTTCTCTGCATAATGATGGAACTTCTCGTTCATGCCAACAAAGTCGGTCTCGCAGTTAAGCTCGACCAGCGCACCAGCACGCATATCTTCCGTAACGCGAGCGACAACAGCGCCTTCGTTCGTTGCGCGACCAGCCTTCTTTGCGACCGAAGCAAGACCTGCAGTACGAAGGACATCGACAGCTTTATCCATATCGCCATCAGCTTCGACGAGCGCTTTCTTGCATTCCATCATGCCCGCGCCAGTCATCTCACGGAGCTCTTTTACCATAGCTGCGGTAACGTTTGCCATAGATCTATCCTTTCTTGAAAAAGGGCAGGCTAAACCTAACCTGCCCCCTCTTGAACTTTATCGTATAACTTACTGAAAAGCCTGTTTAGCGGGCCATTTCCTCTGCATTGTCATGCAGCTCTTCATTATCGAGCTTCTGCTCTTCGACCACTTCAGCGGCTTCAGATGGTGCAGCCATTTCTTCAACGGTGACCTCGGTACCCGTACCAGCGATGACTGCTTCGGCGATGAAGTCGCACAGAAGACGAACCGAACGAATAGCGTCATCGTTTGCTGGAATGCCATAATCGACATCATCTGGATCGCAGTTGGTATCGAGCGTACCAACGATCGGAATGCTCAAACGACGTGCCTCGTGGATAGCAATCTGCTCACGGTTAGTATCGACCACAAAAACCGCATCTGGGATGCGTTTCATATTGCGAATACCATTCAAATTGGTCTGCAGCTTGGAAAGCTCCTTCTTCAGCAGGATCTGTTCCTTCTTAGGAAGCTTCTCCATACGACCGTCAGCTTCCATAGCCTCAAGTTCTTCCATGCGCTGAACACGGGAGCGAATGGTAACGAAATTGGTGAGCATACCACCAAGCCAACGAGAATTGACATAGGGCATACCACAACGGTTCGCAGCTTCAGCAATGGATTCTTGAGCCTGCTTCTTGGTGCCGACAAACAAGATCGTGCCGCCCTTGGCAGCGATGCGAGATACCTCAGAGAAGGCAGAGTCGAGTCCGTAGAGAGTCTGCTTGAGGTCGATGATGTAGATGTCGCCACGGCTACCGAAGATATAAGGTTTCATCTTGGGGTTCCAGCGACGGGTCTGATGACCGAAGTGCGTGCCTGCATCGAGCAGGGCCTTAAGATTGATCTTTGCCATGTTTCTCCATTCGTTAGTCCTCTGCACAGCTTCATCCTTGATTTCGCAACCCGCATAAGGGCCACTAGCGAACGCAAGTCCACCGCGCATGTGTAATAAAACAGCCTTTGTATTGTAGGGTAACAAAGGCTGTTTGTATATAGATATTTTGCGAACGGAGCGTGCTTGTGAATCGCAAGTTCTAACCGATACATCCTCAAAGCTTTGGCTCCGAAGATAAGTGCACGTCCGCTCTTAGCCTACAAGATCATCAAGCGATGTTGCCCCTCGCACTGCACCCTCGTCCAACGCTTCCTGTATCTGCTGATCGGTGTAACCAAGACCCTTCATGACTTCGACCGTTGAGCTGCCGAGCATGCCTGTTGGCGTGTAGTCAGGTACGGGCTGAGACTCGAACTGGATCGGCAACGTAGGGATATTGCGTTGCGAATCGGGATACTTGATCTTCACAAGATAATCGTTGTCCCAAACGTTCTGGTCTTCGTAAATATCGAGTGGAGTCTGACAAAGCTCGATCGGAATACCCGCATCCTTGAAGAGCTTGAGTGCATCTGCTGCTGTCATCTTCGCAAGCGCATCATCCAAAACACCTACTACCTCAGGGTTCAGACCCGCTTCGTTCATTTTGACACAGTTCACGTACTTCGGATCGTCAATCAGATCTTCACGACCGATGAGTCCCATGATCTTGTTATAGTCGCGATCATATTCTGGATCGCACATCGCGATGTACTTCCCATCGCCAGTCATATATACATTGTTGAACGGACAGATGACCTCGAGACGGCTCTTCGGATACGGATTGCCGTATTGAGCCGATATCATGCCGGTCATGAGTGTATAAACACCTGCGTGCTGTAGTGCGCAGGTGACATAATCGCCTTCACCTGTGGTCGAGCGGCCAATGATAGCTGCGCAGATACCCGCCGCCAAGAACATAGACGCTTGTAAGTCACCATACCCGTTAGTTGGGATCATAGGAGCATCTCCGCGATTGGCCGTCGTGCCGAACACACCGCCACGCGCCATATAACAAGTCACATCGAAACCCGGATCGTCTTTCTCTGCCCCTTTCTTACCATAGCCAAGACCATGGCCCATGATAAGACGTGGATACTTCGCATGCAGCGTATCCCAATCAAGTCCGAGTTTCTTCAAGGCTATCGCACGAGTGTTCGTGATGAACACATCGGCCTGAGACAAGAGCTTATCCATGACTTCTGCGCCAAGATCGCTCTTCAGATTAAGCGAGATAAAGCGCTTATTCAGATTGACCATATCAAACGCCAGGTTCTCATCATCTGACATAGGCATGTTGAAAACTGCCGCTTGTGTAACGCGGCACGGATCGCCTTTGGCAGCTTCAACTTTGATAACATCTGCGCCCCACTCGCCCAGGATACGTCCTGTAGCTGGTGTCGCCATATAGGTAGTAAGATCTACGACCTTGATTCCCTCTAGCGGCTTCATGTGAGCCCCCCCTTCATAACCGAGTGCGACCCCCCATCGCACTCAAGCCCTCTCTGGTACAAGTATACGCTCGAATGAACGTGTTCATTCTTTCAAGTCTCTTACGATTTAGGATATCAATGAAGCGGGTGCGTTCATGTACACAGGCTATGGGGCTAGAGTCGATCGCGCAGTGCCTTGAGCTTATCGACTATCTCTCCATCAAGACGATCGGCTACGGTCGCTTTGCGCTTGGTTAGCGCACCCTCGTCGATCTTGGCTTCATCATGCAATTCGTCGATCTCATTACTAAAGCCATTGGCACTCATGCGCGTTACCATCCCACCGAAGACCGTATCTTGAATGGTTGCATCACTGGTAACAACGAGCACTTCGAAATTCGCTTCGCGCGCATCATGCGCAAGTTTCTCGATGACCTTATCAGCTGTCGATCCATAAGGCGAGAAAACGACCTTCACACGACCGACTCTCTGCACTTTTCCTGCCGATTCAGCATTTTGTGCCGCATCGAAGACCACCGTGACCGATTGGTATTCAGAGCCTGCAAAGGCAGCGACATCACTAATCAGGGCTTCACGTACCTGATTGTATTTCTCGAAAGTGTAATCAGGCCGCGTGCGCATGGAGCGATAACGTGAGCCGCTTCGCAATACGTTATACCCATCTACGATAAGGATCTTGGTTCGCTTCGACATAGCCTACCCTATCTAGCTGCTCTATCGTTTCGTGTCGAGTTATTGAGCGTTCATGCGTGTCTGGCGCATCCATTCATACATGCATGCGGTAGCTGCTTGAGCTACATTGAGTGACCCGATGTTGCCCGCTTGAGGGAGACTGACCAAAAAATCGCAGTGCTCTTGTGTAAGACGAGCAAGTCCTGCTCCTTCATTACCCATCACCAGCGCAAGCTTGCCTGCCATGGGAGCCTCCCAAATACATTGAGACGCTTTTTCGCTCGCACCCGCCACCCAAAAATCGTTTGTCTTCAAACGATCAATGAACTGGGCGATATTGGCTACCTGCGCGATAGGGATATGCGAAACCGCACCCGCAGAGCTCTTATAAGTTGCTGCCGTGACGCGTGCGCTTCGCTTGTTCGGAATGACAAGACCAGCGGCACCCACTACTTCAGCTGATCGCGCAATCGCTCCCAAATTTCCTGCATCAGTAATATGGTCGAGCACAACAATGAGCGCATCTCCATTCTGCTCAGATGCCTGAACGAGCGCTGCGTCGATGATGTCTTGCCCGCTTGCATATTCGAACGGACGCGTTTCGAGCATGATGCCTTGATGAGAACCCCGCTCGGAGCGTTTATCCATTTCGGCTCGCTTGACCTGTTTTACCGAAAGTCCCATTTTATGCGCGCGTTTCGTAAGCTCGCTGACATTCTTGTCTCCATGCATGCCATCTGCCACATAAAGGCATTTCGCAGGAACACCTACCTTGAAGGCTTCAAGAACAGCTCGTTTTCCTTCGATGTATTCAGCCATAACGATCCTTATCTGAGCAAACTCGATTTGAGCGAAAGATGCTCCCCGAGCAAGGCGAGCATGCGATGAGCCTTCGCCCGACAAGACCTCGAGTGCGGTTCATCATCCAACATTATGAGCACACCCGCTACGAAGAGCGCGATGAAGCTGGTACTTGGTGCTAGAATGCAGCGTTATGGACTTTGTTTTGGACATACTTATCGATGCAGCCATCGATACACTAAAGCTCGTACCATTCTTGTTCGTGACCTATCTCATCATCGAAGCGATCGAGCATCGCGCGAGCGAGAAGACCGAGGAACTGATCAAGAAAGCAGGCATCGCGGGTCCTTTAGTGGGTGCGCTCGTAGGTATCTTCCCACAATGCGGCTTCTCTGCTGCAGCATCCACGCTCTATGCTGGCCGCGTCATCACACACGGCACACTGATCGCCGTCTATCTGGCTACATCGGATGAGATGTTACCTGTCCTGCTCGCCGAGCAGGCCGATATTGCTCTTATTGGCGCGATCATGATAGCGAAGCTGATCATCGGCATGCTGATGGGCTTTTTGATCGACTGCGTCTATCGAGCAGCCCACCATGGCAAGCACGATAAGATCAATATCCACCATATGTGTGAGCACGACCATTGCGGCTGTGGCAAAGAAACCGGTGGTATCTTGCGCAGTGCCACGATACACACTTTGCAAGTCACCTTCTTCGTCTTCTTGATCACGCTTATCATCGATGCGCTCATAGCTGTGGTTGGCGAGAATGCACTTGCATCATTTCTGGATGCGCAGCCAGCACTCTCGATCGTAGCAGCTGCCACGGTAGGCTTGATACCGAATTGCGCAGCAAGCGTGGTCATAACTGAGCTCTTCCTCGAAGGAACCATCTCGACCGCTTCCATGATGGCAGGCCTGCTGGTGTCTGCTGGCATCGGTTTATTGGTCCTCTTCCGTGCAAACGCTTCCGCAAAGCAAAACATCGCAATCCTCGCACTTCTCTGGGCGATCGGCATCTTGTGGGGTTTTATCTTCCTCGCAACAGGGATCACGTTCCAATAACCTACACAGGCATGGATACCTTCCTTGTGCATCCATGATTTTTTATCGCGATTGTTCAAATGCTCGAACAGAACCCGTATAATGTGCATAATCGACTGAAAATCAGGCTGTCAAAGTGCAATTACCCCGTCCAAGGAGTGATTCCCATAAGCACGAACGAAACAGAACGCGCAACCATTCTCATCGTCGATGATGCGATGATGAATCGTGCGCTGCTCTCGGATATTCTCTGCGATGATTACAACATCATCGAAGCGGAAGACGGCGAGCAAGCGATCGCGATCCTCCAGCGCCGAGCTGCGGATATATCACTCGTGGTGCTTGATATGGTCATGCCTAAAGTCGATGGTTTCGGAGTGCTCGAGACCATGAACAAGAATCGCTGGATCCAATACATTCCCGTAGTCGCCATCTCAGCCGAAACCTCCCCTGAATTCATCGAGCGCGCCTACAATCAAGGCGTGACCGACTTCATCAATCGTCCCTTCGACGCACTCATCGTCATTCGAAGGGTCAGCAATACGGTCAAGCTCTATGCAAAGCAGCGGCAGCTCATGAACATGGTCGCCAACGAGATCTTCGAAAAGGAACGCAATGGCAACCTTATGGTCACCATCCTTTCCCATATCGTTGAATTCCGTAATGGCGAGAGCGGACTACATGTTGTGAACATCGGAAAACTGACCGAGATCCTACTCAGTCAGATCGCAAAGCACAATACTGCGCATAACCTTTCCTATGCGCAGCGCGACCTAATCGTAAAGGCTTCTGCCCTACACGATATTGGCAAGATCTCCATCGACGAGAATGTCTTGAACAAGCCCGGAAAACTCACCGATGAAGAATTCGAAGCGATGAAGCAGCATACGGTCATCGGGCACCAGATGCTCTCTGATGTGCCGTTCCAAGATGAACCGCTCATCAAGGTCTCATGCGAGATCGCTCGATGGCACCATGAACGTTATGATGGTCGCGGATACCCTGACGGCTTGAAAGGTGATGAAATCCCTATCTCGGCGCAAGTGGTCTCCTTGGCAGATGTCTACGATGCACTCACAAGCGAACGCGTATACAAGCCCGCATACAGCCATGAAACTGCGATAGAGATGATCATGAATGGCGAATGTGGCACCTTCAATCCACTACTCTTAGAATGCCTGCTCGAAGCGCAAGATACTATTCGTCAAGAGATGTCGAAACCTGGAGAGGTCTTTGACAGTTATGAAGAGCTTCAATCGATCGCTCCCGCCATCCAGAGCGCTGAGACACTCGATGTGACCGAATATGCACTCGGTCAGCTTGAGCATGAGCGTCAAAAGAACCATTTCACCACTGAGATCTCGCATCATCTGCAATTCGATTACGATTACGCACTTGATATCCTCACCGTGCCAAATTGGGCGGCAAAGCGATTCGATGTTCCTGCGCAAATTCCCGACCCAGCTCACAATGAAGTTATCATCAAGATCATTGGATCCGATGTTATCCAACGCTTCAGCGAGGCGATCAAGGCGACTACGCCGCAAAACCCACTCATCAGAATGGATTGCCCCTTCCCTTATGACGGCATCGTATACGAATGTGCCATCATCGCGAAATCTCTTTGGCAGCTTGACGACGATTCGAAGATCACAGGATTTGTCGGCAAGATCATTCGTATAACAGGGCATGAGGAATGGCTTGAATCCCCCTTTGAGCTTTCCAATGGACGCGGCACGACCTACATCCGTAACGTCACACCAGCAGAATAGGAAGACATCATGGCAGAGCAAGTACCTAGTGAAGTGATCGAGACTCTCTACCAGATCGCTGGTGGCGATTATGCAGGCGTTATCGGGCGATTGCGCACAAACGATCGCGTTGCGAAGTTTGTCACTATGTTCGCAGACGATGCAAGCTATAGCAATCTGATCAATAACATGGCAGATGGCAACTGGGATGAAGCATTTCGTGCGGCACACACCCTCAAGGGTGTTTCACGCGATATGGGTTTCATCGATCTGTCTGATTATGCCAGCGAGATCACTGAGGCGCTGCGGGCTCATGACCAGGAACGTGCGAAAATGCTGCTTCCGACAGTTCAAGATGAATATAAAAAAGTAGCAGATGCCATCGCTTTGTTTCGTTAGTTCTTCTTCCTATCGATTGATATGATCGCAGAGAAACAAAAGGCCCGATCGTTCGACCAGGCCTTTTGGTAGTATCGGTCTTTTTCTAAATTACTGAATACCTTCTGCCTCAAAACGCTTCTCGAGAGCCTCTTGATGGATGCTGTATTTGAGCGCTATATCCTTCGCAATCTTTCCTTCTTTGACCAGATCGAACAGACTTTGATCCATCGTACGCATGCCAGCTGCCGCATTTGCAGCGATCACGCTATCAATCTGATGCGTCTTCTCTTCACGAATAAGATTACGGATAGCAGGATTGACACGCATGACTTCGAAAGCAGGGACGACCGAGCCATCTAAGCTTGGCACCAATTGCTGGCTTACCACCGCCTGCAAGACCATAGAAAGCTGCATACGGATCTGGCGCTGCTGATTTGCAGGAAACGCATCGAGGATGCGATCAACCGTGTTTGCACCACCAGTGGTATGTAGGGTCGAGAAGATGAGCTGAGCCATCTCAGCTGCGGTCACCGCTGTTCCAATGGTGTCCTGATCGCGCATTTCGCCCAATAAAACAATATCAGGAGACTCGCGCATCGCAGAACGAAGCGCCTCTGAATAGGTGGCAATATCGGTCGGTATCTCGCGCTGCGTGACGATGCACTTGTCGTGACGATGCACGTATTCGATCGGGTCCTCCATGGTGATGATATGCCCGCTTCGCTCATGATTCAAACGATCGATCATACAGGCGAGTGTCGTCGATTTACCTGCGCCTGCAGGACCAGTCACCAAGACGAGGCCTTTCTCGAACTGAGCGCACGACATGACCTCTTCAGGGATGTTGTAATCTTCAGGCGTAGGCAGCGTGAAGGGAATGATGCGGATGATCGCCGACAATGAACCACGCTGGCGGAAAACATTCACGCGAAAACGACCGAGTCCCGCAACAGCGAACGAATAATCGTCATCATGGTTATACGAATTCAAGAATGGCTCGATATCGCGCCCTGCCAATCCATAGATAGCATGAACCACTTCGCTCGTATCAGAAGGCATGAGCGGAGCATCCCAACGCAGCTGCCTTCCTTCCACTTGATAGGTAAGAGGCAAGCCTGCAATGATGAAAATATCGGATGCCTTTTGATCCACCATCTCTTGCAGTAATTCCCTGATCTTCATAGTAATTCCTATCCCTTCGCGATGCTTTTGATCGATTTTTCTTAATCTTGCGGAGCTGACCAGAAGATCTTATCGGGATCTTCTTCGTTCCACTCCGTCGTCGCTCTCCATGCCATTATTTCATACGATGCCGTATTAGGAATCGATAGCTCGATATCGAGCCTACGACCGCTATCCTGCACGAACGAAGCGGTGAGCACCCCATTTTCATACGTAGCCCCTTCGGGCAATTCGAGGCTCGCAAGTGCCGACTGGACGCTTTCATTCGCAGCGCGCGCTTGCGCGAGCGCCTCATCGAGGTCCGCAAGAAAAACCTGCGCCTGCGTTTCGTTGGCATAGAGCGCAGTCGTCGCATCCTGCTGACGCGTAGTGATCGACTCTTCTGCTTCTGAAGTGGTGATGGCAAGCACTGCCATGACTGCCAAACACAGAATGATGATCAAGACCAAAATGCTGACTGGCCCGATGCGAACAGAGCCCTGTCTCCCTGCCATTATGCATCACCTGCTCTTACATAGCGCGCAGTCTCGAGTTCATAGAAAGGCTTCGAGCCCATTTGCGCATTGCGGTCAGCCGCGCTATACACCTCGATGGTGGCAGTATAGAGCGTACCAGTCGATTGAGGCTTACTTTCCACATCGGTATACACCACAAGTCCATCGGCGATCTCTTTTTCAGGCACGCTTGTCGGATCAACGCTGAATCGCTCAGCAGTATTCGAAGCGAGGTGGATCGCCTGCACGGTATTGTTATTCTCTTCACCTTGATGATGAGCAAGAGCGAACATCTCGATGAGTATGGTAAGGCAGCTGACTACGAACACGAGCAATATGAGCATCTCAATGATGAACGCTATACCCGATCTGCTATGGGTCTGATTCTGCTCCGTTGAGCGGAAGAGAGGCTTCATGAGCGACCCCCTTCTGCACTTCGCAAAGCAACATCAACGCTGCCATTGTCAGTAGTGATGGTGAGCAGTCCGTTTTCGTATGAGAAGTCGAAAAGATCTGAATCAAAGAGCGTGATGGCTTTTTCTGGGGCATAAGGGCTCTCTTCGAGAGCATACTCTTGCATGATCGAACCATTGAAGGCATAGATGCGAGTCTCATAACCTTCTGCCCCATCGATCGATTCACGCAAAACCAGCGCAGCGCCTTCGGGGCCCTCACCAATCAAGACCGCATCATACATATCATTCGAATGAATGGTGTTTGCAAGAAAAGACTGCTCGAGCCGCTCTGTGCTTTCACCCGAAGCCATCGTGTTGAGCGCCTGGTATACATTTATACCCACCAGAAAGGAAATGAGCAGCATGACAATGAACAAACCAAAGAGCACTGCAGCAAATGCACGATTCGATGATATGCTCATCGGGGCTTGCTGATCGCGTAAGGCCGATGGCGAAAACACGCCCCGCTGCTGGTCGTTGGTGTCTTGGAGCACGAAGCTCTTCGAGCTCGCATCTTGCCCTGAGAGACGCGGGAGCGCAACGGTGCTATTTCTCGCTTGGCAACTCATCGAGGCATCACCACGACACTTGGTAGCGTATTACTTGCGAGCACCTCATAGATGACCACATAGTCATCATGGTTGACGCGTAGATCGTAATGATCTTCGAGATAGGCGAGATTGGTCGGGAATGACCCCTCGATAGCAGCACACTGCATGGCTGAGTCGAGGATGGTGTTTCGAATCGATGCCGCTCCCTGTTCTTTCGCATTCGTAAATACAAGGTTCAACGCAATGCAGAGTACGACTACAACAGCGCAGGTCGCGACAACCGCACAAATGATGCGTTTGCGCTTTCGCTTCTGTCGTTGTTGTGTCGGCTCTGTATACACTCGAGCAACCTTTCGCGGCGCTTCGCTTCGCTAACCAATGGATCCCATGACGCCGATGAGTGGCAGCATGACCGAGATGAGTGTCGCACCCACCGCCACGGTGAGAAATGCAGCCATGATAGGCTCAACACTATCGATGACGCCATCGATGTCGGAAATCGCTTCATTGAAGAACAAAGATGCAAGTTGGATGAGAATGTTATCGAGGCTGCCCGAACGAGATGCAACCGTGAGCATACGCACATATACCGGATCGAAGAGCTCGACCTCACTGATCGCCTGTACGATACTTCGTGGATTCTCGCTGTCAACCATTAGCTCATAGGCTTTTGAAACGTTTTGCTGGAGTCGGTCATGCGTAACCGTAGAGAGCGAAGCATTCATAGCTTCGTCGGTATTAAGACCAGATGCCACATAGATAGCAAGCGCCGAGACAAAACGCGAGAGCGCGAGTTCATACATGGCTGACTTTGTGAGCGGAAGCTTCTCGAAGAGCTTCAAAAGAGACTGTCTGCCACTTGGGAAACGCGTCATTATGGTAGCGATAAGAAAGACGATCGCGAAAAACAGCGTAACAGCCAGCGCTACCCATCCGATCCCGATAGCGATGCTGACCTCATTGAACGATCCTGCAGTAAGCGAACCAGAAAGACGCTCGTATACACTGATGAATACAGGCAGGATGACGATCACCGCAAAGAGCAAGATGATGCTCATGATGCAAAGCAGCGCAGTCGGATAACCAATGCTCGATGCGATCTTCGTGAATAGACGCGACTCTTCGCTATAGTACACGCTCAAGCTGCGCAATACATCTTCAAGATGACCTGAACGCTCGCCCACTGCAATCATATCGATCGCATAACGAGGAAACGCACCCGTATCCTCCATGGAGCGCGCAAGATCTTTTCCTGCGATGAGGCTGCGATAGATCTGCTTACACGTTTTTCCGAAAGGCGTATTCTCCATATCCTCCGAAAGCATGTGAACCGCTTCATCGGTCTGTATGCCGACTGAAAGCATGAGCGCGATGCTATCGCAAAAAACACTGACTGCAGCACTATCCGCTAAACGCTGTGCCATGGTGTTCGCTCCTATCTCGTTCAACGACGATCACTGCTCGAAGCTGAGTTTTCTCGATCCGAGCCGCATCTTGAAGGCTTCGTTGGTCTATCGAAAATCATTCCATCCATTGTAACGTGATACATCAAAGATTGCCTCGTAATCGAGCGTTTTCTCTTCCAAAAAGCAAGATAAGATGCTCATTTTTGGGATGTTGCGCAACGTGCGTGAGCATGCTTTGTCTTTGATCGATCGCTCGGTATAATAGTGCGATTAGGCCATATTTCTCATATCATCTATATGGCCTCGCGTGATCACGATCGCGCTCAGACGTGTCTTGTGCATGGAAAGAAGGCCGCTACTGTGGAGGTCAAGCGCTCCATACTCTTGCTTAGCTTCGCATTGCTGTTGGCCGCATGCGCCCTTTGCTCATTGGCGTTATCAGGGTGTGGGGATGGCTCCTCTTCGAGCACTACCTCATCTGACGACACGAGCGGTGAGCCATTTTCCCCTCCGGCAAATGTCACACTTTCAACATTTGACTCCTCCGCTGCTACCGGCTCGAAGAAAGCTTATATTGACGTCTCTTCAGCAACTCAGGGTTATGTGGGGGCTGCCGCTACATCGGGCAGTAGGCTAAAGCTACAAGTGAGCAAAAATGGGCAGAATATGAACTACGATATGCCCTCTGACGGTACACCGATCATCGTGCCACTCGACATGGGCAGTGGCGCATATACGGTCTCAGTGATGCAGAATACAAGCGGGTCACGATACGCTGAGCTCTATTCCACCAGCGTGAATGCACAGCTCGAAAGCGAGCAGGCGCCCTACTTGGTTCCAAATATATTCTGCTATTATGATGCTAACAGCGCAGTGGTAAGAAAAGCTAAGGAGCTGACGCAAAACGCAAAGAATCAAGGGGATGCGCTACGTTTGATCTATGAGTGGATCGAGAACAACATTGTCTACGACAACGCGAAAGCAGATCAACTAAGCGGTAAATCAGGATACATTCCTGATCCCGATGAAACCTTGCAGACCCAAAAAGGCATTTGCTTCGATTACGCCTCGCTCGCCGCAGCGATGCTTCGCAGCCTTGGCATCCCCTGCAAGATCGTTACTGGCTATGTCTCTCCTGATGGCATCTATCATGCCTGGAACATGGTATGGATCGATGGTAGCTGGAAGACCGTGTCGTTTACGGTGAACCCTCGCGATTGGACTCGCGTCGATCTGACCTTTGCTGCCAATGGTGCGGGTGACGCAGTTGGCGATGGCAGCAACTATACCGATCGTTACGTGTATTAGCGCCAAGTTTCTGTGAAAAGCGACTGAACGAGCAATGCCTCGTGAAGAAGGAGCTTTGGAGCAGAAAGGTTGTACAAAGCTGATCATTTGGTCTTCTGATGGGTCAGATTTCTGTGAAAAGCGACTGAGCGAGCAATGCCTCGTGAAGAAGGAGCTTTGGAGCAGAAAGATGACCCATCAGAAGATCAAAGTGGCTGGGCCAGCAGGATTCGAACCTACATAGCTGGTACCAAAAACCAGAGTCCTACCATTGGACGATGGCCCAGTGTCAACCGATCGCAAGAAACGAAACAATACCTATTCGAGCCTTGCAAGCACAAGATTATAGCGCATTTTAGCGAACCAGAGCAATCTTGCTCAGTTCACGCCCCGGAACAAATGGCCAGTGGTGGTGCCTTCAGCCCGTGAGACCCTATCGCCGCTCTTGAGCGCAATATCACGAGCGCGCACTGCGCGAGCAACCTTTTTAGAAACCTGATCGACATTCATAAGCGTAGTGTCGACCATGAATGCCGAAACGCCAGCAGCGATCAGATCGGGCGCAGCATGAGCAACGTCAAGCCCAACTGCATTGTAAAGATGACTGCGACCAAGCACATCGGTAATAACAGGCAGCTCGTAGCCTTTGCGATCCTTCAAATAGTGTGGACTCTTACGACGAGCGCAGTTTGAGCAATCTTCATTGCACGGTCCTTGGCTCATGAGCAAACAATGCTCTGTCACCATAAGCTCCGTGTGGCCCATGATAGTGAATCCGAGCGGTACTGGGCTCACCTCACCTAACTCTTCGACCTGACGAAGTGTAAGTTCGGGCGAAAGCCAGATGCGCTGTGCTTCAAACTCATGCGCGACCTGCAGATCGAGACGATTCGTAATAGGCAAGAAGGGACCGATCTCAATCTGAGCACCAAGCTCACTCGCATGAACGACTTGCCCAAGATTCTGCACCATGACTGGCTTCTCTGCTTTTACACGCTTCCATATATCGAAACCGTTGCGGCGCTGCTCGTCCCCATCATGAGCGACCACAGGCATAATAGGAATGCATTGCTTGGGATATCCCGCTTGTTCGGCTGTGGTTGAGAGTTGACCTGCAATGACCGATTCGCCCCGACGATAGTTCTGAACAGGGACATAAATAAGGTCGGCACCTGCGCGTTTTGCCGCACGGGCACAAGCAGGATTCGTAGCCAATACTGCAACCTTACAAGAACCTTTGCGAATACGCGGATCATAGACGCGCGAAGGTGCTTTCTCGAGCACGCGGCCATGAAAGGGCGCAAGCAGAGCTGCTATGAGTTGCTCACATGCCTTTGCGCGCGCCTTATGCAACGCGGAAAACCCGATTCCGACACCTTCGTCGAGCTCGATTTCGATGCGATCTAGTGCAAACGGGGTCGATCCGAGGCGATCGATGTGCTCGATCACTTCGTTAGTTGTGACTGCTTTTGTTCGAGCAGCTTCGACCACATCGCCCTGAATAGTAACCGAGATCTTCTTGCCGCTCCGATTCTCAAGAGAGCTTCCACCTTGAGCAGCACACGGATCCTCTGCAAAAAGAGTGATCGAAAGTGGCTCGCCAATATGCATCTTGACCTGAGCATCTATCGCGATACGAGGTTCGACATCGCTATCATGAAATGCAGCCTCCGCGCTTCGTACGCGAAAAACACGATCGCCTTTGCCAAGCGGTTTTTCTACCGTAACAGCCACTCGACCATCCGAAAGATTTTCCAATGAATCGATAGTATGGACGATATGTCCTTTGTTCGTCCAAAATTCGATCACGTCACCTTCGACCAAACGCAGCACTGGATCGATCGTGATACGACTGCCCTTCACGTTTACGACACGGCCGGCGAAGCTTCCGCGATTGTTCGGCCGCCCATATCCCATCATCTCATTGCCACGCTCGCGCTCAAGATACGCTGTGGTAAAACCACGCGAGAATGCATCAGAGAGTTCTTGAAGATCGTCTTGTGTTGCGCGTGGAGCATTCGGCCAATCAAGATCGGTTTCCGCAACACCATCATCGAGCTGCACTTGCGCCCAGTTATAAAAGCGCTCGAGGATGCCTCGATATACACGAGTAACACAGCTCACGTACTCAGGGGATTTCATGCGCCCCTCGATCTTGAGCGACGAGACCCCTGCATGGATGAGCTCGGGGATGATCTCAGCGGTGCAGAGATCTTTTGGCGAGAGCAAATGCTCGCCTGGTGTATCGAGTGGTTTGCGCAAGGCCTTATTGCGCAATTCATATGGCAAACGACACGCTTGCGCGCACATGCCACGATTTGCCGAACGTCCGCCCACCATCGAGGACATGAAGCATTGACCTGAATAACATACGCATAATGCACCATGAGCAAAACATTCTGTCTCCACCTCAAGATCAGAGGCAAAATGGCTCAACTCGGCAAGCTCGGTAAGCGATAATTCGCGTGCAAGCGTCACGCGTTTAGCCCCCAATGCAGCCTCAGCCACGATCGCATCCTTTGTGTGGGTGTTCATCTGAGTCGATATATGCACTCGCGTCTCGGGAATAGTACGTGCGATTTCTTGAGCGAGTCCGATATCCTGCACGATGAACGCATCAACGCCTGCGCGATATGCCTGACGGACCAACTCGAGCGCATCCCATATCTCAGAAGGAAGGATGATCGTATTGACGGTCAAATAGACCTTCACGCCACGAAGATGAGCATAGTCACACGCTTCGCGCAAAGTTTCGATAGTGAAGTTATCGGCATTTCTGCGTGCATTGAAATCGGATGCCCCGAGATAGACCGCATCGGCACCAGCGCTCACTGCGGCATGAAGGCAGGTCATATTACCTGCGGGGGCTAAGAGTTCAATATGCTTCATGGCAACATCCCTTATAAGACAACACTGCACCGAAAAAAGCTGCTACGCTCGTTTCAGTGCAGAATGATTCTAAAAGAAGCAGAACGACGTTTACGCGTCTGCAGCTTTTTGATCGGCGCTTTGCAGGGCTTCTATGCCTGCCTCATAATGAGAACGTACCTCATTCAGACGATCGCCATAGGTCGCAAAATCGAACTTGCCATTTTCTGGCACCTTCACGTCTTCATAAAGATCGACATACGCAGCAAAAGCTTGCTGCAGCTCTTCAGTGCCCTTAAGATAATCTGCCTGAATATCTTTCATCGCATCAGGAACAGAGAGCGCTTTGAGCTTGTCCACTGAGTTATTGATATTAGCGAGTTGCGTGCCAAAAGAAACGACCTCGCCATCCTTGATGATCGAGGAAAACTCGGTCATCTGAGCATCAATCTCCTCCATGATCTGGTTTACGTTCGCCATATACTGACGATTGAGGGTTTGCGGATCATCTGATTGCGTAGTACCAGACGCGCAGCCCGACAACACAAGCGTGCACACAAGCGCGATGAGCGCGACAAGACCTGCCATGCGGGATGAGATCGATATCGTGTGAGAATTCTTATTCATACTGCCCTTCATTCATAGTGGTAAGGATCGCACTCTTCATGCGAACCGATGATGCGTGTTGCTTACACGGCCTTATCAAGCGGCGGCCGGTGTAGCGGTAGAGCCCCCGCCTGATGGAGGATCAGTTGTTCCTCCAGAGCTCGATCCTCCTGACGATCCGCCAGAAGGGGTGTTCGAACCACCACTCTCGCCATTATTTCCTCCTGAACTTCCACCCTCTTCGGGAGTCTGTGTTCCGGTTGTGGGTGTTTCAGGCTCGTTTGTTTCAGGTTTCTCTTCTTTTTCGTCCTCTTCAGGCTTCTCTCCCTCAGCAGAGACCGTAGCTCCCGAAGCGCCAGAACCATGACCGATATCGGTCTTGGTGAACTTGATCGTTCCTGCGCCCTTCGGGAAGTCTTCTTTTTCCTGGCCCTGCAAGAGCTTGTTCACGAAATCGCCGAAGATGCTATCGGCAGCAACCCATGTCGGCATTGATTTCTCGTTACGATCACCGATCCAAATCGCGACCGAAATCTGCGGAGTGATACCACAGAACCACTTGTCGCGATAATCCTCACTCGTACCAGTCTTGCCACCTACAGGCTGACCGTTGTAGAGAGCAGCATTACGACCCGTGCCTTTTTGGACGACGCCCTCCATCACTTTGACCGCGGCTTCAGTAAGATCAGTGCTCAAAACCTTTTCCCCTTGGGTATCAGCACGATAGATGACCTGACCTGAGGAGTCCCTGATTTCTTCGATGCAATTCGCTTTATGAAGCGTACCGCCATTTGCGATCGTTGCATATGCTTGAGCCATCTCAAGCACGCTCACCTCTTCAACGCCAAGCGTGATAGAAGGAACCGCTTCAAGCTCTGATTCTATGCCGCATTTATGTGCCATGTCGACGACCTTCTGTGGGCCGATCTCGGTGCATAATTCAGCAAAACCAGTATTGGAAGATACCGCAAATGCGCTTTCTATGCTACGCGTACCGTAGTTCGCATTGCCATAATTAGCCACTTCCCAGTCGTTGATCTTCACCTTTGAAGTACAGTTCAAGTTAGTTTCCGGCGAAATTCCTTCATCAAGTGCTGCAAGCAGCGTAAAGGTTTTGAATGATGATCCAGCTTGACGTTTAGCCTGGGTGGCAAGATTGAATTCATTTGTAGTGAAATCGCGACCACCAACCATAGCCTCGATGAAGCCCGTATCCGGATCGATGGCAACAAGAGCACACTCTAAGTTATCAGGCAAACCTTCCAGCTTTCGATCGACCGCGGCCTCTGCAAGATCCTGAACATGAGGATCGAGGGTTGTAACGACCGTCAAACCACCCTTGAACACTTCATTGACCGAGTAATCCTGCAGCAGTGTATCGCGAACATAGCTGGTGAAATAGTCGTACTTGATGATGCCATTGGTCGACTCTTCACGCGTGACATTGAGCTCAAGGGGAGCCTGTTGTGCTTCATCGTGCTCTTCTTGCGTGATGTAATGATTGCTAAGCATGCGATCGAGCACAAGATTTCGACGCGCAAGACAGCTTTCTGGGTTATCGATCGGGTTGTTATAGGTGGGTGACTGAGGAATTCCGATGAGGGTCGCTGCTTCATCTAGCGTGAGGTCTTTGGCGGGTTTCGAGAAATAGAGCTGAGATGCCGCTTCGATACCATAGGCGCCTTGGCCGTAGTTGATAGTATTGAGATACATTTGAAGAATCTCGTCCTTGTCGTACATCTTCTCAAGCTCGAGCGAGATATACGCTTCGCGCACTTTACGCTTGATGGTCGATTCGGTCGCTTCGTCGGCAAGAACAGTATTACGCACGAACTGTTGCGTGATAGTGGACGCGCCTTCTTTGCCAGTACCAGTAAGGTTCACAACAATAGCACGAGCAATACCCATCATATCGACGCCATCGTGCTCGTAAAAACGCTCATCCTCGGTCGCAACCGTTCCATCAAGCACATATTGGCTGATTTCAGAAAGCTCGACCGGATCGCGATTTTCGATATAGAATTCCGCAAGCAATGTCGTGCCATCATTGGCGTAAACACTTGTCTTCTCGGCGTAGTTGAATGCAGATGAATCTTTGTAATCGGGCAGATCTTGGAGCCATACCATCGCCGCTGCAGCAGCAGCGATACCTCCGATGCCGAAAACGACCAGAACGATGACGAGCGCCATCATGGCCTTACTGAGCGGCTGACGTTTTCTGCGATGTGCCCTCTTCTTACGAGATCGAAGTGACATCTTACCTCCATAGATATACTGGGAAGTATTTTATCATGCCTGCAGGTCTTGCGAGCACACCAAGCATCGTGCGTAAAGATTCACACGGTTTAGCCATAGAACATTCAGATTCGTAAGGTTTTTTATGGGAAAAGTCGCGTTCTGTCTACTCAGGCAAGTGGAGGTTGCCACTCGAAAAACCAATCATTATCTTGCGTATAAGCGTCTTCAGCAAGCTGCATTTGTGCATGAACCGCATCATTGCCCGTACCACCAAAAGTATTGCGTGCAGCAACAATGCTCTCGAGATCGAGCGCACGGGTGATATCCTCTTCGAATAGATCGCTTTCTGCTTTGAAATCCGCAAGTGAAAGATCATCTAGGTCGCAGCCACGTTTATCGCATAGAAGAACAAGGTGACCGACCACTTCGTGAGCCTTACGAAACGGCATGCCCTTTTTCGCGAGATAATCTGCCACATCAGTAGCAGCAAGATATCCCTTGCGTGCTTGTTCTATCATGGCATCTTGATTGATCTTCATCGTGGCGATCATGCCTTCCATGCAGGTAAGACAATCGTAGAGCGTCTTAGCGGCATCGATAACGCCTTCTTTATCCTCTTGAAGATCTTTGTTGTAGGCCAAAGGGAGCGATTTCATCGTGACCAACAATGCGACCAGGTCGCCTACGACTCTGCCTGATTTGCCGCGAATGAGCTCTGCGAAGTCGGGATTCTTCTTCTGCGGCATGATCGACGATCCAGTCGAATAAGCATCAGAGAGCGTAATGAAGCCAAATTCAGACGTTGACCACAAGATGATCTCTTCAGAAAGACGCGAAAGGTGGATCATACTCACACTTGCTGCATAATCAAGATCGAGTAAGAAATCACGATCTGAAACTGCATCGAGCGAATTCGGGATCGCATCCGCAAAGCCGAGCGCTTCGGTGGTAGCCATACGGTCGAGCGGATAAGTAGTACCAGCCAGTGCTGCCGAACCGAGCGGGTTCATATTCGCAGCATCATACGCCTGACGCAGGCGGTTGAAATCGCGTGTGAACATCCAGTAGTACGCAAGGAAATGATGGGTAAGCAGCACAGGCTGGGCATGCTGAAGATGCGTATAACCCGGCAGATATACACCGAAATTCTCCGCTGCTACCGCTAACAAGGTCTTACGCAGCTTAAGATTTGCCCCCATCAGTTCACGGGCGAGCTGTTTTGCATACAGGCGAGTATCGGTGATCACCTGATCATTGCGCGAGCGGCCCGTATGCAAACGCGCCCCCGCATCGCCAATGCGTTCGGTCAGGACCTTCTCGATCGACATATGGATATCTTCATCGTTGATGTCAAAGGTGAAATTGCCTGCATCGATATCTTTTTCGATCTGAGCAAGCCCCTCGATTATGGCACGTGCATCATCATCAGATATGACACCCTGTTTTGCCAACATACGAGCATGAGCGCATGAGCCAGCGATATCCTGTTTGTACATTGCCTTATCAACAGGCAAAGATGCGCCGAATTCTTGCGTAAATTCACTTACACCCTGCTCAAAACGTCCTGACCACAATGCCATGTTTACTCCACTACCTCGCCATCGGTCTTGCCATGATCACGGCGATTCTTTGCCCAAACACGCGTAGAGAGACCATACAGGTCAATGAAGCCCTTCGCAGAATCACGATTGAATGTATCAGCTGCATCATACGTAGCCAGACCGTAATCGTAGAGTGAGAAATCTGATTTGCGACCAGTTACCGTACAAGTTCCTTTGTAGAACTTCAGGCGGATCGTGCCATCAAGACAAGTCTGTGTTGTGGCAATGAACTGATCCATCGCATGCTTGAGCGGAGAGAACCACTGACCGTTGTAGACCTGGGTAGCCCAATCCTGTTCGATATGGAGCTTATAGCGCATCACTTCGCGCTCGAGGCACATGTCTTCCAATGCTCGATGGGCTTCGATGAGCGCAAGAGCGCCTGGTGCTTCATAGCATTCGCGACTTTTAACACCAACCATGCGATTCTCGATCATATCGATACGACCAAAACCATTCGAACCTGCGATCTCGTTCATCTTCTCAATGACCTCAAGATACGACATCTCAACGCCATCGATAGCGCAGGGAACGCCGCCAGCGAAACGAACCTCGACCTCAGTCGGAACATCAGGAGCCTCTTCAGGAGAGACGGTCATCGTATAGATGTCGGCAGGAGGCGCTGCCCAAGGATCTTCAAGAACACCACATTCGATAGCGCGACCCCATAGATTATCGTCGATCGAATAGGGCTTAGCCTTCGTGGCCGCAACAGGAACGCCATGCTTCTCAGCATATTCGATCTCTTCATCACGCGTATGGAGATCCCATTCGCGCACGGGAGCCAAGATCTCGATAGAGGGATCGAGCGCCTGGATCGAAGTTTCAAAACGAACCTGATCGTTGCCCTTGCCCGTACAACCATGAGCGATATACTTTGCGCCTTCCTTGTGAGCAACATCGACCAAGAACTTGGAGATGAGCGGGCGAGAGAGCGCGGAGACGAGTGGATACTTATTCTCGAATTGAGCATTTGCGGCGAGCGCTTTGGTGAGATAGTCCTTGCAGAAGATCTCACGCATATCGATAACATAGCATTCGATCGCGCCAGTCTTGAGCGCTTTTTCCTTCACCGCTTCAAGACCTTCGTGCTCTTGACCAACTTCACCGACTACCGCGATGACATCGAGGTCCTTTTCCTCCTGTAGCCATTTGATGCAGACCGAGGTGTCCAGACCACCGGAATAAGCGAGTACGACTTTATCTTTTGCCATGTTTCTTCCCTTCTGAACTGGCTTGACTTCACACTGTCATATTGTATCGCGCTGTAAAGTAGCGTATCTCAATACGATGTTATTCGGCATCCTTTGCAGGCTTGTCATCTTGCGAATCATCTTCGCCCTCTTGGTGGGCAGTGAGCTTATCGGCCGCTGCGGCCTGCAACACATCACCAAGCTTGCCTTCGGCACCGCCGACCTTTTCTTTGAGCATCTGCATAACATCTTTGAATTCTGCGTTGATGTTTTCCGCTTCTTTGAGCAGATCCTCATATTCTTGCTGTGCGGCAGCCGCTTCTTCCTGAGCTTTTTTCTCTGCTTCAGCGGCTTCTTTTTCCTTTGTTTTGGATGCCACGCACAAGCTTGGCAGCGCATCGATGAGCTTATCAATATCAGCCTCGGTGATGATGAGTGGCGGCAAGAAACGCAGCGTATGTTCGCCCGTTGCATTCAACAAGAAACCTGCATCGAGTGCAGCGTCCACCACGAACGGTGCTACGAACTCCTCTTTCAGATCGGCTGCGATCATAAGACCCGAGCCACGCACTTCGGTTACCTCATCAAGTGCGAGCAGCTTATCGGCGAAATAGTCACCCATCTCTTCAACACGCTGGCCAAAGTTCTCTTTTGAGAGCGTATCAAGCGTTGCGTATGCTGCCGCCATAGCAAGGTTGCTTCCGCCAAAGGTCGAACCGTGATCGCCTGGTTCGAATGCCTCTGCCACTTCGATACGAGCAACACATCCGCCCATCGGCATACCTGATGCCACACCTTTCGCGAATGTGATGATATCAGGCGTAATGCCTGCATTCTGGAATTCGAAAGGCCACGTGCCACAACGATAGAATCCCGTTTGGACCTCATCGGCAATGAATAATGCGCCGTTGCGACGCGCGAGCTTAGTCGCCTCGAACAGGTAATCGTGATCGACTGGCAAAACACCCGCTTCACCCTGAATGGGCTCCATCATGATGGCTGCAATCTGGCCAGGATACTCCCACCAGATGTTGCGCAAAGCATCCATATCATTTGGAGGAATAGCCACAAATCCTTCGGGTAGCGGCTCGAATTTTTCTTGCTTAGCAGGCTGAGCGGTCGCAGCCAATGTTGCAAGCGTACGGCCGTGGAAACTGCCTTCCAACACGATGATGATATGACCACCGCTCGATTCCTTCTTTGCCCACAGGCGTGCGAGCTTGATGGCGCATTCGTTGGCTTCAGCACCTGAATTCGCGAAGAACGTCTGCCAGGGTGCGCGGAAAAAGCGCGGCACGCACTCGTTTGACATATCTGAGATCTGCTTAGCAACCTCAGCGCGTTTTTCTATGTAGTAATAGTTGCTCACATGAATGAGCTTCTCTGCTTGTTCAGTAAGCGCCTTTACTACAGCTGGATGGCAATGGCCCAAACTATCGGCTCCGATGCCTGCGATAAAATCGAGATAAGTCTTACCCTCGTCATCAGTGACCTCGACACCTTTGCCTTCGACCAAGCACACTGGCTTACGCTTGAACGTGTGCATGATAAACGTATCGTCAAGTTTCTTTATTTCTTCGAATGACATTCCAATTCCTTTTCCCTGATGCTCCTACAAGTTTTCCATGAGACGCGATGCCAATAATCCGAGCGGAGCATAATCGTCCTTCATGTTGTGTTCATCGTCATTATATATGAGCGTGCCAGCGCCCACCGAAGTGAGCAACTCGATCAATAAAGAATGTGGTTTGGTGCCATTGATGATATGAGCACGATGGACGCCTGCCTCAAGTGCGTGCACGCACGATTGGAGTTTAGGAATCATGCCCTTGCTGACTGCTCCATCATTCAGCATATCGCGTGTTTCCTGAAGCGACATGCGTGAAACAAGCGTGTCCTTATCATCAAAATCAACATAGAAGCCGTCAACATCGGTGAGGAAGATAATCTTCTGTGCGCCGATTGCACCAGCAACTGCACAAGCGACCGCATCAGCATTGATGTTGAACGAACCACCATCTTCGCCCTTACCGATCGAGGCAATGATAGGCACATAAGCTGCATCGATGAGCGTCTTGAGGTAGGCCGGGTTCACATCGATGACGCTCCCTACACGGCCAAGCTCAGGCTTGAACTGTTCGGCAATGATGGTGCCTGCATCCGCGCCGTTCACCCCTACCGCGAGATTGCCATGCTGGTTCATCGCGCGAACCAGCTCTTCGTTCACCTTACCAACAAGCGTCATCTTCACGACTTCCATCGTTTCTTCGGAGGTGACACGCTGACCGTTGATGAACTCGACCTCGAGATCGAAACGATCCATGTTCTCGGTGATAGCAGCACCACCGCCATGTACGATGACCGGATTGACGCCCATGATCTTCAGCATGACGATGTCAGCCATGACCGCGTCACGCAATTTGGGATCGACCATAGCAGCACCACCATACTTGATGACAATGGTCTTGCCGGTCTGATTCTTGATCCACGGAAAGGCCTCGATCAAGACTTCCGCGGTGTGGGATGAGGTAAGTTTTCTTTCATTTGCGAAATTCATAATGTTTTATCTCCAACGTTTCATATGTTCATTAAACAATAGCGAGCACTGCTCGTCGGGCAGCACCAAACTATGTTCGGTAATCGCCGTTGATTCGCACATAATCGTAGGAGAAATCACACGTCCAGACCGTTGTCTGCGCATCACCCGCACCAAGATCCGCCGCGAGCAAGATCTCTGGCTCTTCGAAGCGACGGAGAGCCTCCTCTTCGTCGAACTCCACGGTAAGACCATCGCGGCAAACAGGAATGCCCATGATATCAATCGAGACGTTTTGCTGTTCAAACTGCGCACCGCTTCGACCGAGCGCTCCAGCGATACGTCCCCAATTGGCATCATGACCGAATATCGCTGTCTTCACGAGTGGCGAATTCGCAACGCAGCGAGCAGCCATGTCTGCCTCCTCGGGCGTACGCGCGCCACTTACTTTCACCGTGACAAGCTTAGTCGCCCCTTCCCCGTCCCGCGCCATCTTGCGAGCAAGATCTTGCGTGATGAAGTCGAGTGCCGCTTGGAATTCCCGATACGCGATCGAACCTTCCTCGATATGCGCGTGCAGAGCAGCCCTACCACTTGCGAACAAGAAGCACGTATCATTCGTGGAAGTGTCGGAATCGACGGTGACCTTGTTAAAGCTTCGATCCACGCTGTGAACGAGCGTTGTATGCAGCAATGCCGGTTCAAGAGGCGCATCCGTCGTGATTACCGCGATCATGGTGGCCATGTTCGGCATGATCATCCCCGAGCCTTTAGCCATGCCACCCACCGTGATAGTAGCGCCCTTAAGAGCCGGATCTTCACTCACATAAGAAACTGCGATCTGCTTAGGTACGGTATCGGTGGTCATGATCGCACGCGCAGCATCAGCACCCGTCTCACATGTCATACTCTGATGCAATGCAGGCACCGCTGTCTCAAATGGCGTTGTGTCAAGGATCTGCCCTATCACACCAGTAGAAGCCACGAGCACATCATCAACACTACACCCGATAGCAGAAGCAACGATATCACAGGTGCGATTCGCTGCGTCGAGCCCGACCGAGCCCGTCGCAGCATTGGCACATCCCGAATTGATGATTACAGCACGTGCAAAGCCAAAGTTTCGTCCATCCAAATGCTCTTTAGAGACGATGACAGGCGCTGCGCAAAAGACGTTTTGAGTAAAGGTTGCAGCAACCGCAGCGAGCTCCTCAGCTTCGACGAGTGCCATGTCCAACCGATCGGGATCCTTGCGAAATCCTGCATGAATACCACCTGCGCGAAATCCTAACGCGCTTGCAACGCCACCCTGTTCGATAGTAGTAAGCTCGATGCCATTCCAAGATAGTGATGAAGAAATTTGTTCCATGACCTTATCCTTTTATCGAAAAGCCTCGCATGAAGGCTCATATCGCATATTCATCCGAAAAATCACCGCAACGTTTATGCGGGGTTAGAAACGCTCGAACTGGCTTGACGCGGATCGAAGGCTTGCACACTTCAGACCAAACGTCACTTAGCTGCTCCTACACAGGAAGCGCTACCAGGTCGAGCCCGCATCGCTGATCGAAACCGCATACGATGTTGGCGCATTGAACCGCCTGACCAGCCGCACCTTTGCAGAGGTTGTCGATCGCACAAACAGAGATGAGCGCACCGGTCGACTCTTGATAGGCAATGCCAATATGAGCATTGTTCGTGCCGAGCACTGAAGCCGTGCGTGGCATCTGCCCAAGCGGCAAGACGGTGACAAACGGATAATCATCGTTGAAGGTCTGAGCGTAGAGCGCATGAAGCGACTCAAGCGTATGCTCGTTGCGCGCTTTTGCAGAAAGTTGCATCGTTACTGTAGAGAGTAGACCGCGATTTGCAGGTGCAAGATGCGGCGTGAACACGAGACGTCCTTCAATGCCGAGAATCTGTTCGATCTCGGGAGTATGACGATGCTTCGCGACGCCATATGCCTCGAAATTATCGTTTGCATTGCAAAAATGAGTGCGGGCATTCGCGCTTCTGCCTGCTCCTGTCACGCCAGAGATCGCATCCGCAACGACGAGCCCTTCAGCAAGCGCGAGCGCAGGATAAGCGGCAAGTGAAGTTGCTGTTGGGTAGCAACCCGCACAAGCAACCAAAGTAGGATGATGCTGCGCATGAAGCTTATGGGCTTCCTCGAGCGCTGCTTCAGTGATCTCAGGCAGCCCGAAGAACGCCTGCTTAAGCAGACCAGGAGCCGTATGAGGTGTTCCATACCATTTCTCGAAGATCGCTGGATCTTGCAGTCGAAAATCGGCTGAAAGGTCGAAGACCGAGACATCGGATGCTAAAAGATCGGGTACGAGCGTCATCGCAGCTGTATGAGGGGTGGCTAAGAAGACTACATCACAGCCAGCGAGCGAGGTTGTATTGTGCGCCTCAAACTCAAGATCGCACACTCCTTCAAATGCAGGATACAGATCCGAAATAGGAGTGCCTTCATCTGTCGAAGACGTGATCACGCGAAGATCGAATTCAGGATGGCGAGAAATGATTCGGACTAGTTCAGCTCCTGCGAATCCAGCAGCACCGATGATGCCAGTCAATAAACTCATAGCCAATCCTTTCTTCCTCGTACGATCTTACGGTTAAAGACTAATCTATAGATGATACTCCTATTATGTGCGATGTGGACTTCTTAATTTTGTTTGGTGATTGTGCAGAAAGACGGCGATCGCTCTGTATTGAGGTATGATCGTATATGAAATCCGAATATAAATGAACATGTTGAGTGAAATCGTCTCTGATTGAAGAGCTTTAGCATCTTATAAGCTTTTACACGCTCGAAACGAAAGCTCAAAGTAAAAAGCCTGACTCGCTATCTTGAGCCATGACATGCGCACGATCATGAGCGTCAACTATGAGGCTAGCGGAGCTCAACAGACTATACACGATGGAGGGTGCCGTGAAGATCGCTATCAGCGGACTAGGAAAAGCAGGTAAAGCGCTCGCTGAATACATCATCGAGAAAACCGACGACACGCTTGTATGCGCTATTTGCCGTGATGAGAGCAAAGCGGCTGGACTCAGCATCGCAGAAGCCCTCAAATACCCCAGCAAAAGGATGCATACAAGTCCAGTCATAGCCCTCTCACAAGCAGCAAGCCATCCTGCCATGCAAGAGGCTGAGGTTTTGATTGATTTCTCAAGCTCGAAATTTACCACGAAACTGTGTGATCTATGCTGCGAGGTCGGCTGTAACCTGGTCGTATGCACCACCAACCATGAAGAGAGCGCGTTCGAAGCCCTGCAGGCAAGCGCCGAAGATAAGCGCATCGGTATCGTCTATGCGCCCAACATCACCCTCGGCATCAATCTACTCATCGAAGTGACGCGCAGGCTCTCACGCCTTCTACCCGATTTCGATTTCGCGATCATGGAGCGTCATCGCGCAGACAAGGCTCCTGTTACCGCCACTGCACAGATGATCGCCAATGCCGCGGAGGACCATGATGTAAGCATCTCATACATGCGTGCAGGTGGCTATGTGGGCGTGCATGAACTCACTGCTGCAAGCGAAAATGAGCGTATCACCATCATTCATGAATCTTTCTCGCGCAGTGCGTTTGCCAATGGCGCGGTGCTCGCAGCTCATTTCGTCATAGACAAGAAGGGCTTCTTCACTATGCAAGATGTCTTAAAAAGTCTTGCTGTCTAACAAGGATCCAACATCGATCGCGGATCCATACACCTCCCGAAGAACACAAAACTCCGACCGTCTTGGCCGGAGTTTTGCACATGATAAAGTGTTCGACTCTGAAGATACGCCCAGAAATACCCTAGTCAACAACCTCTTCAAGCGTGATCTCGAAATTCAGATCTTTGCCTGCCATCTCGTGATTCATATCGAAGACCACGTCATCGTCCGTGACTTCAACCACCTTAACAGGAAAAGCTTGTCCACCAGGGGCCTGCATATAGACCGTCTGGCCGATGGGCAGATCGTCCACATCGGGAACGTTCTCACGCGGAATGCGTTGCACAAGCTGCTCGTCACGCTCGCCGTATGCATCTGCAGCAGGGATATGGACCTTCTTGGTCTCCCCTACGGACATTTCATTCACAGCAGCATCAAAACCAGGGATCATCATGCCAGCCATGCAGGTGAATTCCAGCGGTTCACCACGATCGATCGACGAATCGAAGACCGTGCCATCATCGAACGTGCCGACATAGTTGACACGTACCTTCTTTCCTTCGTTGCTCATTTCGCTTCCTTTCGCTTGAAGAGCAGATACTCTTTTCGTTCGAGTAGTTTAGCGCATCTCGTCCCAAACACCCGCTACCGACACGAAGCCGTCACTCAGAATCGTCTGGATGAGGATGCTTATCGAAATATCCTGTTTGACCACGTACGTTCCAGGCACACGCCACCAGAAACAACACGATGATGAGCGAGATGATCGCTGCTGGATTCAATTGACTTTGCGATATCTTGCTCGCAAGGTCCCACATTTCGAGCAAGCCATAGAGCGTGACCACCCAAAAGAAGAGCGTGATCTTGCGCGGATTCTTCGCACCGATAATGCCCGAGAGTGCTACGGCTATACCAATAAGGCCCGCGACCAACGTCTCGCCACCTAACACAAGACCTGGGATGAGGTCGGAGGATTTGATACCGAAGAATTCGGCGAGCACGACGAAGATGATTCCAACGGTCATCAATACGACCGAGAGCACGAACATGAACAAACAGCAATAAAAGGTGCGTACTTGCCATTTCGTATAGTCATTCGCATCAAATGAAAGCAACTTTGTCATGGTGTCCTTTCCTCATAGAGGAGGGGCGTCTGTGCGCCCCTTTGCTATCCTGGCGGATATAGCGAGAAAGCCTATGAGCGAACCTCTGCACCGGTGGCGCCGCATACTTTCTTGATGAGGCGCTCATGCTGCTTATTCGCTTCTTCGGTCGTAAGCGTCTTGTCGGCGCTTCGATACTCAAGTGCATATGCCATAGATTTCTTGCCTGCGCCGAGACGATCTGCATCGCGATACACATCGAAAAGATGAATGCTCGAGAGCAGCTTACCGCCCGCAGAGGTCATGACCTGAGTAAGCTTCTCATTGGTGACCGATTCATCGACTACCAATGCGATATCCATAGTGACCGCAGGGAAAAGAGGAATATCGACATAATCACGAGAAGGCTTGCTCGTCTTTAGCAACGCATCAAGATCAAGCTCGAAAGCAACCACAGGAGCGCTTGCTTCAAATGCGCGCGCAGCAAGCGGATGGATCTCGCCGATCCAGCCGAGCACAGTGCCACCAGAGAACACCTGCGCTGCACGTCCCGGCTGTAAGTGAGGAGCCTCCTCAGCAGCAAGCGCCTTGAAGCGAACCTTCGGAGTAGCCAGTTCGCGCAGCAAGTTCTCCACAATACCTTTGCCATCAAAGAAATCAAAAGGAACCGGAACATCGTTCCAGGCAGGATCGCTCATAGCCCCCGCCAACACCGCAGCGACACGCTCCTTTTCCTTTGGTTTTTTCTTCCCTTCAGAGGCAAAGAACACACGACCCGTTTCGTAGAGCTGCACGTTCTTGACACCATGACTCTGGTTGTAGGCGAGCGAGTGAAGCAGACCCGGGATGATAGATTGACGCATGATGGACTGCTCTGCGTTAAGGGGGTTGAGCAGCTCGACAGGCATGCCCAACTCATCCTTGTTCATGCGCAGTTTATCCAAATCGCTCGGCTCAGCGAACGAATAGGTAACCGTCTCATTAAGACCAGAAGCGCGCAGCGTGTCGTTAATCTTCTCGATCTTCTGCTCGGCAAGCGAACGCTTACCGATGCGTCCTGCGCCCGAAGGCAGTGTTGGCTCGATGCGATCCATGCCGTAAAGACGTAAGACCTCTTCATAAAGGTCAATCTCGCGTTCGAGATCAGGACGAAACGTTGGAGCGAGCACATGGAGCAGCTCTCCTTCGCGACAACCAGCAGCCTCAGAAGTCGAAACATCGGCTACCGAGACCGCACAACCAAGACGGGTAAGCGTCGATACGATATAGCTTCGGTCGATATTAGAACCCATCATGGCATTGAATCGCGGAATACGGAAATCAAGCATGATAGGCTCCGTCTTTTGCTCCCACACATCCACAATGCCTGGACGTACGGTGCCGCCCGAGATCTCTGCGATGAGCGCTGCTGCCGCATCTGAGAAGGCACCGATAGGGTTATCGTCCACGCCACGTTCATAACGAAGCGACGACTCGCTGATCAAGCCAAGATTGCGGCTCGTACGACTGGTGTGTGCGCGATCGAATGTCGCCGCCTCGAGAAGAATGGTTGTGGTTTCTTCAGTGACCTCCGAATCAAGACCACCCATGACACCTGCCAGAGCGACTGGTCCTTCAGGCGTAGCGATGACGCTCATGTCGGGCGTGAGCGTGCGCTCTTCCCCATCAAGAGTAGTAAGCTTTTCGCCCTCTTCAGCAGGACGAACGATGATATGGGCTTTGCCATCCTTTGCAAGTTTGTCGTAGTCGAAGGCATGCAACGGTTGTCCGAGCAAGAACAAAATATAGTTGGTCGCATCGACGATATTGTTGATGGATCGTGCACCAGATGCAGTGACGCGCTCTGCCAGCCAATCAGGACTCGGTCCCACCTTTACGTTTTCGATCACACGTGCCGTATAACGATCACAACGCGCTGGATCAGAGATGGTAACTTCGACCGAGGTCGCAATCGGCTCGAGATCCTGATTCTCACCCAAGTTGAAGATGGGATCTTCAAGCGGGTCGGTAAATTCCTTTTCGTACATCGCAGCGACTTCACGCGCCATGCCCTTCATAGACAGGCAATCGGGACGATTCGGCGTGATCTCAAGATCGAGGATCTTATCGGAAAGCTGCATATAATCTGCAAATGCCATGCCAACAGGTGCATCTTCGGACAAGATCATGATGCCGTCATGATCGGAACCGAGACCGAGTTCACGTTCAGAACAATTCATGCCGTTACTCACCACACCACGCAACTTCGACTTCTTGATCTTAAAGTCGCCGAATTCAGCGCCGACCATTGCGACTGGAATCTTGTCGTTTTCGTTGAAATTCTGCGCGCCGCAGACGATCTGCAGTGGTTCTGGCGCACCATCTTTGTCCAGATTATGCTCACCGACGCTCACTTGGCAGACCCACATATGATCAGAATCGGGATGGGCTTTTTTCTCGACGATCTGACCAACAACCACCTTATCGTAGGTCGCGCCGGACACCTCAATGCCCTCGACGCCCGTTCCTGTCAGATCGAGACGATCGCAAAATGCCTTCAGATCGGTCGGGATCTCGACATATTCGCTTAACCATTTCAAGGATACTTTCATCGCTTTATCTTTCCTTCAATCTTCATCTTCATCGGGTCTTGGATCAGAATTGGCGCAAAAATCTCATGTCGCCTTCGAGCAACATACGCAGATCCGCTACGTTGTACTTAAGGCACGCAACGCGCTCGACACCAACACCGAATGCAAAGCCCGAATACACCTCTGGGTCAATGCCGGAATAGCGCAGCACGTTTGGATCAACCATGCCACAGCCTAAGATTTCAAGCCAGCCCGTGCCCTTACAAAAACGACAGCCTTCGCCATGGCAGATACCGCAGCTCACATCCACTTCAGCAGAAGGCTCGGTAAAGGGAAAATAGTGAGCACGGAAGCGCGTTTTGCGCTCTTCGCCAAACATCTGCTTGCAGAAGTAATCGAGCGTGCCCTTCAGATCGCCGAAGGTGATGCCCTTGTCGACTACAAGCCCTTCGATCTGGTTGAACTGCGGTAGATGCGAAGGGTCGGCTACATCACGACGATACACCTTACCTGGCGCGATGATATAGATGGGGAGTTCTTGGTCTTCCATCGCATGTACCTGCACACCCGAAGTTTGCGTGCGCAAGAGCACATCGGATTCGCCCTTCACATTCGTCGTCTCACCCGAAAGGTCGCGCACATAGAAGGTATCCTGCATACTGCGCGATGGGTGATCTGCAGGCGCATTCAGCGCTTCGAAGTTGTAATAGTCGGTCTCGACTTCAGGACCAGTTGCCACTGAATAGCCAATACCGAGGAATACCTCAGCGATCTCGTCGGTGATGCGATTAATGAGATGGCGTGTGCCCATCTGCTGAGCCCGTCCTGGAAGCGTGATGTCGAGCGCATCAGCCTGCATACGTGCTTCGAGCTCGGCACCTGCAAGCACTTCTTTTCTGCTCTCGAGCGCACCTTCGATCTCATTGCGAGCAGCATTGACGCTCTTACCGACCTCCGCACGCTGCTCAGGGGCAACCTGACCCATCGAGCGCAAGTAGCCCGTAAGAGTACCCGACTTTCCAACGACCTTAACGCGGATTCTCTCGAGTGCATCACTCGTAGCTGCCTGTTCGATCTCTGCAAGCGTTGCGGCCTGCAACGCAGAGACTTCCTCAATGACCGACATAGTTCGCCTTTCTTCATCATGTGCGGTTGCGCTGCGCATCCGCCTCTCTCTGTTTTTTTGAGCAAAGAAAAAGAGCTCTTCTGTGCCCTTATCCAAGGACGAGAAGAACTCTCGCGGTACCACCCTGGTTACCTTCGTGCTAGCCGATTCTAAGACCAAAGACGAAGGTCACTCGTATGCGCTCTATAACGGGAGCTCCCGATGAAGCTTACTGGCGCATTGCGCGTTCGGCCACACTGCTGGTGAAGGGAATCATGCTTTCGATCGTTAGGTTCTTTCAGCCAAAGGAACCTTCTCTGGAAACGAACGCTACAAAGCATGCTGTCTTCGTCATCGCATTTGATTTGAATGATGAAAGTATAGCGCATTTTTACCTGCCCACCCGTAAGATCAATAAGGCATCCGCCAATCGGCGATATGTTCTTTGCTACAATGAACGCACTTTATTTTGGATTCGATCATCTAAGGAAGACCTGCGACAATGAACTTGACTGACCTTACCTATAATGACGCAGGGCTTATTCCCTGCATCGTGCAAGACGCACAGACCGGCGATGTTTTGATGATGGCGTGGATGAATGAAGAATCGATTCGTCGAACGCTCGATGAACAGACTACGTGGTTCTGGTCGCGTTCACGCAACAAGTTTTGGCACAAGGGCGAGGAGTCAGGCAATGTCCAAAAACTCATCGACCTGCGCTACGACTGCGACCAAGACACCCTACTTGCGATCGTTAAGCCAGCAGGACCCGCTTGCCATACTGGTGAGCAAACCTGCTTCTATCGCTCATTTTTCAGCGAAGAATAGCACGACCACCTCGAAGGAAGGATATTCATGCAAGACTGGAAAGAGCTCTACCAGCAGAAACTGATCCCCGTAGAGGACATCGTGAAGATCATCCCACCACATAGCCGCTGCTCGCTCTCTGACGGCGCAGCTGATCCACGCGCAATCACGCGAGAGATCGAAAGACAATATGCGCAATTCACTGACGTTTCCTTCATGCAAGGCCCTCCGGGCGAGCGCATCGAGATGTTTGACCCTGACATGAAAGGCCATATCCGCTATGAACCCTTCGTCGGTCCAGTCGGCCAATATAAAGACTACTGGCAGGGTGTGCATGCGGGCATCTCTGATTATTTGCCCTCGTACTATTCAGGCATCGAACGGCTCATACGTGATGGCCACTATCCTATCGATGTCGCCATCATCTCCCTCTCGAAACCCAATGAGCAAGGGTATTGCACGATGGGTGTCTCCTGTAGCTATCAACGCACAGCCATGTCGTGTGCAAAGATCGTAATTGCCGAGGTGAACGCTCAAATGCCACGCATGTTTGGGCAGACCAGCGTGCATGTGAACGATCTGGACTACATCATCGAAACAGACGAGGCTTTGCCGGTGATCCCAGATGCTCCCATTGGAGATGCTGAGGCGCAGATCGGTGAATACTGTGCAGGATTGATCGAGGATGGATCGACCATTCAAGCCGGTATTGGTAAATTACCGAACGCCGTACTCAATGCTCTGTTTGCCAAGAAGGATCTCGGTGTTCATAGCGAGCTGTTCACGTCAAAGATGATGGAGCTCGCTGAAGCTGGTGTCATCAACGCCTCGAAAAAGACGCTGCATCGGGGCATTAATATCGCAACCGTACTAGAAGGCACGAAGGAGCTCTATGATTGGGCCAATGACAATCCTTTTGTACAGCTCTTCCCTGTCGAATACGTCAATGACCCGACCGTGATCGCACGCAACGATAAGCTCGTCTCGATCAATTCCTGCATCGAAGTCGACCTCTTCGGTCAAGTAGCGGCTGAATCATTTGGACACAAACAGGCGACCGGAGCAGGCGGACAGGTCGACTTCGTGCGCGGTGCCACCATGAGTCATGGCGGAAAATCGATCATCGTCATCAATTCAACAGCAGCGCGAGGCACGGTCTCCAAGATCCGACTTTTCTTGAGTCCAGGAAGCATCGTAACCACCCCACGCAATGAAACACAGTTCATCGTGACCGAGTACGGCATCGCTGATTTACGCGGTAAAACGAACAAGGAACGCGCAAAAGCGCTCATCAACATCGCACATCCTGATTTCCGTTTACAGCTAATCAAGGAATTCATGGACCATTTCGGTTTCGACCCGCTTCGTTAATTAACGCAAGCGAAACAATCGCGCAATGTTCAAGACATAGTGCGCGATTAGAGTAGTACCACCAAAACATGCGAAAAGGGGTACTACATGACAAGCGAAGCAACGTGCGCCAAGGCGCACCCTTGCAGTCAGCCATTGCAGCAACACCATAAGCACATGCCACAAGAACAGCGCTCTTGTGGCATGGCAGCTCGTGCACGCAATGAAGCACGCAAGGGACTCTATCGAAGCTCGTTCGAACACGATGCATGCGGCATCGGGGCGCTCGCTAACCTTAAAGGTATACGCTCTCACCAAATGGTAGATGACGCACTCTCTGTATTGGTAAATCTCGAGCACCGTGGTGGCGTTGGCCTTGAGCCTAATACAGGCGATGGGGCTGGCATTCTACTTCAAGTGCCGCATCGCTTCTTTCGCAAAGAAGCTCAGAAATGTGGCTGTCTTCTGCCCGATGAAGGCGACTATGGTGTCGCGATGCTCTTTCTGCCAACAGATGAACACGGACTCGCTGAAGCAATGCGCGTCTTCGAAGATGGCTGCATTGCCGAAGGCATCCCTCTGCTCTTCTGGCGCGATGTCCCGATCGATGCACACGACCTCGGCCAAGCGGCACTCGAATGCATGCCCACCATCAAGCAAGCATTCCTAGGACGTCCTAACGATTGCGAGACGAGCGAAGCGCTCGAGCGTCGTTTGTATCGCTGTCGTCGCGTGATCGAGAAGCGCGCTAAAGAAACCGCGAGCCTTATCGATAAGACCTTCTACATCTGTTCGATGAGTGCACGCACGATTGTCTATAAGGGCATGCTCGTCTCCACGCAGATGCGCGGCTTCTTCAAGGACCTCGACGACGCGTCATGCGAGACCGCCATCGCACTTGTGCATTCGCGCTACTCCACCAACACAACGCCCTCATGGGAGCGTGCGCACCCTAATCGTTATATGGTGCATAATGGCGAGATCAATACACTGCGCTGCAATGTGAATTGGACGCTCGCCCGTGAACCGCACCTCTATTCTCCAGTGATGGGAGCCGACCTTGAAAAGGTGCTCCCTGTCTTCAATGGCGAAGGATCAGATTCGGCAATGCTCGACAATATGCTCGAATTCATCGTGATGAACGGTCGAAGCCTTCCGCGCGCCGTCTCTATGCTGCTTCCTGAGCCATGGGACAAGAATCCAACGCTTTCACATAAGCGCAGTGCTTGGGGTGAATACCAGTCGATGCTGACCGAGGCCTGGGAAGGACCTGCTGCTATCGCATTCACCGATGGCAAGATAATGGGTGCAGTACTCGACCGTAACGGATTGCGACCTGCTCGCTATTATGTGACCGCCGATGATCGTCTGATCCTTTCAAGCGAGGCAGGTACGCTTGATGTTGATCCAGCCAAGATCTTGATCGCTGGAAGCCTTGGACCTGGTCAAATGTTGATCGTCGATCCAGAGCAAGGGCGTGTGATCTTCGACGACGAGATCAAAGACGCACTTGCTGCAGAAGCTCCCTATCTCGACTGGATCAACGCCGAAACACGCACGCTCGATTCACTCGTTACTCAAGCGCGCGAATCAGAGCTAGCCCCATCACGCACGAACGAGATCGAGCGGGATGAGAGCATGAGCTTGAGCGAACGACAGGCTATACATGGTTACTTCTTCGATGATGTAGAAGAAGCGATCATCCCTATGGCGGAAAAAGCAAAGGCGCCCTTGGCGTCCATGGGCGCGGATACCCCACTCGCATGTTTATCGGAACATCCGCGCCGCTTTTTCCATTATTTCAATCAACTATTCGCGCAGGTCACGAATCCGCCGATCGATGCGCTCCGCGAATCACACCTCACGTCAACGCTGCTCTATCTGGGTAACCACGGCAACCTTCTCGAAGATGCACGTGCGAACTGTCGTTTAGTTCGTCTTGATACTCCCCTTCTCACGCGCGAAGAATTCGATGCGTTGGCTCACATCGATGAGAAGGGCTTCAAAGGAGCGAAGATCTTCGCATCATATCCTGCCAACAGCAGCCCACATGCGCTCGCTGCTGCAGTCAACACCTTGTGCGAGCAAGCCGAAGAGGCAGTGCGTCAGGGCGCGAGCATCCTCGCGATTTCTGATCGCGTACCAGCAGGCGAAGTTCCTATGCCAACCTTGCTTGCCGTATCAGCTGTCCATAATCATTTGCTCCGCTGCGGTCTGCGAACGCAAGCTGACCTGATCGTAGAGTGCGGGGATGCGCTTACCGCCCACGATTTCGCAACACTCGTAGGGTATTCTGCCTCAGGCATCTATCCCTATCTTGCTCACGATACGATCGAGTCACTGGCAGAGCGAGGTATTCTTGGGGTGGATGGTAAAACAGGTATCGCCAACTATGATGCTGCAATCCTCTCAGGTATCGTTTCGATCATGTCAAAGATGGGCATCTCGACCATGCAGGGCTATCATGCCGCACAGATCTTCGAAGCTGTCGGCCTCTCTGAAGAGCTCATTGATGCGCATTTCACGGGTACGGTAAGCCGCATCGGCGGACTCACTATCGACGATCTACAGCGCGAATGCGATGCACGCTTTGCTGAAGCGCTCGCACAAGCAAACTCACCTGCCCCCGATCAGCTTCCAAGCTCAGGAATCACCACATGGCGTCCACGAGGAGAGGATCATCTGATCGATCCACAAACGATCTCGCTGCTCCAGCGCGCTGTACGCACCAATGATCCTGAACTGTTCGCAGAATACAGCGCTGCTGTGCATCAGCCCGGTCGCAGTATTGTATTGCGCGATCTGCTCGAATTCGTGGCGACCAGGCCTGCTATTCCTCTTGAGGAAGTCGAACCTGCCACCGAGATCGTCAAGCGCTTCAATACAGGAGCGATGAGCTATGGCTCTATCTCCCAGGAAGCTCATGAATGCCTTGCTATCGCCATGAATCGCTTGGGAGGTCGCTCTAATTCAGGTGAAGGCGGCGAAGACCCCGCTCGAGAGACCCCTCTCGCAAACGGTGACTCTAAGCGATCCGCTATCAAGCAGATCGCATCGGGACGCTTTGGCGTGACGAGCCGCTATCTCATGAGCGCCGACGAATTGCAGATCAAGCTCGCGCAGGGTGCGAAGCCGGGCGAGGGCGGCCATCTGCCTGGTAAGAAGGTCTGGCCTTGGATCGCACGTACGCGTCGCTCGACTCCTGGCATCGGACTCATATCGCCACCACCCCATCATGACATCTATTCCATCGAAGACTTAGCTGAGCTGATCTTCGATCTGAAGAACGCCAACCCCCGCGCACGCGTCTCGGTCAAACTCGTCTCCGAGACAGGAGTAGGAACCATTGCAACAGGCGTTGCTAAGGGTGGTGCGAACAAGATTCTTATCTCAGGATCGAATGGTGGCACGGGCGCTGCTCCGCGTGACTCCATTCATCATGCCGGTCTTCCACTCGAGATGGGACTTGCTGAAACACAGCAGACGCTGCTTGCCAACGGATTGCGCAGCCGCGTGGTCTTGGAAGCTGATGGCAAGCTGATGGACGGACGCGATGTTGCTGTTGCCTGCCTCCTGGGCGCTGAGGAATTCGGTTTCGCTACGATGCCACTCATCGCTATGGGATGCTTGATGCAGCGAGATTGCCAGCAAGACACGTGCCCCGTAGGAATCGCAACTCAGAATCGCGGTTTGCGCGCGTGCTTCTGCGGAAAGCCTGAATATGTGGTCAATTACATGATGATGGTCGCAGAACAATTACGCACCATCATGGCAAGCCTTGGCTTTGCAAGCGTTGAAGAGATGGTCGGACAAGTGGAGTGCCTCCGCCAAAGCCATGATGTACGCAGCTGGAAGGCAAATCTTGTCGATCTTGCTCCTTTGCTCGTCAAGCCTGAGGTCGAATTCGGCCGCCAGATTCCCGTTGCGCACTATCCTCATTTCGTACCCGAGGCACAAGCGCCTGATACCTTACCTCAAACGCTCGACGCGACGTTGTTCATCCCCTATTCGGCAGATGCTCGCGAACACCTTGAGCCTATCCATTTCCATGCAGATATCTCGAATGTGAATCGCTGTGTCGGAACGATGCTCGGCGCTCAGGTGACCGATCGTCACCCCGAAGGATTGCCTGACGATTCGATCGTGATCGATTGTACAGGTTCAGGTGGTATGAGCTTTGGGGCATTTCTCCCTCATGGCGTGACGCTCTCTATTGCAGGTGACACCAATGACTACTTTGGCAAAGGCCTTTCTGGAGGTCGCCTCTCCATCACGCCACCAGCGGATGCGACCTACCGTCCTGAGGAAAACATCCTTGTAGGCAACGTCGCTTTCTATGGCGCAACAGCAGGCCAAGGATTCGTAAACGGACTTGCAGGACAGCGCTTTGCTGCGCGCAATTCGGGCGCCGAGCTTGTCGTTGAGGGCGTAGGCGAAAATGGCTGCGAATACATGACTGGCGGCACTGTTCTCTGTCTTGGCGAAGTAGGGCTTAATTTCGGTGCTGGCATGAGCGGCGGTATTGCGTATGTCTATGATGAAACGAACACGCTGCGCACTAACTGCAATCTTGAGCTGGTCGAGCTCGCCACACCAAGTCCGGAAGAGATCGAGAGCATTCATCAATTGCTTGAAGCACATGTAGAAGCAACCGCAAGCCCTCTTGGTGTGATGATGCTCTATCAATTCAACGATATCGCTAAGCACTTCACAAAGGTGATCCCGATCGAATACGGCAAGATGCTTGAGCTGATCGATGAATACCAAAGCCAAGGTCACGAACGCGAAGAAGCCGAAGAGCTCGCCTTCGAAGTTACGACGATGGGAGCATAAGATGGGAAGAGTTGGAGCATTCTTACAGGTAGAACGTCTAGATCATCGCGTTAGACCCGCAAGCGAATCAATTCATGACTTCGAGGAGTTCGTAATTCCTTGCTCGCTCGATGAGCAGTGCGAACAGGCAAGCCGCTGTATGAACTGCGGAGTAGCATTCTGTCAAAGCGGGATCGCGCTCGGCGGATCTGCGCATGCGGTAGGTTGCCCATTGCATAATCTGATCCCCGAAACAAACGATCTGCTCTATCAAAGACGCTTTTCAGACGCGATCGCACGCATGAGCCTTACGAATCCCTTTCCTGAGTTCACCGGACGCGTCTGCCCTGCTCCTTGCGAGGTAGCTTGTAATCTCGGGCTTCATAAAGCTCCTGTTACTATCAACGACAACGAACGAGCGCTATCCGATCTTGCGTGGCAAGCAGGCATCGATCCGTTGCCTGTCGCCCAAGCAGATGCACCCCTCGTGAGCGTGATCGGATCAGGTCCTGCAGGGCTTGCAGTTGCTTGGGAGATGACACGACGCGGTTGGCGCGTGCGTGTCTACGAGAAGAGCGCACATCCAGGCGGACTACTGATGTATGGCATCCCGAATATGAAGCTGCCGAAATGGGTGATAAAGCGTCGTGTGGAGCTGATGCGCAAGAGCGGCATCGAGTTTATCTGTGGCGTTGATGCAACCAAGAACGCTGCAGACATCATTGCAAATTCCGATGCGGTCGTGATCGCTATCGGTGCCGGTGTCGCACGCGATGTCGCCCTTCCTGGTCGTGAGCTGAGCGGGATCCACTTCGCGCTTGAATATCTGAGCGAGGTAGAAAGCGCATTGCTCGAAGAACGAAGCTGCGCGATCGATGCTGCAGACAAGGACGTGGTAGTCATCGGCGGTGGCGATACGGGTAACGATTGCGTAGCATGCGCACTGCGTCAAGGCGCAAAGAGTATCACACAGGTCATTCGCGCAAAGCGAGCTCCCGAAGCATGTGAAATAAACGTTGATGAGGTCTGGCCTGCTGAACGAGGAACCTTCTCACAAGGATACGGGCAGCGCGAGGCAGATGCGATCTATGGTAGCGACCCCCGCATCTTCTCGACAGATACGATCGCATTCGACGGAACCGAGAACGTGCAAAGCGTACATATCCAGGAGCTTTCTTACGATGGAGGACGCCATCTGGTTGAAGATACCGAAGCAGAACTGCCCGCGCAGCTTGTGCTGATCGCGAAGGGTTTCACTGGAGCCGACCCAGACGTTTTCGAAGCATTCGGCGTCGAAGTCCCCCACGCAGAGCAGAAGAGTCATTGCCTGCATGAAGCAAGCACCGACAAGGACGCTCACATCTTTGTCGCCGGAGATGCAAAACTGGGCTCTACGCTTGTTGTGAATGCCCTTGCAGATGCGCTCGCCTGCGCAGATGAGCTTACGCACTCCAACTAAATGCAAGTTGTCAAACAAAGGTATGCGCTCCCTAGAGCACACACCCCATAGGTCAAGTCAAAGCTATTAAGCCGCGCTCTTTGCTATGTAACAAAAGTAAGCGATAGTTTACGCCTCTGAAAGCTACTCGAAACATTAGCACCGTAGTGTGAATAACGTCAGAACGAATGCGGTCGCGCAGAGTGCTTGGACGAAGCGAGCATGCCACAGCGCAGAGAAGGAGACCCCATGACGAACGTGTCAGACATCTATGGAACCATGGTGTTCAACGAAGGCGTGATGAAAGAGCGCCTGCCAAAGGCAACCTACAAAGAGCTCATGCACACCATCAACGATGGTCAGCCACTGAATCTCGACGTTGCCAACGTGGTCGCTCATGCCATGAAAGAATGGGCAATCGAAAACGGTGCGACCCATTTCACGCACTGGTTCCAGCCGCTTTCAGGAACCACGAGCGAAAAGCACGATGCGTTCATCAACCCCCAGCCCGACGGTGGCGTCATCATGACCTTCTCAGGCAAAGAGCTTATCCAGGGCGAGCCCGATGCCTCAAGCTTCCCTAATGGCGGTCTTCGCGCCACCTTCGAAGCACGTGGATATACAGCCTGGGATCCGACGAGCCATGCTTTCATCAAAGACGAGGTACTCTGCATCCCGACAGCCTTCTGCTCCTACACGGGAGAGGCGCTCGACAAAAAGACACCGCTTTTGCGCTCGATGGGCGCGATCGAAGAACAGGCAAAACGCGTATTGGCTATCTTCGATGAACACCCCCATCGCGTCACCACCACCGTTGGAGCTGAACAGGAATTCTTCCTGATCCCGAAAGACGAATACGAACGTCGTGAAGATCTCGTTTTGACTGGCCGCACGCTCTTTGGTCACTCCCCCTGCAAAGGACAAGAGCTCGAAGAGCATTATTTCGGGTCGATCCGACCGACCGTCAACAACTTCCTGAAAGAGCTCGATAACGAACTCTGGAAACTCGGTATTCCAGCACGAACCAAGCATAATGAGGTTGCACCTGCTCAGCATGAACTTGCGCCTATCTTTGCAAACGCCAATCAGGCCATCGATCAGAACTTGCTGACCATGGAAGAGATGACCATCCTCGCGAGCCGCTTCGGACTGGTCTGCCTTTTGCATGAAAAGCCTTTCGAAGGCGTGAATGGCTCAGGCAAACATAACAACTGGGCGATCTCAGCAGACGATAAGAACTTACTCGATCCAGGTGATAATCCTACCGATAATCTGCGTTTTCTGGTATTCCTTACCGCGATCATCGAAGCGGTCGACAAATACCAGGAGCTTTTGCGCATGTCGGTAGCTACCGCTGGAAACGATCATCGCCTCGGTGCTAATGAAGCACCTCCTGCTATCATCTCGATCTTCCTTGGTGATGAGCTGGGTGCAATTGTGGAGGCGATCATCAACGGACAAGAATACATCGGACAAGGCGAAACCAGAATTGATCTGGGCGTACAGAGCTTGCCGCTGTTCCTGAAAGACAATACCGATCGCAATCGCACGAGCCCCTTTGCATTCACGGGCAATAAGTTTGAATTCCGTATGCCTGGCTCACACAACAATCTTGCTGATTGCAATATGATCTTGAATACCGCAGTAGCGAAAAGCTTGAAGAACTTTGCCGATGCACTCGAAGGCAAGAGCGATGTTAATGCCGCTGCTGCCGACTACATCAAGCAGACGCTCACCGATCATCAGCGCATTATCTTCAATGGAAATGGCTACGCCGATGAATGGGAGATCGAAGCAAAGCGACGCGGACTCGCCAACAACCGAACCACCGCAGATGCGCTTCCTGCCTATGTGGCAGATAAATCTATCGCTCTTTTCGACGAGATGGACGTGCTCTCTGCAAACGAGATCGAAAGTCGCTACGAATGCAAGCTTGAGCGCTATTGCAAATTGATCAATATCGAAGCACGCGTGATGCGTCGTATGACACGCCGCACATTCGTGCCAGCCATCAATGCCTATGCCTCTGAAGTCGCAGAGAGCCTGAAGCGATTCCGCGAAAGCGCTCCTGCAGGTGCAAAGACGAATGCCCAAGAAAAGCTGCTCACCAATCTACTCGATTCCCTCGACAAGATCGACGCCTTGGTCGAAAAGCTCGATACCACTGGCAACCATGCACTTGAGATCGAAGATCTGCAACAACGCGCTAACTATTATGCGCACACTGTCATCCCCGTCATGGATGAGCTGAGAGCGGTGGTCGACTTCACGGAGACCATCACCGATCGCTCGCACTGGCCCGTTCCGAGCTACAACAACATGTTGTTCTACGTTTAGGGCTTTGCGATATTGGGAAGGAGAAGAGCGACCTCCCTTCTCCTTCCACCTTCATTTGACGCTTCAAGCTCGATTTGAGCAGTAAGATGCAATAAGGTCGTATTGCGGGATCTGAAGCGTACGTGAAACGACAAAACGAATGTGATGAAGAAAATGGTCTGCTTGGTATGAAGGAGAATCGATGAATCAACCGAGCACGGTATTCGAACATATCTTGAGCAACACCTCGAAAGCAGGTGCCCAGCCAGCAATTCTCGCGCTGGAAGATGGCACGGTCTTTCGAGGTTTTTCATGTGGAGCTTCTGGAGAGACAAGCGGAGAGATCTGCTTCAATACAGGGCTTGTTGGTTATCTTGAAGTGGTAAGCGACCCTTCCTATGCAGGACAGATCGTATGCATGACCTATCCCCAGATCGGCAATTACGGAGTGAATGAAGACGATGTGCAAGCTCCGCAAGTTGCGCTACGAGGGCTTGTCGTGCGTGATATGTGCGCACAGCCAAGCAACTGGCGCAGCCATGGATCCCTTTCCGATTTCTTACGCAAACATGATGTAGTCGCGATCGAAGGGATCGATACGCGCGCACTCGTACGTCATATTCGCGAAGCGGGAGCGATGCGCGCAGTACTCTCTACGATCGACCTCGACGAAACGAGCTTGATCGCAAAAGCAAAGACTACAACACCTCTTACAGAAGAGAACTACGTCGCCCAAGTTTCGCGAGAATCGGCTGGATCCTATAACTACGAAGCACTCTATAGCTTCGCGAAAGATGCGCCTGTCAAAGCGCGTTTCCGCGTCGTCGCTTACGATTGCGGAGTAAAAAGTGCGATCTTGGACGGGCTTGTCGAAGCAGGCTGTACAGTGGAGGTCGTACCTTGGGATACTCCTGCACAAGAAGTGCTTGCCCTTAAGCCCGATGGTGTGTTTTTAAGCAATGGCCCGGGGGATCCTGACAATGTCGAAGCAACGTTTGAACAAGTAAAGCAACTTCTCGGCAAGGTGCCCATCTTCGGCATTTGTCTCGGCCATCAAATGCTCGGCAAAGCGGCAGGGGCACACGTTGAAAAACTGAAATACGGGCATCGCGGCATCAATCAGCCTGTTATGAATCTCATTACTAAGCGTGTGGAGATCACCGTCCAAAACCACGGTTTCAATCTTGTGTTTCCTTCTCTTGGCTCGCTTGAACCTGAAAGCGAACAAGCACTCAAAGAGATGAACGCAGAACCTGATGGGCAAACACACGCATGGTGCGAAATGCGTGATCTGCGTCCCTGGACCCGCATCGATACACCGCCTATTGTTAAGAATGATCGTTTTGGCCGCATCCAGCTCACCCATGTGAACCTCAATGATGGCACTATCGAGGGCATGCGGTTTCTCGATGTGCCTGCCTTTAGCGTGCAGTATCATCCTGAAGCAGCACCTGGATCGACCGACTCGCACTACCTCTTCAGTGCTTTCACGCATTTGATGGAGCAATGGGGATCTGAAGACGCTCAGGGCGACTATCTTGCCATCGACCCTGCAACGGACCGTCTCGCAGGATGGAAGTTCGACAGCAACTCCAAGGAGGCCTCCCATGCCTAAGCGTACCGACATCAAGACCATCCTCGTGATCGGCTCTGGCCCGATCGTGATCGGGCAAGCATGTGAATTCGATTATTCGGGCGCACAAGCATGCAAGGTCTTGAAAGAAGAAGGCTATCGCGTTGTGCTAGTGAACTCTAATCCTGCCACCATCATGACCGATCCTGAACTGGTCGACCGCACCTATGTCGAGCCTATCACCCGAGAATTCATCGAGCGTATCATCGAACGAGAGCGCCCTGATGCGCTCCTGGCTACCCTTGGTGGACAGACCGCACTGAATGCTGCGGTCGAACTTGCTGAAGCGGGCGTGCTCGATCGATGGGATGTCGAACTGATCGGCTGTGATCTTGCCGCCATCCAGAAGGGCGAAAATCGCAAGCTGTTCAACGAAGCCATGGCTGAGATCGGTGTTGAGGTGGCTCGTGGGGATTACGCTTATTCCACTGAACAGGCGCTCGAGATCGCAAATAACATCGGTTACCCGGTCATTCTTCGTCCTTCGTTCACGCTCGGTGGTGCAGGTGGCGGCGCAGCAGCAAACCCTAAAGAACTCAAACGTATTGCAGCACAAGGTATCGAACTCTCCCCCATTGGCGAGGTGCTGGTCGAAGAGAGCATCATGGGCTGGAAAGAATTCGAGATGGAAGTCATGCGAGATGCAGCTGGAAACGGTATCATCGTATGCTCGATCGAGAATCTTGATCCTATGGGTGTGCATACAGGCGATTCGATCACTGTTGCACCTGCGCAAACACTCTCGGACGTAGAGTATCAGCGCATGCGTATTGCATCTCTTGCGATCCTCGAGAAGATTGGCGTTGAAACGGGAGGATCGAATGTACAATTCGCCATCAACCCAGATAACGGACGTATGATCGTGATCGAGATGAACCCGCGCGTATCGCGCTCATCTGCGCTTGCATCAAAAGCGACTGGCTTTCCTATTGCTAAAGCAGCAGCAAAGCTCGCAGTAGGTTATACGCTTGATGAGATCATGAACGATATCACGCGCATCACGCCTGCCTGTTTCGAGCCTTCCATTGACTATTGCGTGGTGAAAGTACCCCGATTCGCATTTGAAAAATTTCAAGGATCAGACGATACGCTCACTACTCGAATGAAAGCAGTTGGCGAAGTGATGGCGATCGGACGCACGTTCGAGGAATCGCTCGACAAGGCTCTTCGCAGCCTCGAAGATGGCCACATCGGGCTTGTACCAACCACAAAAGAAGCAAGCCTTTATGCATCCATGACCACCTCAGATCTTGAAAGCGAGATTGCTCGCCCAAGCGCATTACGTATCTTCCATGTAGCTGAAGGATTCCGTCGTGGACTCACACGTGCACGAATTCACGAGCTCTCTGGCATTGATCCGTTCTTCCTCGGCCGCATCTACGATATGGTGCAGATGCAAATGAACCTCTCGGATCTGCGCCTTGATCAGCTTGACGAACCGACACTGCTCCTTCTCAAGGAAGAAGGCATGAGCGATGCACTGATCGCCGAGCTTACCGGTGCTGCTGAAGCAAGCGTGCGCGCCTGCCGCAAGATCCTCGGCGTCTTGCCTGCATTCAAGACCGTAGATACCTGTGCAGCAGAATTTGCAAGCTCAACTTCCTATCATTACAAGACTTATGATGCAGCCGAAAGCGAGATTGCGCCTAAGACTCGCCCACGCATTATGATCCTCGGAGCAGGACCGAATCGTATCGGTCAAGGTATTGAGTTCGATTACTGCTGTGTGCAAGCAAGCTATGCACTTGCTGAAACAGGCTTCGAGACCATCATGGTCAACTGCAATCCTGAGACCGTTTCAACCGACTATGATACTTCGGACATGCTCTTCTTTGAGCCGCTCACCTTCGAAGACGTGATGGATGTGGTCGAAGCAACCGACCCAGATGGCGTCATCTTGACGCTCGGAGGTCAAACGCCGCTCAAGCTAGCTCGTGCGCTCCAAGAGGCAGGTGTTCCTATCATTGGTACCTCACCCGCCTCGATCGACCTAGCAGAGGATCGTGATCTTTTCGCGAACATCCTCGACGAGCTCAAGATCTCTTATCCTGCTGCAGGCATGGCTTCCACCTACGAACAAGCTTGTCGTGTTGCTGAAAGGATCGGTTTTCCACTTCTCGTTCGTCCCAGCTATGTGCTTGGAGGTAGGGGTATGGCTATCGTCTATGATCTCGATCAGCTCGAAACCTACATGACGCAAGCAGCACAGATCTCACCCGACCATCCGATCTATCTCGATAAGTTCTTAGAAGGCGCTATCGAAGTCGACCTCGATGCGCTTTGCGATGGTGAGAGCGTCTATATCGGTGGAGTGATGGAGCATATCGAAATGGCAGGCATCCACTCGGGCGATTCAGCCTGTGTTATTCCTCCTTATTCGCTCTCAGAAGACATCCTTGAGCGACTGAAAGATATCGCTGGTAAGCTTGCATTACGCTTAGGCGTAAGGGGGCTTCTGAACATCCAATTCGCTATTAAAGATCAACAAGTCTACGTGATCGAGGCTAATCCACGCGCAAGCCGTACAGTACCATTTGTCTCAAAAGCAACAGGCGTGCCCCTCGCAAAAGCGGCTGCTCGCATCATGGCAGGCGAGAAAATCGCTCGTTTGAACCTTCCGCAACAAAACAGCGAACCAGATTTCTACTGCGTGAAAGAAGCTGTAATGCCTTGGGGACGCTTCCCTGGTGCACGAGTGATCCTCGGACCTGAGATGAAGTCCACAGGCGAGGTAATGGGTATTGCACCAACCGTGCCAGGAGCATACGCAAAAACGCAGTTTGCGATCGATTATGCATTGCCCAAAGGCGGCCTCGCTTTCGTCAGTGTCAATGATGGCGACAAACGATCGATCGTCTCACTCATCCGCGATGTGGAGCGCATGGGCTTTGGTATCGTCGCGACGCATGGTACTGCAAAAGTATTGCGTGCTTCTGGTATCGATTGCTTGGAAGTAAGCAAGATCCATGAAGGTGATCAATCGAACGGGCGACCAAGCGCACTCGATCTTATCCGCGATGGCAAGATCTCGCTCATCATCAATACGCCCTTCGGCACTGCTACTCGCAGTGACGGATACGAGATTCGAAGCGCTGCCGTGCGCCATGGTATCTGCCATACCACTACGCTCGCTGGTGCACAGGCAATGATCGCTGGCATGGAAGTCGCACGCGCTGGTACGCTCGACGTGCTCGCACTCCAGGACTTGCATTGAGCCTCTCAGCAAAACTTTTCCCTCTCTAAACATATTGGAAATATTCGGCGGGTAGCGTAAAGAAGAACAACGAACGCATCAGAGAAAGGACTCCGGTGACGACCCGACCATTTTGGAAGCTGCACGGTCTTGGAAATGACTTCATATTCTTTGACGCTATGGAGTACGACTTTAAGCTTTCCGCTGCAGAGGTGGCTGCGCTTTGCGATCGCCATACTGGCATCGGTGCAGATGGCGTGATCGTAGTAAAGCCTTCTCCTCGAGCTGAATGCGTAGGCTATATGCACTACATCAACGCCGATGGAACGCTTGCGCAAATGTGCGGCAACGGTGTGCGTTGTTTCGCAAAATTCCTGGTCGATCATGGCTATATCGCAATCGATCCTTCTGTAAATCAAGGTCAGTTCATTGCAGATACGCTCTCAGGACCCAAGCCCATATCATTCACGCTCGACAGTAATGGCAAACTCGATACTGCTACGGTCGACATGGGTGAACCGATCCTTCATGCTCCTCATATTCCTACAACACTCGAAGTAAATCGTGTCGCAACGGATCTTCGTTCTTTCATAGGCGAAGCTCCTCTTGCCTCTCCATGGGGTAACTTCGCCTTTACTTGTGTGAGCATGGGAAATCCTCATGCGGTGTGCTTCTTGGATGATCAAAAGATGGCAGCCCTCCCTAAAGAGTGTTTCGATAAAGACGAGCGCTCACTGCAAACCTTAGACATCGATCGCATTGGGGCATTCTTCGAAGCTCATCAGGTCTTCCCAGAAAAGACCAATGTCGAATTCGCGATCGTACAAGATCGCAACAATATCGATATGCGCGTGTTCGAACGAGGATGCGGAGAGACCCATGCTTGCGGCACAGGCGCATGTGCAACTCAAGTTGCTGCATACTTGCTCGGCCTAACCGATACCCAAGCAAATCTCCATCTGCTCGGTGGCATGCTTCATATTGCGCTCGAAGAAGACAAAGTGATCATGACTGGGCCTGCACGCGAAAGCTTCACTGGCACTGTCGATCCTGCTTCCCTCTGTGAAGAACAAAACTGATCTTGCTATGACCCCTCCTTCTTTGTAAAAAATGCGGACTTGAACATCGTTATGGACAGGTCCTTCTGCTTCTGAAATATCCGATACCCGACCAAGAAAGAAGAACTTATGCAAACCGCCGAATGTCTCGATCACCTTGCTCCTTATCTGTTCGCACAGATCGATGCCAAGAAAGCCGCACTCGTCGATCAGGGGATCGATGTCATCTCTCTTGGGATCGGTGATCCCGACACCCCTACACCTGATCATATCGTCGATGCGATGAGTGCAGCCATTCGCAACCCTACAAATCATCAATATCCTGATTATGCTGGCTCGCTTGAATACCGCCAGGCATGTGCCGACTACATGCAACGCAAGTTTGGCGTAACGCTCGATCCGAAAACCGAAGTGCTTGCGCTCATCGGAAGCAAAGAGGGTATCGCGCATCTGCATACCGCATTTGTAAACCCAGGCGACTACGTCCTCGCCCCCGCTATCGGCTATCCGGTCTATTCGGGTGGTGCAACTCTTCAAAGCGCAAACACCTACTTCATGCCAATGAATGAACAGAATGGTTTCTTGGCCGACTTCGACAATATCCCTGAAGAAGTGCTCGAACGCGCAAAGATCATGTTCCTTGGCTATCCGAACAATCCGACTGGAGCTTGTGCAACCGCAGAATACTTCGATAAAGCCATCGCGTTCTGCCGCGAACACGATATCTTGCTCGCACACGATAATGCGTATTGCGACATCTGCTATGACGGTTACGAAGCGCCCTCGATCCTTCAGCGTCCGCATGCCATGGAATGCTGCATCGAGTTTTTCAGTCTTTCGAAATCCTACAATATGACTGGCTGGCGTATCGGTTTTGCCTGCGGCAATCCACAGGCGATCAAAGCTCTTGGCACCGTGAAGAACAATCTTGATTCAGGACAATTCACTGCGATCCAAGATGCGGCCATCGTTGCCTTGACCGGTCCTCAGGATTGCGTCAAGGATATGTGTGCACTCTACGAGAAGCGCCGTAATCTGATCGTCGACGCGCTGCGCGCGATCGGCTTGGAATGCGAATCTCCAAAAGCCACCATCTACGTATGGGCGAAAGTACCCGAGGGTCAGACCAGTGAATCTTTTGCAACAAAAGTACTCGAGGAAGCACATGTTGTAGTAACGCCTGGCAATGGATATGGTCCTGAAGGTGAAGGATATGTGCGCATTTCGCTCACCACGCCCGATGATCGTCTGCTTGAAGCGGTCGATCGCATTAAGGCCCTCGTATAGCGACCCCTCACAAAACGGCACTCCATCAAGGCTCGAACCAACACCGAGATTGATGCCAGATCGATCTCTCGAAATTATCAAAAGGCAGGAAGCACATGACATCACGCGTATTGATGAGCACCGATGAGCTGCACGAGGCATGCGGCGTATTTGGCATCTGGGCTCCTCAACTCGACGTTTCGCGCATGACCTTCTTCGGTCTACAAGCGCTCCAACATCGCGGTCAGGAATCAGCAGGCATCGCGGTAACGGATGGCAAGACCATAACATGTGAAAAAGGTCTTGGACTTGCTCGCGAGGTCTTTGATGACGCGATAGTTGAAGACCTCCAAGGCATTGCTGCGATCGGTCATGTCCGTTATGCAACGAGTGGCAAAGATCCCGAGATAAGCTATCAGATGGCTCAACCGCTCACTTCGAGCATCATGAGCGGACAAAGGGATGTTCATGATGTAAGTGATTCATTCTTCCTCGCACATAACGGCACCCTCACCAATACTGCAGACCTTCTCGATGAGCTTCCCTGCTGCAAAAAGAGTTCTATCGTTACTGGATGTCATGCAAATACTGCAAATGATGCAGATGTCTCAACGACCATGAGCGTATCCCATATGAGTGACACGCAGCTTGCAACCGATCTTATCGCGCATTATTTCGCTCAATCGCTCGATCTAGAAGACGCGATAGAGCGCTCGATGCAGCTTATGCAAGGTGCATACTCTATGGTGCTCCTCGCAAGCAATGCGCTCTACACGATGCGCGACCCTTCAGGCATTCGCCCTCTTTGTCTCGGTGAATTACCTACGCACGCAGGCTGGGTGATCGCAAGCGAAACATGTGCGCTCGATCTGGTTGGCGCAACCTATGTGCGCGATATCGAACCTGGCGAGCTCGTTCGCATCGATGAAAACGGGCTCTACAGCACACGCCCAACACCACTCCCATCTGCTCGTCCTGCCCACTGTCTATTCGAGTATGTCTACTTCGCACGCCCTGACTCCGTCATCGATGGCGCGAATGTCTACCGTGCTCGCGAAGCAATGGGACGTCGTTTGTTCCATGAAGCGCCGGTAGAAGCAGATATCGTGATAGGCGTTCCTGATTCGGGCATCCCTGCTGCCATTGGCTATGCACGAGAATCAGGTGTCGTTTATTCAGAAGGCCTCATCAAAAATCGCTATGTTGATCGAACTTTCATCCAGCCAACCCAGGAGCTGCGCGAACAAGGGATCCGCATCAAGCTCAATCCACTTCATTATGCTGTTCGCAATCGCCGCATCATCGTCGTAGACGACTCGATCGTACGAGGATCGACCTCAAAGCAGCTCGTACAGATGCTGCGCGATGCGGGCGCCGCGGAAGTCCACCTACGCATCGTCTCGCCCGCTATTGTTTGGCCTTGTTTTCTTGGTATCAATACTGACACACAAGGGCAGCTGATCGCAGCGATGAAGTCAGTTGAAGAAACCTGCGCCTATATTGGTGCAGATTCGCTTGCTTACCTGTCGCTTGAAGGACTCAGATCTTGCATCTATGCACATCATCCTGAATACTGCAGCGCCTGTTTCGATGGCGACTATCCCATTGCATGTCCAAATCCTCTCCACGACGATGCATTCTTGCCTGGCTATGAGCCCCAGTGGAATCAAGGCTGAACAGATCAATCCTTATGAACAGCGCTTTCTTATCCCTGTTGATCGCGTTTCCTGCGTAGAGAATTTCTTTTCAGCCTGCGCCTGAACCTTCGGTGATTCTTCTTGGCTGAGGTCGCTGTCAGCTCAGGTTGTTCAGGATCGACTATGACGCTGAATTTATCCGTGACCCCAAAGATGTCGTGATCTGGAATATCTTCGAGAACATGCATATCTTCGAGACGCTGGATCTTCTCATCAAGACGCTCGGCCGTGGCATCGATATGTCTGATACGCGCAGTTGTATCTGCATCAGCATGATCCAGATCGGAAGTAGAGAGCGCAACCGCATCTCCTTCATCAGAAAACGCCAGAAGAGCAGCGAGATCCGAAGCACTACACGTCTCGAGCGGTTCGTGGCCTTCTTCGCCTTCCGCCTCCTCGATAAGGATCTGCTCGGGAATGCGTCGAGGATCGAGCAACATGATCGCATGTTCGGCATCCATCGAGAACTGATAATTGACCTGCAATACACGCTCAACCTCTGCCTTAAGGCGGCGATCGGATTCTGAGAGCTTCTTGCGTCTTGGTGTCTGATCGGGATGAAGGCTATAGGAAGCAAGCGAGCGATCAAGATCTCTGGCAAGCCGTTCCAAAAGCCAGGCATTCATATGCAAGTAATAAAGAAGTTGCACGGTTCGCCACAAGCTCACATGTCCCTTTTCAAGGCCCTGGTGAACGTGCGCAGCAAGACGCGCATCGATACGCTCAAGTTCCTGAATCTTAGTCTTGATCGAAACGCGACGTTGCGTGCGCATGAAGACGAAGATCAGCATCATCACAAACGTAACAGAGATGAATACCAAAAACAGACGACCAAAGATCGCATCTTCGAGCGTTGCGAGCGGATAGAGTGCGGTAAGCGCCATCTGCGTGCCTGCCGCAACCGAAGCGATAGGATGGATATTCATTACGATGATCAGATAACCGAGCGCTACTACAACATACATGCGATACGGATCAGGTATGAAGTGGATGAAGGCCATGAAGACCCCTAGCCCGATCAAGGTGCCGATCGCATTGTCGATGGTCGAGCGAAGTGTTTCGTCGTTATAGGTATTGAGCACCGCGAAAGCAGTGATCGGGATCCATATGCCAAACTGGGCTGCTGCGAGATTCGTGAAAAGGACATCAGCAACGACCGCAAGCCCAACGATGATCGAAAGGCGAAGAGCAAAACGTGTTTGCGTATGCTTGAAGCTAAAATTGTCCTTGAAGAACTGCCAGCGATAGCGCAAACCTCTCACGAGCGGAGTCGTCTCATCGTACTGCATTCGCGTGTCTTTGAGCGTACGGATCAACGCTTCAAGCACGCCACTCCATGATTCCTCGTAACACGACTGATTCAAGCTGTGGCTTTCCAAGAATCGTTCGAGTCGATCGGTCATGGTGAGGAGGTCTTGCTCGCCTCCTTTTCCGTAATCTTGGAAGATTGCCGCAAGATCGAAAAGATATGCGCGTTCGATCTCATCGATATCCTCATGATTCTTTGCTGCCGCTCGAGCGATATCAGCGATCTGTTCGCAGCATAGAAGCAGTGAGAACGTATAACATTGTCTGCCCGACAGAAGACCGTTCTGGCGAAAGACCGTGCTGTATTCCATGCGCGCATACTCCTGCGCAATTGAAAAAGAGCTGAGCGGATGGACATCAGGCTTTGCTCTGTCTTTTCTTCCTGCACTTTGTGCAAGCGCATACAACTGATCGCCAATATCGCCGAATGCGCGACGTAAAAATCCCTCATCACGCGAGAATGCATTGAGCTTACCTGTTCTTCGATAGATCGAGCGCATGAGATACACAAAGAGCGTCGTCATGGCAACAGAGAATACAACCGAGATGACGCGCGAAACGATACCATCGACCCCCACCGGATAGACGAGCAAGAGCAAATAACCCATGCCCAACCAATAAAAATTGCGCGGCAGATAATCATCGGAATTCGTAATGGTGATGAAGAATAAGTACAACGGCGTGACCACGATAAACGAGATTTGACTCAGGCCGGCGAGCGTTGCGCAGAGACACATCACGATCATCCAACATGAACGTCTTAGATAATTTGCGAACGAAAGACCTGGCTCATCGACGATCGTGCGAGCAAAGAATAAGAATACGATACCAAGCAGAGCATCAGACACCCCAAAGGCTGCATAGACAGCGAAAAAGAGAATCACGAAAAACGCGATAAAAGGAAGCGCATCGAACACCTTGCGGCAAAGCGATGCACAATATGAGATACCTTTTGATGCCATACTGGCATTCTAGCAAGCCCGATCAAGAGAATCAGCGCGCAAAAAAGGCGTACGCAAAATGCGCACGCCTCACGTTGGCCGCGTCTATAAGAATGCAAGAAGCGATCTACTTGCAGATGAGCACCGGAATGTCGGAATTACGCAATACGCCAAAGCTCACGCTGCCAAGCATTCCACGAATGGCGCCAAGACCGCGCGATCCCATGCAGATCAAATCGCACTCATAGCGCTGAGCAGTCTCGATGATGGTCTCGACGGTATAGATGCCATAGATGACCTCGACGGTAAGCTCGCCTTTGAAATCCTTCACGAGATCGGCGATGTCTGCCTCGAGCTTCTTGTCGCTCTCTTCTGTGCGCTCTTGTACCGCATCAGCAAAGTCTTCTTTAGAAACGAGCGAAACGCCCATACCGAAACCTGTCTGGTTAAAACTGCTGAATACGAGATCTTGTGGCGGAGCGCTTATCTCGGCGACATGAATGGAAGCATCCTCTTTATCTGAGACCATCTTGATCGCTTCGCGCAAGGCCTCTTTCGCATGATCGGATCCGTCGTATGGAACGAGAATATTAGTAAATGCCACGATGGCCCCCTTCAACCCTGATTCATTTGCCCATAAGTATACCTTTAATCGCAGCGTCTCGCCTAAAGATCGCGCAGTTTCGTTTGATTGTCGCTATATTGGAAGATGAAGAGGATATGAAATTAATCGCTTTATCACTCTACTGTGATAAAGTATTTGCCTGTTCTCGATCTTTTACTAGAAAAGGCGGCTTAAAGACCATGAATTATGTGACACCCATTGGCTTTCGCGATGTAATGAGCGATGAAGCGCTCGTTCGTGAAGAACTCGCCTATCGTGTGCAGAAATGCTTTGCCGATCATGGGTATGCTCCAATCGAGACTCCCACGCTTGAGGTGCTCGATGTCATGGAAGCAGGCGGCCATGTGCCCGCCTCTCCTTTCAAGCTCTTCGATTCACGTGGCGATCTTTTAGCTATGCGTCCCGATGTTACGATGCAGATCGCACGCATGTGCGCAACGCGCATAAGTTCATTCGATCCTGCCGTAAAGCTTCGCTACACTCAGCGCGTATTTCGCGAAAAGACCGCAGAAGCTGCTGCGCGCGAGATCACGCAAATGGGCATCGAGTGCTTAGGCGAATCAGGGGTCGAAGCCGATGCGAACATCATCACGCTCTTTGCCGAAGCGCTCTCTGTCACGCGCTTGAGCGACTATCGTATCGCACTCGGATCAGCGAGAGTGCTCAACGATCTCATCTCTCTTTGTGCCATGGATGATGCCTGGTGCGCCGACGTATATCAGGCATTCCATACCTCGAATTTCGTTGCACTTGCAACACTCACAAAAACAAATGGGGGTAACCAAGATGCCATTCGTGCGCTTGCAAAGCTTCCTTTGCTGCGTGGTGGCGTAGAGGCGCTCCAAGAACTGCGCACGCTACTCGTGCCTCTTGGATGTGCAGACGGTATTGACGAGCTCGAAGCGCTCTACAACATGTTGCTTGAGCGCAGCATGAAGGATATCGTGCTCATCGACTTCACGGTCATGAGCTCATTCGACTACTACACAGGTATCGTCTTTGAGGCCTACGAGCCAGGACTTGGCTCCCCTATCGGCGGCGGTGGGCGATACGATAACCTGCTCGCATCCTATGGTGCCCAGAAAGTGCCTGCTGCAGGTTTCGGTTTCTACCTCGAACAAGTAATGGAAGCATTCGCGCTCGAAAAGCAAAATATCACCCGTCCTCTGCGCATCGCAGTGCCGAAGGGCTCGCTCAATAAAGACGCGATCGCAACGCTTGATGCAGCAGGTCTTGAAGTGGACGGCCTTGCAGAGGCGGGCCGCACGCTCATGCTGCGAAACGGCGATGTCGAATATATCATCGTGCGTCCCACCGATGCGCCCGTGTTCGTTTCGCTCGGCGCAGCAGATTGCGGCATTTGCGGCGAAGACTCACTCGTCGAAGCTGGTACTGATGTGGTCGAATTGGTCGACCTGAAGTTCGGAGGCTGCCGTTTTGTCGTAGCTGAATCGAACGGAACGGCTGACATCGTTGAGAAACGCTACCGCGAATTGGGGTCGATTCGCATCGCGACAAAATACCCCCATATCGCGCGTTCGCATTTTGACAAGCAAGGTAAACAGGTCGAGATCGTAAAACTGCATGGCAATATCGAGCTTGCTCCTATCACGGGCATGGCTGAGCAGATCGTTGATATCACCGCAACGGGTACGACGCTTCGCGAGAACGATCTTATTGTGGTAGAAGACGTCCTCGACTCAACTGCCCGGTTCTTCGCGAACCCCTGCTCATATCGCACCAACCCACGTGTTGCAGCGCTTGCTCAGGCACTGCGTGCTACCACAAAGGAGAACTAGATGAGACGGATCGTCCTGAAACCCAATGAAGTATTCGAAGAAGCACAGCTCCAGCGTGTCGGCGCCTTCGATGCGACCGCACTCACCGCAGCCACCACCATCATCGAAGCAGTGCGTGAACGCGGTGATGCAGCACTGCGTGAATTCACCGCGCAATTCGATGGTGTTGACATTCAAGATTTCCGCGTGAGTGACGAGGCAATCGATGAGGCCATCTCAAAAGTTGATCCTCAGGTTGCCAGCGCTCTTCAAACTGCTGCCAAGCAGATCCGCGATTTCCACGAACGTCAAAAGCAACAGAGCTGGTTTACCGTGCGTGAAGACGGCGCACTCGTTGGCGCAAAGATCACACCGCTCGATTCTGTAGGCATTTATGTCCCTGGAGGTCGTGCACTCTACCCCTCCTCCGTGCTCATGAACGCAATCCCTGCTTCAGTTGCAGGCGTTTCGCGTATCGTATGCGTCACGCCACCCACTAAAGATGGATCGCTCGATCCCGCTATTCTCGAAGCTTGCCGCATCGCTGGCGTAAGCGAGATCTACTCGGTTGGCGGCGCTCAAGCAATCGGTGCTTTAGCGTACGGAACAGAAAGCATCAAAAAGGTCGACAAGATCACTGGCCCAGGCAATGCGTTTGTTGCTGCAGCGAAGAAGATCGTCTCAGGTGATGTCGGCATCGACATGATCGCCGGTCCTTCCGAAGTATGCGTGCTCGCTGATGAAACAGCATTGCCCGAATTGGTCGCCATCGATCTGATGGCACAAGCCGAACATGATCCACTGGCCAGCTGCTACCTTGTCACCTTCTCGCAAGACTATGCCGACCAGGTCGAACAAGCTATCGCAAAGACCGTTGAAGATTCAACCCGTAAAGAGATCACCTTAAGTTCACTCACCGACAAAGGTCTCATCGTCATATGTGATTCTTTCGCTCAGGCGATCCAGACCATCAACGTCATCGCGCCTGAGCATCTGGAACTACATGTTGCAGGAGCCCTCGATCTGCTTGGCCAGATCGACAATGCAGGCGCTATCTTCTTAGGCGAATGGACACCTGAAGCAGTTGGTGATTACGTTGCTGGTCCAAACCACACCTTACCTACTGGTGGTACCGCACGCTTCTCATCTCCGCTCTCTATAGATGAATTCGTGAAGAAGTCGAGCGTCATCCAATATTCAGCTGCAGCATTGAAAAACGATGCACACGCTATCGAAACCATTGCCGATCACGAAGGGCTTTGGGCACACGCCCAAAGCGTCCGCCTTCGCATGGAATTAATGGATCACGGTCGCGTTTCAGCAGCACCATCGGATGCACAAGTTGAAAGTCGTGGCTAATATGTCAGACACGCCCAATACGACCGTACGCGCACCACAAAGCACGCTTGCTAATATCATTCCCTACGATCCAAAGTATCTTCCTGCCGAAGTGATGATCTCAGCCAATGAGAATCCTCGTCCGGTTCCTGCAGAAGTATACAATGCCATTGTTCGCGCACTCGATCGCGTCAGCTTGAACCGCTATCCTGATCCACTTGCAAATCGGTTGCGAACCATGATCGCTGAAGCCTGGGGATATCCAAAGGAATTCGTACTTGCTGGTAATGGCGGAGACGAACTGCTCTTCAATATTGCGCTCGCATGGGGTGGCCCAGGCAGAACCATGCTCACCTGTCCACCAACATTTTCAGTCTATGAAGCGAACGCGCTTCTTACTCAGACCAACATCGTACGAATCCCTCGACAAGACGATTTTTCGCTTGATGAAACAGCGATCCTCGAGCGTGTTAGTAAAGGCGATATCGACTATATCGTTATCACGACTCCGAACAACCCAACTGGCAACACTGCTTCTACAGTGTTTCTCGAAACGTTGCTCCAAGCCACTGATGCGCTCGTCATGATAGATGAGGCTTATGGCGAATTCGGCGGTCAGAGCATGATCCCCTATCTTGAGCGTTATCCTAACCTTGTGGTGCTAAAGACTTTTTCGAAAGCTTATAGCCTCGCAGGTGTGCGACTTGGCTATATCATGGCAAACCCTCAGGTCATCAAGGAGTTTATCAAGGTCCGCCAGCCCTATTCGGTCGATGCGGTCTCGCAAGCGATCGGTGAAACGGTCTACGAAAATCGTGCGCTCCTGCAGCCCAATATCGATGACATCATCGAGCAACGCTGCTGGCTCTACGATGCGCTCAGCTTCTTGCCTCATATCGAAGTCTTCCCAAGTGAGGCAAACTATATCCTGGTACGCATCGCTCATGCAGATGAAGTATGGCAACAACTCTATGACCGCGGTATTCTCGTACGCGATCTTTCGCATTCAGAAGGCCTTGAAGACTGTCTGCGCATTACCGTAGGCACCATGGAAGAGAATGAACGTCTTGTCGATGCGCTCGGCGAAATACTCCCGAAGATCACGATCGATAACGAATAGGAAGCGAATTACCATGACCAAACGAACCGCAACCATAACGCGCACAACAAAAGAGACCGATATCACGATCTCGCTCTCGATCGACGGTACAGGTAAGACCTCGATCGATACAGGTATTCCCTTCTTCGACCACATGCTCGATGCGCTCGCTCGTCATGGACTGTTCGATCTCGAGCTAAGAGCAACGGGCGATCTTGAGGTTGATGCACATCACACTGTTGAAGATGTCGGCATCGTACTTGGCCAGGCGCTTGCTAAGGCCATGGGCGACAAACGAGGCATCACGCGCTTTGCTTCACAAGCGGTGCCAATGGACGAAGCCCTCGTCATGGGTGCACTTGATATTTCAGGACGCGGACAAATGCATTTTGATATCCTCATCCCTCCTGCCATGATGGGGCTTTTCGACGCTTCACTTGCCAAGGAATTCTTCATCGCGCTCGCATCGAATGCAGGCATAACCTTACATCTCGTCTCCTTCAAAGGCGAAAACGCACATCACCTCATCGAAGCAGCATTCAAAGCAACAGGACGCGTGCTTCGCAGCGCACTCGAGATCGACGCACGCGCAAGCGAACAACTCCCCAGCACAAAAGGTACGCTCGCATGATCGCAGTCATCGATTACTGCAAGGGTAACCTAAAAAGCGTTGAGCGTGGATTGTGCGGCGTTGGCGCAGATGCCCGTATCACTGACGATCCCAAAACGATCCGTGAGGCTGATGCGCTCGTACTTCCAGGGGTCGGTTCATTTGCCGATGCGGCTCATACTATGGTGCAAACTGGTCAGATGGAAGCGATACGCGAAGCAATAGCAGCAGGCAAACCATTTCTCGGAATATGCCTTGGTTTGCATCTTCTCTTTGCAAGCGGAACCGAGCATGCTGGATCAGAAGGAATAGTAGCTGGCCTTGGCTTGATCGAAGGCGTAGTCGATAAGATGCCCGCGCGCGATAACAATGGTCAAGTCTATAAGATCCCACACGTTGGATGGAACTCGGTCGAATTCGAAAAAGGAGCAAGTCCACTTTTCGAGGCGATCCCACAAGGCGAGCATTTCTATTTCACGCATAGCTACATTGCGCCCGAGAACACAGCTACTATTGCCACAACAACGCACAGCATCATCTTCCCTTCTGCAGTGCAGATAGGAGAGCGTGTATTCGGGGTTCAGTTCCATCCCGAGAAATCTTCAAGCGCAGGTGCGCAACTTATGAAAAACTTCGTCGATCTTGTCAACAAGGTCGCCCGAGAAGATCGATGACTTTCTCGATCAGTTAAATGATGAGGAGCTAGAATATGCAGCTACTTCCCGCAATCGACATCCTTGAGGGCAAGGTCGTTCGTCTTGCAAAAGGCGATTATGATGCAGTGACCGTTTATAGCGATGATCCTGTTGCACAAGCCAAAGCATTCGAGCAGATGGGGGTCGAATGGATCCACGTGGTCGATCTGGATGGAGCACGGTCAGGCGATCCGTCTAATCTTCCCATCATCGAGGACATTCTCTCAAAGACCCTCATCAAGGTCGAAATGGGCGGTGGTATCCGCACAATGGATACGCTTCAACGCATCTACGACGCTGGCGTTTCCCGTGTTGTCCTTGGCACCTCGCTTATCAGCAATCTCGATTTCACGCGTGAAGCAATTGCCAAGTTTCCAACCATGCTCACCGCAGGGGTAGATGCGAAAGGTGGCGAGGTGGCAATAGAGGGCTGGAACGATGGGAGCGGGGTGGCCGCAGAAGAACTGATAGCGAAGATGCGCGATCTCGGCTTTAAACACCTTGTGTATACCGATATCAGCAAAGATGGTATGCAAACCGGCCTCGATGTCGATACGTATATTCACCTTGCTCAAGTTTTCGGCAACCCCGTCATCGCTTCAGGCGGTGTAGCGAGTGTCGCCGATATTGAACGACTCGCACCGGTAGCCGACGGTCACCATCGGGTCGGGGGAGGCGATCTTCCAGTTCGGACAGATGTCGGCCGTCGCATCGAGAAACTTCGACGCGATCTGGTTCAGCACC
>OGPK01000212.1_pt1 | contig 66448 bp, 60 predicted proteins | sample 1552921 | NCBI WGS metagenome assembly OGPK01 (sample SAMEA2580264, study PRJEB22360) | human gut metagenome | biome: human gut; feature: human-associated habitat; material: faeces | place: Denmark | collected 2008/2010 | reverse complement strand
GCTTGATATTCAGCCTTTATTTGTTGTCAGCAGCCCCTGTTTCGTGGTCTGCGTGTAGTTCCTTGTAAACTGACCTAAGTAAAGGTTTAACAAACCTCTTCCCTGGAATAGCAGCGCTTGTCGGACAAATCATACTTGCATTTTTGTGGGCTTATTTGGCACATCATGGTTACTATGCAACATTTCCCGCAAAAAGAACAGCTATTATTTATGATGTACGGCGGGGATTTGAAAAGCTGATTGGCAAATATGGCCTTGATGGTAAATATGATGTTGTTCTGACGCTCAGTGCTGAAGATTGTCTGAAAGATCTTTCTGTGTTGGACGGCATTGAAACGGTATTTGCAAGCGGTATACATAGCCATGATCGCAACATTATCTTGAAGTATTGTATTGAACACAGTATCAATATGTTTGTGATTCCGCGTATCGGTGACGTTATCATGAGTGGTGCACGCCATATGCACATGTTTCATTTGCCGATGCTTACAGTTAGTCGGTATATGGCAAGTCCTGAATATTTGCTTGCAAAGAGAATTATTGATATTATTGTGTCTGCATTGGGACTTATTGTGCTTAGCCCGATTCTTCTTGTTACGGCTATCGCAATTAAAGCAACGGATCATGGCCCTGTATTTTATAAGCAGGTTCGCTTAACAAAAAATGGGCGTGAGTTTAACATTTTCAAATTCCGCAGTATGTGTGTAGACGCAGAAAAAGATGGCGTTGCGCGACTCTCGACGGGTGATAAAGATGATCGTATCACGCCAGTTGGTAGAATTATCCGGGCTTGCCGCATTGACGAACTGCCACAGCTCATCAATATTTTGAAGGGTGACCTCAGCATTGTTGGCCCGCGTCCCGAACGTCCGGAGATTGCAGCACAGTATTGCGAAGAAATGCCGGAGTTTAATCTGCGATTACAAGCAAAGGCCGGTCTTACCGGTTACGCACAGGTCTACGGAAAGTATAACACGACGCCATACGATAAGCTCGTGATGGATCTCATGTATATAGCCCATCCGAGTATTATCGTTGACTTTAAGATCATGTTCGCGACTGTCAAAATTTTGTTCCTACCGGAGTCAACGGAAGGCGTTGCAGAAGGTCAAGCGACTACTATGGCGGAAAATGAAGTCACTGTCGCGGCTGAAAAGAAAGCCAAAAATGACGATGACGTAGCAGTTTGATTCAAACTCGGCCAGTTGCCATTAAAAGCTTGGATGAGAGTTGAAAAAGTAAATTTGAAATTGAATAGCAGCTATCTTATATAGTTTCATAGTTCAGGAATCCTGTTTATGCCTGAAAGTACCGAGGGTATTTCCGAGGGTCAAACCACTGCTATGAGTGGAGAAAACCATTGATTTTACGCGGTTTTTGGCTGATTTCGGAGACTAAAAATTGACACTTTTTCAGAATGTGCTGTCAGGAATAAACAAGGGGTTTCGATGACAATATCATCGAAACTTTCAACCCGGTCATGGAGATGCTATCAGGCATAAATACGAGGTCTCCCAGTGAAAAGGCTTGGTGCTGTCGGGAATAAACTGCTGAGCTTCCATAGCGATATGAGTGTTTTCAGGCATAAATACATGGATTCTTGTGGCGAGATGATAGTGTCATCAGGACTAAAGACAACGGCTATTGTAACGAGTGCTATCAGGGCTAAAGACGGGAGCTACCGTAACGTAGCAACGTTTATTGTAGCGGTACAAGACATAGCGGCAGCGTGACTCACACTGCTGAGAACGATTAGTAGAGCTTTATAAGGAATAAACGGCTCAAGTGCAAATATGAGGTGATATTGTGAAAAACAAAGAAGCAAACTTTCAGATTCTAAAAATAGCTGCGATGCTCATGATTGTTTCACATCACCTTGTGGCAAAGAATGCATTTAACATTGACACGCAGGTTATAGGAATAACAGGTAATAAACTTGCATTGCAGATACTAGGGAACAACGCTTTTATTGGCAATAACCTGTTCTTTTTGGTTTCGGCGTGGTTTCTGAGCAAAAAACCAGATGAAAAGGTAGATCTCAGCTATTCGGCAAGGTCGTGCTGGAAAATTGAAAAAACGGTTTTATTTTACGGACTCTCAATGTGTATTGGCGCATTTATTTTCGGGGGGGGCAGAGCAAAATATTACTGCTCCAATCTGTATTTCCAACACTGACAGGAATGTGGTGGTACCCAACAACGTACATGATTTTTCTTTTGATCTGGCCTTTCTATCACAAAGCACTTATGGGATTCTCTGTGGATGTCCTAAAGCAGTTTACGACAGTCATGCTTGTGATTTGGAGTGTTTCAACAATTGTTCCGTTTGTTAATTGGGGCGCTAATAACTTGCTTGCGTTTTTAATGCTGTACTCAATTGTGATATTGATTAAAAGAATGGGAATAACGTATGAAACTCATAAATCAGAATTCAAAGCACTGGTACTGATTCCGTACATCGTTGCAATTATAAGTATTATTGTACTTGATTTAGTAGGAAAAAAGATATCCTCTGCTGCAGAGTATAGTTGTTATTTCATGCGTGGAAATTATCGTCCTGTTTCTATGATGGTATCGATTGGACTCTTTATGTGGGGAACTTCATGGAAGGTAAGGACCAACAAAGTACTTGACTATTTGGCGGAAGCAACTTTTGGAGTGTACCTGTTCCATATGTATCCGGCTAATATGACGTATCTCTTTGAAAAGTTGTTTTCACTTCAGAAAGTGATTGAAAAACCATACGCCGTTTTATGGGTTGTTGCAGTTACCGCTATTATTTTTGTGACAGGAGTTGCAATTGACTCGTTGCGAAAGGCGATGTTCTCTAGCTTTGAATTTTTGACAAATTTGATTCGAGAAAAAAATAACTCAGCGTGTAGCTGAGAAAATGTGGCTCAGACTCTTTGAGATGAGTCTGGGCTGTTTTAGTGGGAGCGGAATTCGAGATGAAAAAAGTACTTCTAGTGACATTTTCAGACAATGCGGATCATCAGGACATAAGCTTTGGCATGTTTGAAAGCATTTATATGTCGGAAAGTGATAACTGCAATATTTGGATTATGGGAATCAATAATCCAAAGGTCCCTGTTATGGACACACCCCATACACATTTAGTTGACTGCCCAAAGCGGCCGGGAATTGAAAAGAAAACTTTTGACATTAGGGAATTACATAAAATTATTAAGTGGATTAATTCCCAGAATTTTGATGTAATTTTCTTTGAAACGCTGCATGTTTGGAATCTTGCTATTATGATGTTCTGTCATAAGAATACTGTGATTTTTCAAATGATTCACGATCTTATTCCTCATAAAGGCGACAAACAAGAAAAAAGTGTTCATTTGATGAACAAAGCAGTCTGCAAGCTGGCTGATTATATCGTTTTGTGTAACGAGAAATATGTCTCAAAGGTTACGGAAATTTATGGTGTACCACAGGAGAGGGTTCGCTTCGTCGATATGTGGCGGAGATTTCCGAGGTATACAGAACCTCGCTATTCAAGACGGGCTTTATTCTTTGGACGAATGAATCCTTATAAAGGAGTAGATAATCTGCTGGAAATTGCAAAAAAATGCCCTGAGATTCAGTTTGATGTCGTGGGTCGTGTTGATCCTCAAGTACAAGAACTGGTAGATGAATTGAAAAAGCTGCCTAATGTTATGATGAATAATGGATATGTAACAGATGAGGAAATGGCAAAAGCATTCATTGAGGCAGATTGGATTATACTTCCGTATAATTCTGCAACGCAATCTGGTGTAGTTATAGACGGCTACCGATTTGGACGTCCATGTATAGCATTTAGCGTTGGTGCTATCGCAGAACAGGTATGCGAAGGAGTTAGCGGATACCTCATTCCAGAGGGTAACAATGCAGCATTTGCAGATAAGTTAAGAGGGGCGGTCTGTATGAGCGAAGGCGAGTATAAGAAGATGTCGCAGAACGCTTATGAATATGGAGTAAAAAAATATTCGGCAGAAGGAGCGATCGGTCGTTTCATGAAATTGATTTCTTGATAGAAGAGAAAGGATTTATTTATGAATATTGTTCTTTTGTCTGGTGGCTCCGGCAAGCGTCTTTGGCCGCTGTCGAATGACATCCGCTCCAAGCAGTTTATCAAAATCTTCAAGAAGGAAGACGGAACCTATGAGTCGATGGTGCAGCGTGTCTATCGTCAGATCAAAAAGGTAGATACTGATGCAACTGTGACGATTGCCACCAGCAAGACGCAGGTTTCCGCTATTCATAACCAGTTGGGCGAGAAAGTAGGTATCAGCGTGGAGCCTTGCCGTCGGGATACCTTTCCGGCGATTGCGCTGGCAACTGCCTATTTGGTGGACGTGATGCACGTTGACCCTTCTGAATCCGTGGTTGTATGCCCGGTCGACCCATATGTAGAGGATAGCTACTTTGAGGCGCTGAAAGAACTGTCAGAGCAGGCGGATAAATGCGAAGCCAATCTTGTGCTGATGGGCATCGAACCGACCTATCCCAGCGAAAAGTACGGGTATATCATCCCGGAAAGTGCGGATCATGTGGCTACAGTCAAGACCTTCAAAGAAAAGCCGACTGCCGATGTGGCAGAGCAGTACATTGCGCGGGGCGCACTTTGGAACGGCGGTGTGTTTGCTTATAAGCTGGGCTATGTGATGAACAAGGCTCATGAGCTGATGAATTTTACCGACTATCAGGACTTGTTTGATAAGTACGATACATTGAAAAAAATCTCCTTTGACTATGCGGTGGTGGAGCATGAGCCGAAGATCCAAGTCGTTCGTTTTGCCGGTATGTGGAAAGATTTGGGTACCTGGAATACCCTGACTGAGGCAATGGATGAATCTATCGTGGGCCGAGGAATGATGAATGATACCTGCATGGATGTTCACATTGTGAATGAACTGGATGTTCCAATTTTGGCGATGGGTTTGCAAGATGTAATTATTTCTGCATCGCCGGATGGTATTCTTGTTAGCGATAAGGATGCAAGTGATGGAATTAAGCCTCTGGTAGATTCGTTCGAACAGCAGGTGATGTTTGCAGAAAAATCGTGGGGTAATTTTAAAGTTATGGATGTGGAAAAATCATCCATGACTATCAAGGTTACATTGAATGCTGGACAAAGAATGAACTATCACAGTCATAAACATCGTGATGAGGTTTGGGTTGTGATTTCTGGTGAAGGGAAAACTGTTGTAGACGGTATGGAGCAGAAAGTCAAGGCAGGAGATGTTATCACTATGTCCGCAGGCTGCCGCCATACTGTTATGGCAGATACCGAGCTGAAGCTGATCGAAGTGCAGCTGGGTGAAGATATCAATGTCCACGACAAGCAGAAATTTGAACTGGAATACTGATATAGCGCAGGAGGCATCTATGCCAAATAAGAATGAGCCTCTTTTGCTCCGACCGTTCGGTAAAGATTACCTTTGGGGCGGCAGTCGTTTAAATGATGAATTTGAAAAAAACATCGACATGACCCCACTGGCAGAAACGTGGGAATGTTCCACGCACCCCGATGGACCCAGCTATGTGGTGGGCGGTGCATTCGATGGGCAGGAGCTGGCAGAGGTACTGAAAACGCATCCGGAGTATCTGGGTGAGCGCCATAAGGGCGAAAACACGCTGCCGATCCTTATCAAATTCATCGACGCCAAGAAAGACCTGTCGGTGCAGGTGCATCCCACCGACGCCTACGCACAGGAGCACGAGAACGGCCAGCTGGGCAAGACCGAGATGTGGTATGTGCTGGATGCCGGACGGGATGCAAGGCTGGTCTATGGGTTAAAGAAAGACTGCACAAAGGAAGAAATGCGCAGGGCGATTGCGAACGGCACGGTGATGAAATATCTGCAAAAGGTCCCCATCCACAAGGATGATCTGTTCTTCATTCAGGCCGGGACAGTCCACGCCATCGGCGCAGGGGCATTGGTGGCAGAAATTCAGGAAAACTCTAATCTGACCTATCGCTTGTATGATTATGACCGCATAGGAAAAGACGGTAAAAAGCGTGAGCTGCACATCGACAAGGCGCTGGATGTAGCGAACCTGAAGAGCAGTGCAGAGCCGAAGCAACCCCTCCGGGTGCTGAAATACCGGCAGGGTGTTGCCTCTGAGCTACTGACCCGTTGCAAGTATTTTGAAGTGTACCGGATGATCGTCAACACCGAGCGGCGCCAGAAGGTGCACTACCAGGCAGATGAGATCGCCTTCCGGGTGCTGCTCTGCGTCAACGGCTGCGGCACGATCTCCTATGAAGGCGGCAATCTTCCGTTCTACAAGGGAGACTGCATCTTTGTCCCGGCGGATTCTGAGGTGCTGACCATCCACGGGCAGGCATATTTTCTGGATGTGAGAGGGTAAACGATATGGATATTAAAAAGGAATACGAACGCTGGCTGGGGAAAGGCCCCGCCGATGCCGATGTAGGGTAGCTTCAAAATAAATAAGGACGCCGTCTGTGTCGCCGCCCCCCCCGCCGATGCCGATGTAGTGGCAGAATTGAAATCGCTGGACGATGCCAAAATCGAAGACGCATTCTATCGTGACCTCGCCTTTGGCACGGGCGGTCTGCGTGGCGTCATCGGCGCAGGCACCAACCGGATGAACGTCTATACCGTGGCAAAGGCTTCTCAGGGTCTGGCGGACTATTTGAAAAAGAACTTTGAAACTCCGTCTGTGGCCATCGGTTACGACAGTCGCATCAAGAGCGATGTGTTTGCAAAAGTTGCCGCCGGGGTGTTTGCGGCTAATGGCGTCAAGGTGAATATCTGGCCTGTTCTGATACCGGTTCCTACCGTGTCCTTTGCAACTCGCTATCTGCACACCTCTGCCGGTGTTATGGTGACGGCCTCCCACAATCCCAGCAAGTATAACGGCTATAAGGTCTACGGTGCTGACGGCTGCCAGATCACCACCGAGGCTGCAGCAGAAATTCTGGCTGAAATCGAGAAGCTGGACATTTTTGCGGACGTCAAGACCAGCGATTTTGAAGCAGGTATGGCAAACGGAAACATCCAGTACATCCCAGATGAGGTCTACACCGCATTCGTGGAGCAGGTCAAGAGCCAGTCTGTTCTGTTTGGCGAAGAAGTCAATAAGGATGTAGCCATCGTGTACAGCCCATTGAACGGCACCGGCCTGAAGCCCGTGACCCGTACCCTGAAGGAGATGGGTTACACCAACATCACCGTGGTCAAAGAGCAGGAGCAGCCGGACGGCAACTTCCCGACCTGCCCGTATCCCAACCCGGAGATCGAAGAAGCTATGGCACTTGGTATGGAGTATGCCAAGAAGTGCAACGCTGACCTGCTGCTGGCGACCGACCCCGACTGTGACCGTGTGGGTATCGCCGTCAAGAACGAGGCAGGGGAGTACGAGTTGCTGACCGGCAACCAGACGGGTATGCTGCTGCTGGATTATATCTGCAGTCAGCGTGTAAAGCACGGCAAGATGCCTGCGGACCCGGTTATGGTAAAGACAATCGTTACCATGGATATGGGCGAACAGATCGCTACCCATTACGGACTGCGTACCATCAATGTACTGACCGGCTTCAAGTTCATCGGTGAGCAGATCGGCAAGCTGGAAAAGCAGGGCAAGGCAGACAGCTATGTGTTCGGCTTTGAGGAGAGCTACGGTTACCTGACCGGCTCCTACGTCCGCGATAAGGATGGTGTGGACGGCGCGTACATGATTTGCGAGATGTTCAGTTACTATGCGACCCGTGGCATCAGCCTGCTGGACAAGCTGGATGAGTTGTACGAGAGCTACGGCTACTGCCTGAACACCCTGCACAGCTACGAGTTCGATGGCAGTGCCGGTTTTGCCAAGATGCAGAGCATCATGCAGGCATTCCGGGGTGACATCAAGGAGTTCGGTGGCAAGAAGGTCGTTAAGCTGTTAGACTATGCGCCGGGTCTGGATGGTCTGCCCAAGTCCGATGTACTCAAGTTCTTGCTGGAAGATAACTGTTCTATTGTGGTGCGTCCCTCTGGCACTGAGCCGAAGCTCAAGACCTATATCTCCGTCAGCGCAGAGAATAAGGAAGCTGCCGAGAAGGTGGAAAGAATTCTGTCTGATGCGTTTGTAACTGTAATGAATGGAGTGCTGTGATGAAACTAGTATATCTTGTACAGTATTTCTCACCAGAGAAAGCATCCGGCTTGCAACTTGTTGAGGATCTCTTAGAAGGCTTTTCTGCTCATGGTTGGAAAACAGATGTATTCACACCTACTCCTACTCGAGGTGTAACGGACGAACAGCGTAAAAAGTATGCCCGTAAAAGAGTTGAAGTTAAATATGATGGTAGACTGACTATTCATAGGATGCATTTGTATCGTGAAGGAAAGGGCTTCGTTGGACGTGCAATCAGATATCTCCTGTTTAGTATAGAGTGCTTTTGGAAGGCAGCTACCGTTCCGGCAGATTTCATTTTTACAGGTAGTGGTCCTCCAACACAGGGAGTTGTTGTGGGACTTGCTAAAAAGGTCTCTGGCAAGAAAGTAATCTACAATTTACAGGATATTTTTCCAGACTCACTTGTAACATCGGGAATATGTGGGGGAAACTCTTTCTTGATGAAAATTGGTCATGCCATGGAGAACTTTACTTATCGCAATGCTGACCATATTATTACGATAACTGATGATATGAAGGCCAATATTATGAAGAAAGGTGTCCCAGAAGATAAGATTTCAGTTGTCCGAAATTGGATAGATACGGATAAGGTAAAACATATTTCTCGTGAGGATAATTTGCTTTTTGATGAATTGAAGCTGCCAAGAGATGGATTTTATGTGGTGTACGCTGGAAATCTTGGAAAGGTTCAAGGCGTGGACGTAATTCTAAAAACAGCTTCTCTAATGAAGAATTATAAGGATATCAAGTTTGTTATCTTTGGCAATGGAAGCGAAGAAGATAATCTAAAAAAAATAGTAAGAGATAAGCATCTTGATAATGTTTTAATGTTTCCGTTACAGCCGATTGAGCGAGTATCAGAAGTTTACAGTATGGCTGATATCAGTATTATATCTTGTACGCCTGGAACTGGTGGGAGCGGTATGCCGAGCAAGACATGGACAATTATGGCTGCGGGCATTCCAATTATTGCTTCTTTTGATATGCCAAGCGAAATGGAGCGAACAATTGAAGAGGCCGGATGCGGATTCTGTACGAGAGCCGGTGATGAGAATGAACTTACTGAAAAGATAATTCGAGTTTTCGGAGATAGTCGTTTGAAAAAATGTCTTGGACAAAATGCAAGACGTTATGCAGAGAAAAATGTCTCCAAGGCAGAAGCAGTTGAAAAATATATTAAGTCAATTGAAAGATTAGTTGACAAGGAGAAATGATCATGAGAGTTCTTTTGTTATCGCCTCTGCCGCCGCCTTCAGGTGGAATTGCTCGGTGGACAGAACGATATCTAGAATGGTGCAACGGAAAACATGATGTAGCGGTTGTAAATACGGCATTACAGGGAGAGCGTGCAGGAGAAGCAGGAAAACAGAGGAAACTCACAGATGAAATAAAAAGGGCGCTATATGTTATTCGTGAGACAAATAAAGGATTAAAGAGGAAAACAGATATAGTTCATATCAATACAAGCTGTTCCAGATTTGGTATCTTGCGCGATTGGATATGCTTGAAATTGGCTCACAAGAAAAAGGTGCCCGTAATTGTGCATTGTCATTGTAATATCGAAGATCAGCTTGGTACAGGGAAAATGGCTACAAAGCTGTTTTCAGACATGGTAAATAAATCAGAAAAAGTTTTGGTCTTGAATAGCAGTTCCAAGAATTATGTTGAAAAGATAAATTCAGGAAAGGCTGATCTGTGTCCAAATTTTGTTTTGACTAATCAAATTTCTGATTATCATAAGATTAGAGATCGAATCGAAAAAGTTATTTATGTTGGAGATGTACGTCTATCCAAAGGATCGGATGATTTTTATCTGCTGGCAAAGCAAAATCCCGAGGTGAAATTTATTGTTGTTGGCTCTGTAACAGAAGAAATAGCACAGCTAGATAAACCCAAAAATGTACAGACTCTTGGAAGACTTGAGGCATCTGATGTCGAAAAGCAGCTAAATGAAGCAGATGTGTTTGTTTTTCCATCCCTTACAGAAGGCTTTTCAAATGCAATGCTTGAGGCAATGGCACATGGATTGCCGATTATTGCAACAGATGTTGGTGCAACAACAGATATGATAGAAAACTGCGGAGGGACAGTTGTTTCGATTCATGATGTTAGTGCAATGCAGAGTGCGCTAAATAATATGAAAAAGCCAGAAACGAGGAAGGCTATGTCTGAATGGAACATCAATAAAGTAAAGCAGTGTTATGAGTATAACCAAGTGATAGAAAAATTATTTCATGTCTATGAGGAAGCTATATGAATAAATTAGTGTGGACAGTTTCCCATGTGGTGTCCAAGGGCGTACATAAGCTGATAGAGGAACCCATCAAAAAGTGCATGTTGGGAAAGCACGGAAGGAACGTACATATCGGTCATAACGTAACCGGAAACTTGGAAAATATCTATTGTGGTGACAACGTATCGCTGGGAGGAGAAAATCTTTTTCTGAGTTCAAATGCTAAAGTACATATTGGCGACAATGTTATGTTTGGACCGCGCGTTACAGTTATAACAGGCGACCACAGAATTGATGTGCCCGGAAAACCGATGATTGCAGTGACCGAAAAATTGCCCGAAAATGATCAGGATGTTGTATTTGAGGGCGATAACTGGATAGGAGCCAATGTTACCATCTTAAAGGGAGTAACGATTGGTGAAGGTGCTGTTGTTGCGGCTGGTGCGGTAGTGACAAGAAGTATAGATAAATATTCTATCTGGGGGGGGGTTCCAGCAAGAAAATTGCGGGATAGATTCCAAGATTTATCTAGTAAACCCGTCGATATTGCTGGACAAGAAAAATGAAAAAAGTAATGGTAGTTATACCCGCTTTAGGAAGCGGCGGTGGAGAAAGACTCGCAGTGTCGTTGATTGCGAAAATGGATCCTCAAATCATCAAAACAAAACTGGTTGTTTTATATCCCTATGAAGATACTGATAACGCATTATTTGCAAAGAAAAATGCAATCGACACAGTGTACTTGAACAAACACCGTGGTGTGGATTTTTCGATTGTTGAAAAATTAAAAAAAGAGATTGATACTTTTATGCCAGATGTGATACAAACGCATTTGTATGTTGTGGCATACGTTCTTTTAGCTGCGCCATTAAAAATTAAAAAATACCACACAGTACATAATGTTGCAGAAAAAGAAGCATTTGGATTTCGGAGGATTATCAATAAAATAGCGTTTAAATTTGGAAACTTTATTCCAGTGGCAATCAGCCCATATTGCGCTAAAACTATAGAAGATGTATATGGAATTCAATTAAAAAATATTCCATGCATAATGAATGGAGTTGACACAAGTAAATATGTGGTCTCTCCTATTCAACACGAAGGAACTGTATTTATCAATGTTGGAAGGCTACAGCCACAAAAAAATCACATATTATTAATTAATGCGTTTGCAAAGGTACTGGGAAAAGATCCAACCGTAAGATTGACCATAGTTGGTGAAGGTGAACTAAGAACCGAGATTGAAAAATTGATTCAAGAATATGGAATAGAACAATACGTTAGTATGCCAGGGCAGTGTGGTGATGTTCAGAGAAGGCTGAATGCTGCAGATATATTTGTTCAATCCTCTGATTATGAGGGATTACCGATTTCTGGGCTTGAGGCAATGGCGTGTGGTTTGCCGATTATTTCAACAAAAGCAGGTGGCACGGTAGATATCGTAAAAAACGATGAGAATGGCTTTTTGGTAGATATCGGAAACGTAGATGAACTTGCAGAAAAGATGCTTTTTTTAGCTCGAAATAAAGAAATTTGCAAGAAAATGGGAAAAAAGTCTAGAGAAATCGTTGAAATGTTTGATATTGATAAGTGTGCTCAAAGATATCAAAATCTTTATTTGGAAGAATAATTTGGAAAAATAGAACTTTGGAGGAGCCATGAACAGTGATTCAAGATTAATTATAAGGCTAAATAAGGCATTTCTGATATATGCGTTTGTTATTGCGCTACCTTTTTCGTGGGCGTCATTTGCCATTGGCTCAATCTATAGGGCTGTAACCCTGTTGCTGTTTATCTTATTTCTTTTTGAATCGAGACTTATTATAAGTTATTCCAGTGAAAAAAGATTTCTGTTATTTGGCTGGCTTCTCTATTTGGGGTATGCGGTAATAACAATGCTTTGGGCAGTAAATCGAGATGCGGCTATTACGAATAGTTTGAGCCTTGTCTTATTAGGATTCATTGTTATAATATTCTTTTCCACAGATTTGCAGAAGGAAGAAAGCTATAAAACTGATCTTTGCTGGATTGTCTCAGGGATAATATGTATTTTTCTGTATATTTTTGGAGATAAGACAGCGGTAGGAGAATATGGATCAAGAACATCAATGATTATAATGGGTACGGCAACTGATCCAAATGAATTTGCAAGCGTTTTTATTGTTCCGTTATCGCTTATGACGTTTAATTTGTTAAATAAAAAAGGTCCACGCATTTTACAGATAATAATCATGTTGTTATCACTCTACTGCGTCCTGATGTCAGGGTCTCGAGGAGCACTTATTGCAGTTGCGGTTGCGATGATTATTACTTTACTTCAAAGTGGTAAGGTTGACGTAAAAGCTGTGTTGATTATTATCGCATTTGCAATTATAGTTTTACTTCTATCAACTCGATACATTATTCCATTAATTCCAGATGATGTTTTAACAAGAATGTCATTAAAGGCTCTTTTGAAAGATGGTGGAAGTGGTCGTGGGGATCTTTGGACAGATGCTGTAAGGAAAATCTGGAATGGATCCGTTTTGAGAATGATTTTCGGATATGGCCAATATGGACTTACTGTTGGAACAAAGGGCATGTCCCAGACGATGCACAACCAATTGATTCAACAACTATCAAATTATGGTATCGTTGGGTTGGTGTTGTATTTGATTTTAATATATAAGTCATATAAGTCAATCAAACTAAACTGTCCAAGATATATGGGTGCTTTTATTGGTATGATGGTTATGAGCCTTACAATAACAATGAGTGTAGCATATAAATTGGTATGGATTCTATTGTTGATGCCAGCAGTGATGTCAAACAAAGGCAAGGAGATAAGATTTGATGATGGAAAGTAAACCGATTGTGTCATCATTTATATGGAAATTTTTGGAGAGAGGAGCGGCACAAGTTTTTGCTCTGATTGTCCAAATTGTCCTTGCAAGACTGCTTGCACCAGAAGATTTTGGCGTACTTGCGGTCTTGTTGGTATTCATTAATCTATCTAATGTACTTATTCAAAAGGGATTCGCAACCGCACTGGTTCAGAAAGAACACATTGAAGACATCGACATTAATACTGTGTTTTGGATTAGTGAATTGATTGCGTCGTTCTTGTATATTCTTCTTTGGTGTTTTGCACCACTATTAGAAAATGTGTATGGAACCTTGCACTTAGCAAGTTATTTGCGCATTATTTCAATTTCCCTTTTTGCAGGAGCATTCTATAGCATAGAGAATTCTCTACTTATAAGAAGCATGCAATTCAAAAAGATGTTTTTCTCAAGTTTTGCAGCGACGCTTATTGCAGGAACACTTGCAATGGTTCTTGCATATAAAGGAATGGGTTGTTGGGCGCTTATATGGCAAAATATTGTTCAACAGATACTTTTATCAGCTTTTTCTTTTCCTTTTTGCAGTTGGAAAATTAGAATACAATGCTCAAAAAAATCATTTCTTGAGGTTTTTCGTTTTGGTTCAAGTGTTTTACTCGCAGAATTACTATATACCGGTGTGGAAAATCTTCGGACGCTGATTATTGGCGCAAGGTATTCTTCCACGGATTTGGCTTATTATGATAGAGGACAAACATATCCTTCCGTTGCAATGCGTAGTATATATGACACGGTAGGGAGTGTGCTGTTACCTATTTTTTCGAGAGAACAGAATAATACAATTGAACTTAGACAGTCTGCCCAAAAAGCGATAGGATTTTCTTTCTATTTAATTGCGCCATGTTTTATTGGATTTGCTGCGATAGCTGAACCGTTTACAAAGCTGTTGTTGACCGATAAGTGGCTTCCCTGTGTTCCGTATATGAGATTGTTTTGTGTATATCAACTTGGTATTCTTCCATATTGTATTTTAAGAAATATTCTTTATGCGACTGGAAAAAGTAAAAACAGTTTATTCCTTGAGATTTTTAAGTCTGTCCTTTCTTTGGGAGCTGTTGTAATAGGAATGTTAATCAATCCGCTTGCAATTGCCTTTTTTTCCACACTGGCTGTTTGGATTGCTACCGTTGCATATGGTGTGACAATTCATAAGCTTTTACACTTCAACTTAAAAGAATTATTGATCGACTTCTTACAAATTGTTATGCTTTGTGTAACGATGACAATCGCCATATTGATTGTTGATGACCTCATATCATCATTGGTTTTCAAAATTGTTGCTGAAATCGTAACCGGTGTTGTCGTATATATAGCATTATCGGTCCTAACACACTCGAAATATTATACAGAAGGACTTAATATTCTAATGAAGTCGTTAAAACGAATGAGAGGAAAGAACTTTGAATAAAGCAGAAAAAATTATAAGGCATCTTGGATTGTATAAGCTGTGGTTTTTTCTTTTTGAAAGAAAATATCAATTGGATAGGATAGATTTGAAAAACACAAAAATAGAACTTGAAGAATACTGTCACAATGTAAAGGCATCATGTATTCAGGATTATACAATGAATATGAATGAGCTGAAAGCATCGATAATTGTACCCGCGTATAATGCTGAAAGCTATATAAAACGCTGCTTGAATTCGCTGATATCGCAAGAAACGGTATATAGCTATGAAATTATTGTCGTTAATGACGGCTCTACAGATGGTACTTTGGAACTACTAAGTCATGTTAAAAGCGATAAACTGCGAATTATAGATAAGCCTAATGGGGGAATTTCAAGTGCACGTAATGCAGGCGTTATGAATGCCTTGGGTGAGTATCTGATTTTTTGCGATGCTGATGATTACATGGATGTAGGCGCGGTCCAAAATTTGATTGAAAAAGCAGAGCAAACAGATGCTGATGTTGTCGAAGGATCATTTCGCTACATATCCGAAAACGGTCGAGTTGGCCGGGTTGTGAAGCATAAAGGTATAAAGAGAAAAATTGTGAATACATTTGGTGTCCCGTGGGGAAAATGTATAAGAAAATCTCTGTTTCAAGGAATATGTTTTCCAGAGGGTTATTGGTTTGAAGACTCAATAATTCATCAAATTATTTTACCTAGGGCAAACAAAATAGAGTGGATTGAAGATGTTGTTTATTATTATAGGACAAACAGCAATGGTGCGACATCGAGTTCTGCCGGAAATCCAAAGAGCATCGATTCGTTATGGATTTCAATTTCTTTATTTGAAGACAGAAGAAAACTTGGTCTTAATGATACAGTGGATTATTACCTGTACATGCTTAACATGTTACGTTTAGGATTTCATAGAACAGAGCTGCTACCAGAAAAAATCAGGAGAGATTTCTATTATGAATACGCAGCTTTTCTAAATAGTAATTTTATAGTAATTTTGAAACACGAAAATTTGGATTGAGAGATTTGGATTTTACAAATATGCAAGGTTTAATTACGAATGTCAGCTATTCTAAATATTGTGAGTATTTTAGTAGAACATAATTTACGGAGGAAAATAAAAATGTCTGCATTTGATAACGCAACCCTTATGATCACTGGTGGTACCGGTTCTTTTGGCTCTACCGTTCTGAAGCACTTCTTGGACTCTGATTTGAAGGAGATCCGTATCTTCTCCCGTGACGAGAAGAAGCAGGACGATATGCGTCATGAGCTTCAGGCCAAGCACCCTGACACTGCAAAGAAGGTGAAGTTCTACATCGGCGATGTCCGCAACCCGCAGTCCATCCGTGACGCAATGCCCGGTGTTGACTACATCTTCCACGCTGCCGCTTTGAAACAGGTTCCTTCCTGCGAGTTTTTCCCCATGCAGGCGGTTCAGACCAACATCATCGGTACCGATAACGTTCTGCACGCTGCCATCGACGCAGGCGTTAAGCGTGTTGTCTGCCTGTCCACCGACAAGGCTGCTTACCCCATCAACGCTATGGGTATCTCCAAGGCCATGATGGAGCACGTCATCTACGCCAATGCCCGTGTAGCTGCGGAGCGTGGCGGCACCACCATCTGCTGCACTCGTTACGGCAACGTCATGTGCAGCCGTGGTTCCGTCATTCCGCTGTTCATCGACCAGATCAAGGCTGGCAATCCCATCACCATCACCGACCCCAACATGACCCGCTTTCTGATGAACCTGGACGAGGCTGTGGATCTGGTCTTGTTCGCTTTCCAACATGCAAATCCTGGTGATTTGTTCATCCAGAAGTCTGATGCTTCCACCATCGGCGATTTGGCAAAGGCAGTCCAGCAGTTGTTTGGTGATACCGGTACGAACATCATCGGCACTCGTCACGGCGAGAAGCTGTTCGAGACCCTGATGACCCGTGAGGAGCGTCTGCGCAGCCAGGATATGGGTCATTACTTCCGTGTTGCCGCTGACAACCGTGACCTGAACTATGACAAGTTTGTGGTCAAGGGCGAGGTACATACCATGGCGAACGAGTCCTACACCAGTCACAACACCGAGCGACTTGATGTAGAAGGCACTGTCAAGAAGATTCTGACCACTGAATATGTCCAGAATGAGCTGAAAGGCATTCCCAATGTCTAAGGAAAAGCTGTTGATGGTTGGTGCCGGTGGCTTTGGCTGCATGGTGGCTGAACAAGCGATGATAGAATATGACTGTGCCTTTGTAGACGATGGGCAACCTGTGGGCACTGACATCTGTGGCATTCCGGTGGTTGGCAGTCTTGCTGATTTACCAGAGTTGCGGAAAGAATACGGCTTGTTGGTGGTTGGCATCGGCAACAACCAGTTCCGGGCACAGGTGTATGAGAAGGCAAAAGCCCTTGGCTATGCGATTCCCAACATCGTTGCGCCCAGTGCCTATGTCAGTCCCTACGCCAAGTTAGGATGTGGCTGTGTGGTGCTGCAAAATGCTTGTGTCCAGAATGGTGCATCTGTTGGTAACGGCGTTCTGTTGAATGCCGGAACAGAAGTCCACTGTGATGCAGCGGTAGGAGACTACGCCCTTATCTACACCAACAGTGTGATCCGCACAGGCGCAACTGTGGGCAACCTTGCCCTCATCGGCAGTAACTGCACCATCTGCAACAATGCAACTGTGCCGGATGGCGCAGATATTCCGGACTGCACCGCAGTATATTAAAGAGGTGAAAGGATGAACATTCTAGTCACAGGTGCCAAGGGCATGGTGGGAACCGCCCTGTGCAACAACCTAAAAAACATCCGGGATGGGAAAAACAAGACCCGCCCGGCATTGCATATTGAAGAAATCTTCGAGTATGATCTGGATTCCACCCCGGCGGAGCTGGACGAGTACTGCCAAAAGTCGGACTTTGTGTTCAATCTGGCAGGGGTAAATCGTCCGGAAAACCCGGAAGACTTCATGAAGGGCAACTTCGGCTTTGCATCCGAATTGCTGAACTGCCTGAAAAAGCACAACAACAAGGCAACTATCATGCTATCCTCCTCCATTCAAGCCACGCTGGCAGGTCGCTTCGGCAACAGCGAGTACGGCCGCAGCAAGAAAGCTGGCGAGGAGCTGTTCTTCCAGTATGCTCAGGAGACCGGGGCAAAGGTTGCGGTTTACCGCTTTGTGAACCTGATGGGTCACAGCCGCCCCAAGTACAACAGTGCCGTCAGCACCTTCTGCTGGGCAGTCGCCAATGATGAGCCTTTCACAGTCAACGACCGCAGTACCGAGTTGGAACTGCTGTATATCGATGATCTGGTAGAAGGGATGTTCGATCTGCTGGAAGGCAAGGAGCAGCACTGTGAATTTGATGGTGTGGCAACTGTCCTGAAAGCAAATGGTCGTTACTGCTGCGTCCCCGTGACCCACAAGGTCACGCTGGGCGAAATCGTGGATCTTCTGCAGGAGTTCAAGGCGCAGCCGAGTACGCTTATGATGCCCAAGATGCCAGACGGTTCCTTCGCAAAGAAACTGTACTCCCTGTATCTGACCTATCTGCCCACGGACAAGTTTAAGTATGCCCTGAAGATGAACGTGGACAACCGTGGTTCCTTTACCGAGTTGGTACACACCGCCGACTGCGGACAGGTGAGCATCAACATCAGTAAGCCTGGTATCACCAAGGGGCAGCACTGGCACAACTCCAAGTGGGAGCTTTTCATTGTGGTCGCTGGTCATGGCTTGATTCAGGAACGGAACATTAACACCGGGGAAACGGTAGAGTTTGAAGTTTCCGGGGACAAGATTGAGGCTGTCCACATGATTCCCGGCTGGACGCACAACATTATCAACCTGTCGGAAACGGAGAATCTGGTGACGGTGATGACCTGCAACGAGATCTTCAACCCGAATCACCCGGACACCTTCTTCGAGCCAGTGTAAGAGAAGATACTGGTTGACGTTAGGAGAATTTTATGGAACACAATTTTAAATGGAAAAACGACGGACGCACGAAGGTCATGATTGGCTGCGGCACCCGTCCGGAAATCATCCGACTGGCTGCGGTTATCAAGCGCTGCCGGGAATATTTCGACTGCTGCGTGGTCTACTACAATCAGAACTGGGACAGAAACCTTTCCACTGTTTTCTGGGAAGATTTTGAACTGAAAAACACCTTCGGGGAATACGGCCCTGACATTCTGGTTCCTGTGGTGGGCGAGAATTTGGGCGTGACCTGCGGTAACATTCTGGGCCGCAGCTATGAGCTTCTGTCCGAGTTGCAGCCGGAGGGCTATCTGGTGCTGGGCGATACCAACTCCTGCCTTTCTGCCATCAGTGCAAAACGACTGCACATCCCGCTGTTTCACATGGAGGCAGGCAACCGCTGCAAGGACGAGTGCCTGCCCGAGGAGACCAACCGCCGTATCGTGGATGTGATCTCCGACGTGAATATGTGCTATTCCGAATTCGCCCGGAAGTACCTGGCGGATACGGGTCTGCCCAAGGAGCGTACCTACCAGACAGGTTCTCCTATGGCAGAGGTGCTGCACATGAATCTGGAGAAGATTCAGAAAAGCGATGTGTTGGAGCGTCTGGGGCTGGAAAAGGATAAGTATATTCTGCTGTCCGCCCACCGTGAGGAGAACATCGACTCTGAAAAGAACTTCCTGAGCCTGTTTACCGCCATCAACGCTCTGGCAGAGAAGTACGATATGCCCATCCTGTACTCCTGCCATCCCAGAAGCAAGCACCGTCTGGAAAAGAGCGGCTTCCAGCTGGACCTTCGTGTCCGGGTCAATGAGCCGCTGGGCTTCAACGACTACAACAAGCTGCAAATGAACGCTTTGGCAATCGTCTCCGACTCCGGCACGCTGCCCGAGGAGAGTAGCTTCTATCTGTCCATTGGTCATCCCATTGCCGCCGTGTGCATCCGTACCAGTACGGAACGTCCCGAGGCACTGGAAGCCGGTGACTTCATTCTGGCTGGTATTACCACCCGGGAGCTGCTCAACGCCACCGATATGGCTATCGAGATGAAGCAGAAGGGCGTTCTGGGCAAGCCCTGCCCCGATTATGTGGACGAAACAGTGTCTATGAAGGTGGTTCGCATCATTCAGGGCTATGTAAACGTAGTAAATAAGATGGTGTGGAGAAAATACTAATTTCCACACAACGGCCATGTGTTAAGCCATATGGCTGTGCTGCTCGAATATGCTACCTCTTCGTGGTGAGCAGCAGGCAACGGATATCTATCCGGCTAAATGCATAATCAGGCTAAAGTATATGTAACTCTGTATAAGCTATATGGAAGTGTTTTTTATGACGAAAGCACATATAAATGGGAAAAATAGATTAATATTTCTGCTGACTTTAGTCATCGGAATAATGGTGCTGATAGTGGCAAGTAAATATGCTTTTCAGAGGGCTTGCTCAAGAAGAGAAATACACTGGCCGGATTTAGAAATCGCTGATGAATGGCAGTATAAAATAATAACAGAAGCGTACAAGATAAAGAATGAGCCAAATAGGGAGATTACGATCACGGCATCTGATGGAGTGAAATTAGTCGGCCATTATTTTGAAAGAAAGAAAAATGCACCAATTATCATCTTTTTTCATGGACTTTGGTCTGATAGCTATGTATGTGGAGTGCCAATTTACAGAATTACAGAAGAGCATAAATGGAACCTCCTACTAGTAAGCTTGCGAGCACATGGTGAGAGCGGAGGAAATATTTCGACACTTGGTGTGTTGGAAAGATATGACTGTTGTGACTGGGCAAATTGGGTGGCTTCTGAATTTGGAGAACAGGTGCCTATATATCTTATGGGAATTTCTATGGGCGGGGCAATAGCATTGATGAGCAGTGATTTGGGGTTGCCAAAATCCGTTTGCGGAATAATAGATGATGCGGGATTTACATCACCTTTAGAAATGATAAGGGTAAATAGTGAAGATAAGCTGCATCACAATGGAATACTGATAAGTCTGTTTACACAGTTTGTAAATACGGGGGCCAGAATTTTTGGTGGTTTTAATTTAGAAGATGCAAACTCTTGCAATGCAGTATCAAAGACAAATGTTCCGATTTTAATTATTCATGGGGATGAGGATACTCAGGCACCGCTGTCCATGGCAAATAGAATTTATGAGAGCTGCCAAAGCCAAAGAATGATGTATGTAATTCCTGGAGCGGGACATACAAGTTGCTATAGAACAAATCCCGAAAAATATGAAATGATTGTTTCTGATTTCATTAAAAGACACATTCCATAATGGACAGTTCGACGCCTGAAATTTGTTCTGCAAAGACTAATGCCCATCGGCCATGTGTTAAGCCACATGGCTGTGCTGCTCAAATATGCTACCTCTCCGTGGTGAGCAGCAGGCAACGAGATTTCCTCTCGGCTAAAGCATATATTCGTTAAATCACTCTTTGGATAAGGAAAAAACTATAATGGGAAAGTATTTTGGAACTGATGGCTTCCGTGGGGAAGCTGGAATTACTTTGACTTCTGACCATGCCTATAAGGTTGGTCGTTTTCTAGGCTGGTATTATAACGCTCTGCGTGAGCGCAATGGCAACAACGAACCTGCCCGTATCGTCATTGGCAAGGATACCCGCCGCAGCTCCTATATGTTCGAGTACAGCCTGGTTTCCGGTTTGACAGCTTCCGGCGCAGATGCCTACCTGCTGCACGTCACTACCACGCCGTCTGTGGCTTATATCGCCCGTGTGGATGACTTTGATTGCGGTATCATGATCTCTGCCAGCCACAACCCGTATTACGATAACGGCATTAAGCTGATCGACTGCTACGGTGAAAAAATGCCCGAGGAGACCCTGCTGCTGGTGGAGGACTATATTGACGGCAAACTCCATGTCTTTGATAAGGACTGGCCGGAGCTGCCCTTTGCTCATCGGGAACACATCGGCTGCACTGTGGACTATGTGTCCGGTCGTAACCGCTACATGGGATATCTGATCAGCCTCGGAATCTATTCCTTCAAGGGCGTCAAGGTTGGTCTGGATTGCGCTAACGGTAGTTCCTGGAACATCGCTAAATCTGTGTTCGATGCTCTGGGAGCTGATACCTATGTCATCAATGCACAGCCCAACGGTCTGAACATCAACAACAATGCTGGTTCTACCCACATTGAGGGTCTGCAGAAGTTCGTGGTAGAGAAGGGCCTGGACATCGGTTTTGCCTATGACGGCGATGCTGACCGTTGCCTTTGCGTGGACGAGAAGGGTAATGTTATCACTGGCGACCACATTCTGTACATCTACGGCTGCTACATGAAGGAGCGTGGCAAACTGCTGACCAATACCGTCGTTACCACAGTCATGTCCAACTTTGGCCTGTATAAGGCTTTTGATGAGAAGGGCATCGGCTACGCCAAGACCGCTGTGGGCGACAAGTACGTCTATGAGTACATGGCTAAGAACGGCTGCCGTATCGGTGGTGAGCAGAGCGGCCACATCATCTTCTCTAAGTATGCCAGCACCGGTGACGGCATTCTGACCAGTCTGAAAATGATGGAAGTCATGCTGGCTAAGAAGAAGCCGATGAGTGAGCTGGCAGCACCGCTGAAGATCTATCCGCAGGTGCTGGAGAATGTCCGTGTTACCGATAAGAAGACCGCGCAGAATGATCCTGCCGTGCAGGAAGCAGTGTCTAAAGTTGCTGAAGCACTGGGCGATACCGGCCGTATTCTGGTGCGTGAGTCTGGCACAGAGCCGGTGGTTCGCGTGATGGTGGAAGCACCTGACCATGATACCTGCCAGAAATATGTTGATGAAGTGGTCAATGTGATCTGCGAAAAGGGATATAAGGCGTAAAGTCAATGACGACTCTGGCAGTTACCCGGAGTCGTTTTGCATAAAAGGGAAAGTATAATAGATTAAATAACGGGAGGGATAAACCTATGTGTGGAATTGTTGGTTTTACAGGAAACCGACAGGCAGCACCTATCCTGTTGGATGGTCTGTCAAAACTGGAATATAGAGGATATGACTCGGCCGGACTGGCTGTCCGTGACGGAGAAAATCTGGCACAAGTCGTGAAAGCGAAGGGACGCCTGTCCAATCTGATCGAGAAAACAGATGGCGGCAAGGCATTGAAAGGAACCTGTGGTATTGGTCATACTCGTTGGGCGACCCACGGTGAGCCGAGCCAAACCAATGCACATCCGCATGTTTCAGGTAACTGTACTCGCTCTGGTTCTGGCACAGTGGAGTCTGAGGTCGTTGGCGTACATAACGGCATCATCGAAAACTATACCGAGCTGAAGGAAAAGCTGCTGAAGCACGGTTATACTTTCTACAGCCAGACGGATACTGAAGTAGTCATCAAGCTAGTGGACTACTATTATAAAAAGTATAATTTGGGACCCATCGACGCCATTGCCAAAACGATGGTGCGTGTCCGTGGCTCCTATGCCCTTGAGCTAATGTTCCGGGATTATCCGGGTGAGATTTGGGTGGCGCGTAAGGATAGCCCGATGATCATCGGAATTGCGGATGGTGAGACCTATGTGGCTTCGGATGTCCCGGCAATTCTGAAATACACTCGCAACGTGTATTACATTGGCAACCTTGAGTTCGCAAAGCTGACTCCGGGTGAAGCTCATTTCTATGACTTGAACGGTGATGAGATCGAGAAGCAGACTACGGAAATTAAGTGGGACGCAGAGGCTGCCGAAAAAGGCGGCTTTGAGCATTTCATGATGAAAGAAATCCATGAGCAGCCGAAGGCTGTTCAGGATACTCTTAATTCCGTAATCAAGAACGGAGTTATCGATCTGTCCAGTGTGGAGATCACCGAGGACGAAATTAAAAACTTTGAGCAGATCTACATTGTTGCCTGTGGCTCTGCATGGCATGTGGGCATGGCTGCTCAGTATGTGCTGGAAGATATGGCGGAGGTTCCGGTGCGTGTGGAACTTGCATCGGAGTTCCGCTATCGTAAGATGCCGCTCAATCAGAAAGCACTAGTAATCGTTGTCAGCCAGTCTGGTGAGACAGCAGATACATTGGCAGCGTTGCGTCTTGCGAAAGAGAAGGGCATTACCACGATGGCAATCGTTAATGTTGTCGGCAGCAGCATTGCCCGTGAAGCAGACAAGGTGTTTTACACACTTGCTGGCCCTGAAATTTCTGTTGCTACAACCAAGGCATACAGCGCACAGCTTGCGGCCATGTACTGCTTGGCGGTTCAGTTCGCAAAGGTGAGAGGAAAAATCACGGAGGAGCAGTACAGCTACTATATTTCTGAACTTCTGACTCTCCCGGAAAAGATGCAGAAAGCTCTGGAAGATAAGGAACGCATCCAGTGGTTTGCTGCGAAGTATGCCAATGCACACGATGTGTTCTTCGTTGGCCGTGGCATTGATTATGCAGTCTGCTTGGAAGGCAGTTTGAAACTGAAAGAAATCAGCTACATCCATTCCGAAGCATACGCTGCGGGTGAATTGAAGCACGGAACCATCAGTCTAATCGAGCAGGGAACACTGGTCATCGGTGTGCTGACCCAGAGCAAACTTTACGAAAAGACTATCAGCAATATGTTGGAGTGCAAGAGCCGTGGTGCTTATCTGATGGGGCTCACTACTTATGGCAAGTATGAAATCGAAGATCAGGTAAACTTCACAGTTTATGTTCCAAAGGTGGACGAGCACTTTGTTGGTAGCCTGGCAGTGATTCCGTTGCAGCTACTCGGCTACTATGTGTCTGTAGCCAAGGGCCTGGATGTGGATAAGCCAAGAAATCTGGCGAAGAGTGTGACAGTAGAATAAAAGTTAGTAAGAGGAAGAAAGGTTGAAACATTATAATTTGAGTACCATTCCCTAAAAAGGCGCACAAACCCAAGCCCCTCAAAAAACGGGCTTTTCAAAGAGGCGAGGAGGGTGTATAATTCAAGTGGCGCTGGGCATCACGAGATAGCCTTGCCTTTGTAAGATGAAGATGGCCTCCTCCACAGAAACTGCTCTATGTTCTGGCGGAGTGTTGCAGCACCGATACAGTTCGGCGTTATAGGGTTCATTCTTCTTGAGAATGTTGTAGATGGCAGTCAGCAGCATCCTTGCAATGGCAACGATGGCTTTTTTGTGACCCCGGCGCTTTTTAAGAGCTAAGTAGCGGTTACGGACTTCCGGGAACCGCTTTGCCCGAATGGCACAAAGTGCGCACTGAACAAGCAACGGCTTGATATAGGCTCCAGCCCGGCTGATTCTGGTGGTTTTCTTCTTCCCGGCACTCTCGTTGTTCTGCGGCGTAAGACCAGCCTAGGAGCACAAATGCTTCGAGGTGGGAAACACGGACATATCCACTCCGATTTCAGAGATGATGCCAATCGCAGCAAAGGATTGGATACCCGGCACCGTCATAACAAGATTTAATTGAGGGAGATACTTTTCAGCAGTTGTCAGAATCAGCGACTCCAGATTAGCCTTGCACAGTTCAAGGCTGTCCATGTGGGAACGGATGATGCGGAGCTTTTCGGCTTGTTCGGCACACATCTCTCCGTTTACAGCAGCAAGCACCTGTTCATTGGTTGCTTTCATACCTTTTGTGCGGAAGCCGGAAACATCCGTAATTTTCTCTGTTGGATTTTCCAGAATCCTGGTTGTGATTGCGGAAGCGGCTTTGCCGAACACATCCGAGAACACATCGTCCAGTTTGAAATTAGAAACGGTAAGGCAATTTTGCGCCCGATTTTTCTCACCGGTTGTGAAGTTGGTGAGTTTCCAGCGATAGCGTACCAAATCCCGAAGTTGGCGGATATCCGCCGGAGGGATAAAGCTTCCGGCGACAAGGTCGTGCTTGAAGATGTCTGCAATCCACTTTGCGTCTCGTTTGTCTGTTTTCTTGCCCCGAATGGCTTTCACATATTTGGGGTGAGCCAGAACAATATTGCAGGTGTGCTCCAGAATGTTGTAAATCGGAATCCAATATTTACCTGTGGATTCCATACACACATCTTTGCAGTTGTTTTCTACTAACCAAGCGGCACACCGATGCAGATCTCCGGTAAAAGTAGAAAACCGCCTGCTCTTGTAGGTTGTTACGCCGTGGTCATTGGTAGAAGCAATACAGGCAACAACAAAGGATTTGTGGACATCCATTCCGCAACAGATGGGGTAAACGATTTTAAGCATAACACATCCCCTCAAAATAATATTTGAGGGAGCAGGCAGGGACTGGACGCTCGCTGAAAGATTGAAGTAGTTCGTCTCTCCAAAGATAAGGTTACAGGGTGCTAAGTCCTACTCATTGGTGCTTGAAAGAGCGTCCGGCACACATAATTATTCAGTCCAGCGCAAGGCTGAGCCTATTCACCTCCACGTGCTCTGTAGTGTGCCTGCTTCCTCAAGCATATTCTAACAAATTACGACTTGCTGCGATAGAGGCTTCGTGTTTCATCCCCTTTGGTGCCTTGGAGCGCAGCGGAAAGGAATGGTCATAATTATGAAAACAACATTACTTATCATGGCTGCTGGTATCGGCAGTCGTTTCGGAACAGGAATTAAGCAGTTGGAGCTGGTGGATGATGCTGGACATATTATCATGGACTACTCAATCCATGATGCGATTGAAGCTGGTTTCAACCATGTAGTATTTATCATCCGCAAGGATATCGAGAAAGAGTTCAAAGAGGTCATCGGTGATCGCATTGCCTCCATTTGTTCCTCTCACAATGTAACTGTAGACTACGCTTTCCAGGATATTAACGATATTCCGGGAACTATGCCAGAAGGTCGGACAAAGCCGTGGGGAACCGGTCAGGCTGTGCTTGCAGCGAAAAATGTGATTGATACCCCGTTTATTGTGATTAATGCAGATGATTACTATGGTAAGGAGGGCTTTAAGGCTGTTCATGAGTATCTGGTGAATGGCGGTAAGTCCTGCATGGCAGGTTTTGTTCTGAAAAATACGCTGTCCGATAATGGTGGTGTGACCCGTGGCATCTGCAAGATGGACGATCAGAATAATCTGACTGAGGTTGTAGAGACCAAGAATATTGTAAAAACTGCAACTGGGGCAGAAGCAGACGGCATAGCTGTGGATGTGAATTCTCTGGTATCCATGAACATGTGGGGCCTGACTCCAGATTTTCTGTATGTACTGGAAAAGGGCTTCAAGGAGTTTTTCGAGAAAGAAGTCACGTGCAATCCGCTGAAAGCAGAGTATCTGATTCCTATCTTCATTGGTGAATTGCTGGAGCAGGGAAAGATGTCTGTGAAGGTTCTGAAAACCAACGATACCTGGTACGGCATGACCTACCATGAAGATGTCGCAGCAGTAAAGGACAGCTTTAAGAAGATGTTGGAGAACGGTGTGTACAAGGCTGATTTATTTGCAGACTTGTGATATAATGGGAGCGTGAGCTCCCATTGCTGCTCGAAACTTTGCACACCTCTCCGTGGTGAGCAGCAGGCAACGATTTTATGATCGGCGAAGATGTGAGAAAGATATAGTTAAGGGAAAACGCAACAGAGGGAGGATACAGAGTGATAAAGAAAATTACAATAAACGACATAAAAAATATTAACTATATGGAATTCTGTATTCCTACACCGGGGCTTCATATTGTTACGGGAAAAAACGGAAGCGGAAAGACAACATTATTTACTTGTTTAAGTAGAATAAAGAATAGCAATGCATTTAGAACTGGTTTTCCAGCATCAAATGGTAATGATAGGCTTGATTTCTTTTCAGGCTATATCCAGTATGAGATAGATGGAGAGTGTGTAAAATACTCTAAAAGAGCAAGTGGAAAATGGAAAGCAAATAAACAAAATGGTGTTTTGGCACTTATGGGATACCCACAGGTCGTAAACATTACCACAAAAGATGAGCGAGTTTTTACTCAAACAGAGATTACTCCACGGAGAAATAATCGCGGCGATGATTGGATTAATGAGAAACTTAATCAAATCTTCGGAACAACTAAATACTCACAGATGATTCGCATTACAACTGGGCAGTTATATCGAGGAAGAGGAACAGTTTCAGCGGATACTAGACGTAGAAATATTGCATATGCAATTCCTACAGGAGATGGGAAGTTTTATACAGAGAGAAATTTTAGTTTTGGCGAAATAGTACTGTTGAATCTTTTGTATGATATACATAATGTTTTGAATGGATCGCTTGTACTAATTGATGAATTGGAATTGGCCTTACACCCTTCTGCGCAGATACGGTTACTCTCTTGTTTAAGGGAAATGGCAGACGAAAAAGGGTTAACAATTTTAATTACAACACATTCAGCGAGCTTGATAAGAAGCCAAAAAGATGTGATTCTTCTTGAGGACAGAAATGACAATGGGCAAATAGAAGTAATGTATCATTGTCCACCTGCAAAAGCAATAGGTGCAATAGGCATGCGTGAAGATACAATGCCAGATATCGTTGTCTTGGTGGAAGATGATATGGCAAAAGCATTGTTCATGGAACTTAAGAGAAAATATTTTACATTTTGTCCAGATCAAGGATATCTTGATATTCGTGTGTTGGAAATAGGTGGGTATCAAAATATCATAAATTTTTATGTTGAAGCAAATAACTACGTCTTTTATGATAATGTTTATGTTACAGCATATATGGATAAGGATGTTGAAACGGACATAATTCCATATGCGCAATATGGTAATCAGGAATATATTCAACAGTATCATGATAATAGTCGATATCTTAAATTCTTGCCGTATACGCCAGAAGTACTTTTAGTAAAAACATATATTGAGAAAAAACATGTATTTTTACAAGCAATACGAGCTGAGTATAGCAATCAACAAGTAGATTATACGATAACTGAGCAACTAGATTTTACAGCTTATGAGGCAGCATTACCGGAATTTTCTAATCAGGCACAGTATAATAGCAAGATTGAAGAAAGAGGAAGTTTTCGGAAAAAATGTAAAGAACAAGCCGAAAAAGTGGCGACGGAACTTTCGCAGCAATTGAATATATCTGTGAAAGAAGTGTACAGATATTCTTACAAATTTGCAGTTGAGAATATACCGGAGAATGAGTTAAATGTTCGAGCCCTTCTAGCGCAAACTATGAAGAGATTGCGATAAGTAATAAGGAAAGAGGTTATCACGATGCCCAGAACGAAAGGCAGCAAAAACCGTCCTAAAACCAATATCACCAAAGACTACGCAACCCAGATTGCAGAAAAGCAAGAGACTATTGCGTCTCTGAATGCTGAGATTTCATCCATCACCGCAAACATTGACATTTTGAAGGCTGATCTGAAAGAGAAGAAGACTGCTCTGAAGAAGGCCGAAAAAGAAGCGGCATCCCTGGAAGCGAAGAAGGCGAAGGCGGATGCTAAGGCCGCTGAAGAAGCAAAAAAAGCAGAAGCCGAGAGTGTACTGAAGAAGTTGCTGGCAAGCGGGATGAGTGCGGACGAGATTCTGGAAAAGCTGAAATAAACAAGAACCAAAAAAAATAATGCCGTGTGGACAAACTGAGCTCCAGAAGTTCACACGGTATTTTTTGAAGGTTGCCGTATAGTTTGTGACGAAAATAAAAGAAGAACAAAACAAATGGAGTGTAAGAATAATGAACTTATCCAAAATACATCATATTGCAATCATCGTATCTGACTATGAAGCAGCTAAGGATTTCTATGTGAACAAGCTGGGCTTCTCTGTTATCAGAGAAAACTACCGTCCAGAGCGTAAAGATTGGAAGCTAGATCTGCGTGTTAACGAACACACAGAACTGGAGATTTTTGCAGAAGAAAACCCGCCGAAGCGTGTGAACCGCCCAGAGGCCTGTGGGCTGCGTCACCTTGCATTTTGTGTGGAGAGCGTGGAGCAGACAGTGAATGAACTGGCGGAGGTAGGCATTGAATGTGAGCCGATTCGTGTTGACGATTATACCGGAAAGAAGATGACTTTCTTCCATGATCCGGATGGACTGCCGCTGGAACTGCACGAATAATTATGGGGGAGAAAAGAGCATATAAACCTCGGAAGCCCGGCGGTGGTCGGAAGAAGCTGAAGCCTGAATACGATGCCGGGGAGAATCTGAAAGAGCAGATGGATGCTGCTGTGGCTCTTTATGGGGAGGACTGCTCCCTCCAATCCATCGCCGATGCTCTAGCTCTAAATCCAATCAAAGTAAGAAAGCTGCTCATCACGGCCGGTGTGTATGAATCAGAAGTGGCGGAGAAGGTGCAAGCTACCTTTCAAGAATTGCTGATCGAAGCAAGGAAATACTAAAAAGGAACAAGTGAATTTCGCCGCTCGGTGTAAAAACCGGGCGTTTTTTCTTGTCCGAACTTCAAAAATATGCTATACTACGAATGATAAAGTACCATAAGGATCGGAGAAATAAATATGCGCATTTTAATGCTTGGAAACAGCTATATTTTCACAAATGATCTGCCGAGTATGCTGGCGAAAATCACGGGTGCCGAAGTGGTACAGAACACACGCGGCGGTGCACGCCTACGTGAGCAGCTGAACCCTGAAACAAGGCTCGGCGCAAAAGCATTGGAGCTGCTGCAAAATGAAAAATGGGATTACGTCGTTTTGCAGGAGATGAGCAACGGCCCTATCACAGCAAAGGAAAGCTTTATGCAGAGCGTGAAAGATTTGTGCGGTAAAATTCGTGAAAACGGTGCCGTACCGGTTCTGTATGCGACATGGGCATACCAAAAAGACGGCAAACAGCTTCAAAAATTCGGCATAGATTACGATGAGATGTACCGCAAAATGCACGAAGCCTATGCAGAAGCGGCAGAGAAAAATCACACGCTGCTCGCCGATGTCGGCAGTGCATTTTATGAAAAAACCGAAACCGAAAATCTTTTCAACGACGACGGCAGCCATCCAAACGAAGCGGGCTCGAACCTTGCCGCCGAAACGATTGCCGAAGTCATTTTAAAGGATGCAAACGCATAATGTATCCCTACTGTGCATACGCTGTATCGGAAAAATACGGCGAAACGGGGGAGCGATATGTTAGAACGCATCGGAGAAATGCATGGGCGAGAGGTGATCAGTGTTTTGGATGGCTCGCGCATCGGGTATCTCGGTGATGTTGAATTTGATACACAGCAGGCGGCACTGACGGCGATCGTGGTGTACGGCCGTCCGCGCTTTTTCGGATTGTTTGGCAGAGAGAATGACTGTGTGATCCCATGGAGCGCTGTGAAGACCATTGGGGAGGATGCTGTGCTGGTCGATCACATTCCCGTAAAGCGGACACCGAAGCGCAGCTTCTTACAAAATTTCTTTGAAAACGGATAGAAAACACTTGCTTTACCCGGCATGTTATGCTATAATAGTTCAGCGATTTGCAGATTCTGCAAGCAAAAACGCACGCCGAGGCTCTCGGATTGGTGCCGCGAAAGCGGTTTTCCCCGAAAATATCAGCCCGGCGGAGGAAAAACCAAGGAGGTATTTTCAAATGGCAGTCGTATCAATGAAGCAGCTTCTGGAGGCCGGTGTTCACTTCGGTCACCAGACAAGAAGATGGAACCCGAAGATGGCACAGTACATCTTCACGGAGAGAAACGGTATCTACATCATCGACCTGCAGAAGACCGTTAAGAAGCTCGAAGAGGCTTACAACTTCGTTCGTGACCTTTCCATGGAAGGCAAGAGCGTTCTCTTCGTAGGCACAAAGAAGCAGGCTCAGGAGTCCGTTAAGGAAGAGGCTCTTCGCGCAGGCGCTTACTATGTAAACGCTCGTTGGCTGGGCGGCATGCTCACCAACTTCACGACCATCCGCCGCAGAATCCAGAGACTTGCACAGCTGCGCAAGATGCAGGAAGACGGCACCTTCGAACTGCTCCCGAAGAAGGAAGTCAGCAAGCTTGAGCTTGAGATCGAAAAGCTCGAAAAGTATCTTGGCGGCATCAAGGACATGAAGGAGTTCCCGGGTGCACTGTTCATTGTTGACCCGAGAAAGGAAAGAATCGCTGTTTCCGAAGCTAAGAAGCTCGGTATTCCGATCGTTGCAATCGTAGATACCAACTGCGATCCGGACGAGATTGACTACGTTATCCCGGGCAACGACGACGCTATCCGCGCTGTTAAGCTCATCGCAGGTGCTATGGCTAACGCTATCATCGAAGGCCGCGAGGGCCGTATGGGCGCTGCTGCTGAGGAGACCGAAGAAGCTGCTGCAGAGACCGAGGAATAATTTAATTTCGGTTAAAAATTCCTTTCGTTTGATATAGAGTTTAAGATTCTACAAGGAATGGTGATTTGAAATGAATTTCACAGCTAAGGACGTTGCAGATCTGCGCGCTAAGACAGGCTGCGGCATGATGGATTGCAAAAAGGCTCTCACAGAGGCTGAGGGCGATGTAGAGAAGGCAACCGAGATTCTCCGCGAGAAGGGTCTTGCAGCTTCCGTTAAGAAGGCAAGCCGTATTGCAGCTGAGGGTGTTGCATACGCTATGGTCAGCGAGTGCGGTAAGGTTGGCGTTGTGATCGAAGTCAACGCTGAGACCGACTTCGTTGCGAAGAATGCTCAGTTCATCGATTTCGTTAAGACCTGTGCCGAGACTGTTATCTATGAGAACCCGGCAGACGTTGAAGCTCTCCTTGCAGCTAAGGCACACGGCTCCGATATGACCGTTGATGCTATGCTGAAGGATAAGATTCTCACCATCGGCGAGAACATCAAGATCCGTCGCTTCGTCCGTTACGAGGGCGACTGCGTTGCTTACGTACACGGCGGCGGCAGAATCGGCGTTCTCGTTCGTTTTGAGACCGAGAATGTTCCGGCAGAAGTTCTCAACGAGTGCGGCAAGGACGTTGCAATGCAGATTGCCGCTCTGAATCCGGCTTATCTCGATAAGTCCACGGTTCCGGCTGAAGCACTCGATAAGGAAAAAGAAATCCTCATGGCTCAGATCCAGAACGATCCGAAGAACTCCAAGAAGCCGCAGAACATCATCGAGAAGATGGTTACCGGCAGAATCGGCAAGTTCTATGAGAACAACTGCCTCCTGCAGCAGGCGTTCGTTAAGAACGGCGACCTCTCCGTTGAGCAGTACATTGCTGAGGAAGCAAAGAAGGCCGGCGGCACGATGAAGGTTACGGATTTCGTTCGCTTCGAGAAGGGCGAAGGCCTCGAGAAGAGAAACGACGATTTCGCAAGCGAAGTTGCCAACATGGTTAAATAATTGATTCTCTGAATCAGCACACCCCGAACGATTTTGCGTCGTTCGGGGTGTTTTTTGTATCGTATAACTTTTGGAAAATATAAAATGTGCCCCGACAAAACATCAAAATCTTGCCGAGGCGCAGAACAACCGATTTTCAATTTGCGTAGCGCGTGTAATAGGTAAGGTCGCCTTCCATGCCGAGAAGCTCGCTGCGGGTGATTTGTCGGCCCCAGGAGATCTGGCAGTTTTCGTAATCTGCATTTACTTCCGTCACGGTGATGGTATCGGTATCCCAGTCGATGTCCGTCACGATCATCGAGTGCTCATACCAACCCATGCGGATATGATCGCCGATGCGCAACTCGTCAAAGTCGTAAAACTCCGTGATCGGTGCATCGTAGCCGAACAGCAGGTCGCTGATGATGGAAGCGTAGCCGAGGCATTGCATTTCGTCTCCGTATTGCGGGAAGAAATCATCCATCAGTCCATTATAAATGTTGCAGTTTCCATAACCGTAAACAGAATGGTTGCACGGCGTGTCTGTAACGCACATGGCAATTTCGTCTGCCGTCATTTCGCTTGTGTCCACACCGACATGGTTCCAGTACATGCCGTTTGGAAAATAATCTTCAAGCAGCTCAAGCCGTGTCTGCACGCCTTGCTCCGCAAGATTGCCGCTGGAAACAAATAATGGCACAGAACTGTATGCATCTACAAGTTCTGCGGTGTCTTCTACTTCGCCAGCCGGCAAAATGCGCTCTTTCGCGGCATAGGAAGACGCGGCATTCATTTCCGAAGCTTCTTCTTCGGCTTCCTCAACTTCATCGTTGCCCGCATCGTAGACGTACATTTCCACCTGCTCGTCATCTGCGCCAATCGCTGCAGTGTATGTAACGGTTTCATCCGCGCGCTCCACTAGATCCCCTTGCAGGAACAGCAAACCAAACGCGGCGGCGGATATCGTCACGGCTGCCACCGGCAAGACGATTGGTAGGGAAGAGAGAAGATGTTCACGTCGGTTTTTCGGTTCTCTAAAGTGATTTTGCGGCATAAATACGCTCCTCAGAACAGTATCCGGCAGCAGAAACTTGCTGCCCAAAATTACTCTATTATATAAAATACTATGCATTTGTGACGTACGTATGACGAAAATCAACAAAATTCTTGTATTTTGATAAAAAAGTGCCCGCAGCGGAAAAACTGTGGGCACCAAACGTATCTGTTAGTCTTCGATTGCGGCTTTGCGACTCAAAACGCCGTGGAAGAACGCGGGATCAAACTTCGGCTTTCTCTGATAGGTGTAAAGGCCGTTCTGTTCCTGCTCCACGTCGGTCAGCTGCGTGTAGCAAAGACCGAACATTTCACTGTTATCAAGCAATGCGTCTGTAAGGCCCTTAAAACGCGCGAGGAATTCCTCTTCGGTCTTCGGACCGGTGCCGTAGCCCCAGCCGTTCTCGTCCTGACTCCACTGAATGCCGCCGTATTCGCTGACGAACGTCGCTTCGCCCTTGTAGGTCTGGCGGTGCGCGTGGTTGTCAAACAGTGTGCCCTCGGTCATCAGCTTGTCATAGTGCTCCTTAAAGATCTCCGGGTTCTGCTCGTAATCGTGCACGCAGAAAATATCAGTTGCCACATGATAGTTGCCGCTCGTATCAATGCACGGACGGGTAGGGTCAAGCGCTTTCGTTGCTCTGTAAACGATATCGAGTGCGTCGTCAAATTGTTTCCTGCCGTCAGTATCCCATGTCTCGTTGTACGGACACCAGCCGACAATAGCCGGGTGGTTAAAATCGCGGCGGATCTCTTCCGTCCACTCCGGCAAAATGCCGTAAACGGAATCGGCATAGGAGGAATCGAGCCCCCAGTTCGGGAATTCGCCCCAAACGATGTAGCCTAAGCGGTCTGCGTGGTAGAGGAAGCGCTCTTCAAAAATCTTCTCATGCAGTCTGGCACCGTTGAAACCGACGGCAAGGGAGAGCTTAATGTCGTTTTCAAGCGCTTCATCGCTCGGCGCAGTGTAGATGCCATCCGGATAGAAGCCTTGGTCGAGCACCAGACGCTGGAAAACAGAGCGGCCGTTGATGCGGAACTTGTGACCATCCAGGCGCACTTCGCGCAGACCGAAATAACTCGTGACGTTATCTTCACCGAAAGCGAATGCAACGTCATACAGATTGCCGCAGCCGACATCCCAGAGATGCTTTTCGCTCAGCTTTATCGTGAATGTGTGCGTGCCGCAGGCGTTTTCTGCTGTGTAGCTGCCCATCTCTTTGCCTTCAAACGAAGCCGTTGCTGTGAGGTTTGCCGTACCGACCAGCTCTGCGGTCACCGTTACCGTGCCTGCGGTGATGTTCGGATAATACTGTACGCGGGAAATATAAGCCTTCGGGGTGAACTCCAGCCATACGGTCTGCCAAATGCCCGTGGTGCGCGTGTAGAAGCAGCCGTATGAGTTATATTGCTCGCTCTGCTTGCCGCTCGGGATGAGGCGGTCGCGCGTATTATCTTCGGCGTAGACGGCAATTTCATTTTCTCCCGCTTTTAAAAGTGCGGTCACGTCAAACTCAAACGAAACATAGCCGCCCTTATGTGTGCCGGCAAGCTCGCCGTTCACAAAAACTTTTGCACAATAATCCACAGCGCCGAAATGCAGCACGGCGCGGCCCTTCAGCTGTTTTTCTGTGACCGTTACAGTGCGCTTATACCAAACGCCGTACATAAAATCGGTGTGCTGCACACCGGAAAGTTCGCTTTCCGGGCAGAACGGCACGGTGATCTCTCCGCTGAGCGCTGTGCCGACCTTCTGTAAGCCGCGCGCCTCACCACTGCGGCCGTTGTCGATCTCAAACGCCCATGTGCCGTTCAGGTTCATCCAGTTTTCGCGCACAAACTGCGGGCGCGGATATTCTTTCCTCGGTATATTACTCATTTTTCGTACATCCTTTCCCCGAAAAGACGGCAAATCTCAATTTCTGCCGCGCTTTTTTTGATTACGGTTTCATTGTACGCAATCACTATGCAAAATACAATGTCGTATCATGCACGAAAATTGACTTATTCTATTGCGACACGAGGAGCTTTTGCGTATAATATAAAGCAAAGGGGGCGTCAAAATGGAGATTACAGATATTCGCCACGATTGGCCGGAAAAAGCCGGGTTTACACTTGTGCGCCCAACAGGCATTGAAATCTACACGTTTTTGCACTTTATGAACAGCGTAGAGATCGAAATTAACAGGGAAAAGGTCACAGTAAGACCCGGCGCGTGTATTTTCTATGCGCCGGATGAACCACAGTGGTTTCACTCAGACAGTAACCTCACGCACAACTGGGCGCATTTTGCGCCTGGCTTTCGCGTGCAGCTTTTGCGTTATCGTATTCCCGAAAATACACTGCTTTACCCACGTGCGGCAGAGTTTATCTCCGGCCTTTTCCGAAAAACGGAAGCTGCATTTTTCTCCAATGAACCGTTTCGGGAGGACTTGTTGGAAGCATACACCACAGAATTTCTTGTGCGGTTCTCCCGCGCCATAGCGGAAGAAAATTACTCACCTACGGTCAGCCGTGCAGATAGGGAAAAGATGCAGAACCTGCGTCACATGGTGCTTTCTGATCCGGAAAAGCACTGGACTGTGCCGCAAATGGCATCGCTTGCGTCTGTCAGCGCTTCGCACCTGCATGCGTTATACCGCGCGGTTTTTGGTACATCGCCCATGCGCGACCTGATTGAAGCGCGTATTCGTTATGCACAGTCTTTATTGCTCTCCGGCAGTGACTTGCCCATCACGGAAGTTGCCGAGCACAGCGGATATGCAGACCCATACCATTTCATCCGCCAGTTTAAACGCATCACCGGCGAAACACCGGCCGCGTACCGCCGTGCAAGACGATAAAGCTGCAAAAGCAAAAGCCTTATTCCGCCCCAAAAAGGGAAGAATAAAGCTTTTGCTTTTCTTTTAAATTTGCTTGTCTGTTGTTAACAAAACAAAATAATTCCATAAAGAAACAGCGCCAACCTGTAATTGACGCTGTTTTCGACTATATTCAGTTCAGCACAAAGAACTGCTCATACCAAAGGATAAACGTATAGAACGACCAGATCTTCTGCATGTTCAGCGCCTTGCCGCTCTTGTGGTCATCGAGCAGCTTCATCAGCTCGCTTGTCACGAAGAATTTCTCCGCAATATCGCTCTGGAACGCCGTCTTGACCTTGTTGTAGTACTTATCCTCACGCAGCCAATCGTTCAGCGGAACAGGGAAGCCGAGCTTCTTTTTGTTTGCCGTGCGCTCCGGCAGCTGCTTGATGGCCGCGCCGCGCAGGGCGATCTTCGTCGTTTCGTTTGCTGCACGGTAGCGGGAAGGAATGCGTGTGGAAAGCTCCAGCATCTTTTTATCGAGGAACGGCACGCGCAGCTCAAGGGAGTTTGCCATACTCATGCGGTCGGCTTTCAGTAGGATGTCATAGATCATCCACGTGTGCATGTCCACATATTGAAGCTGGGTCGGCTCGTCGAGATTCGATACTTCATCGAAATAGCGCTTGCTGTATTCCTCCGGCACCTTGCTCGCGATGGGACGCTTCAAGAATTTTTGGCGCTCTGCGCTCTGGAAAACGTAGTTTGCGCGCATAAAGCGCTGATACGGCTCCATGGCGCCGCGCACGAGGAAGTTTTTGCCCTTGAAGTTCGGGCAGTGCTTTGCGACCGTGCCGAGGACTTTACGCACCGGGCGCGGTACCTTATGCGAATAGTGGTCAAAATGTCCGCCTGCAAGATACATCGGGTAGCCGCCGAACAGCTCGTCCGCACCTTCGCCGGAAAGCACGACTTTCACATAGCGGCGGGCATTTTTGGCGAGGAAGTAGAGCGGGATCTCCGAGGGGTTCGGCAGCGGCTCGTCCATGTAATACTGAATCTCCGGCACCGCGTCGAAGAACTCATCTGCGGAAACCTTATTCGCGATGTTCGGTACGCCGATGACATTAGAGAAGTCCTGCGCATACGGCAGCTCGCTGTATTTTTCCTCCTCGTAGCCGACGGAGAATGTCTTGACCTTCTTCGTACCCTTGGAGATTTCTTTCACAACATAGCTGGAATCCACGCCGGAGGAGAGGAAGCAGCCGACCTCAACATCGGCGATCTGGTGCATGGAGACGGACTCCGTAAACTCTTTTGTGATGGCGTCCTCCCAGTATTCAAGCGATTTGTCGTCTTCAATCTTGTATTCGATTTTATAGTAACGCTCCACTTTCAGTTCGCCGTTTTTGTAGGTGAAGCAGTGTGCGCCGGGCAGCTTGAATACATTTTTAAAAATTGTGCGCTCGTCCGGGCTGTACTCGTAGGAAAGGTACAACGGGATCATATCCTCGTCGAGCTCTTTTTCAAAATTCGGGTGAGAGAGAAAGCTTTTGATCTCGCTGCCGAACATGAATTCCTTGCCCTTTTTGTAGTAATAGAACGGCTTGATGCCGAAAATATCGCGTGCACCAAAGAGCTCTTTTATGTTCTTGTTCCAGATGATGAAAGCAAACATGCCGCGCAGACGGTCAAGGATTTTTTTGCCGTATTCCTCGTATCCGTGCAGAATCGTTTCGCTGTCTGTCTTTGTGGTGAAGACGTGTCCGGCTTTGATGAGCTCTTCGCGAAGCTCCTGATAGTTGTAAATTTCGCCGTTAAAGAGCAGCACGAGCGAGCCGTCTTCGTTTAAAATCGGCTGTCTGCCGCCCTCGAGGTCGATGATAGAAAGGCGGCGGAAACCGAGGGCAATGCCGTCGTCAATGTAATAATGGGCATCATCCGGGCCGCGGTGCTTGATGCGGTCGGCCATTTTATGGATGACTTCTTCTTTATCGAACGTTCCGTAGTTGTGAATATAACCGGCAAAGCCGCACATACAAAACGCCTCCTTATGCTTTTATTGTTGGATCAGGGAAGAATATTTCGGCTTAAGTTTTTTGCCGCACGCTAAAATGCACGCGCGTGCCAACACTTCCAGCGCATCGAGATAACCGGGTCCAAGCTCGTTATCGCGCTTGATGATGGAGAGCTCCGTGCAGCCTAAAATAATAGCGTCGCAGCCGTCCGCGCGCAAAGCGTCGGAAACGGCGCGGAATTTTACCATATCCGCCGGTTCACCTGCTTTTACGCAGTCGTAAATGAGCGACATTACGTTCTGCTGCATTTCGTCGTTCGGCAAAACGTAGGAAAGCCCCGCTTCGGTCAGCGCGGTCTGAAATAAGCCCATGTGCACCGTGCCGGTTGTCGCCATAATGCCGGGCTTTTTGCAGCCGGCTTCTTTTAGATATGCTGCCGTTTCGCGCACCATGTGGATAAACGGAATGTGTACGCTACTTTGCAGTTCATCGTGAAAGCTGTGTGCCGTCACGCACGGGGTAGCGAGTGCGCACACGCCCAGCGCCTCCAATTTCTGTGCGATGTCGATCATCGGCGGCACAGGGGAGGGCTTTGTATGGTCTAAAATGTATGCGGTCCGATCCGGCACACTCGGGCGATTGAATATGATCGCGTCAAGATGCTCCTGATCGGTGCGGGCATCGGTCATGTCGGTGATAAGCTCTAATAAATACGCTGTCGCCATGGGGCCGAGTCCGCCAATAACGCCTAAACTGTTCATCAGTCACGCAGTCCTTTGTTGTTGAAATAACGCTTGTACTTTTCAAAGTAGTTGTGCTGGTTGCGGCGGAACATCAGCCAGCGCATCAGGCTGCGGTCTTTCTTGTAATAATACGAGTTAACCACTTTGCCTTCGTCGATGAGCTTTTTCGCTTCCGCTTTCACGGCGGTATCCGGGCAATAGTCAAAGATGATCTTCGTCGGGATGATTGTGTACAGCACTTTATTTGTCGCAATGGTGAGATCCATGGGCTTGTTGTAGATGACGTCGTCCGCGAGCCATTTTGCAATGTTGTAGCCCGCAGCCGTTACGAAATAGCTGCTGCGGCCCTGACGCAGGTTCATCTCGAAGAGCTTATATTTGCCGTCACGCTCGTCGTACTTCATATCGAAGTTTGCAAAACCCACGTAACCGATGCCCTCAAGGAAGTTCTTCATCGTCTCGTTCAACTTTTCGTCGTAGCCGTTGATGATGGCCGCATAGCTGCCGATGCCCTCCGGGGAATGCTCCTCAAGCACGGCATTACCGAGTGCAATGAGCTTTACTTTCTTATCCTTGCCGCAGTAGCAGTTCATCACGCGCATTTTAGAATCGTCACCCGGGATGAATTCCTGCAAAATGAGGTGATCTTTGTAAGAGGAACCGTAGATGGCGTCCAAAATCGCATCAAATTCCTCGCGGGTGTTTGCAACGAAAACCTTCTTTTTGTGCGGGAACTTGCAGTTCCAATATGCCACGCTGTTCGAGGGCTTGATGATGACCGGGAAGTCGAAAGGCAGCTCAAGATTCTTGTGGTTCTCATACGTGCAGGTTGTTGTCTTCGGGAACGAGAAGCCATGCTCCTCGCAGACCTGATAAAAGCTTTCCTTGATGGAAAGGCGCATTAAAAGCTCTTCGCTGATGCACTCGAATTCATAAATGCCGCGCAGCTTCGTCTGGTTGCGCACAAGCATTTTGATGTAGTTGTCGCCGCAGGGGACGAGCAGCAATCTCTGCCCGGAGAAGTTCTTTGCAAATTCCGTCAGCGTGCTGACAAACACGTCGTCTTCTTCAAGGCGCGGTTCTACCTTTAAAACTTCCACAATGTGGCTGTGCGTGCAGGCGGGGAGGATGCCCTTGCCGACCGCTACGCTTTTGTACCCGTAAGCCTCGTGGAAAGAACGCGCCATGCCGTATACGTTGATGTCACTGCCGAGCAGAACCGGCAGAAAATCTTGTTTTTTTAACGCTTCTGTATTCATGATCTTTATTTTCCTTCCAAATACTTACGCGGTCTTTGCATCTGTGTGCTCCGCATAGCCGTTGAGAATATCATCGTTAAAGAACTGGTCGTACCACACGAGAAACGTGTAAACCGTCCAAACGCGGCGGCTGTTGTCTGCCTTGCCGTTTTTGTGGTCGTCCAGCAGCTTTACGAGCATGTTGGTGTTGAAGTATTTCTGTGCCACTTCGCCCGTGAACTTCTCCTTTACGATGTTGTAGTACTTGTCTTCCTTGAGCCACACACGCGTCGGCACGGGGAAGCCGAGCTTCTTTTTGCCGGCCCACTTTTCGGGCATGCGGCGCAAAGCGGCCTTGCGCATCGCAAACTTCGTGTTCTCATCGTTTACACGGTACTTGAGCGGGATGCGCTCCGCAAGCTCCATAATCTTCTTATCAAGGAACGGCACGCGCACCTCAAGGGAATTTGCCATGCTCATTTTATCCGCTTTCAGAAGAATATCGCCGACCATCCAGGCATTAAGGTCAACGAACTGCATTTTCGTTACCGGGTCTTTGTCCTTTACGCGATCATAGAACGGCTTTACGACTTCTGCCGGGGACGGTGCATCGGTCTTAATTTTCAGGAGCTTCTTGCGTTCTTCCTCAGTGAACATGTACGCGTTGCCGATGAAGCGGTCTTCGAGCTTTTTGCCGCGTCGGATAAGGAAGTTGATGCCGGATTTCTTCGGCAGGTGCGAAGCGACTTTGCCGATAAAGCGACGGATGGGGAACGGGATCTTATCATAAGCCGGTACGGCGAGAGGTTCTTTATAAATGTTGTAGCCGCCGAAAATTTCATCGGCGCCCTCGCCGGACATCACAACCTTCAAATATTTGGAAGCCGTGTTGCACACGAAATAGAGTGCCACGGCGGACGGGTCGGCAAGCGGCTCGTCCATATGGTACTGAATCTTGCCGAAGTTGCCCCAGAACTCTTCCGGGGTAATCGTCTTGCTGTAATTCTTCACCGGAATCAGCTCGGAAAGCTCCTTTGCGTAGCTGATCTCGTTGTATTTTTCGCCGTTGTCAAAGCCGACCGTAAACGTCTTGTCCACATCGGCAGAGCAGGCCACATAGCTGGAATCCACGCCGGAGGAAAGGAAAGAGCCGACTTCAACGTCCGCAATCTTGTGTGCGTTCACGGAGTCGTCAAAGGTCTTTTCAATCTCGTCTACCCAATATTCAAGCGGCTTGTCTTCTTCCGCGTTGAATTCCGGGATCCAATAGCGCTGCATATCCATTTTGCCGTCTTTGTAGAAGAAATAATGTGCAGGCGGCAGCTTGTAAACGTTCTTGAAGAATGTCTCGTAGCCCGGAGAATACTGGAAAGAAAGGTAGCCCTCCAGTGCGCGTTCATTCAGCTCGCGCTTAAAGTGCGGGTGTTCCACAAAGCTCTTGATCTCGCTGCCGAACATCAACGTGCCCTGCATCTTTGCATAGTAAAACGGCTTAATGCCAAAGTAATCGCGCGCGCCGAACAGCGTTTTCGTGTTCTTGTCCCAAATGATGAACGCGAACATGCCGCGCAGCTTATTAAGCAGGTCGGTGCCGTATTCTTCAAAGCCGTGCAGCAGCACTTCACTGTCCGTTTTCGTTGTAAATACATGGCCTGCCTTTAAAAGGTCTTCGCGGAGAGACTGATAGTTATAAATCTCACCGTTGAACATAAGAACCTTACTTTTATCTTCATTCAAAATCGGCTGTCTGCCGCCCTCGAGGTCAATGATGGAAAGTCTGCGGAAACCGAGCGAGATCTCGCCGTCCATGTAATAGTCGGCGTCGTCCGGGCCGCGGTGACGGATGCGGTCTGCCATAGCGTGCAGCACGGGCTCCATAAGCTGTGTTTCGCCGCCGTCAATATAACCTACAAAACCACACATACAGTTTGCCTCCTTTTTGCAGTTGGTTTACTTAGTTTTCCTTGTGTTCGTTTTCGGTATTCTCAATCAATGCAAAAAGCGAGGGCGCCCAATCGGGATATTCCGCCGAGAGCATCTCGCCGGAAAGCTGTGGCAGGTCGTCTTTTTTAACGGCCTCGTCGTCCGACACTTTTTCGCCGAGCAGCATCACGCGGCTTTTGGCACGCGCCAACTGCATACGGCCGTCGGTCAGCGCCTCACTCAGTCCGTCTTTCGTCTCAAAAAGAGCCGAGGGATTTTTCGGGTTCGCCGTATACAGCATGCGGAACGCGTTATACACAGCGCCGCTCAAATACAGCGTGATCTCTTTTGTTAAAGATTTGCTATTGATTTTTTTCAGAATACCAAATACAATATGTAAGGAGTTCGATATTATTTTTCGGCTCACGTTGGGGAGACCATCGTGCGTGTCTTCCTCCTCCGTTTCCGGCACATGCAGCTTTTCGCCCTGCCGGTGCGGTGTTTTGCCCAGCAGATAATCACAGGAGACCCCGTAATAATCCGCCGTGCGCACAATGAAGTCCAAACCGCATTCACGTATGCCTTTTTCGTAATGAGAGAGCAGCGCCTGCGAGATGCCAAGGTCTGCGGCAGCCTTTTTCTGGCTGATCCCCTGTTCCTTGCGCAGCAGTGTCAGAATGCGCGGAAAATCACTGTTCACAAAAGTTTCACCACCTGAGTCAAAAAATAACACTCTGTAAATTATAAACGAAATTATCCGAGAAGTAAACAGATAAACGAACCTTTTTTGCGGGTTTTCCCGCGAATTTTTGGTGAAAGGGACAACGGCAGCGTTTTACCGTCCCGGAAAGGAAAATCGCATGAAATCTTACACCATTCATTTAATCCGCCACGGTATATGTGAGGGCAATTTGGAGGGTCGTTACATCGGCCGCACGCAGTCTCCGCTTGCGCAGGAGGGCATTCAGGCACTTTTGGAACTGAAACGTAAGGGCATTTACCCCGAAGCAAAAAAGTACTACGCCAGCCCGTGCGTGCGCTGTGTCGATACGCTGAAGGTCTTATATCCCACTGCCGACCCGGAAGTTATTTTAGAGCTTGCCGAGTGCGACTTCGGTGATTGGGAAAATAAAAAAGCCGAAGAATTGAAAAACGACCCGAAGTTCGTCGCCTGGATGAACGGTGGCCAGCACGAGGCCCCGCCGAACGGCGAAAGCAGCATCGTATTTATGCAGCGTGTCTGCGCGGGCTTTGAGATGCTCGTTAAAAACATGATGATGACGGGAGATGAGAGTGCCGTGCTCGTCACACACGGCGGCGTCATCATGACGATCTTAGCGGCTTACGGCTTGCCGCGCGCCAAAATGACCGACTGGATGTGCGAAAACGGCCACGGCTACTCCATGCGTATCGACCCCATGCTTTGGGGGCACGGCATGGCGGCAGAGGTCTACCAAATGCTGCCTATCATCGAACAGGGCGAAAAGCGCGAATACAGCGTCATCGATATTGCAAGAGAAGCAGCCGACCGCGCTTACGGGCAGAAAGAAGACGGCAAAACAGAATAGTTTTCCGTAACCCGGACAGAATATGAAGACAGACCGCCGAATGCGTGAAATACGCCGTGGCGGTCTGTTTCTATGTACGGGTGATTTTCTTCTTTCTGAGCAGCTGTTTTGCTGTCGGTTTTTCGATAAGATAGGTGAAAAACGCCGCCAAAAGGAGCGCAAACGCCCAAAACAGCACCGTGTACTTCACCTGCCAAGCAAAGTGCCACGGCTCGCCGCCTGCGGATTGCGGCCACGCGGCAGCGCCCTCCGGGGCATCCGGGTAATACGGAATGCGCCACGCTTTCAGCTTTAAAAGCACCGTGCTGTGCCAGATATAAAAATTATAGGAGACCGCCGACAAAAAAGCAGATATGCGGTTTGAAAACAGCCATTGCACGCCTTTCGGTGCAGCATCCAAAAGCAAAATGAAAGCGCAGACCATCGCAGAAAACAGAAAGCGGTAATCCACCTGCCAACGCTGGATGATTGCCGCACGGCTAAGCCCGTCATTTAACATACACACAATGGCAGCACCGCTGAACAGAAACAGCATCAGCGCCGCAAGCGGTAAAATACGGTTTTTCTTCCATTCGCGCTCGCGCCATATCCGCAGGCGGCAGAAGAAGAGCGCACACAGCATACCGTTTGCATATACACCCAAAAACGCCGGGAACTGGTTGATGCGCAGGCTTTCTGCGTTGCCTTGCGGCAGATGTGCAAAAAGCACGATATACACCTGCGCCAAAACGGAAAGCACCGCCCAACACACAAGCGGAAAGCGACGGAACACGCGCGCGAGCAAAGGGAAGACGAGATAGAACTGCATTTCCACGCCGAGTGTCCACAGTGCTGTCGGAAATTTTGTGCCGATGTAGCTTTCCGGCCAAAACGTCTGCGTAAACGTCAGATGCGCAAAAATATCCTGCAAGTATTGCTTGACATTCGCGTAATCCGAAGGCCGCACCCAGAAAATGAGGTAGAGAAGCAAGCACAAATAATACGATGGCAAAATGCGCGCTGCACGCTTTTTAAAGAATGTGCGCAGGTTATCCGGCTCCGGCGCAAGCGGGTCGGTCATTTGCCGCGCATAGGGCAAAAAGAGGCAGAATCCCGAAATCAGCAGCATCACGTCAACAAACATGTAGCCCGTGCGCGGCACCCAGTTTAAGCTGAAATTCCGCACGCCCATAAACTGCAGCAAATTGCTTGGAAACAGATTTTGCAGCCAGGATTGCTGCCACAAATGAAACCCGGCAACGATCAAAATGGAATACGCGCGTATGCCGTCCAATATGCCAATATAGTCGCTTCTTTGCTTCATAGATTTCTCTCTTTCATAGCCCCTGATTTTTATAACAAAAGCGCGCCGCAGCCCTGCACGACGCGCTTTGTTCAGATTTTAAACCGCAATTATAACCGAATGATCTTTGTTGCCACATTTTCCACAAAGCGGCGGTCGTGCTCCACGAAAATGACTGTGGGCACACACTCTTTTAAGAGCGTTTCAAGCTGCATGCGGGAAATAACATCGATGAAGTTCAGCGGTTCGTCCCACACGAGCAAATGTGCCTTTTCGCAGAGACTCCGCGCAATGAGCACTTTTTTCTTTTGTCCCTCGGAAAAATCCTCCATGCGCTTTTCAAACTGTGTGCGCTGAAATTCCAACTTGCGCAAGATCGATTTAAAAAGGCTTTCGTCAATGCCGCAATGCTCTGCATAGTCGCGCAGTGTGCCGGAAAGTCCCTCCGCGCTTTGCGGGATATACGAGACCACAAGCCCGCTTGCGGTTTTCAGCGTGCCGGTATGGGGAACATCTTCGCCGCACAATAGCTTTATGATGCTCGATTTACCGCAGCCGTTTTTGCCCTGCAATGCCGCACGGTCGCCGCGGCGGATCTCAAAGCGCAGCGGAGGAAAGATGGGGCCGTCACCGTAATCAATAGAAAGGTCGTTTGCCTCTACCAAAAGGTCCTTCGGGTGGCGCAGCGTCGCAATCTGCAATTTCGTATCGGCCGATTCAATGTTTTTCAGCAGCGCGCTTTTTTCTTCCAGTGCATCATTGCGGCGGGATTCAATGCTCTTTGCGCGCTTCATCATCTTACGGCTTTTTTCACCCTCGTAGGCACGACGGTCAAGGGTCTTTTCCGTGCGCTCCGGTTTGAAACCGATCTTGCGGTCTTCCGCACGGTTTGACCATTCCGCGCTGCGGCGGGCAGCCGCCTCCAGCCGCTTCACATCCTTTTTGAGTTTCTCATTTTGCTGTAACTCAAATTGATCCTCGCGGTCTTTCTCCTGTTGCCACGTCGTAAAGTTGCCGCGCATCACCGTGATGTCCGCGCGGTTGATGGAAAGCACATGGTCGATGACTTCGTCCAGAAACGCACGGTCGTGGCTGACAAGGATGAACCCTTTTTTCGACTTCAAATACTGAGCCAGTGCGCCGCGCGCTTCGATATCGAGGTGGTTCGTCGGCTCGTCGATGAGCAGAAAGCTGTTTTCGCGGATAAATAAAATCGACAGCAGTACCTTCGTACGCTCGCCGTAGCTTAGCGTCGAGTAGGGGCGGTAAAGCAGTCCCGGGTCGGCGTCGAGTAAGTTGAGCTCACGCGTTAGCCGCCACATCTCAAAGTCCGGCATGATGCTCTCCGCAATCTCAAGCGGCGTATCGTCCGGATTTTCCACCTCAAACGGGAAATACTCAAAGTTGACCGAAGCGGAAATGGTGCCGCTGTACGCGTATTTTCCGAGCAGCAGGTTTAAAAACGTCGTTTTGCCTCTGCCGTTGCGCCCGATAAAGCCGCACCGCCAGTTTGTATCTATGGAAAAAGACGCGTTTTCAAAGACGTTATCAAAGCTGCCTTCATAGCCGAAGGTCAGATTTGACACCTGTATTAAAGACATAAACGTTCACCGTATTCTTTCCGAGCCTTATGCCGGATACGCGGTAACGGGGTAAGGCTCAATAGCCGAATACACCTTCGATGGATTCGTCATTTATGATCCAATCCTGAACATCTATCTCTCTGAACCGATCGTGGTCATCGCGCACGATGACCCGTGCAATGCCTGCGTTGATGACCATGCGCTTGCACATGGAGCAACATACGGCGTTTTTCACATAGTCGCCGGTAGAGACCTCCTTGCCGACAAGATACAGCGTGGCGTCGATCATCTTATCGCGCGGGGCGCTGATGATGGCGTTTGCTTCCGCATGAACGCTGCGGCACAGCTCATAGCGTTCACCGCGGGGAATATTTCTTTCCACACGCACGCATTTGCCGATATCCGTGCAGTTTTTTCTGCCGCGCGGCGCACCGACATAGCCGGTGGAGATCACTTCATCATTTTTTACGATCACAGCGCCGTAGTGACGTCGAAGGCATGTGCAGCGCTGGGAAACGGCCTCAGCCAGATCCAGATAGTAGTTCGTTTTATCTCTCCGATGGATATCATTCTCCACGAAGAACACCTCACTTTGCATTCAGGCACTCCGCAATCGGAAACTACACATATACGACTGCGTATCATCGTTCGCTTTTGCGCAAAACCGCAGGGGAGACGCCGTAATTATTAAAATATATTGTAGCACATTGCATTTTGAACTGCAACCCCGTTTCCGGGTGTTTTGTGAAAAAGCGCGTAAACGCCTGCAATAAAACCTTTTCTGCCGTCTTTACATCCCGTCGCCAAAATGGTACAATATATTATATTAAAGAACAAATTCAGGAGCTGTTTATGGGCGGCAATTTTTTGGGCGGCGCGGTGGCGCTACTGTATTTTCTGATGTTTCAGCTGTGCGGCGTAACACTTGCCGCATGCTTTTTAAATAAAGAGCGGCGATATACACAAATGATTCTCGGCAGCGCCGCGGGCAGCGTGCTTTTAATGTGGCTGCCGTCGTTGTGGGCATTCTTGTGTTCGTTCAGCATCACAGCGCATGTTTTGGCACTCATCTCACTGCTTTTGCTGACGGTTGGCGCTGTGTTCTTAAAGCGTCCGAAGCTGCTTCCGAATGATTTTCCCGGCAAACACAAAGCCTTCTGCCGTGCAGAACGCACACTGCTTTTGCCGCTCGGCTTGTGGCTGCTGTTCGTGTTTTTGGTGCTGCACAGCTTCCGTTACCAAAACGGCGAGATCTGGTCGAGCCAATGCACCTACGGCGACATGAGCATGCACCTCGGGTTCATCACGAGTATCGCGGAGCAGAAGACATTTCCGCCCATGTATTCCATTTTGCCGGGCGTGAAGCTTTCGTATCCGTTCTTGTCGGACAGCATTTCTTCAAGCCTATATTTGCTCGGTGCGCCGCTGCGCTTTGCGTATGTGCTGCCGATGCTTTTTGCCGGGGCGCAGGTGTTTTTCGGCGCACATCTTTTCTGGCAACGCTGGCTGCGTGATAAAGCGAAGACCGCGTTAGCGGAGATTTTGTTTTTTTTAAACGGCGGCTTCGGCTTTGCGTATTTCTTCCCGAATCTGCAAAACGGAACAGATAATTTTACCCGCATTTTCACATCGTTTTATGAGACACCCACGAATCTTGTCAATCAAAATATCCGCTGGGTGAACGTCATTGTGGATATGCTCATCCCGCAGCGCGCAACGCTGTTCGGCTGGGCGGTTTTATTCCCGCTTTTATACGTGCTGTACCGCGCCGTTTATGAGCACTGCGAACGGTATTTCATCATTGCCGGTGTTTTTGCAGGCGGACTTGTCATGATTCATACGCATTCGTTCCTCGCGTTCGGACTCATTTGCGGCGTGTGGCTTTGCTTTGCACTGTGCCGCAGAGTGTTCCGGGGCAGCAGTGCTCATGTGCAGTTTACCGCAAAAGTCGCTGCACTCGTTTTGATGTTGCTCGCGTTCGGCGCGCAGTTCGTCACGCCGAAGCTCATCTCGCGCGAATCATCCGTGTTTCTGTATCTGGTTTTGGTTTGTGCCGCAGCGTTCGTTTTGTTTGTGCTTGCACTGCTCATCATGGCGATCCGCAAGGGTTTCGGCATACAGCTTGTAAAAACATGGGGCGTATTCCTGCTCATCACACTGCTGCTTGCCGCACCGCAGCTTTTCACGTGGACATTCTCGCAGGCGAGCGGAGACAGCTTCGTGCGTGGGTGGTACAACTGGGGCAATTTGCAGGATGGCTATTTGTGGTTTTATCTTGTGAATCTCGGCGTCACGGCGCTGTTGTTCCTGCCTGCCTTTTTCACGGCAGATCAGCGCCGGTTCACAGTCTGCGCTCCCGCAGCCGTCATTTGGTTCATTTGCGAGTTTGTCGTGTTCCAGCCGAATACCTATGATAACAACAAGCTGCTTTACGCCGCATGTTTTCTCGTCTGCGGCGTAGTCGCTTCGTATATGGTCGAAATTTACCGCCGCCTGCGCACACTGCCGGGCCGCCGCGCATTGGCTGTCGGCGCGCTCGTGCTATGCATGCTTTCTGCGGTGCTGACCATCGGCAGAGAGAGCATTGCGGGCTATTGCTTATACGGCGACAGTCAGCTCAAAGCAGCGGAGTACATTTATGAGAACACCGAGTCGGAAGACACTGTGCTGACCGATATGCGCCATAACAACGAGATCGCGGCGCTGACGGGCAGAAACATCGTCTGCGGCTCCACAAGCTACGTGTATTTTCACGGGCTCGATTACACCGAGCGCGAAACGGACATGCAAAGTATGTTCTCCGCACCGCAGGCAAACTGTGCGCTCTTTGAAAAATACAGCATTGATTACATTCTGGTCTCCGCTTACGAGCGCAATAACTTCACCGTGAACGAAACGGAGATCAAAGCGCTGTTCCCGTGTGTCTTTGATGAAAACGGCGTGCAGATCTATAAAGTGACATTTTAATCGAAAGGATATCCCTATGCAAAGACTTTCCGATATATCCACCATTCGAGCCGTCATGGAAAAGAACGGCTTCAGCTTTTCCAAGGCGCTCGGTCAGAACTTTCTCATCAATCCCTCCGTCTGCCCGCGCATGGCTGAGATGAGCGGCGCGGCAGACTGCGCAGGCGCCATTGAGGTCGGCCCCGGCATCGGCGTTTTGACCTACGAGCTTTCGCAGGTCTCAAAAAAAGTCGTCACCATCGAGCTTGATAAGCGCCTGTTGCCCGTTTTAGACGAAACACTTGCCGACTGCGATAACGTGAAGGTTATCAACGACGACGTGATGAAGATCGACCTGCACCGCGTCATCGAAGAAGAGTTTAACGGGGAAGAGGTCGCTGTGTGTGCGAACCTGCCGTATTACATCACGTCGCCGGTCATCATGAAGCTTTTAGAAGATCGTTTGCCCATCACGAGCATCACGGTTATGGTACAAAAAGAAGCGGCAGAGCGTTTGTGTGCACAGCCCGGCACGCGCGAGTGCGGCGCTGTCAGTGCGGCCGTGCAGTATTACGCCGAGCCGGAAATTTTGTTCGAGGTCAGCCGTGGCAGCTTTATGCCCGCACCGAATGTGGATTCCGCCGTCATTCAGTTGCGTATTCGAAAAGAACCGCCCGTGGATGTGCATGACGAAGTGCTTTTCTTCCGCGTCATTCGCGCCGCGTTCGCACAGCGCCGCAAAACAGCCGTCAATTCCATTTCCAACACACTGCATATGTCGAAGCAGCAAGTGACAGACGCATTTGAGCAAGCCGGAGTTCGGGCAAATTCCCGCGCCGAAGCACTCACGCTGCCGGAGTTTGCCGCTATTGTCAATCAACTTGCCGATTAAGGAGATGCTTTTATGAACATGAACAAAAATGTACTTGAGCATATGGATAAAGCCGCATATATCATTTTGCTGTGCATCGCCGCCGTTGCCGTGCTCGTCTCCATGGTCACAGGGCCGCTCGGCTATAAAAGCCTTTCCATCGGCGCTGCTGTAAGCGCCGCCATCATTGCCGCTGCGCTCCTTTGGCACACGCTCCGCGCCGCCGCACCAAAATACAAACGATAAAATTTTCCGCATAGCAAAAGCCCCGCAATTACCGAACCAATCGGTTTTGCGAGGCTTTCTGTTTATAGTTTAAATAACTTATAGTTTAAATAACGCCGAGCTCTTTCAAGGCGCGGTAAATTCCGTCGTCGTCCACATCTGTTGTCACATAATTTGCAGCCGCTTTGGCTTTTGCACAACCGTTGCCCATCGCAACACCGAAGCCGACATCGCGCAGCATGTCCACGTCGTTCGGGCCGTCACCGAACACGAGAATTTCATCGTCTCTTATCCCGTAATGCGCCGCCATCGCCGGAATACCGATTTGCTTACCACCGTTCTCATGAATAACATCGTAGCAATAGGAAACTGTGTGCGTATACTTAATATGCTTTAAAGGCAAAATGCGCGAAGCATAGATTTCCGGGTCATACAGCATCAGCTGATACACCTCGTGTTTACCGATGCGCGACACGTCATAGAGGGGAGGCGCGGGCAAATTATGTCTGTAAAAGTTCTCGTCGATCTGCTTTGCGGGTGTTGCAGCAAAACACTCGCGCCCCTCGGCAATCAGGCAGGGGAAAGGCTCCTCTTTTTGCAGCTGCATCAAAAGCCGAATGTCTTCCGGGTCGATCGCCAGCGTATGTAAAACCTTGCCGTTTTTATCGAAGCAATATTGCCCCGTCATCGCGGCAAAGCCGTCAAAATCAAAATAATCACGCAGGAAATACGTCATTGGCGTCACACGGCCCGTTGCAACGAATAACAAAGCGCCATTTTCACGCGCCTTTTTTAGTGCATGCAGCGTCGAAGGCGGCATACGTTTATCCCGCCCGAGCAAAGTGCCGTCAATGTCAAAGAAAATGGCGCGAAAAGACATGGTACCTCCAAAAGAAAAGGCTTTCGCGCGGAAAGCCTTTTAGAAATTTATGCTCTCTCTTTGTATTTTTCTACGATGAGATTTGCGCACTTGTAAATGTCGCCGCCGCCAAGCGTTAAAATGAGGTCATTTTCCTTAGCGTGCGTCATCACATAATCCGCAATCTCCTCAAAGCTGCCAAACCAGCAGCTGCCGGGAATCTTCGCCGCAAGGTCGCTTGTGTGAATGTTATACGTGTTCGTCTCGCGCACGGCGAGAATTTCCGTCATCACAACATGCTGGGGGATGGAAAGCGCCTTTGCAAAATCATCCAGCAGCATTGCAGCGCGGGAATAGGTGTGCGGCTGGAATACCGCCCAAACCTCATGGTAGCCCATGCGCACGGCAGCGGAAAGCACGGCGGAAAGCTCTGTCGGGTGATGTGCAAAGTCGTCGGCAACGGTCACGCCTTCAAATTTGCCTAAAATCTCAAAGCGGCGGTGTACGCCGGAGAAGTCCTCAAGCGCCTTTTTGATATGCTCGCCGTCCACACCCATGCCATGTGCCGCAGCGGCAGCCGCCAAAGCGTTCATCATGTTGTGCTCACCCGGCACGCGCAGGCTCACGCGGCAAACGCGCTCGCCCTTATACATAACGGTAAAGTCTTCGCAGACCGTATCTTCTTCGTTGAGCTCCGTCACGTAGTAATCGCTTTTATCCGTTCTGCCAAATGTGACGATCTCCGCATTCGTAATGCCCTCTACGGCGCGCATGGCGTTGGCGTTATCTGCATTGACGATGATGCGCTTTGAGGTCTGCAAGCAGAACTGATGGAACGACTTCACAATATTATCGAGCGTGCCGAAATAGTCGAGATGATCGGCATCGATATTTGTGATGATGCTGATGGCGGGGTGGAGCTGCAGGAACGTATCGACATATTCACACGCTTCGCAAACAATGTCCGCACTTTTGCCGACTCTGCCGTTGCCGTTGATGAACGGCAGCTTGCCGCCGATGACGGCGCTCGGGTCACGTCCGGCTTCAATCAAGATCTGCGTGAGCATGCCGGTCGTCGTCGTTTTGCCGTGCGTGCCGGAAACCGCAATGGGGTTTGCAAACTTCTTCGTCAAAAGGCCGAGCATCACAGAACGCTCCAACGTCGGAATACCCTTTGCACGCGCCGCAACAAGCTCCGGGTTATCCTGCTTTGCAGCCGCCGTGTACACCACGACCTCCGCATCGCCGATGTTCTCCGCGCGGTGACCCATGTGCACCGGGATGCCGTAGCTGCGAATGCGCGCGAGCGTGTCGGATTCATTGATGTCGCTGCCGGTGATGATATAATCCTTGTGGTGTAAAATCTCCGCCATAGGGCACATACCGGAACCGCCGATGCCTACAAAGTGCAGACGACGTACGGTATCGAGCAGGTTAACGTTTTTATCGGTCGTATTATTCTGATTCGTCATAACGAAAGAGTCCTTTCTGAATTGGCTTCACGCAAAACTTGTTTTGCGAAATTATCTAAAATTATGTAATACACTGTGTTATATCTCAAAAACATAGCTATGCGTCCGAAATCACATACCCATATTCATATATTATACCGCCAACGGGCAGAAAAATAAATAGCAAATTCAAAAAAGTATAAAAAAGTCTTTCAGAGCGCACAAAAGCCGCCCGTTTCCATAAAATGAAGCGGATGATAATTTGAAAGGTGGGGGGAAATATGCCCATGATCAATACATTCGGCGTCATCGGCGGCGATGAGCGCATGAAATATTTGGCGCAGTCCATTGCGGCGGACGGTTATCCCGTGTGTGTCTGCGGTTTAGAAAAGCTCGGCACCTGCCGCGGCGCAGCGGAATGCGACCTGCCGCAGCTCGCGGCGAAAAGCTCCGTCATCCTTTTGCCGCTGCCCGCAACAAAGGACGGCCTGTTTTTAAACGCGCCGTATGCCGAAAACGAAATTCGTTTAGATGACGATTTTGCGCGTCTTTTTATGCACAAAACGGTGTGCGGCGGCATGCTTCAGCGGTTGACCGCTTCGTCTTCCCTGTGGCGTGAGATTGAGCCCGAAGACTACTACCGCCGCGAAGAGCTTGCCGTCGGCAACGCGATTCCAACGGCAGAGGGCGCGGTCGGCATTGCGATTCGCGAATACCCCGGCACGATAAACGGCGCAAAATGTCTCATCACGGGGTTCGGGCGCATCGGGAAAAATCTGGCGATTATCCTGCGCGGTATGGGTGCAGAGGTATTCTGCGCAGCGCGCAAAAAGGCCGATCTCATGCAAATGCGCGCGTTCGGCGTGCAGCCGTTGACGTACCGCGAGATCAGCAGAAGGTTCGATCTCATTTTCAACACTGTGCCCGCAAAGGTTTTGACTTCGCCTGTGCTCATGCAGCAAACACGCGATACGCTCATCATCGAGCTCGCCTCCGCACCCGGCGGCATCGATTTGAAGCGTGCGGAAGAATTGCACCTGCATGTCATCGACGCGCCCTCGCTGCCCGGCCGCGTCGCGCCGAAGACGGCGGCGGAATATATCAAAGAGGCGGTCTACAATATTTTAGAGGAGTAGTGATCGACATGCCCACGCTTGCCTTTGCCATGTGCGGATCGTTCTGCACATTTGAAAAAGCTCTCGCGCAGCTTGCTCTGCTGCGAAAGGACTGGGATATGTTGCCCGTGATGAGCGAAACGGCGTACACGACCGATACACGTTTCGGCACGGCGGAAAGCTTTCACGAGCGCATAGAAAATATCTGCGGACGAAAAATTATCCACACCATCGCAGAAGCGGAACCCATCGGCCCGAAGCGTCTTGCCGATGCCGTGCTCGTCGCGCCGTGCACGGGAAACACCGCTGCGAAGATTGCAAATGCCGTAACGGATACAGCCGTCACGATGGCAGTAAAATCCGCCCTGCGCGTCTCCATGCCCGTTGTACTGTCCCTCGCCACAAACGATGCTCTCGGTGCGTCGTGCAAAAACATCGGTCTGCTTATGAACACGAAAAACATCTATTTTGTGCCCCTCGGACAGGACGACCCCATAAAAAAGCCGAATTCTCTCGTCGCACATTTCGACCTAATTCCCGAAACGCTTGCAAACGCCGTACTCGGAGAACAGTTGCAGCCTGTTTTGCGATGAAGTGCGCCGCGAAAGGCAGTTGAATTTGTAAAAAAGCTGTGCTATACTGAAAAGCAGAAACGGCAATGCCGAAATGGGAGGCTATTATGCTCTACTGCACGAAATGCAAAAGCATCTGCGAGGATTCCACACAAACCTGTCCGAACTGCAAGCGCAGCCGCGGTCTGCGGCCCGTAAAGCCCGAGGACGACGTGTTTTTCCTCAAGGTCAGCGAGGGGGAAGCTGCGGAGCTCGCATTGCTCTTTGAGCAAAACGCGGTGCGCCATGCGATACACCCCGTAAAAGGAGGCTTTTCCACCAGCGTGTACGACCCGGAGTATCTGCCGACCGATAAGGATATTTACGTGGAATACCAAGACCTCGAACGCGCCAAAGAGCTGATGCTCAAAGAGCGGGAAGAGCAGTCGCAGGAAAAACCGCCCGAAGAGGGCGATATGCCCCGCGGCAAGCGTATGCTCATCCAGTCGCTTTCCGTCATCGCGTTCATGGCAATCGTCATTTTGGTCGTGCTCGGCTCGGATTTCATCGCAAATCTCTTAAAAGCGCTTTTCACAAAGTAAGCACTGCCGCGAAAATAGGATATTATTAAAGATTGGGGAAGTCCAAATGAAACAGTACAGACCGGATACAACGTGTATCCACGCGGGCTATACGCCCGGAAACGGTGAACCGCGCGTTCTGCCCATCGTACAAAGCACCACATACACCTATGACAGCTCCAAAGAAATGGGCGATCTGTTCGATTTAAAAGCGGACGGCTTTTTCTATACGCGCCTCGGCAACCCGACGCTCGACGCTGTGGAAAAGAAGCTTGCGGCACTCGAGGGCGGCGTAGGCGCGCTCGTCACATCTTCCGGCCAGGCAGCCACCATGATGGCCGTTCTGAACATCTGCCACGCAGGAGGTCATGTTGTGTGCTCCAGCGCCGTATACGGCGGCACATTCAACCTGTTCTATAAAACCCTGCATGAAATGGGCATTGACTGCACATTCGTTTCGCCGAACTGCACCGAGGACGAGCTGAACGCCGCATTCCGCGAGAACACCCGCTGCGTGTTTGCGGAAACGCTTACGAACCCGTCTCTCGTCGTGACGGACCTCGAAATGTTTGCAAACGCCGCACACGCGCACGGCGTACCGTGCATTGTCGATAACACGTTCCCGACGCCCATCAACTGCCGTCCGTTCGAGTTCGGCGTAGACATCGTTACGCACTCCACCACAAAGTACCTCGACGGTCACGCGGTGCAGCTCGGCGGCGCCATTGTAGACAGCGGTAATTTCGATTGGAACAACGGCAAGTTCCCGGAGTTCACAGAGCCGGATGAATCTTATCACGGCATCGTGTATGCCGAGCACTTCGGTAAGGCGGCGTATATCGCAAAAGCGCGCTGCCACCTGATGCGTGACATTGGCGCGCAGGCCGCCCCGATGAACGCATTTTACCTCAACCTCGGCATGGAAACGCTCGCACTGCGCATGGAGCGCCATTGCTCGAACGCGCAGAAGATTGCCGAATTCCTCGAGCAGGACGACCGTGTGGCGTGGGTCAACTATCCGGGTTTGGAGAGCAGCCCGTACCACGAGCTCGCTATGAAATATATGCCGCACGGCACCTGCGGCGTCATTTCCTTCGGCATCAAGGGCGGCAGGGAAGCGGCCACCCGCTTTATGGACAGCTTGGAGCTTGCCTCCGTCGTCACGCACGTCGCAGACCTGCGCACCTGCGTGCTGCACCCGGCCAGCACCACGCACCGCCAGATGACCGACGAGCAATTAAAGGAAGCCGGCGTCTCCCCGGATCTTATCCGCCTCTCCGTAGGCATCGAAAACCCGGAAGACATCCTCGATGACATCAAGCAGGCACTTGAGAAAGCAACCAAATAACATTTATATAGACGAAAAGCACGGCGCGAGAAAAAATTTTGCGCCGTGCTTTTGCATAGTAGCACCGCCTGCAGGTTTCATATCTCCTGCAGGCGGTTTTATATACTCAACTTTTTCAATTTTCGGGTTCCGAAGACTCCGGGGATTCGGTGTTTTCTGTCTGCTCCGAAGCTTCGGGGAACGCGTCGGGGTTGGTTTCCGGCTCGCTTGCTATATTCTCTGCGTCTGCCGTTTCGGTCAGCGGTTCCTTTTCCGGCTCCTTCGGCGGCTCTTTGAGCGGCAGGGTAATCATCACGGTAAAAAGGTCGCCCTTTACGGTCACGTGGAAAGTACCGCCACAGGCCTCCGTGAAGCTTTTCGCAATAGAAAGGCCAAGGCCGCTGCCGGAAGTGGAACGGCTGTCATCCCCGCGCACAAAGCGGGCCGTCAGCGAATCGCCGTCCATGGTAAGCTCGTATTTCGAGATATTCTGGATCGTCACGACGGCGTTTTGACCCTGCTTTTGCAGTTCCACGTAGACACGCGAACCCTCAAGCGCATATTGTGCCGCGTTCTTAATGAGGTTCTGGAACACACGGTACATGCGCTGCCCATCAGCATAAACGGGGAAGTCCTCCTGCGGGATCTGCACGCGCCACGTCAGCTCGCTGTCGTTCATCACGCCGTCCATATCTCCGAGCGTCTGCCGCAAAAGCTTATCGAGACCGATGTATTCCGGCATCAGCGTAATATTGCCGGTTGCGGCTTTAGAGACATCGAAAATATCTTGCAGCATATGGCGCAGACGGTCTGCTTTCTGCGAGACGATCTTCAAATAATCCTGCATGTGCGGCGGCAGATTCGGCTCGGTCTTCATCAATTCAATATAGCTGATGATGGACGTGAGCGGCGTTTTGATGTCGTGCGAAACATTCGTGATAAGCTCCACCTTCGTGCGCTCGGATTTGATGCCTTCCTCCACCGCGATACGGATGCCGTCACGGATCATATTGAGCTGCATAGCGGAATCATAAAGCGGGGAAGTAGCGGGCAGGTGATTCATCGCGTCAAGGTCGCCCTTGTACATTTGCTCCACCTGCTCCATCAGCTTGCCATAATCGCGCAGGTCGTCGCGCAGTGCCCACGCAAACCATACAAGCGTACCCACACCCGCGGAAAACAGACCGACGTAAAACGCGACAAACCAAATCGTATTCATCAACCAATGGCTGTAAAAGAACACATATCCTAAAACACCTACGATGCAAAGCCCCACCAAAATACCGGCGGTCGCCATGTATTTGCGGTAAACAATCTGCTCGAATTTTTTTCCTTCGCGGTTGCCAAGCACAAGCTTCAAAACGGAATGAATGATGTTGTGCCGATAAATCCGCCGGTTGTGAGAAATATCGATGCCGAGCAAATAGAACACAAAGAACACGGAGAACAGGGTAACAGCTGTGCCTGCAAGGTCAAACCCATACGAAATGATATTGAGCACAACAAAAGCCCATACAAATACAGCTATGACTTTGATTTCTATCCAAATCCATTTGAGTCCGTGTGCAATGTAGCGCTCAAACAGCTTTCTGTCCTGCCGGAACAAAATGGAGAACAGCAGCACCAGAACGAACATAATCACCGCTGCCATAATCAATCCCATATAAAAATATATGGTTTTCATTTGCAACTGCGCTGCGCTGACAATTTCGTTCGAGGAGTAGTAAGAGGTCGGCTCTGTGCGCACCGCAAAACTGATTTTAGGCGATTGAACGCTACTTTGTCTCAATGCTTCCAGTGTATACGAAAGCGTATTTGTATAAACTGCACCCGGTGTATCACTGCTGAAAACACAGTCTAAAGCACCGTCTTTATCGCTGTGATAAATTCTGACTACACCTTCTTCGCAGATGAAAAGGTAATTGAACCCCTCCGGCAGCGTCTGTGCATCCCAGTTTGAGTCATTCGTCACCGTTTTACCGGCAGGGTCTGTGCTATAGCTTGTTACGGAATAGAGGTCGTCTTTAGAAATCGATTCCACATAGACCGTGGAGACCGTTGTGCCGGTTTCGTCACGCGAAACATAGTAATGATAGCTGCTCGATGCTACGGCGTTTTCGTCCGCATCTTCGTCGTCAGCCACATTTGAATTCGCGGCGGTATCGCCTTGCGTACTGTAATACAATCGCTCAAACAGCGCGGAAGCATTTTCTTTATACGTATCCGTTTCGCGCAGATCACCCGAAAGTGCTTGTCCGATCTCGGTAAAAAAATAGCTACCCTCGTCAAAAATGCTTCGCCCGTAGTATATGGCAAATATCAACCCCGCAATAATAGAAAACGCGCACAGCAAAAAGCAGAACCAGGCGAAAACACCGCGGGCAAGGTTAGTGCTTTTCAATTTCATAACCGATCCCCCATACCACTTTCAAGTATTCCGGCTCGCTTGGGTTCAGCTCGATTTTCTCGCGAATTCTGCGGATGTGCACCATCACGGTGTTTTCCGCCGAGTACGCGGGTTCGTTCCAGATGCGGCTGTAAATTTCCTCGGCGGGGAAGATGCGGCCCGGGTGCTTCATCAAAAGCTCCACGATTTTCGTTTCCGTCGCCGTCAGTTTTACTGGCTCGCCGTCCGCATACAGCACGTGCTCGTCCAGCTTGAACGTCAAACGCCCGTTCACGATCACGTTGTCGCTGCGCGTGTTGATGTCGCCGAGGTCAGTGTAGCGCCGCAGCTGCGATTTCACCCGCGCCACAAGCTCCATCGGGTTGAACGGCTTCGAAATGTAATCGTCCGCGCCCATGGAAAGACCGAGAATTTTGTCGCTGTCTTCGCCCTTTGCGGAAAGAATGATGATGGGCAGATTTTTCTTTTCGCGGATTTTCATCACGGCGGAAAGTCCGTCCAGCTTCGGCATCATCACGTCGATGATAATCAGATGCACTTCGCGGGAGGTCACGCAATCCAGCGCCTGCAAGCCGTCGTAAGCGTTCAGCACATGGTAGCCCTCGCGCTCCAGCGTAATGGTAATGGCGCGCACGATCTCGTGGTCGTCATCCACAACCAAAATGGTTTTCTTATTCATATCCGGCATAAAATGCCCTCCTTTTCACTCCATGCTGAAAGTATACAGAATACCTCTTACAAAATCGGGGATAGAATTCTTACAATCAGCTTACAATTCATCTTTTTATCATTGTACAGGATTTTCATGTGCTTCGCAATGCTATCCCGGTTCTTTTTTATGCGGCTGCACATACTCTTTATAAAAAGAAATAGGGGGAACGCAGAATGAAAGTGCACATATTCGATAAAAAGCAGGTGCTTTATGTTGTTTTGGCAATCATTCTCTTGTGTATCGGTATGGTTTGCGCTTTGCGCGCAGTCAACCGTTTGGGTGCGGCAGAGGCCGCCGCAGGTATTACCGATTGGGGTTTGAGCTTTCAAAGCGAGGGCGCACCGCCCGTTGCAAATGCCTCGCAGGAGTATTTAAGAAATTTCGACGCGCTGTATGTCGGCGACGCGAACCAAAAAGAGATCTACATCACGTTTGATGCCGGCTTTGAAAACGGCAACACGGAGAGAATTCTGGACGCGCTCAAAAAGCACGGCGTAAAGGCAACGTTCTTCCTCGTCGGCAATTATTTTGAGACGCAGCCGGAGCTTGTAAAACGCATGGCAGAGGAAGGCCACACCATCGGCAACCACACGTATTCGCACCCGGATATGTCGAAGATCGGCGATATCCAAAGCTTTCAGACCGAGCTGCAAAAGAATGAAGCGCTGTACAGGGACATTCTCGGCAGCGAAATGCCGAAGCTCTACCGCCCGCCGCAGGGGAAATTCTGTGAGGAAAACCTCAAAATGGCGCAGCAGCTCGGGTATTCCACGGTGTTTTGGAGCCTTGCCTATGTCGATTGGTATACGGATGACCAACCCACACCCGAGCAGGCATTTTCTAAATTATTACCGCGCATTCACCCCGGCGCGGTCGTTTTACTGCACAGCACGTCGAGCACGAACGCCGAAATCTTAGATGAGCTCCTTACAAAATGGGAAGAAACGGGCTACTCGTTCGGCGACCTTGAAGCCTATTGTGCCGCACAGAAAACATCCTGAGCACGTTTTGTCAGCAAAACGTAAGCTATAATTCTTAAAAAGAAAAATAAAAACCATGACGTTTAGTATACTTATTTGCGGAACTTTTAAGAAACTTGAAAAAGAACGGATCATGAAAGGAACAATTCAGTATGGTAGAAGCACTTGTCAATTTTTTCAGAAATATTATTCCGGGTGAGCTTACGGTGTTCATCCTCTCCATGATGCCCATCATCGAGCTGCGCGGCGGTCTTGTTGCGGCGAAAATGCTCGGCGTAGATTTATTGCCTGCCATGCTGATCTGCTTCATCGGCACCATTTTACCGACGCCGTTCATTCTGCTCTTTATCAATAAGATTTTCGACTGGATGCGCAACACGCGCTTTGTAAAGCTTGTTGACCGCATGGAAGCCAAGGGCAGAAGCAAGTTTGCGCAGATTGAAAAATACAAAACGTTCGGCCTGCTCATCTTTGTCGCCATTCCGCTGCCGGGCACCGGCGCATGGACGGGTTCGCTTGCCGCGGCGCTGATGAAAATGCCCATTAAAGACGCGCTTTTCTCCGTCATCGGCGGCACGCTCATCGCGGATATTTTAATGGCGATCTTCTCCTACGGCCTGCTCGGCATGTTCATTTAATAAGGAAGTTTAAATGGAAACAAAAGACATTATCATCATCGGCGGCGGTGCAGCGGGGCTTATGGCGTCGTGTGCCGCCGCACATGTTTTGAAAAAACACGGTTCTGTTCTTGTTTTGGAGGGCAACGCAAAGCTTGGCAGAAAGCTGCTCGCCACCGGTAACGGCCGCTGCAATTTAACGAATTTAAACATTTCGCCCGCGCATTACCACGGCGATGTTACGGCAATTCAAGACCTATTGCATGAATACACGCCCGAAGCTATTTGTGCCGTGTTCCGCGAAATGGGGCTTGTCACCAAGCCGGACAGCGAGGGCAGGGTATACCCGCAGAATCAGCAGGCGGCGGCCGTGCTCTCCGCTTTGCGATGGGATGCCGAAAAATACGGCGTGTCGTTTTCGGAAGAACACACCGTCTCAAAAATCGAGAAAGTCAAAAACGAATTTACGCTCATCTGTACGGACGGCACGCAGCTTTTCACAAAGCAGTGCATTTTGACGTGCGGCGGTGCGGCATCTCCGCGCCATTCCTGCGGCGAGGGCTACACGCTCGCAAAGCAGCTCGGCCACACGGTGACAAAGCTGTACCCGTCTTTAACGCAGCTTACCGTGCGCGCAAAGCAGTGGAAAACGCTCTCCGGCACGCGCGCTCCTGCAAACGTCGTGCTTTTGGCGGACAATAAACCCGTCTATGAAGAAAGCGGCGAGGTGCAGTTTACGGATACCGGCATCTCCGGCATTTGCGTGTTCGGCCTTTCCGTGTATGCCGGCGAGTTCTTTGCGCTCGGCACGATCCGCAATAAGAAGTACGCTTCACTCGCCGTACAGCTTGATCTTTTGCCGGACATGGCCTATCAGGACGTGCTCGATTATCTCCTTGAGATGACAAAATTGTATCCCGCACGTGCAGCGGGCGATCTGCTCTCCGGCCTACTCAATATGCGTCTCGGCTACATGCTTGTCGGAGTGGCAGGTATCGCGCAAAGCGAACCGGCGGTAAATATCAAAGCCCCACAGCTTAAAAAGCTTGCTTCTCTCCTTAAAGGCTGGAGGTTGGACATCACCGGCACGAAAGATTTTTCTGCGGCGCAGGTCACGGCGGGCGGCGTGCCGCTTACGGAGCTCGACCCGCACACGATGGCATCTAAAAAAGCCCCGGGGCTTTACCTTGCGGGCGAGATGCTGAATATCCACGGCGATTGCGGCGGCTACAACCTGCATTTTGCGTGGGCAAGCGGCATCACAGCCGGAACAAGCGCAGCCTATCGCTGCCTGAAGGAGGAAAAACGATGATACGCATCAGCGACATTTCCATGCCGCTTCACTATACGGACGAAGCTTTGCGCCGCGCAGCCGCCAAAAAACTGCGTACCGATGCGCAGAAGCTCAAAAAGCTGGCGCTCGTCAAGCGCTCTGTCGATGCCAGAAAAAAGCAGGACGTGCGCTTTGCCGTTACCGTGGATGTGGAAACGGACGGCAACGAAGACAAGCTGCTTTCCCGCGTACGCGACAGCCACGTCACAAAAGCGCCGAAAAGAACCTATGCAATACCGCCGCACGGTACATTGTCGCAGCGTCCGGTCGTTGTGGGTTTTGGCCCGGCGGGCATGTTCGCAGGCTTATTACTCGCACGCGCCGGCCTGCGCCCGATTATTTTAGAGCGCGGCGGCTCTGTAGAAGAACGTCAAGCGGCCGTAAACACCTTCTGGCAAACGCGCAAGCTGAATCCAAGCTGCAACGTGCAGTTCGGCGAGGGCGGCGCAGGCACGTTTTCGGACGGCAAACTCAATACAGGCACGAAAGATGAGCGCATTTTCTTCGTACTGCAAACGCTCTGCGAGCACGGCGCACCTGAAGACATTCTATTTGACGCAAAGCCGCACGTCGGCACGGACAAGCTGCCGCAAACCGTCCGCGCCATTCGCGAAGAGATTAAATCTCTCGGCGGCGAAGTGCGCTTCAACACGCAGATGACCGACCTGCTCGTCAAAAACAATGCTGTTTGCGGGGTTGTTGCCGAGACAAACGGTGTGAATGAGACGATCGAGACCGCACACGTCATTCTCGCTATCGGCCATAGTGCGCGCGATACATTTAAAATGCTATTTGAAAAAAGCTGTGTACCTATGGAGCCGAAGCCGTTTTCCGTCGGCGCGCGCATCGAGCACCGCGCAGAGACGATAGATCGCGCACAGTACGGCGATTTTGCAGGCGACCCCGCACTCGGCGCGGCGGACTACAAACTCAATGTTCACCTTGAAAACGGCCGCGGCGTGTACACGTTCTGCATGTGCCCGGGCGGCTACGTCGTCGGTGCGGCATCCGAAACGGGTAGTGTCGTGACAAACGGCATGAGCGAATACGCCCGCGACGGTCAAAACAGCAATGCCGCGCTGCTTGTCGGCATCACGCCGGAGGATTTCGGTTCCGCGCATCCGCTTGCCGGCATTGCGTTTCAGCGTAAAATCGAGCGCGCCGCATTTGAAGCGGGCGGGGGAGCATACAGTGCCCCGTGCCAGCGCGTTGGCGACCTGCTTGAAAACCGCGCAACGACTGCGCTGAACGGCAGCGTGCAGCCGACCTATCGGCCCGGAGTTGTGCCCGGCGATTTAAGGGACGTGCTGCCCGATTATATCTGCGATTCCATGGCGGAGGGCATCCGCCGCATGGGCAGGCGGCTGAGGGGCTTTGACGACCCGGACGCTTTATTGACTGCTCCCGAGACCCGAAGCTCTTCACCCGTGCGCATCCTCCGAAACGAGACGCGCGAGTGCCCCACGGTGCGCGGTCTGTTTCCGTGCGGAGAGGGCGCAGGTTACGCCGGCGGCATCACCAGCGCCGCCGTAGACGGTCTGCGCTGCGCAGAAGAAATCTTGAAGCAAAGTCTATAACATACCAAGCGCCCCAGCGGACTGTTTTCGTCTGCCGGAGCGCTTTATGTAAAATGAACAGAGACGTTTCCCTGTAAAACTACAGAGAAACGTCTCTTTGTTTATCCCATTTAATCGCACATGATATGCAAAATCTCGCGGTCGGTCTCGCGCATACCTTCGCGGGCCAGTATGCCGATGTTGCGTATCGTCTCCTCAACGCCCTTCGTGACAAGGCCATCACCCGCGCGGAACTGCTGCCCGTTTTTGTACATGTGGTAGCCCAAAATGCCGGCATCCACAGCAGATGCAATTTTCGCCGCGCACGAGGCTTTTGCGCCGTCGCATACCATCCCGGAATCAATAGCAATGGAGTTGACGATTGTGTGCTCGATTTCTTTCAGCCCACCGCCGTATAAGTACGCAATGCCCGCGCCGCAGCCGCAGCCTGCGCTCACAGCACCGCAGTACGCGGAAAGCCGCCCGATGCCGGACTTCAGGTGGATCGTCACGAGGTCGGAGAGTGCCACCGCGCGAATCATTTTTTCATAGCCGACGTTCAATTCTTTTGCATACTCCACAACGGGCAGAGAAGCCGTCATTCCCTGATTGCCGCTGCCGGAAACGATGACGACCGGCAGGGAGCAGCCGTTCATACGCGCGTCGCTGCCCGCAGCCGCCATGGCTCTGGCGCGGATTTTCACATCATCGCCGTAGGTTTCGAGCAATACCTTGCCGATGTTCGCGCCCCAACTGCCCGATAAACCTTCTTTCGCAATACGTGTGTTGTAGTCAATCTGCCGTTTTACGGGCGTTTCAATATCGCAAAGCTCTGCACACTCAACAAACTCAAGAATCGTCTTCACCGAAAACAAACTGCGGTCGCAAATGCCGCTGTCCGTGCTTTCCGCCGGAGTATCGGCACAGGTATCGAGCAATATTTCGCCGTCTTTTTCCATATGCACAATATTCGTGTGGTGCCCCACAATACGCACGTTTGCCGTGTGATACTCACTTTTCACCGTAATGTCAATGTCGAAAATATAGGGAGAGTCCGAAAGCTTCACGGTGATCGGCGTGTGCTCCATATAAGCCTTGATCTCCGCCTGCTCTGCTTCGGTCGCCTTTGAGATGACCTCCAATAAAAGCTCGTCATGTCCTGCTATGATCCCCGCCGCAGCCGCCGCAGGGATGCCGCGCAGACCACCGGTGTTCGGCACAAAAACGCTTTTCACGTTTTTGATGATATTGCCGCTCGCCGTGACGCAGACTTCACACGGCAGCTCGTTTAAAATGCGCCGTGCCGCTGCCGCCGCATAGGCAATGGCAATCGGCTCTGTGCAGCCCATGGCGGGCAGCAATTCTTCTTTTAAAACTTCAACGTATGCGGTATACAGGGTATCGGTTTTCTGCATGAGTAGGCTCCTAAAATCAGTTTTGGTTCAGCATTGGTAAAATGCGGGCAAATGAAGCGTCCGCAAGGTCGTCGGTCGAGTTGTAGTACAGTAAAAGACTTTCTGGGTCGTCCGGTATACGCAGATTTTCGGGAATATCAAAATTCACGCCCTTTATGTACTCGTCCCAGTGTTCCATTTTCCACGTGTCGCGGTCGGAAGAGCGCCTCATCATGCGCGCCTTGCACACAGCGGGGTCGGTTACGATCCAAATAACGCACAGCTTTGCGCCATATTCACCGAGCTTCGCGCGCAAATTTTGAATGTACGCCGTGTCGCGAATTTCCCGTGTGAACGGCGCGTTGATGAGCACGGTGTCCGCATAACGCAGCGCCTCAAACGCAAGGTCCAAGATCGTCTCGTACTCGTAGTCGCGGATGTTCGCTTCAAAAAACGCAGAGCTGCGGTCATACGGCTCCCCCCCCACCTTTTAAAATTGCTTGGAAATTGACGA